>Ga0209100_1000107_pt1 | contig 103281 bp, 90 predicted proteins | sample lystaG_FD_185480 | JGI IMG/M metagenome (GOLD analysis project Ga0209100, IMG submission 185480) | Glacier valley bacterial and archeal communities from Borup Fiord, Nunavut, Canada, to study Microbial Dark Matter (Phase II) -... | ecosystem: Environmental > Aquatic > Freshwater > Ice > Glacier...
CGCCGCCGCCTGTGTCGCCGCCGCCTGTGTCGCCGCCGCCTGTGTCGCCGCCGCCTGTGTCGCCGCCGGTGTCGCCGCCTGTGTCGCCGCCGCCTGTGTCGCCGCCGCCCGTGTCGGTACCGGAGCCACCAGTGCCCGTGCCAGTGCCCGTGCCAGTGCCAGTGCCGGTACCTGTGCCAGTGCCAGTGCCAGTTCCCGTGCCCGTGTCGGTCCCTGTACCACCAGTGCCGGTACCCGTGCCCGTGCCCGCGTCGGTCCCTGTACCCGCGTCGGTCCCTGTACCCGTACCGGTACCCGCGTCGGTACCAGTGCCCGTACCGGTACCCGCGTCGGTACCAGTGCCCGTACCGGTACCCGCGTCGGTGGCACCAGCGGTGCTCGCACTCGTGCCGGGTTGATCGATGGCCGGCTCGTCGGTGGGTTGCGACGCGGGCGTTGACGGCTCGTCAGTGGCTCGCGGCGGTGTCACCGCGGCTTGCGTGGCTTGAGGTAGTGCCTGGCTGACGGGGGGTTCGGTGGTGCCGCCGAACACTCCGAAGTAGTTTGCGCCCGCAAAGGTCAACGAGGCGACGCCTGCAACGGCCGCCGCGGGAATGAGGAAACTCCCTGCGCCCGCGAGGATGCTCGACAAGCCTCCGGTGGCCGCAGCCCCGACACTTGCGCCTGATCCAGCGCCAATCGCCGCAGTGGCGCCTGCTCCGGTCGTGGCCCCTTGGGCGGTAGCTGTCGCTCCGAACCCCGCAGTGACTCCGGTTGGTGCGGCACTAGTTGCGCCCGCTCCAGACGCGGCCGCCGCCGCGCTTCCGCCGCTCGCCCCCGCCGGAACCGGTGCGCTCACGGCGGCGGCGCCAGTAGTCAATGCGGCCCCTGCAGCCGCGAGAGCTGCCGCGCCCGCGCCCGCTGCCGTCAGACCAGAACCAAGGCCACCCGCAGAAGCCGAACCCGCAGCGCCGGCGCCAGAGGCGCCCGAACCAGCGGTTCCCGCCGCGCCCGCCGCAGCGCCAGTCCCGAATGCGCCGCCAATGGGAAGGCCGCCTTCGAGTGCTCCCATGCCGAGGGCGCCGAGAATGAGGGGCGCGATGATGCGCCGCATTCCCTGATTCACATCTGCAAGTTCGGCGACAAGCGCGGCACACTTCTCGCACGTAGCCACGTGCGCGTCCACGCGTGAGGACTCGCGCTTGTTCAGCCCGCCGCGCACATAGGCGCCAAGCTGGGCGTTCGCCTCGAGGCAATTGACATCGTTCGCGTCCGAGAGGTGCTGCTGAAGGTAAGCCTGACGTAGAGCCTCACGCGCTCGATACGAAAGAGCGGCCACGCCGTTGGCGGAGAGGCCCAGAAGCGGGGCAATCTCCTTGGGGCTCTTCTTCTCAACCTCGGTGTACCAAAGGACGGCCTGCCACCGTTCGGGGAGTGACTTGAAGGCGTCGGCGACGAGTGCGTGCTCGAAGCCCTCCATTGCAGGTTCTTCGGACGAGGGCTCGTACCCCAGGGAAGACTCGTAGGGAGACATATCGTCGCGCGGCTTGGTGCGGATCCCCTTGTTAATGAGATCCATACCCGTGCGGCGCACGATCGTGAACAGGTAGGCCCTGAAGGCGAGATCCGGTCCGTCGCCCTGCTGGAGTGCGCGAAGCACGCGCGAGAACGATTCGGACACCACATCGTCGATGTCTGACGGGGTGTTGGTGTACTGCGCGGCGACTTTTGCCGCGGCGTCGGCGTGCCGCTCGTAGAGCACACCGAAGGCCGCCGAGTCGCCAGCGCGTACGCCCGCGATCAGCTCGGGATCGCTGGACAGTTCAGTCCACAGTGCGATCACTTCGTGACCCATATGCCCTCAAGTCCGCCCAAAAGCGGGCAGTTGTCAGGGCTATTTTCCCCTTTTGTGGGGGCTTTCCACAAGGGTCCTGGAGAGTGGTGTATGTCACAGCGACGCGTCGTCGATAAGAAAAGTTCGAAACTTCGGCTATACCGCGTCATAGAAACGGCCGTGCGCCCTCTCATTGGCCATGACTGGTACTGAACCCCTCGCGCACACCGTGGAGACCTCCGGGTTGCTTGACGCGTGGCAGACGTCGAGCATCAACTCGGTGTGGTTGCGGCCGGGCGACTGGTATACCCCAGCTGCCGAAGCCCTCGTTGAGGCACTCGAAGCTCAACTCGACACCGCCGCCGCCGCCTTTCGACTTGGTCAAGCCAGGTCAGAGGCTGGAGTCGGAATCACCGAAGCGATCGACGACATGGCGGTGCTGTTTCGTGCCGCGGGCTATGACTCCGCGCCGATCCGGTCAATCCGCGCACTGTGTGAGGGCTGGACGGTGGGCTCGGTGACCGCGCCTTCCGCCCCGGTCATGGCCGACCCCGAGTCTGGTCTTGGCACCGTCGAATACCTGACACAGCGTCTGGCAGAGGTTTATGGCGCTGCGCAGCGGGCAGGCACGAACGTTCCGCAGACGCACGCCTTCGTCATGATCGACGTCTCGGTGGCCGAAACCGACCCATGGCAGCGACTCGCGAGAAACGCGGCAGTCGGCGAGGCTCTCAAGGGCGCCTACGGCGACGGCCACCCCATCGCGAGGCTGTGCGACGGCTTGTACGCCGTGCTCGTGGAGCGGGGGCCGCATCTCGGAGAGGGCATCGCCGACTTGCGCGACCACATCGCCGATCGCGCCGTCATGACGCGCGCGAGCAACCTCATGCGCCAGCCGCCGCGCGTCTGGATCGAATCGCTTCCCGAGACGCACCGCTACGCGCACGAGCTGATCGAGTCGATGCAGCGATAGCACTCCAAGTTTGCGGCGCGTGACGAGCTGAGGGCGTCACGCGCCGCACTTTTCACTTAGGCCTTGCGGTTGTATGCGCGAATCGCGAGCGGCGCGAAGACCACCACGAAGATTCCGCACCACAGCAACGTCCAGCTCACTGGGCCCTGCCAGCCGCCCGTGACGGCGCCCGGACCCTCGGGGTCGTTCCACAAGACGCGGAGCGACTTCACGAGGTGTGAAAGCGGGTTCGCGTTGGCGAACGCGGCCAGCCAACTTGGCATCGACTCGGTCGGGACAAAGGCATTCGAGGCGAAGGTCAAGGGGAAGAGCGTCATGAAGACGATCCCTTGGACTGCACGTTGCGATCGTGCGATGAGACCGATGAGCATCGGCCCCCACGCGAGGCATAGCGAGAAAAGCAGCGCCAACGCCGCGCCCGCGAGGAAGTGCCACATATCGGTGCCGAGGCGGTATCCGAGCACGTAACCCGTGGCCAGCATCACGGCAATGAGCAGGATGGATCGCACGATGTCGCCCATGGCGGCGCCGAAGAGCGGCGCGACGCGCGAAATGGGCAGCGACTTGAAGCGATCGAAGATGCCCTTTTCGATGTCGGCGTTGAGCTGGATGCCGATGCCCACCGACGCAAAGGCGATGTTCTGACCGATGAGCCCGGTGACCAGCAGGGGGAGGTAGTCCTTGGTGGAGCCGGCGATCGCGCCGCCGAAGATGTAGGTGAACAACAGCGTGAACATGATGGGGGAGAGCGTGACGTCGATGAGGCTCTCCGGTGTGCGCCATGTCTTGACCAGCGAACGCTTGGCGAGCACCCACGAGTGGCGCAACACATCGAACGGGCCGTGAGGGATTGTGGCGGTGACTTCGTGCGTTGCGGCTGCGGTCATGACGCGACCTCCTCGGACTCGGTGGCACCGGCAAGCGACTTGTTGCGCTCCCCTGTGAGGGTGAAGAACACCTCGTCGAGGCTGGGCAACGCAAGCGAGAGCTCGGTGACATCGATCTTGGCCGTGGCGAGCCTGCTCACGACGCCGGGCAGGATCGAGTCGTCTCGCACCGGCACCGAGAACTCGCCCCTGCGAGGCTCATCCACGTGGGCGGCATCGGCGGCGACCTCGGCCAGGATTGCTCGCACCTGATCCGTGTGGGCCAGGTCGGAGGGCCTGATCTTCAGCGTCTGGGATCCCACCACGCGCTTGAGGTTCTCCGCCGTGTCGTGGGCGATGACCTTGCCGTGGTTGATGACGACGATGTCGTCGGCCAGGGCGTCGGCCTCTTCGAGGTACTGCGTGGTGAGCAACACCGACGTGCCGCGCTCGACAATCGCGCGCACCACGTCCCACATGTCCTCGCGCTTGGCGGGGTCCAGCCCGGTGGTGGGCTCGTCGAGGAACACGATCTCGGGGTGACCAGTGAGCGAGGCCGCCAGGTCGAGGCGCCTGCGCATTCCGCCCGAGTAGGTCTTGGCCATGCGGTCGGCCGCGTCGGTGAGGTCAAACCATTCGAGCAGTTCCTTGGCGCGCGACTTGGCGTCACCCATGCGCATGTTGAGGAGCTCGCCGATCATGAGGAGGTTCTCGCGGCCGGTCAGCTCCTCGTCTACCGACGCGTACTGGCCGGTGAGGCCCACGCGCTTGCGCACCTCCCTGGGGTGCTTCGCGACGTCGAAGCCTGCCACGGTGGCGCGGCCGGCATCGGGCCTGAGCAGCGTCGCGAGGATGCGCACGGCCGTGGTCTTGCCTGCGCCGTTGGGGCCAAGCACGCCAAGGATCTTGCCGCGCGGCACCTGGAAACTCACGCCCTTGAGGGCCTTTGTCTCTTTGAAGGACTTCACGAGGCCATCGGCCTCGACTGCGATATCAGGGGACATGGCGATACCGTACGACGGCGGTGCGACATCGCGCATCGGCAAGGAGACGAATTTCGCGTTGGGCGTGACGCGCGGGTCCCGAGCTCCCGACTACTTGACAATGCGAGGTACCTAGGTTCACCATGTAGCCATGAATGACGTTGACCCACAGATGCTCAAGGGGCTGGTGACGCTGCTGCTGCTGCACCTGGTCGCCGAGCGCGAGGACTACGGCTACGCGCTCGTGGTCCGCTTGCGCGAGGCAGGGTTCGGTGACATGGCCGAGGGCACGGTGTACCCCGCCCTCGCCAGGCTGGAGCAGGCCAAGCGGCTCGACACCTACCTGGTGCCCTCCGACAAGGGACCTGCGCGGAAGTACTACCGGATCACGCCTGCGGGCGAGCTCGAACTCGAACGCACCAACGCCGCGTGGGATCACCTCACGGGCCTCGTGACAGGCCTTGTCTCAAAGGAGAAGCCATGACAGTGACCATTGAGTCCGCCACTGCAGTCTTGGCAGGTGGTGCGGGCATCGTGCTCCTAGTCCTTGCCTTGGGCTGGATCGGAATGGTGATCAGGTTTCGAGCGCCCGTCGGATCCTGGCGCGATCAGGCCCTCACCGCTAAGTACGTCATGAGGTACGACAACGCGCTCGAATGGCGGGGCGTCGCACGCGCCGAGCGTCGTAGCCTCACGGACGAGCTCCGCCGCAATATCGCCGATGCGGCCGCTACCGAGGGAGTGTCCGACTCCCTCGAGCGCCTTGGCCACCCGCGCGACCTCGCGAATGCGGTCGCGGCCAGAGACAGGGGGCCCACATGGGCGCTTGGGAGTTTCGTGGCACTCGGGGTGTGGTTCATGCTCCAGATGGGGCTGTTCTTCAGCGCCGATGTGCTGGCAACGGGCATCGAACAGCTGGAGACCAGCAACGCCGACGTATCGGTCACCACACCTGTCTTTCTCGGCACCACGTTTGAGGTCACCACGGACGCGGCGGGCGACCTGAACTCGCTCGGTGTCGAGTCGAGCGCCATCGCACTTCTCATTCCGGCACTCGCCTTCGTGGTCTTCTCGACCCCGTGGCGCCTAGGCACTCGCAAGACGGCGCGCAGCGCCGTAGAAATCTAGGGGGAGTCATGGTCGCTGTGGCGTTGGTATTGCCCGTCTTGTTCTTGCTCTTTGCGGTGCTCGTCACCACTCTGGTCATCGTCGTCACCGCCAGGTTTCGGTTCTCGGTGCCGGGTGCGCAGGGCGCGGATGCGGGCGAGCTCCGCGCCTATGTCCGCACGTTCTCGCGCACGCTGTCGACGCTCGGAGTCTCCCGTCCGGCCAGGCGTCGCCACGTCGATGAGCTCAAGGCCAACCTCGCGGAGTCAGTGGCCGCCGACGGCATCCGCGCTGCGCTCGAGGGGCTCGGACCCGCAGGGGCGCTCGCGACGGGCTACGCCGACTACCGACCGCGTCCCGCCTGGCTGGTGGGCCTTGCCGTGGCCGCGATCGCCTTTGCAACGACGTTGTTCGCTCACCTTCAGCTGGCAGGTGCGTACTCCGACGGTTGGATGGACGGCGTAGGGATCTCTGGCTCAGGCGTGAACGGGAACGGCGCGCACACGAACTCGTTGGCGGTGACCTTCGACTGGGTTGCGCGCAGTGCACGCGACATCGACGTGAACGTGAGCTCGCCGTGGCTCTGGATCCTGCCGCTTGCGGCGTTCTTCATCGCCTCGCGGTCGTGGCGCGTGCTGTTGTTGCGCAACGCCGCTAGCGTTTCCGTGTGACCCGCTACCGTCTCCACGTCAAGCCTGGCTCCAAAAAGGGGCCCCTCGTCGAGGCAGGCGATGACGGACTGCTCACCGTCTTTGTGAGGGAGAGGGCGGTGGACGGCGCCGCCAACGAGGGAGTCGTCGCCGTGCTCGCCAAGCATCTCGGGGTGCGCAAGGGTGACGTCCGCATCGTCAATGGGCACGGCTCCCGCATCAAAACTGTCGAGGTTGAGGACTAGAGCCCTCCACGAGCGCCTCACGAGGCACGCCGGTCCAAACGGGTCGCCCTGGTGCCTCACGCGCCGCCCACGTCGGACGATAGGACCTGCGTGACCCTACGACTCGATCCCCTTGGTGGTGGACGACCACGGACGTGGACCCGTGGCGTGCCCACATGGGTATGGGGCGCGCTCGCTCTCCTCTCCGTTGGGTGGATCGCGCTGCTCGTCACATTGCTTGCATGGGGTCCCGGCAACCACCTCGGCCGCGACGTGGTCCTCTATCTCGGGCTCATGATCGGCTCCTCGGGCGTCATGATCGCCCGTGGCGTGACCTCCACACGTGACCGCGCTGTGTGGCTCACCCTCGGGGCCGCAATGCTTGTGTCCACCGGCGGTGACCTCGCGTACTCCCTGGTGGTCACGGGACGCGATCCGGAACCCTTCCCCTCGATCGCCGATGCGCTGTACCTGGCCTACTACCCGCTCGCCATCGTCAGCATCGTGTTCTTCGTTCGGCGCAGGGCGCGCGACGTGCCCGCCGTCGTGTGGCTCGACGGCGCAGTATTCGCGCTCGCGTTCGGCGGCCTCGTGGGCGCGGTGTTCCTCGCACCGCTCGCCGGAACGTTCTCAGGCAGCGTGATGGCAGTGGTTGTCGGTGCCGCCTACCCGATCGGCGACACCCTCGTACTGCTGTTCGTCGGCCTGGGAGTGACCATCGTGGGGCTCCGTCGTGCGCACGCGTTGCTGTGGATTGGCGCGGCGATCGTCGTCTCGGCCGTCGCGGACCTCGCGTACTGGAATCTCGTGGCCACCGATGCCTACAGCGAAGGTACGTGGCTCGATGCACTCTGGCCACTCAGCAGCATTCTGCTTGCGATGGGCGCCTGGGTTCCTGGGGTACTCCGCTCGAAGCCCGCGTCCGGATCCAGGGGCCTGCTGATCGTGCCAGGGGCGAGCCTGCTCGCCGCGACGGCGACCCTAGCGTTCGGCGCCGTGCGCGACATCCCCGTCCTCACGGTGGTGATGGCCGTTGCCGCACTCCTGGGTGTGCTGAATAGGCTCAATTCAACGGTCCGCAATACGTTGATGATGATGGATGCGCGCCGCGACGCGACGACCGACGATCTCACTGGGCTGCCCAACCGCCGCGGTTTCACGACCGAGGCTTCCGAAATGCTGATCGATGGGGGGTCCTCCCAGGGCGCCTCGCTCCTTCTCGCCGATCTCGACAGATTCAAAGAGGTCAACGACAGCCTCGGGCACCATGCGGGTGACCAGGTTCTGCGCGCAGTGACTGCGCGCCTCCTGGCTGAGGTGGGACCCTCCGGAGGCGTTTTGGGCCGACTCGGCGGCGATGAGTTCGCCGTGTTGCTGCCAGAAACGCGCGCGGAGTCAGGGCGAGACCTGGCCGCCAGATTGAGCGCCACTCTCGCGCTTCCCTTCGAGGTCGAGGGCACGTCTGTCTCGATGACCGCGAGCATCGGCATCGCCACGGCGCCACGCGACGGCACCGAGCTTTCCGCCCTCCTTCGACGGGCGGACATTGCGATGTACAGGGCAAAGATGGAGCACCTCACGCTCGCCGTCTTCGACCCTGACCTCGACATGGCTGGCGAGGATCGCTTGCAGCGGGTCGCGGAGCTCCGGAGCGCGATCGACGACGGGGAACTCGTGCTGCACTATCAGCCGAAAATTGTGCTCAAGACCGGCAGCATCGAGGGCGTCGAGGCTCTCGTGCGATGGGATCGACCAGGCATTGGCCTGGTATTCCCTGACGACTTCCTCCCGCTCGCCCGCAGGGCAGGGCTGATGTCCGCGGTGACCGAGTCTGTATTGCAGCAGGCGGCGGCCCAATCGGTCCGGTGGCGGGCCGAGGGGATTTTCCTTCCCATCGCCGTGAACCTTCCGGCATCGGCCCTCATCGACGAGACGCTGCCGGAGCGTGTGGCCGCATTGCTGCACGAGCATGCATTGCCTGGCGCGGCGCTTCAGGTCGAGATTACCGAGGAGGCGTTGCTTCGAGACCCCGCCCGTGCGCAGACGGTGTTGGAGGACCTGCGTCTCCTGGGCATTCACACGTCTATCGACGACTATGGGACGGGCTACTCATCGCTCGCGTACTTGCGTGAACTCGTCGTCGACGAGGTGAAGATCGATCGCTCGTTCATCGTGCCGATGCTTCTCGATGAACGATCTTCGTCGATCGTGCGGTCGACCATCAATCTCGCTCACGCGCTGGGGCTCCGGGTCGTTGCGGAGGGCATCGAAGACGCCGACATCGCTGAGATGCTGGCGCTCTTCGGTTGTGACTCGGCCCAGGGTTACCACTGGACGCGTCCGCTGCCCGCGTTCGAACTCGAAGAGTGGCTTCAGGAGTACAGGGGCATAAGCGCTGGCGCCCCTAGCAACGAGGGTCGCGGCGGCCAGCGAGCCGTTCCCGCGATATAGGCCACGAGCCAACGGCGACGCGTCGATCAGGTGTCGGGGTTGGGGTCGGTGTCGTGGTCGGTGTCGGCGCGGTGTTGCAGCGAGCGCGCGCGCCACAGAATGAGCGAGCGGCCCTCGTCGCGTCTGCCCCTTTGGCCGCGCTCCACGATGACCACGTTGCCTGCAGGTCCCGAACTGAACACGCGTGAACCGAGGTCTGCACGCGGACGAAGGCGCTCCACCTCGTGCTCAAGCCAGTCGACGCGCGCGCTCAGGGTGAGGATGCGCGCGATGCCAGCAAGATTGATGCCCTCTTCTTGGCTCATGCGCTGTACCTCGCGCAGTGTGGCGACGTCCCGCAGCGAATAACGGCGTCCGCCACCCGGTCGGCGCCGGGGCACCACCAGGCCAAGACGGTCGTATTGGCGCAGCGTTTGCGCGTGCATCCCTGCAAGTTCCGCCGCTGCGGAGATGAGGAAGACGGGCTCGTCAACGTTGGGCTGTTCCACGATGCCTCCTTCCGTCGGCGCGGCGTCGTCGCCGCTTGGTCATCACACTCAGGGTAGGGCTCTACCCTGCGGCGTCGCCGTAAAGGTGTTCGCGCGGGTCGTCCGTGGCGGTCTCAAGCGCGAAGGCCTGAATGGCCTCGCGGGCGGCCTTGCTGAGCTTGGTGGGCACGTGCACGTCGATGCGGACCAACAGGTCACCAGTGCCGTCCTTGCCCACGATTCCCTTGCCCTTGACGCGCAGCGTCGTGCCCGAAGACGTTCCCGGCGCGACCTTGACCTTGACGCGTTCGCCGGTGAGTGTTGGCAACTCGACGGTCGCGCCGAGCACCGCCTCGTCAAAAGAGATTGGCAAACTCATGCGCAGGTTCTTGCCGTCGATTGCGAAGACCTTGTGCTTGCCCACGTGCACCGTGAGGATCAGGTCTCCTGCGGGGCCACCGCTGGATCCGGGGCGCCCCTTGCCGCGCAGGCGAATCTTCTGGCCGTCCGTGACTCCAGCGGGGAGCCTGGTCGATACGCGGCCGCCATCCATCCCCAGCGTGACGGTTGCACCCTCGGCCGCTTGGCGAAAACTCACCTCGGTGGCCGCGGCGACGTCGTTGCCCTTTTGTGGGCCGCGCGCGCGTCCTCCGAAGAGGCCCCCGAGGATGTCCTCGAAGCCCTGGCCGCGGGAGCCTCCACCGTTGAATCCGCCGCCGTTGAAGACGCCACCAAAGGCATCCTCGAAGCCGGCGCCACCTGCGCCGCCCGCCTGGAAGCGGGGGCCGCCGCCGCCCATCGCGCGCACGCCGTCGTACTGCTTGCGCTGTTCGGCGTCGCTCAAGACCGCGTACGCCTCGCCCATCTCCTTGAAGCGCTTCTCCGCGGCGGTGTCGCCGGGGTGGCGGTCGGGGTGGTTGTCCTTGGCTGCCTTGCGGTACGCCTTCTTCACTTCCGTTTCGGAGGCGCCCTTGGGGACGCCAAGGATCTTGTAGAAGTCCTTGTTGAACCAGTCCTGGCTTGTCACCGTTGCCTCCTCTCGAATACGGGTGCGGGCGGGCCCGCTAGTTGTCTTCCGGTTGCGCCACGATGACGCGTGCGGGGCGCACCACTCGGTCGCCGACGCGGTGGCCGGGCTGGGCCACGTGCAACACGGTGGGTTCCGTCACGTCGGTGCTCGGCTGGGACATGAGTGCCTCGTGGAGCGTCGGATCGAATGACTCACCGGCGGCGCCGAAGCTCGACCAACCGAGCTTTCCCACCGCGTCCTCGAGCTTCTCGGCGATCGCGGCAAACGGGCCCTCTGCAAGGTCGCCGTGAGCGCGAGCCGCGGCCACGTCGTCCAGGACGGGCAGCAGGGCCTCGATGACCTTGGAGGTCGCGACGTCGCCCATCGCCACACGGTCGCGGTCGACGCGCTTGCGGTAGTTGACGTATTCGGCCTGCAAGCGCTGCAGGTCCGCAAGGTGTTCGGCGGCCTTCGACTCGACAGCGGCTAGCGCGTTGTCCGCGTTTGCCTCGTCGGCTGTGAACTCGTTGGCTGCCGCGCCCGCCTCGTCCAGAATGCGTTCGGCCTCGTTCAGGGCGTCTTCGGCCCCATCGCCCTCGGGCGAGGTGAATCCAGTGCTGTCGCTCATGGCTTCCTTTCGCGCGCGGCGGCGACGAGCGGGTTGCCCCGCCCGTCGCCTGTCACGCTACTTGCTCTCGTCCTCGTCAACGATCTCGGCGTCGACCACGTCGTCGTCGGCGTCTGCCTGCGCAGAGTCTCCGTCGGCGGGGGCGTCGGACTCAGCGGACTGATCGGCCTTGTAGATGGCCTCTCCGATGCGCTGCGCCTTGGTGACTAGGTCGTCGTGAGCGGTCTTGACGGCCGCGGAGTCGTCGCCTTCGAGAGCCTTGCGGACCTCGGCGATGGCCTCCTTGACGTCGTCGGCCACCTCGGAAGGAACCTTGTCCTCGTTGTCGGCCAGGATCTTCTCGGTCGAGTAGGCGAAGGTCTCCGCGCTGTTGCGGATTTCGGCGTCCTCGCGGCGCTGGGTGTCCTCGGCGGCGTGCTCCTCGGCGTCCTTGACCATGCGGTCAATGTCTTCCTTGGACAGGGCCGAGCCTCCGGTCACGGTGATCGAGGACTCCTTGCCGGTGCCGCGGTCCTTGGCGTGCACGTGGACGATGCCGTTGGCGTCGATGTCGAACGTGACCTCGATCTGCGGCACGCCACGCGGGGCGGGCGCGATGCCGCCCAACTCGAAGGTGCCCAGGAGCTTGTTGTCGCGGGCGAACTGACGCTCACCCTGATACACCTGGATCATGACCGACGGCTGGTTGTCGTCTGCGGTCGAGAACACCTCGGACGACTTGGTGGGGATCGCGGTGTTGCGCTCGATGAGCTGCGTCATGACGCCGCCCTTGGTCTCGATGCCGAGGCTCAGGGGGGTGACGTCGATCAGCAGCACGTCCTTGCGCTCGCCACGGATGACGCCCGCCTGGAGCGCGGCGCCCACGGCGACGACCTCATCGGGGTTGACGCCCTTGTTGGGCTCCTGACCTCCGGTGAGTTCCTTGACGACCTCGGTCACCGCGGGCATGCGGGTTGAACCGCCCACCATGACCACGTGGTCGATGTCGGCGAGCTTGATCCCCGCGTCCTTGATGACCTGCTGGAACGGCGCCTTGGTGCGCTCGAGCAGATCCTTGGTCATCTCCTGGAACTGGGCACGCGTGAGTTTGATGTCCACGTGGACCGGCCCGTTTTCGCCGATGCTCAGGTACTGGAGCGAGATCGTGGTCTGCTGAGCGGAGCTGAGCTCCTTCTTGGCCTGCTCGGCCGCCTCGCGCAGACGCTGGATTGCCGAACGGTCCTTGGTGAGGTCGATGCCCTCGGAGTTCTTGACCTCCTTGACAAGGAAGTCGACAACGCGCTGGTCCCAGTCGTCGCCGCCGAGGCGGTTGTCGCCTGCCGTGGCACGCACCTGAATGGTCGAGAAGTCGTCCTCGTCCTTGCCCACCTCAAGAAGGGAGACGTCGAACGTTCCACCACCGAGGTCGAAGACCAGGATGAGCTCGTCTTCCTTGCCCTTGTCGAGGCCGTACGCAAGCGCGGCGGCGGTGGGCTCGTTGACGATGCGGAGCACGTTGAGGCCCGCGATTTCGCCAGCGTCCTTGGTGGCCTGGCGCTCGGCGTCGTTGAAGTACGCGGGGACGGTGATGACCGCGTCGGTCACCTTCTCACCCAGGTACTCCTCGGCATCGCGCTTGAGCTTGCCCAGGATGCGCGCCGAGATCTCCTGCGGCGTGTACTTCTTGTCGTCAATCTTGACGTTCCAGTCGGTGCCCATGTGGCGCTTCACCGAGGAGATCGTGCGGTCAACGTTCGTGACGGCCTGGCGCTTGGCGATTTCGCCGACGAGCACCTCGCCTGTCTTCGAGAACGCGACCACCGATGGGGTGGTGCGGGCGCCCTCGGCGTTTGCGATAACGGTGGGCTCTCCGCCCTCAAGGACCGAAACCACAGAGTTGGTGGTTCCCAGGTCAATGCCTACTGCACGGGACATGGTGGCTCCTTCTTGTGCGGGGGTCTCCCGCCGTCTTCTGCGGGAGTCTCCCGCCCTTTCGACAACCCGCTCGACACTTGAGCGGCCTGCACTCAAGTATCCACTTCTCTGCGGCAATGTCAAATGAGTTGAGCCGGTCTGACTCAACTCTGAGCAAGTCGCTTGCTCACTATGTGGTGGACGAGCGCCCGTCGAGGGGTTCCACGAGGTGTGTCCTGGCCGTGGGAGCCGGGTATTCGTCGGGCCAGTACTCGCGCACATGAGCAATCGTGCCGTCATAGACCGTGAAGAAGGAGACGACGCGAGCCGTCACGGCGTCGTCCCGAACGACCGTGTCGGTCACCACTGACGGGTCCTCGGCGACCATGAGCTGTACCTCAAAGCTCCAGCGCCCGCTCACTGGATACTGCGCGTTGACGCGGGAGAACGCCGCGCGGCCCCTGATGAGCTCGTTCGACTGCGGCCATTCGCACACGAAGCCTTCGCCCAGCACCTCTCCGACTTTGTCGAAGTCGTTGCGTGACATCAACTCCCAATACCTGCGCACTACGGCCGCGGCATCTGGAGGAGGACTGGCCTGACCGGGCACCTCTGGGGAAGCTGTCATGATCGTGACCCTACCGACAAGGTACGACGGGGCGCCTACTCGTCGATGCGGAGCGAGTCCGTGACTAGTGAGGCTGTCGCGTCGTCGAAGGCTTCCGTATAGGCAACGATTTCCACGTGCACCACACGCTGGGAGCGCACGAAGGTGTACTTGTAGGTGCTCATCCAAGATCCCTCGTACTCGCTCGACACCCCGGTCACGCTTCCATCGAGCCCGTTGGCCGTCGTGACGGGACGGGCCTCGCTCGTCGTAGTCTCAGCGCGAGGGCTCCGGAGACCGTCAACGTTCGCCGCGACAAACCGTTCGTGGTTGGCCGCGAGGTCAATGGGCCCCACCTGTCCCGGGGGCTTGCCCTCAAGAACGTAGATGACGGTGGGGAAGAAACGGTCTGGGGTTGTGGAATCGATCGCGTAATAGGTCGCGACGAGCGTGGCGCCGTCGGGCGAGGTCATGACGGTGCTGTACGAGCCGCTGAGGGTACTCGGGTCGATCCACTCCGCGCCAATGTCGAAAGCGACCGAGCCGCTTGGGGAAACGATCAATTGATCGCCTCGCGTGGGAGCGTCTCCCGCCGCGATAGGGCTGCCCGTGTAATTGTCGTTGTGGTCGGAGTTCAGCACGTCATCGATGCCGAACAGTAGGGCTGCCACCGCACCCCCGAGTACCACCAGGCCGCCGACGACGCCGACGACGCCGAGGATCCATGGCCAGGCTTTCCGCTTCTTGGGCGGTTGCTGGCTCCACTCGTTTTGCGGCGGGCCCCATACGGCGGCTGGCGAGGTCGCGGACATCGACTGCTGAGGGTGGGGAGCCGGAGCTCCGGGCGGGGGGCTGGGCGTCCCCGGGGGAGTCCAGGCCTCTGCGGAGCCCTGCGGGGGCCCTTCACGTAAGAAATCAGTCATCGCTTTCCCCCTCGGTGAATTCACCCTATCGGCGCTTCCGCAGTGAGACGGGGACTTGCGGGCCAGGCATGAGCGACGTGCCGCACCCGCCTTCGGCCATCTCACACCGCCGCTGTGACAGTACGAGCCCGCCCGACGCCGGGTGCCAACTCGCGGTGGACTGGCGGCTACGGCGTCGCCTAACGTCGGTGCCATGAGTACTCCCCGTGAAGACATCGTGAGTCAGGCCGCCGCCCACTTCGCGCACCGCTTGGCCTTTGAAACGGACCCGAGCGACGTGCATGCCGCGATCGAGTCGGACGAGCCAGGCTTTGTCTTCATCGACACACGAAGCGCCGAGGCCTGGGATCAGGGCCACGCTCGCGGTGCGCTGCACATGCCCAAACCGGACATGCCCAGCCGGATCCCGGCGTACCCCGCGGGTACCGAGTTCGTTGTGTACTGCTGGGGACCAGGCTGCAACGGCGCCGTGAGGGCGGGCCTCATCATTTCCGAACTCGGTTACGCGGTGAGGGAGATGATCGGGGGCTTCGAATACTGGGCGCGCGAGGGCTATCCCGTCGACGCGATCGTCGTCGACCCCTCGGGAACCGCGAGCACAGTCGACGCGACGCGAGCGCCCGACCCGCTGACGGCACCCCTCCCACGCGCGGGTGGGGGCCGTATCGCGTGCGCCTGCTAGGTAGCGGGAAGGATCCGGCCGTCCATCATGCGGATCACCGTGGATCCCACCAGAGCGGCCTCAGCGGGGTCGTGAGTCACCAGTACCGCCGTCGTGCCCGTGACCGTCAGGATCTCCCGCATTTCGTGAGCGAGCCGAGAACGTAGCGCTGCGTCGAGCGAGGATAGGGGCTCGTCGAGCAGGAGCAGTCGCGGTTGGGGGGCCAGCGACCGTGCGAGAGCAACCCTTTGACGTTCTCCTCCGGAAAGGTTGGCGACGGCCTGGTCGCGGTACTTCGTGAGCCCCACCAGGTCCAGGAGTTCGCTCACTCGAGCTTCACGCTCCTCGGCGGGAACCTTGGCCATCTCGAGGCCAAAGCTCACGTTGCCTGCGACGGTCCGATGCGGGAATAGTTGCCCGTCCTGGAACACCAACCCGAACCCGCGCCGATGGATCGGCGCGCGCGTGACATCCTCGCCGTCAAACGCCACAGTGCCTTGCAGCGGTGGCGTGATTCCCACGATCGCGGCGAGCAGGGTCGACTTGCCGCATCCCGATGGGCCCACGAGGGCCACGGTCTCGCCGCTGGTCACATGCAGGCTCACCGCATCGACCGCAGGCGCGTCCGCTCCGGGGTAAACCACGGTGAGGTCGGTCACCTGAAGGCCGCTCACGTGCATTGACTCTCGCTCGCTCATAGGTCTGCCTCTCCCACGCGCCGGAGGCGCTCTGCCGCGAACATGATCGTGCCGGTGACTGCCGCCAGCAACACCGCTGAGGCGAAGGCCATCCCCACATTGTCGGCGCCCGGCCGGCCCAGCAGCCGCACGATTGCGGTGGGGAGAGTGGGGGCGTCGGGCCTTGCCAAGAACGCGGTGGCCCCGAACTCGCCCAAGGCAATAGCGGCTGCAAAGCCGACGGCCACGCCAAATGGTCTGGCCAGCAGCGGCCAATCGATGAGCGCCCACACTCTCGCAGGGGAGGCGCCCAAGGTGGCGGCTGCTGAGCGGAGCCGATCGTCGATCGCCCGCGCGGCGGGCACCAGTGTGCGCGTCACAAATGGAAGGGCCACAAGCGACTGGCCAATCGGGACGAGCCACCAAGAGGCACGGAGGTCGAAGCCGAGGACATTGCGGTTCATCGTGAGCAACAATCCCAATCCAATCATCACCGCGCTGACGCCCACGGGGAACGCCATGAGCATGTCGATTGCGGTCGAGCGTCGGCTGCGATAGGTGACAAGGTGCGCCACGATCAGGCCGAGGATGCTTGATATCACGGTGGCCGCGGCGGCCACGGAGAGCGAATGCCACGCGGCCATCACCACTGGTTCCGGGAGCAGCCCGCGGGGAGGCTCCTCGGCTAATGCGCGGTAGTACTGCAGCGAGTACCCGCCCGCGGTACGCAGCGAGCGCTCGACGAGTGCGACGATCGGGAGCCCGTTGACCAGCCCGAGCGCGCCGATCGCCAGCCCGATCGCGGGCACGTCGCGGCGGGTCGCGCGGCGCGTGCCATCGAGCCGACGCGAGGGCGCAGACCTCTCGCGCACGCGGCGGGCGCGGTCAGACACCCACAGGGTGACCGCCACGATGACCAGTTGGACGAGAGAGAGCAGTGCCGCAGTCCGCAGGTTGAGGAACTGATTGACCTGCAGATAGATCTCGGTCTCGATCGTGGAGACCCGACTCCCTCCAAGCACCAGCACGATTCCAAACGAGGACGCGCAGAAGAGGAACGCGAGAGACGCGGACGAGGCGAGCGAGGGGCCTAGGGCCGGAAGAGTGACGTGGCGGAATGCGGCCAGGCGACTTGCGCCGAGGGTGCGCGCCGCCGCGATGCGGCTGGGGTCGAGGCCCGCCCATGCACCGCCAACGACGCGCATCACCACCGAAGTGTTGTAGAAGACGAGCGCCGCCACGATGATCCACAGGGACTGATCGAGACCCGTCCACGCGAGCGGTCCACCCCGGCGCACGAGTGCCGAAAAGGCCGCGGCCACCACGACCGTCGGGAGCACGAAGGGCACACTCGCCGCCGCGCGTGCGAGCGCGACTCCCCGCCATCGCAAGTGGAAGAGCGCATATGCGGCGGGGATCCCGAGCACGATTGAGCCCAGGGTGCCCGCGCTCGCAAGCCCCAGCGTCGTGCCGATGGCCTTGAGGGTGTGCGAGTTCGTGAGGGACTCGGCGACAAGGTCCAGCCGAAGCGACCCGTCGTCCGTGAGCCCCCTCCACAGGACGGTCGCAAGCGGCCAGATGAAGAAGAAGGCAAGAAAGGTCAGCGGCAGCGCCGCGAGCCCCCACCACACAAGGTGGGGGCGTACGTGGCGTGCACGCCGAACATTCATAGGTGGAGTGTCCCGCTAACCGAGGACGGTGTCGGTCCAGGTGGAGATCCACGCGTCGCGCTGTGCGTCGATCGTGGCGGGGTCGAGTGACCACGGAGAGCCAGCCAGGGGGGCGTACTGGGCCCACTCGGCGGGAACCTCGACGGCAGACGACACGGGGTAGACGTACATGTTCTCGGGAACCGACGCCTGGAACTCATCGGAGAGCATCCAGTCGATGACCTGCTGCGCGCCCTCGGGGTTCTGGGCGCCCTCGAGCACGCCTGCGTACTCGACCTGCCGGAAGCACGTGTCGAGAAGGGCTGCAGTGGTGGGCTCGCCGTCGATCACCTCGAACGGGGGAGACGACGCGTAGCTCAACACGATCGGGTAGTCGCCGCCATAGTTTGGCGCCGAAAAGTCCGTGTAATACGTGTCCGACCACGAGGCAGTGACCCGCAGGCCATTGTCCTTGAGCCCTGCCCAATACTCGGGCCATGCATCGCCCTCGGCGGCAATGGTCGCCAGGAGGAACGCCAAACCAGGGGACGATGTGGCGGGGTTGCTCACCGACAGCATGTCTTTGTAGGCGGGGTCGAGCAGGTCATCGAAGGTCTTGGGTGCGGCCAAGTCGCCGCTGAAGGCCGCGAGGTCGACGTTCAGGCACACGTCGGAGAAGTCGACCGCGGTCAAAGCGGTGGATCCCTCCACGGCGTATGCGGCTGCGTCGCCTGCCGCTGGGGCATTCGAGGTGTAATCCGCGAAGACGCCTTCAGCGAGCCCGCGAGACGCAAACGTGTTGTCGACGCCGTAGACCACGTCGCCGAGCGGCGCGTCCTTGGTGAGGATCAGCTGGTTCACGAGCGTTCCGGCGTCACCTGGCGCCACGAACGTGAGCTCCAGGCCGGACTCTTCTTCGAACGCGGCCAGGACGTCGTCTGGCACCGCGAAGCTGTCGTGGGTGACCACGGTGACACGCGTGTTCGTTGGCGTTCCCGACGAGGTGGCATCGGGTGACGCCGACGATGGTGTGTCGGATGTGGTGGAGCAGGCAGCTGCGCTCAAGGCAACTACTGCAGATATGGTGAACGCTCGCGCAATACGCATGCGATTCCTCCCGTTGAGCAGGAGGGGTGACGAGACTCGACTCCCTACGCCGGGGCTAACCGGATCAGGTTCGAGGGTCTGCGGATGCCCGCACTCTCAGCGCCGTTGACCCACATATGGATGTGGAAGCGCTCCCCTGTCGTGTGGGACCACTGTAGCGCGCGGCGCCCACCGCACCCGACTGTTACGTGGGCTGAACGAGGTCCCTGACGATGTCGACGTGTCCTTGGCTCGAAAGCTTCGCGTACTGGCCGCGGGTGGCGTTACAAAGCACGGGGTAGACCCGACGGAGCCTCCCGGAGGGGTAGGAGGCTCGCTTGAGTTCAAAGCTGAGTTTGCGATGCGCGAGCACGAGGACCTCTTGAGGGGCACCGATGGCTTCCAGGCGGTTCACGATCTCCTGAGACCTTGCCGCGAGCCCGCGGTATCTGTCGGCGCGCGGGACGCGTAGCTGCCGGAGGCGATTCCGTAGCGTTGGCGCGGCGACGCCGATCGCGTTGGCGCGGTGGATCCTGTAGTCGATGAGCGGCATCTCGATGAGCTCGAGCCCACCAAGGCTGGCAGCAATCGCCGCCAACCATTCGTCGTGCACCCAGAACTGGCCCAAGGGGAAGGCGCTCTCGAGGAGCTCGCGACGAAACATGAGGGTCGCACCCGTGACGACGTTGCGCCGCACCAACACCGGCGTCGCGCGACCCGCGTGAATCGCCTCGCGCTCGCCGGCACTGACGTAGAGCGAGCCCAGGAGAGTCTCCCCTGTGGGCTCTCCTGCGGCGTCGACGATACGGGCATCGCTATGGACCGCGAGGAGTTCCGGGCGCGAGCCCAGCATGTCGGCCGCCACCGCGAGCCGGTCAGAGCGCCACATGTCGTCTTGGTCGCTGAGCGCGATGAGGTCCCCGGTGCAGGCCTTGATCGCTCGTTCGAAGTTGGCGCGAACTCCACCCGCACGGTCCGTGTACGCGATCCGAAAAGCCGTGGGTCCCGAGTATGCGGCGATGAATGACTCAACGGCCTCGACGGTCGAGTCGGACGAGCCGTCGTCGCAAATGACGACCTCATGCGCTGGAAGCGTTTGGGCGGCGATCGACGCGAGTTGCTCACGGATGTAGGACTCGCCGTTGTAGGTACAAAGGGCGACCGAGATGGAGGGTTTGAGTCCGGGGCGCGCCATGCGAATAGCGTAGCCCGGCGCCGTGAGGCGCCAGTCCGCTTTGGGGCTATTGATCCGCTTTAGGTTTCTTGATCTGTCTGCTCATGGGGCGCTGGATTCGCGGCGGGACCAGGGGTCAGCCCGTCCCTCGTCATCTCGTCGATCCGCATCTGCTGCAGCACGACGGTCTCCGCGAGCGATCGAACCTTTGACTCGAGAGTGGTGAGTTCGGCGCTGTGCTGGAGGCTCACCAGGAACAAAATTGCGATCGAGATGAAGAAGACGAGATTGACGGGCAGCTCGACGCCGACGAATTTCGCTGCGTGCACCAGGGTCTGCGGAAACGCTCCGGCGAGAAGCGCGATGATGCCGGCCGCGAGCCACCAGATGGCGTGGCGCTCGCGGAGCCTGTGCTGGCGAAGAAGCGTCACCACCACGAGGAGCACAAAGACCGCAGCCGTGACGGCAAAGATGTATCCCCTGAGCGTCATGCGGTGACCTCATCCTTCTCGCCAAGTGCGACGGTAGGCCGCGCGTAGGCGAAGGCCAACGCCAGGCTTGCACGTGCGAGGTAGACCGCTGCCTTGAGGGGGTTCTGCGATGGGGTGCCGCCGCTGCGTTCTCTCATCTCCACGGGCACCTGCGTGACCCTGAGGCCCGCGCGGCAGGCGATCACCAGCGACTCGATCGTGTCCCCGAGGTATTCGGCCGGATAGTTCTTCTCGAACAGTGCGATCGCACGGGGCCCCGAAGCACGGAATCCTGACGTCGTGTCCGTGAGCCGCGTATGCGCGGTGCGGCTGATGACCGTCGCGAGCACCCAGCTCGCCCAGCGACGCGGCCCGCGCATGCGATACGTGCCGCTACCGGCGAATCGAGCGCCAACGACCAGGTCGTGTTCCGCGAGTTGCGCGAGGAGTTGGTGCACCTGAGCGGGATCGTGTTGGCCGTCCGCATCGATTTGGACGACGGCCGCGAATCCATGTTCTCGGGCATAGCGAAAACCGAGTCGCATCGCGCCGCCAACACCAAGGTTGAAGGGGAGACGCGCCACCTGCGCACCCGCGGCCGATGCGGCGCCAGCGGTGTCGTCACGTGAGCCGTCGTCCACGACCAAAATGGAGATGCCTGGAAGGGCCGCATAGGCCTCGCGAACGACCTCGCCAACGGATTGAGACTCGTTGTAGGCCGGCATCACGATGAGCGTCTGCTCGGGCGCAGGTCCCATGCGGTCATCCTAACATCGGGCGCGGGAGGCCCCACGGGTGTCACACGTGCCACACGAGGCGGCAGTGTCGGCTACTAACGGTTGATCGTCGTGCCTGTGTGCGCTGACTCTAGCGCCGCGTCCACGACGGCCACGGTTTCGAGGCCCTCGCGCATCGTGACGTAGTTTGACGCCTTGCCCAGTACGGCGTCCCTGAACGCGGCGTGCTCCGTCGCGAGGGGCTCGGCCTTGGCGATCGCGAAGCGGGTGACGTCACCCTCGACCACGCCACGGAATCCGGTGATCGTGTCCCAGGTGGTCGCGACGGTGCCGTTCGCGTAGAACGTGAGGTCTGCGGTGAGGGTGTCGGCCACAAACGTGCCGCGCTCGCCTGTGACGACGGTCGTGCGTTCCTTCATGGGCGACAGCCAGTTGATGAGGTGGTTGGCCACGATGCCGTTCTCGAAGAGACCGGTGATAGAGACCAGGTCCTCGTGTTCGCGTCCACTGCGGTGCGCGACACGAGCGGAAACGGACGAGTACCTGGAACGCGCGACCCACGCCGCGAGGTCAAGATCGTGGGGCGCGAGGTCGCGCACCACGCCGACGTCGGCGATGCGTGCAGGGAAGGGCCCCTGGCGTCGGGTGGCGATCTGGTAAACGTCACCCAAGTCGCCTGCTTCGAGGCGTGCACGAAGGCTCTGGATAGCGGGGTTGTAACGCTCGATGTGTCCCACGCCGCCCACAAGCCCGCGGGTCTCAAAGGCCTCCGCGATGCGTTCGGACGAGGCGACGTCGTGCCCAAGCGGCTTCTCGACCAGCGTATGGATGCCGGCCTCCGCAAGAGCGAGGGCGACCGTCTCGTGGTAGACCGTCGGCACGGCGACGGTCACGTAGTCGACGCCCGCGGCGATGAGAGCCTCGACGTCGGGGGCGACAGTGAGGCCTCCCGCGACGCCGTGAGGATCGCCAGCTTGGTCGGCTACTGCGACCAGGTCGACGCCTTCAAGAGAGCGAAGCACGCGTGCGTGGTGACGACCCATGCTTCCCAGGCCGATGAGTCCTGCGCGAAGATTCGCCATTACGCACCTGCCAAAGCAACGGCGTTGACGGCCGCAATGATGCGGTCGACGTCGGCCTCGCTGAGTGAGGGATGCACTGGCAAGGAGATCACTTCGTCGGCTGCGCGGCGGGTCTCGGGGAGGTCGGCCGCGGTCTTGAGGGACGGGAGTTCGTGGTTGGGGATGGGGTAGTAGACCCCGGTTCCGACCCCGTATTCGTCGAGTAGCGCCTTGGCGAACGCGTCGCGATCACCCGCCACGCGAATCGTGTACTGGTGGTACACGTGCACTGCCTCGGGTGCGACGGGCGGCACGATGACGCCCTGGAGCTCGGCATCAAAACGGGCTGCGATGGCCTGGCGTCGCGCGGTCCACGCTGGGAGCTTGCCCAACTGCACGCGACCGATCGCGGCGTGAATGTCGGTCATGCGGGCGTTGAAGCCCACGAGCTCGTTCTCGTAGCGTCGTTCCATGCCCTGATTGCGCAACAGGCGCACGTTGCGGGCGATGTCGTCCGTGGCGCAGCTGACCATTCCGCCTTCGCCCGACGTCATGTTCTTGGTCGGGTAGAGGCTGAACATGCCGAACGAGCCAAAGGATCCGACCGGCTGACCGTTCCACTGCGCGCCGTGCGCCTGTGCCGCGTCCTCAAAGAGCTGGAGGCCGCGGTCCGCTGCGAGCGCGGAGAAGGCAGTCATGTCGGCGGGGTGTCCGTAAAGGTGAACCGGCATCATCGCGGTGGTGCGCGGAGTGATCGCGGCCGCGGAGGCCTCGGGATCCATGCAGAAGGTGTCGGGATCGATGTCAACAAACACCGGGGTCGCGCCACACAGCGCCACCGAGTTTGCGGTGGCAGCAAACGTGAAGGAAGGGACCAGGACCTCGTCGCCAGCCTTGACGCCCGCGGCCAGCAGGCCGAGGTGCAGACCTGCGGTTCCCGAGCTCACTGCAACGCAGGTGCGGCCGCCAACGAGATCATCGGCGAATTCGTGTTCGAACGCCGCCACTTCGGGGCCCTGCGCGATCATCCCTGACCGCATGACGCGGTCTACGGCGGCGCGTTCGTCGTCGCCGATCAGGGGCTTTGCCGCGGGGATGTTTTGCAGGCTCATGTGATCTTCCTTCTCGGAGTTTCGGCGAATAGCGGTGCGCGATCAGCGCGGTACTAAGGCGCCGTCGATCTCGTCATACATTGTGCCGGTTTGCGGGCACTTGAAACTGCCAAGCCCATCTCCGACCAAAGGTTCGCCTGCCTCGCCGACCCATCCGATCTGGCGGGCGGGTACTCCCACGACGAGCGCATAGGCGGGGACATCGCGGACGACGACGGCGCCCGCGGCAACGGTGGCCCATTCGCCGATAGTGACTGGCGCGACGCAGACCGCGCGGGCCCCAATCGAGGCGCCTCGGCGCACCGTCACCCCCACCGGGTGCCAGTCATCGGCCGACTTGGGGGTGCCGTCTGGATTGATGGCGCGTGGAAAGTGGTCATTGGTGAAGACGACGCTTGGTCCCACGAACACGCCGTCCTCGAGCACGGCCGGTTCATAGACGAGCGCGTAGTTCTGGACCTTGCATCCATTGCCCATCGACACACCGGTGCCGATATACGCACCCCTGCCGACCACGCAGTTCTCGCCCATGCGGACGCCCTCGCGAACCTGGGCCAGGTGCCAGACGGAACTGCCGTCGCCAATCACCGCATCGGCTGCCACATCTGCTGTGTCAACGACTCTGAATGCCATGCGGCTAACATACCTCAGCGCACTTTTTCAACGCACGACCGAGGTCCCGCGCGGGGTCGTTCCTCGCTGTGGCCTACGCCGCTCAACCGCGAGAGTTGCTCGCGCGCACCTTAGGATGCCAACGTGCCAATTTGCGAGTCGACCGCCCGAACGCTGTTTGAGGCGACCGTCACACATCCCGCCGCTCGCCGCCCCTCGCGGTCGCGCCTCGCTCAAGCGCGCCCCTGTTCGCGGAGGACCAAGCCATGACGCGCGTGCTGCTCATCACGGGAGGCGAGATCGGCGAGCGGATGGCCGGTCCCGCGATCCGCTCGCTTGCTATGGCGAGGGTACTTGCGGGCGACGGCCACGATGTGGTGCTCGCCACGACCTCCACGATCAAGGGGGAGGCCGCCGCGGAGACGTTCCGCCTCGCGTCGCTCCGCCCCGGCGATGCCGCAGCGTTCGCCGCTCTCGAGCGCGAGGCCGAGGTCATCGTCTTCCAGGGTCATGCGATGGAGCAGTTTCCAGCGCTCGCCACCACGGATCGCGTCGTGGTGGTGGATGCATACGACCCGATGCACCTGGAAATGCTCGAGCAGGGCAGGGAGCAACCCCGCGCGACCTGGGACATGCTCGTGCGCTCGCGCGTGGCTCTCCTGAACCAACAGCTAACGCGCGCCGACCTCGTGCTGTGCTCCTCGGAGAGGCAGCGGGCCTTCTATCTGGGCCAACTCGCCGCGCTCGGAAGGATCTCCCCAGCGACGTATGAGTCGGATCCTCACCTCGAAAGCCTCATCGACGTAGCCCCATTCGGTCTCGAAATGGAGCCGCCGAAGCATGAACGCGCCGCCGTACGTGGAGTGGTCCCTGGCGTAGACGACGACTCTCGCATCGTGCTGTGGGGGGGAGGTATCTACAGCTGGTTCGATCCGCTCGCGCTGATCCGGGCGGTCCATGCGCTCGCGGCACGGCAACCGCGCACCAAGCTGGTCTTCCTCGGCACCCGCCACCCCGGTGTCGCGCCTATGGGCATCGTGAAGGAGTCGATCGACCTGGCCCAGAAGCTTGGCGCCCTTGGCACCTCCGTGATGTTCAATGACGACTGGATCCCGTATGAGCAGCGCGGGAACTTCCTCGCGGAGGCGAATGCGGGAGTCTCCACTCACCATGCGCACGTCGAGACCGAGTTCTCCTTCCGTACCCGCATCCTCGACTACCTGTGGGCTGGTTTGCCGATGGTGGTGACGGCAGGGGACACGTTTGCCGACCTCATCGAGCGGGAGCGCCTGGGGATCGTGGTTCCCGCCGGCGATCAAGAGGCTCTCGAAGCGGCGCTTGAGCGCGTGCTCTATGACGCGGAGTTCGCCAAGGCGGCAAGCGCACGGGTGGCCGTGGTCCGCGAGCAGTTCCAGTGGGAGCTCACGCTCGCTCCCTTGCGCAGGCTCGCGAATCACCCGCGGCATGCCGCCGATGTTGAGGCCGCAGGCGGGCGCGAGGCGTTGGCGGAGTCGCTGTGCGGGCTCTTGGAGCCAGCACAGAGGCCGGGTCTGATGCGCGATCTGCGTGTTGCCTGGCATCACCTGAGGCACGGTGGAATCGGCGAGGTTTCCCGCAGGGTGAGGGCTAAGCAGGCGAGAAGGTGACCCTCCCTCCATTGCCGGGGGAGCCGATCATCGCGACCGGCGCTGGCGCGCTTGGCAAGAGGATCGTCGGATTCGCCGTTATTCCGTTCCTGTCGCTGCTCGCACCCTTCATCTTCCTTCCCGTCTTGGCCCGAGTGGCCAGCACCGATGTCTGGGTCGCGATTGCGCTCGGTCAATCGGTGGGTGGAGTGGCGGCGCTGGTCGCGGGCTTTGGATACCCGACCCTTGCCCCACCGATGGTCGCGGTCGCGTCGACCACAGGGCGCCGACGTCTGCTCGCGACGAGCGTTCACGTGCGCCTTCCCATCTGGGCGGTTGCCGCGGTGATCGCCTCCGCCGCGGCGGCGCTGCTGGCGCCGGAGCCGAATCGCGTCGAGGCCGTCGCGATGGCCGCCGCGATGAGCCTCGCGGCCCTGGCGCCCACGTGGTTCTGGATTGGCGTGGGGAAGTCGCTTCCCATCCTTTGGTACGAGGTGCTTCCCAGGATGGCAGCCACGCTCGTGGCGACCGGGATTCTGCTCCTCGATGGCTCCGCGATCTGGTACCCCGTGCTGCTCGCGGTCGCGATGGCTGCGGGACCTGCCTTCGTGTACTTCCGCAATGCCGCTTTCGAGCTCGTTCACGTCGATCGGGACGATGTGCGCGCGGTCATACGCCGTCATCCGCCCGCCGTCATCGCGGAAACCTCGGCAGGGGTCTACAACTCCTTGGCGGTCGCGATCGTCACCTTGGTGGCGCCCGTGGCCCAGGCCGCTACGTACGTCTCGGGGGATAAGGCCTACCGCATCGGCCAGTATTCGGTTGGCGCGCTCGGGAACGCGCTGCAGGGGTGGGTGGTCGAGGCGCGCGAGAGTGGGTTCGGGCGCCGTCTTCGCATCGTGATCTGGCTCCACGTTTCGCTGGGAGCCGCGGGACTTGCCGGCTTCGGACTGCTCGGACCGTGGCTGACCGAGTTGCTGTTTGGGGCCGACGTGGCGATCGATGAGGCGACCGCCTTCGGTTTTGGTTTCGCGATTCTCGGAATCTCGCTCGGCACCGCGTTCGGACGCATCGGGCTGATCACCATCGGTGCGAGAAAGGCGTTCATGACGTGTGTGCTCGTCGCGTCGGCGGTGGGCGCAACGGCCCTGTTGCTTGCGGGCGCCAAGTGGGGTGCGGCCGGCGCTGCGTGGGCGCTCGGAGGTACCGAGCTCGCCTCCGGCATCGCGCAGGCGATCGTGCTGGGCGCGCTGTGGAGGAGTCGCGTGCGGTCAGGCAAACCCCTGCTCGGACACCGAGGATCGGCCGAATAGGGCGTCGCTGAGTGGTTGGATGGAGACGTTTACGCGGCTTCAGACGTTGACGCCGTTGGGTCCTTTCGCGCCAGCCAACCCGGTCGCGCTGTGGGCGACCCGTATCGCCACACGCCGGCGGTCGCAAAGGGTTTCGGAGTTTGATAATCGTCCGTCTTGATTCCTGAAGGAGGTGTGTTGGCCACGATGATCAGCACATCTGGTGTGCGTCGGCTCGTGGGTCGGCTCCGGTGGATCCATGCCGCGCCGCTTTTGGCTGTGTTGACGCTGACGGCGTGGGCCTTCGCCTCGCCCATAGGCGCCGCCCCTGACGATGACTATCACCTGACCAGCGTCTGGTGCGCCGTTGGCGGGAGTGACGCGTGCGCGCCAGGCACGCAGTCGAACACGCGGACGGTGTCGACCGCCTTCGAAGCCGCCACGTGCTACGTCCAGGTGTCCACTCGCAGCGCCGACTGCCAGGGCAGCGCAGGGATCGCGCTCGACGGACCCACTCAGGAGACGAATCGCGGCAACTTCGAGCGGAAGTACCCGGGTGTGTACTACGCGGCGATGCGCGCGTTTGCGGGTGACGACCTGGTGCAAAGCGCGCTCGTCATGCGCCTCGTGAACCTCACCCTCTTTGTGGGTCTCGCGACGGCGCTCGCGGTCCTGCTCCCTGCATCGCGACGTCAGACGCTGCTGTGGGGGTGGCTCGTGTCAATGGTGCCGCTTGGGCTCTTCCTCATCCCATCGAACAATCCGAGCGGGTGGGCCGTCACAGGCGTGGGCACTGCCTTCCTTGCGTTGCTTGGCTGGTACGAGGGCACAGCCAAGCGCCGGTGGGCCCTGGGCGCGCTTTACGTCGTTGGCATCGTCATGGCCGCAGGAGCGCGAGACGATGCGGCCATCTACGCCGCTGGCGCGACCATCGTGGCTTCTCTTCTCACGGCGTCTCGCCACAGGGAATGGTTGCTGCGGACGATTCTTCCCCTTGCGGGCCTCATCGTCATCGCGCTGCTCTTCGCGTCCGTGACGCAGACCGATGTGGGTGTGCAGGGCTTCAGTGGGGCGCAGTCGGTCGCCGTTCCCGGCCTTGGGGATTCGATGGCTGAGCCCGAAGGCGGATTCGCCCTCGCCGCCTACAACCTGTTGATGTTGCCGTATCTATGGACCGGGGTGTGGGGAACGTGGGCCCTCGGCTGGTTTGACACGGTGTTGCCCGCGATCGTGCCCTGGTCGGCTGGCGCAGCCTTCGTCGCGGTCGCCTTCGCGGGACTGGGGTTGCTCTCGAGGCGCAAGGCCGCGGCGATCGTGGGGGTCCTCGTCGTGCTCGTCGTGCTTCCCGTATACCTGCTCACTGCAGGAGGCGATTCCGTGGGGAGCCAGCTTCAGCCTCGCTATCTGCTGCCGCCGATCGTGCTGTTCTCGCTCCTTCTTGCCACCGCGCCGCACGGCGCGCGCACCGTGCGGTTCACCGGCTTCCAGACCTTCACGATTCTGGGGGCAATCGCCCTCGCCAATTTGGTCGCGCTACAGGTGAACATCCGCCGCTACATTTCGGGCTCGGACGAGCAGGGCCTCAACCTCGACTCAGGCGCTCAGTGGTGGTGGTCTGGAGCCCACGTGGGACCCATGGCCGTATGGCTGATCGGCTCGGCGTCGTTTATCGGACTTCTCGTGGTGCTGTGGCCGGAACTCAGGCGCAAGGTTGCCGCTCCGTGGCCCGCAGGCCACGAGAGGGCGCTCACGAGTTCGGACTGACGGCCTTTCCAATCACGCGGTACTGCACGCCTGGCCACGTGGCGGCAGACGAAACTCGGCGACCGTCGATGAAGACCTTCACCCCTGGCAGGTCAACGGGGCCTAGATCCCTGTACTCCGCGTGGTCCGCCTGGACCACCGCGGCGTCAATCGGGTCGCCCAGCGTGAACGGCACGAAGCCGAGCCGCTCGAGTTCCGCGTCGGTGTACATCGGATCGTGAACGACCGGCGCGGCACCGCGTGCCTTGAGAGCCTCGACCGCGGCGAAGACCCCCGAGAAGGCCGTTTCCTTGACGCCGCCACGGTAGGAGGCGCCCAGCACTACGACGCGGGCGTCCGTCAGGTCCCCGTACACGCCTTCGAGCAGGCCGATCGTGTAGTCGGGCATCGCTGCATTCGCGGCGCGCGCGGCGGACACGACTGTCGCCTCGGGGTCGTTCCACAGGTACAGGCGTGGGTAGACGGGGATGCAGTGACCACCGACCGCGATGCCTGGCTGGTGAATGTGGCTGTACGGCTGCGAGTTCGACGCCTCGATGACCTGATACACGTCGATGCCATGAGTGGCCGCGAAGCGCGCGAATTGATTCGCGAGGCCGATGTTGACGTCGCGGTACGTGGTCTCGGCGAGCTTCGAGAGTTCGGCGGCCTCGGCGGAACCCAGATCCCATACGCCGTTGGGGCGGACGAGGTCGGGGCGGTCGTCGAAGTCAAGGACAGCTTCGTAGAACTCGGTGGCACGCTGAGCTCCGCGCTCGGACAGCCCGCCAACCAGCTTGGGGTACTTGCGAAGGTCAGCGAAAACCCGGCCGGTGAGGACCCGTTCGGGAGAGAACACGAGGTCGAAGTCGACGCCCTCCGTGAGGCCCGAGACGCGCTCGATGAGCGGCTTCCAGCGGCTGCGCGTGGTGCCGACGGGGAGCGTCGTCTCAAAGGACACCAGGGTGCCTGGAGTGAGGTGCTTCGCGAGCGATTCGGTGGCCGCGTCCATCCACCCAAATTCGGGTTTCGCCGTGACCTCATCGACGAACAACGGCACCACAAGCACCACGGCATCCGCGCCGGGCACCGCTTCGGCGTAATCCGAGGTGGCCCTGAGTCGTCCTGCCGGGATCAGTTCGCTCAGGTGTTCCTGGAGGTGAGCCTCACCTGGGAATGGTTCGATCCCCTGATTGACCAGGTCGACCAACTCTTGGTTGACATCAACGCCGATGACGTCGTGCCCCTTGCTGGCGAACTGGACCGCCAAAGGTAGGCCGATTTTCCCCAGGGCAATGACGGCGATTTTCATGGGTCGATCATACCCGCGCGGCAACGGGGCCCCGCTCGACGCGAGTCCCCGAAGCGGACCTGCGCATGCGCAGGGGCTGGCGCGTTTCCGAGCACGAGGGCCCGCCGATCGCGAGCCCCCATTTCCCAAGCGTTGCGCCTCGAGGCCCGATGGTAGTGTCTGTCAAATGATGGCCATCGCCGCGATTCCGGCCCCGAACGTGGAGGGGCCTCGCCGCCTTGTCCCTTGTGGGCTCGTAGCCGCGCGGCCCTTTGAGGGACGATGACGACTGGACTCACCGACAGGGCTACGTGGCGTCGGGCAAGCTGGATTCTCGCGCCTGTCCTGGCCTTCGTAGCGCTCGCGGCGTGGGCATTGGCTTCACCTGTGGGCGCCGGCCCTGACGACGACTACCACCTCGTCAGCACATGGTGCGCCGACGGCGGGAGCGAGTTGTGCGAGCCGGGGACCCAGTCGAACACCAGAATTGTCGCGTCGGGGTTCGAGGACATCTTCTGCTATACCCAATACGCGGATGAGAGCGCCGCCTGTCAGGACTCGGCGTGGGCGAATTGGGGCGCCGCGACGGTCGAGACGAAGCGCGGAAACTTCTACGGCGAGTATCCCCCCGTCTATTACGCGGCGATGAGGGTCTTCGCGGGACCGGACGTCCAGCAGAGCGCGGTCGTGATGCGCCTCGTGAACGCGGCCCTCTTCGTGGGGCTTGCCACTGCGCTCGCCGTGCTCTTGCCGTTGGCGCGTCGCAGGACGCTTCTGTGGGGTTGGCTCATCACCCTCGTGCCGCTCGGAATGTTCCTGATCCCCTCGAATAACCCCAGCGGGTGGGCGATCACCGGCGTCGGGACCGCATTTCTCGCCTTGCTTGGATGGTTTGAGACGACGGGCCGCAGGCGCTGGGCGCTGGGAGCGTTGTACCTGATCGGCATCGTGATGGCGGCGGGCGCCCGCGGTGACGCCGCGGTGTACTCAATTGGCGCCACCGTGACGGTGTTGATCCTCACGGTCGCTCGCACCAGGGGATGGGCCTTGAGCGCCATCTTGCCCGCGGTCGGACTGGTGGTTGCCGTGGTGTTGTTGTCCACGGCGGGTCAGGCAGCGACCGGCGTGGTGGGGTTCAGCGGGGACGGAACCTCGGCGGGTCTGCCGGGAGGTGCCGCCGGCACGGAGGTGCCGCTCGGCGGGATCGCGCTCGTCGCCTTCAACGCCCTCTCACTCCCGTTCCTGTGGACGGGCGTATGGGGTTCGTGGGCCCTGGGCTGGTTGGACACGTCGCTCCCTGACATCGTCCCGTGGGCCGCGACCTCGGTGTTTGTCGTTGTTGGCTTCGCGGGCTTGGGCCAGCTCACCTGGAGGAAGGTCGTCTCCACAGCCGGGGTGCTTGGCGTTCTGATCGCGTTGCCGCTCTATGTGCTGTCCGCGAGCGGCGACAGGGTCGGCACGAATCTCCAGCCGCGCTACCTGCTCCCGCTCATCGTCCTGTTCGCGTTCCAGTTGATCGTCGAGCCGTCGGGCAGGGCCCTGCGGTTCACTCGGATCCAGTTGGCCGGGATACTAGGGGCCCTCTGGATCGCCAACATGGTCTCGTTGCAGGTCAACATCCGCCGCTACGTCACTGGGGCTGACGAGCAGGGCTTGAACCTTGACTCGGGCGCCGAATGGTGGTGGTCCGGCTTCGCGGTGGGACCCACCGCGGTATGGGTGATCGGGGCCCTGGCCTACGCGGGTCTGCTTGTCACGTTGTGGCCGTATCTGCGTAGGGGAGCCGAGGCGGAGCTCGATGACTCGTCCCCAGACGCGCTGGCCCCTGACGAGCAGCAAGACCTCGAGAGGGCTGCACAGGCGCAGGCCTGAGCCCTACGAACGCTTGGTGGTCCTACGCCGACGCGACGTCGATCTCTCGACGATCGCTAAGCTCTCGTCGACCACTCGCTTGGCGATCGCGTCGAGCGCGTATCGCTCCGCCGCCCAATTCGCGAGTTCGGCACGGGCCTGCGGAGGCAAGGGCGAAGCGGCTGCCGCAATCATGGCGCCGGCCGTGGCCTCGACGTCGTAGTCCAGGGCCACGCCCGCGTCGGGGTTCTCCGCCTTGTTGAGGAAGTCGACGGTGGGCCCCGTACCCGCGAAGATCACGGGGCATCCTGCCGCAAGCGACGAGTACGCCTTGGTGGTGAAGGCATAGTCATAGCCCTGGTTGGGTTTGAGGCTCGCGAGCGACGCGGTGGCTCCAGCGAGGATGGGCGCGAGCTGCGTGGGGGAAATGGGGGTGCGGAGTTCGACGGAGGCAGCGATTCCGAGGGCCTCGACTCGGGTGCGCAGCAGGTCCCTGTCGGCGCCGTTGCCGATGAATAGCAGGCGCGCCTCGGGGTATTCGCGCAGCACCGCGGGGAACGCCTCGACAAAGATCCCTGCACCGTGCCATTCGGAATGCGTGCCCGCGTAGACAAACACAGGGGGTTCCGGAGCGGGTTCTCCGTCGTAGCGAAAAATGCTCGTGTCGGCCCCGAAGCCGATCGGCGTGGTGGGTGTCTCGATGCCGAGTTCGCGGAAGCGGCCGGTGAGTGGGGTGTGCGCGGCAAAGAGGTGGTGGGCTCGCTTGAGTCCCCAGAGTTCGAGGCGCTGCAGTATGAGAGGGACGAGCTTGTTGGTGGACACCATCGCGGCCGCATCCGACCAGAGGTCTGCCGCGTCAACGACGACAGGAGTCCTGCGCAGGCGTGCGAGTGCGACGACGACTGCGGTGGTCGTCGGAGGAGGCTCGACCACATAGAGGTCGGACCGCCGCGAGAAGAGCAGCCGAAAGGCGAGCGGCATATCGAAGCTGAGGTACGGGATGTACCCGCGCACATACTGTTGCTTGTCCCTGAGTACGCGCGCGCGGCGCACCGTGACGCCGGGTGGATCGGCAAGAGTCGCGCCGCGCGGCGGCCTGGTTGTCAGGACCGTGACATCGCATCCACGATCCCTGAACTCCTCGGCCCATGACTGCAGGAGCCCTGACGCGGCTGACACCTCGGGCGCGTAGATCCTGCTGATGATCGTGACCCTCACGTGTTGTCCCCCATCAGCCGGGAGAAGAGCGCGTGTTGGTACGCGGCGTCGGACTCGTTGGAGAGTGCCTTGGCCGCGTGATCCGCAGCCATCTTGAAACTCGTGACGTCGTCGGCTGTCAGGTCGCGCAACGCGTCGACGAGGTCGTCCGCCGTGGTGCCCGCAGTGATGAGGCCCAGGCCGTACTCCTCAACGTGAGCCTCGATCTCGGGGGCAGGCGAGAACACAAGCCCGAGCCGAGCCTGCACAAAGTCGAAGAACTTATTCGGCAAGTGATGAAGCTGGCTCAGCGTCTTGATGGGAAACAGGAACACGCCCAGGTCGTACTGGTTCAGCACCTCCGGCAGGCTGGCCGGAGGGACAGGGGCGTGGATCGTGACCAGGGGGTTCGCGTCAGCCTGTTCGCGGAGCGCGGCCAGATGGCCGCCGGGGACCTCGACCAGATAGAGGTCCAGGGTGAAACGGTCGCCGAGCCTCTCGACCGCCTCGATCAGCGCAGGGAGGTTGCGACGCTCATCGGCGATGCCGCTGTGCACCAAGCGAATCGCGGTGGGGTCGACGGGCGTCGGCGCGAGGTCCTGAAAGGCGGGAGCGCTCCGGACGATGCCCGTCTCCGCGCCGTAGTGCTCGAGATAAAGGCGCGCAAGACCCGAGCTCACGGTCGTGACCGCGGCGGTGCGGGGGAGGTACTTCGCGCATAGGTAGTCCATATACGGCCCGACGAGGAGGCGCCAGCTCAGGATCGTCGCCATCTCTTGGGCCGCCCACTCGTGCATGTCCGCAAAGACGGGTGCGTCGCCTGCCGCGGCGAAGGCGAGGGGGAGGGCGCGCGCGTCGTTGGCCACGACGAGGTCGTAGGGCCCGGAGTCAACAGCCTGCTGCAGCACAGCCTTCTCGCCTGGAGCGGTGAGCTCGACGGCCGCGTGCAGGTGCAGGGCGAGCCTGGCCACTCCGAGTGGCGTCTGCGGGAGGGAGGGCGCTCCCTTGGGAACCTCGATGTGGGTCGTGGCGCCTTGAGGGAGCGGTCCGTAGCCCACCGTGGTGACGTCGCCGTGCTGGCGCAACACGTCGAGTTGGCGCAATACGCGGGAGTCGGCGTGAATGGGCGAGAAGGAGACGCAGAGGATCCGCGGGCGGTCGCCGTGCGCGCGCGCGGCGGGGCTCATGTCAGGGGCCCGATTTCGGGTTCGTGATCGCTCAGCCCCGCGAGTTTGACCTGCAATTCGAACTGCGGCACGGCCGCGGAGAGTTCGTGGAACGAGCCCTTGCCGAGGATCTTGCCTTGATCGAGGTAGCAGATCTGGTCGTAGTCCTTGATGGTCGAGATGCGGTGAGCGACCGCGATGAGCGTCACCTCGCCCTGCAACGCCTTGATGGCCTGCACCACGTCGTCCTCGGTCTTGGTGTCGAGCGAGCTCGTCGCCTCGTCGAGCACCAGGACGAGCGGGTCGGAATACAGCGCGCGGGCGATGCCCAGGCGCTGCTGTTGGCCACCCGAAAGGGAGACGCCGCGCTCGCCGATCTTCTCGTCGATGCCGTCCTTGCGGGAGGCGATGAGCGACCTGAGCTGTGCCTTCTCAAGGACCTCGAGGACCTTGTCCCTGTCGTAGTCCTCGTCCCACGTGAGGGCGACGTTCTGCCCGATGGTCCCGTCGAAGAGGGTGACACGCTGCGGGACATAGCCGATCCTCGAGCGCCACGTGTGGATGACCTCGGTCAACGGCGTGCCGTCGATCGTGATCTGTCCCGAGGAGGGGACCCGGAGCCCGAGCAGGAGGTCGACCAGCGTGGACTTTCCCGATCCGGTCGGACCGACGATGCCGAGAGAGGAGCCGAGGGGGACCGTGAGGTCGAGTCCGAGCAGCACCGATTCGGTGCCGACGGGGTAGCGGAACTCGATGCCGCTCAGCGTCAGGGCCTGCGGCGTCGCGGGGAGTTCCGTAATGTCGGCGCGCACGAGGGCGTCGGTCGCATTGGCCTCGGCACCGCGCAGGTCGTTCACCACGTCGCTCACCCACGGGAGGCTTGAGGTCGCGCTGATGATTGATGACTGGATGCCGGTGAGTGCCGGAATGAGCCGCAGGCCCGCCGCACCGAAGAGCGCGACGGCGACGATCGCCGCAGTCTGGCCTCCGCGCATGTAGCCGGTGCCCCCGATGAGGACGATCCCCCCAATGAGGGCCATCTCATAGGCGTAGCGCGGAATGATTGACAAGAAGGCGAGCGAGGCGCGGGCCTTGACTGCGCCGTGGCGGTGGTGCCCCACGACATGCTGGATGTCGTCGAGCTTCCCGCGCAGCGTGAGTTCCTTCATGGCCTCGACCATTTCGGTCAGTAGCCGGGCGACGCGATAGCTGTAGGTGCGGTTGCTCCGGGCCGATCGCAGGGTTCGCTTGGTGACGACGCGGTTGATGAGGACCGCGACGGTGCCCAGGTAGGCCAGTGAGAGCAGTGCCGTCACTGGCGTGGCGATGATCAGGACGACCAGGGTCAGCAGGATGGTGAGCACGTTGCCTGGGATGGTCAACAGCGACAGGACTAGGCCAGAGATAGCGACCGAGATTCCTGTGTCCGCGATGCGGGTGAACTCGGCGGTGCTGCGCTTTGACCGCTCTTCCCAGCTTGAGGCGAGGTAGGCCCGAAACATGCGGGCGCCGATCTCGAACTCGTAAAACGCGAACTGCCTGGTCGCGATCCAATGCATCGTGACAGCGAGGGCGCTCTTGACAATGATGAGCATGCACGCGATGAGGAGCAACCAAGGCGTGGCGCTTTCGGGAAGCTCGCCCACCACCGGGAGGTTTACCCCGGCATCCGAAGCCTCCGAAGCCGCAGACGAAATGACGATCACGAGAAGCCCCATTGCAGCCACATCGAAGAGCGCCAAGATCGCGGTAGAGACGATGTAGATGGAGAGGAATCGCCGTGCCCGACCGGGGAGCAACGGCAACAGGTCCCGGAGCGCGCTCCACAGGGTTTTCATCGATCCGAGATTACCATCGGCATGTGGAACCGCCTGACTGGTGCCGCGCGCGCTCATGCGATGATGTCCGCTGGAGGATTCATGCTCAACGTCACGACGGCCCTGGAACACTCGCCGGATTGGTTGCGCCGTCTCGCATATCGCACCGCCGCGGGCCAGGGCGTGCTGGGCCGCCTCGCGGACGCTGTCCGTTACGGATCCTCCGATGAAGAGGCTCCGATGCTTCCCGCGGCAGGAGACGCCGCTGTTCGGCTGGTCATCGGCCCCGCCAATTTCGCAGGGCAGGGTTACCAGTGGGCGCGCGCCGTTGAACGGTCGTATCCGGAAGTCACCGCCGTCTCGATGCTTGGGCTTGGAGCTGGGGCCTTCCAGCCCAAGGTGGACGTCAAGGTCCCAGAGGGGCTGCACCAGAGGTCAGCGTCGTGGCACGCGGTCTTCGAGGAGTACCTCGCGCAACAGACCCATGTGATTTGGGAGGCGGGACGTCCGCTGCTTGGTCGCCGTTATCGAGGCGACATTGGGCATGAGATCACGCATCTTGCGGATCGCGGCGTGCGGGGGGCATTGCTCTTCCACGGAAGCGACATCCGGCCTCCTGCTCGCCATGCTGCCCAGAGCCAGTGGTCACCCTTTAGGGACTCGAACGCGTCCGTGAGCGTTTTGGAGGCAATGGCGTCGCGGAACTTGGCATTGGTCGCCAGGGCCGGGGTGCCCGTATTCGTGTCAACGCCCGATCTGCTCCAGTGGGTTCCGACCGCCACCTGGTGCCCGGTAGTCGTCGACTCGGCACAATGGCGTGCGGCTGCCGAGGCGGCCGTCGCGACGCGGGTTGCGTCGGGCCCGCCTGTGGTGGCACACGCGCCGTCCCGCAAGTGGCTCAAGGGCACGGATCTGATTGAGCCGATGCTCCGCAGGCTCTCGGACGAGGGGTTGATCGAGTATCGACAGATCGTCGACATTCCCCATGCCTCGATGCCCGCCTTCTACGCCGATGCGGACATCGTTCTCGATCAATTCGTCCTGGGAATCTACGGGGTGGCAGCGTGCGAGGCCATGGCCTCGGGGCGCCTAGTGATGAGTCACGTGGACGGCTACACGCGAACGCAGGTGCGCGAACGGACCGGCATGGATCTGCCGATACACGAGGCGACGATCGAGTCGCTCGAGGCGGACTTGCGGCGGGCCGTGGCCGAACCCGAGGCCTTTGAGGCGCTACGAATCGCCGGACCGAAGTTCGTCGACGCGGTGCATGACGGACGCCGGTCGGGCGCGGCGATGGCGCCGTTCCTCGGACTCGACGGCTGAACGGGCACGTCGAACAGCCTCCGCCCTAGCCGCACGCCCGCGTGGCCGGTCAACTCAGGCGCAGGGGCTTCAGCCCTGGGGGGCCTTGGTGCTCGCTGGCAGTTGCCAGTCGATCCCTACCGACGCAGAGCGGTGGTCGTAGAACGCGTCGGTGACCCAGCCGCGGCGCGCCGCGATCCACGCGGTCTTGGTCGCGGGCACATCGGTGGCGATCACCACATTCGCGGCCTTGATCAGACGCATCGCGTCCGGTTGCCGCCGCACCGCGCGCCAGAACACCCGGCCCTGGTCGACGGGACCGAGCGAGTTGAGCAGCCGTCCAATGGGGAACCTCGCGAACCATGCGCTCAGCGCGAAGGCTCCCACGGCCCTCAAGAGCCGGTCGGCGAGGCCAGCACCCGCATCGTCGAGTCGAATGTGCTCCGACGTTCCCGCAATCTCGCGGGAAATCCCGAGCGAGACGACGCCGATGTTGAGCGGTCCGGTCGATCGCTTGAGGAGCAGGGCCAGTTCCGAAGAATCCGAGGCAAGCGCCGTAGAGCTCTGTGCGTCGGTCCCTGAGCCGAACACCAGGACGATGCGTTGGCTGATCGTTTCGCCGCTCACAGTGCCGCCTCGTGTGTCGAAGTGAGCAATTCCCGTAGAGCGGATGCCCGCGGAAGAAGCTGCGCGTCTCGTGACAAGTGCGTGGCCCACTGTCTGGTTCGCTCGATCTCCTCGGGAGTGTTGTTCAGGGCCTCCTGGGCAGTCGCGATGAGGGCATCGGCGATGAGTCGGGGAGTGGGCTCCGCTACAGGGAAGACGTGCGGGTATCCACGCAAGATGTCCGTCGCGGCAGTCTCGGGATGGTGCAGGGCCGCGATGGGAAGGCCTGTGGCGGCGTATTCGAACACCTTGCCGCTCGTGATGTATTTGCTGCGGCCGATGATGAGCACGAGAGCATCAAAGTCCCTGTACACCTCGGACACCTGAGTCTTGCTGACGGGGCCGTGATAGCTCACCGCATCGTCCTTGTACTCGTTTAGCAGCGCCGACGCGACGGCATCCGGCTCCGCGAAATGCCCGAGCCTTCCGCGAAAGACGAGCCTCGACCGCGCCACAAGCGGCGACTCGGCACGCGCTATGCGCCAGCCTTCGAGGGTTTCGCGTAGCGGTATCGGCCCGTAGATCGTGCCGAGGTAGCCGAAGGTCAGGCCGAGATCTGGATCGAGGTGCCGGTCTGGAACGGAGCCGAGGAAGGACGGGTCGAATCCATTGGCGACCACGTGAAAATGCTTGGCACGCCGAGGGTATTCCGTCGCATGCCAGTCGCGAATGGCTTGATTGACGAACCACCCTTCGATTGCGCCGTCGATCAAGCGCCTCTCGAGACGGCGAGAGCGACCGAATCGCGTGCCCAAGTGCTTGCCGCTGTACACGTCGAGGTGCCATGCGTCGCGGTAGTCCATGACGTACGGCACGCCGTGTGCCCGGTGCAACTGCATTCCCGGCACGAAGTCCACGTTGGGGTTGGCCGAGCCGACGACGAGGTCGACGGGGTGCTCCCTATGGATCCGCTCGGCGGCGGCGGCGAGAGGGCCCTTCCAGCTGCCGTAGCCGCTTTCGGGGAACCGCAATCCCGAGCGCAGCCAATGGGTGAAGTTCCACAGCAGCGGTGAGTACAGGCGGGCGCGCGACCACTTGCGCAGATCAGTCTCCGCGCGCGCCGTGTCGAAGGGGATCCGCACTACCCGGACTCGGGGATCGATGTGGGCTTCGGCCTCGGGGTCGGTGCCTGTCAGCCGCTCGAACGTTTCTCGAGTTGCCGTCAGCACCGTGACCTTCCAGCCGTCACGCGCGAAGGCGTTTGCCGTGGCCAGGGCCCGATACATGCCCGCCCCGCGCGCGGGGGGGTAGCCCCATGCGACGTAGATCATGTGGGGGGTGCGCTGCGCACCTTGGGCGTCGATTGCTTCGTCCATCGCGTTCATTCTAGGTGCCTCGTTGACAGGTCCCCGTCAGGCTCCGAGGAGTTCGTTGACGACCGCTTGTGCGGCATGGCCATCGCCATACGGGGCGGCATCGGTGTGCGGTGGGGAGGGGCGCGTGACCGCGCCCGCGATCGCGTCCACAGCGTTGGCGAGGACGTTCCAGCCGAGATCGACGGTCTCGACCCACTCGGTCTCAGGCCGAATTGTCGTCGTCGGCACCCTGAGCAAGAAGGCCTCCTTCTGAAGGCCGCCGGAATCGGTCACGACGCCCGCGCTGTGCATCACGGCCGCGACGAGTTCAGGGTAGGGAAGCGGCTCGTGAATCCGCAGGGCACCGTGGTCGAGCCGGATGCCATGCTGCTCCGCCAGCGCTCGCAGCCGAGGGTGCGCGAGGAGTAGAACGGGCCTATCCAGCCCGGCGAGCGCCTCGACGATCCCACGCAAGCGCGCCGGGTCGTCGGTGTTGTCCGGTCGATGGATGGTGGCGACGTAGTAACCGGCGGTGGGAAGTCCGAACGGCGTGGGTCGCGGTTCGGCGAGCAGGCGGTCCCTGACCGAGTAGAGCACGTCCGTCATGACATCGCCCACAAGAACGGAGCGATCAGCGAGGCCCTCGTGCGCGAGGTGCTCCATGGCCACGGCAGTGGGGGCGAGGAGTAGGTCGGACGCGTGATCCGTCAGCACTCTGTTGTGCTCTTCCGGCATGCGTCGGTTAAACGACCGGAGCCCGGCCTCGAGGTGGGCGACTCGCAAGTGGAGCTTGGTTGCCACGACTGCCGCGGCGAGCGTCGAGTTGGTGTCGCCGTACACCAGCACCCAGTCGGGCGCGTACTTTTCAAAGACGGGCTCGAGGCCCGCGATCATGGCCCCTGTTTGTGCGCCATGCTTTCCCGAGCCGACCGCGAGGTTGACATCAGGTGCGGCGATGCCGAGGTCGCGAAAGAAGACGTCGCTCATGAGGTCGTCGTAGTGCTGGCCGGTGTGCACGATGACGTGCTCGGCGCGGCCAGCCATCGCGCCTGCGATCGGAGCGAGTTTGACGAACTGGGGCCGCGCCCCGACGACGCTGAGAATCCTCATGACGACTCCTTGACCGATGCTTGGCAGGGAACAGGTGGCGGTGAACCATCCTAGAGCCGGGACGCTACCCCGCTGCGGTCACTCGCGGTGAGCGTCACTTGCACACGGGCGCCGTCGATAGTTTGAGCGGAAGCACGCCTGTGCCGCCGACCAGGCTTACTTCGATCGGGCCAAAACGGTTGATGCTGTCGGCGATTGTTTTGGGGATGCAGGTCCCCGGCACGATGTACAGGGGCGCGCCATCGACACCAGCGCGCACCGCGCCGGCAAGGGCATCGGGGAAGTCCTCCCCGTACGCGAGATACACGTGGGTAGCGGTGGAGAACGCGTCGGTATTGATTGCGGCGCTCGTGGAGTACCTGTCCGCCCCTGCTGCGCGCCGGACTTCGGTCACTCCGGCGATCGCCGCGAGCTCGTTCTGGATAGCCGCAGAAATTACACCGGTGCCTCCGGCGATCACGATCTTCGAGGCGCCAAGTTCAGCAATCAGTGCCGCGCTTGCCGCGTCGAGGTGTGCTGCCGAGCCGTTGATCGAAATGACCGGAGCGTCTTGAACTCCGGCAGCCGCAGCCGCACTCAGCGCATCGGGGAAGTCCTTGCCGGAAGCGATGTACACCAGGGGAGTCGGCGTGCCCTTCCAGTGGTCGCGTATAGCGATACGCGCCGTCTCATAGCGGTCGGCCCCGCCAAGACGGGAGATGCCTCCATCGCCCGCGTAGCCCTTGAGTGTGTTGAAAACACTTTCGTAAATTGCGCCGGTGCCGCCCACAGCGACGATGCGCTTCGGGTTGAGTCGCTTCAGTTCCGCCGCGACTTCGGCCGGGACGCTGTTCTTCCTCACGAGGAGGAGCGGCGCCCCTGCGGACGCTGCGATCGGCGCGATTGCGAGTGCGTCGGGGTAGTTCTCACCCGACGCGATGTAGACGGCGTCCGCGTCTGCGGCGAACGTCGCGGAGAGCGCGGCTGCGGTGGCGTAGCGATCGGTACCGGAGAAGCGGTCGCTGTCCGTCACGTTGACGAGAGCGCCTGTGGCCTGCGGGTCACCGAACCAGTCCGACCAGTAGAGCCAGAAGTTGCGGTTGCCGTATGAGGAGCAGCTATCGCCCAGCCCGTATCCGGCGGCAAGGGCGGCCTTATTGGGTACGTAGGGCGTGTAGATGTACAGGCCCGCGGTGGCGATGTTCTTGATGAAGACCGTCTGGGTGCCGCAGTTCGTGTTCGGCTTGTACTGGATGAGGTTGTTGATGCCGGGACGATAGTTGGCGACCAACCCTGCGTGGTAGCGCTGGAATTGCCTGGCGGCGCTCCATATTTGCGTCTGGAAGCCTGCAGACGCGGCGTCGCATCCCGCCCCCGAGTCTGGACACGCATATCCGAGGGCCTTGTCGTAGCGCCACTGGCTGGGCCACGTGTGTGTGACGAGGCCCTGCTCCTTCTGGAGCGTGACGAGAAGGGCCTTGGGGTTGATGTTGCAAGCCTGAGAGACCTTGTAAATGATGGTCGAGGCAAGCTCGTTATTCGCGCCCACATACTTGCCGGGGCAATACGCGTCGGCGAGGCGCGTCGTGGTGTTCAGGCGGTAGTCCTTCAGGCACGTGAAGGGGCCATCGCTCCCCACGTGGTTCGTGTCGCACACCGGAACCTTGGATTCGAGAAAGGACTGAATCTCGGCCGCGGTCATCGCGTCGCCGTCATAGAACTGCTGGTCACTCACGATGTAGCCGGGGTCCCACGTCGAGGTCGACAAAGGCGCGGCCGTGGACTGCAGAGGCGAGGCGACAACGAGCGACAGCGCGAGCGTCAACCCGCTTGCCATCGCGGTCCAGCGCACTGCTGCCCTCATGAGGCGGCCTTCATCGACGTGGGAGCAGACTCCGTGCTGCCCTTTGAGTTCTGGTACTTAAGTACTACTGAATAGGCTCCCGCGCCAAACCTGTCTGACGTGAACGATGTCGAGCCGCATGAGGTGTTGTCGACGTTCGCCGCGCCTGTGGTTGTTGCCACGAGGGGTGTTCCCCCCGACGCTGGGGTCACGGTGAAGATGCACGTGCCGCCGTCCTCAAACACTCCCGTGACGTATCCACCCACCACGAGGTCGCCCGTGCTGGGGTCGACCGTCGCGATTGAGATGGTGGCCGTCGCATCGAGTTGGGGTGTTGCGGGCGTCGTCTTGGGTGGGTCGGTCTGCGGCGGCTCCGACGGCTGGTCCGTCTGCCCGCCCGCGGTCGGCGTGGGCGACGGGGTGGTCGGGCTCGCCGAAGGTGATGGCGTGGCCGTCGTGGCTGTCGGGGCTGCGGTACCTGACGGGGTGGTCACCAGGTCAGGGGAGCCCGTGCAGCCAGACATGGCGACGGAAGTTGCGGCGATGGCCAAAGCGGCAGCAATCTGCTTACGAGTCAACACCACGTCAGGATAGGCGTGCCTTGGCGCGAACGGGGGGACATTACGGGCACTTACGCGGGATACCAGCCGTGTCGGATGTGTCACATGTGACGATTGTGACCACCGACAGGGCGGGGCCCTCCTGCAACTCCTCGCCGGGCGCAGGCTCTCCGCCTCGCGCGGCGGGCACCGGGCGAACCTAGATGATGTGTCCCTCAAACTAGATCTGCGGGCTTGGCCGATTATGGGGATACTGGGGTGTGGTCCGTGCTCAACGGCGAGCTACCAAGAAGGCCCCGGAAAATGCGCCCGTTGTGAGGGTCTTGGCCTGGACTGATGGTGCCAATGGTGCAACACATAGGTCGACGCTCAACAGGTAGGCAGAACCGGGTGCTAGCGACAGAGGGGTTCCATCGTGAAGTTGTTCGAGACGTTTTCGCGGACTTACGCGGCCAGAGTCGCAGGTGTGGCCATTGCCGCACTCTTGGCACCCTTGTTGATGGCGCTGCCGGCGGAGGCCCTGCCCACGGGCACGGTCGCGGGTCATGTGACGTTGGCCGATGGCGCGCCGGCGACCGGCGGCCACGTATACGCCTACCACAGCGACCTCGAATGGATGATGGGCGACTCTGAGGTTGATAGCGCCGGTGGGTACTCAATAGGCGGGCTGCCACCCGGGCCGGCCTACCTTTACTTCGAGAACTTCACGGGCGGGGCCAACGAGTGGTTCGGCGGAACGGTAGACCCCAATTCCGCTACTCCCGTGACCGTAGTCGCAGGTGTGACGGTGACCGCGAATACGGTGCTTGCGAGCGCTGGAACGGTCTCGGGTCATGTGACTTTGAACGGTGGTGCGGTAGCGACGGGCGGCGCCGTGCGGGCCTACGGCAGCAGCGGCAACTGGCTCGGCAACAGCGCTGTTGATAGTGCTGGTGTCTACTCGTTCGCCCGATTGCCTGCCGGGGCGGTCTACCTCCACTTTCGGGGTTTCGCCGGAGGGGCCGACTGTTGGTACGGCGGCGCGGCGACTTTCAGCTCCGCTTCTCCTGTGACAGTGGTGGCCGGCGGGACGGTGCAGGCGAACATGGTGTTGACGCCGGGCGCCACGGTTTCGGGTCACGTGACGTTGACCGATGGTGCGGTGGCGACAGGCGGCTATGTGTCGGCCTACGACAGCGGTAGTAGCGAGCTGGGCTACGCGTATGTCGACAGTGCTGGTGCGTATTCGATCGGCTCGTTGCCTGCCGTCGCTGTCTACCTCAAATTTCAGCGATTCAATGAAGCGAACGACATCTGGTACGGCGGCGCGGCGACCTTGAGTTCCGCTACCCCTGTGACACCGGTCGCCGGTGGGACTGTCATCGCGGATGCCGTGTTGCAGCAGCTGGTGCCCGGAGGTGCGCGAGGATTCCTTGACGGGACTACTCGTTTGGCGGGAGAGTCCCGGTATGACACTGCGATTCAGGTGTCCAGGCGGTATTTGCCTGGTGTTCCTGTGGTTTACGTGGCGACGGGTACTCACTTTCCTGATGCGTTGACCGCTGCGGCCGCTGCCGCGTCGGCGGGTGGGCCTTTGCTGCTGACGAGGCCCACGGCGCTGCCTGCAGCGGTGAAGGCTGAGATTGAGCGGCTGGCTCCGGCAAGGATTTTCGTTATCGGTGGCGTCGGTGCTGTGTCGTCGGCAGTGTTGGCCGATCTTCAAACCATCGCGAGTGTCACCCGGTATGGAGGCGCCGACCGGTATGACACGGGACTCAAGGTTGTCAATGGCGCCTTCTCGTCTGCATCCACCGCGATTATTGCGACAGGTAGGTCTTTCCCTGATGCGCTGTCGGCTACGGGTGTGGCAGGCAAGTTGAAGGCCCCCGTGATCCTCGTCGACGGGGTCGAGCCCACTGTCACTGGTGCCACGCTCTCCACGTTGGCCAACCTCGGTGTGACGGATGTCGTGATCGCTGGAGGCACTGCCGCCGTGTCTTCGGGGATTGAGGCGCAGTTGAAGGCCGCCGGCTACCACGTGACTCGTTATGGGGGTGCGGATCGGTATTCGACGGCGGCTCTGATCAATAACAAGTTCTTCCCCAAGGGATCCACCGACACTGTGTTCCTGGCCACTGGTGAGAACTTCCCTGACGCATTAGCGGGCGCTGCGTTAGCTGGACGACTCGGCGCACCGTTGTACATCTCGCGCACGAGTTGCACTCCTGTGTCGGTCCACAACTCGATTGTTGCTCTCTCCCCGTCAAAGACGGCGGTACTCGGCGGGACGTCGGTCGTGTCCGCAGCCGCGGCAACGAATCAGGTCTGCCGCTGAGGGAAGCCCCGTCGCAGGGGTCTGTGACAGTGCGTACAACGGATGGCACGGCCTCCTCGTGATGCTCGGGCTCTTGCGTACTTGAGCTGGCCCCGGGCCGAACTACACGTCGGTGACGTGAAAGTTCAGGTGGCTCTTCGATGCCGTCGGGCCCCGCTGGCCGCGATACCGCGAGCCGTAGACCGAGGACCCATAGGGGTTCTCGGACGGGGAGCTCAATTGGAAGAAGCACAGCTGGCCGATCTTCATCCCTGGCCACAGGTTGATGGGTAGCGTCGCGGTGTTCGACAGCTCGAGCGTGACGTTGCCCTCGAAGCCGGGATCGATGAAGCCCGCGGTCGAGTGCGTGAGTAGCCCCAGCCGGCCCAGGGAGGACTTGCCCTCAAGCCTTGCCGCAATGTCATCGGGCAAGGACACCGATTCATACGTCGAGCCGAGCACGAATTCGCCGGGGTGCAACACGAAGGGTCTGCCGCCGTCCACCTCGACGAGTCTGGTGAGGTCGGGCTGCTCGATCGACGGGTCAATCGAGGCGTACTTGTGGTTGTCGAACACCCTGAAGAACTTGTCGAGCCGCACGTCGATCGACGACGGCTGGATCATGTCGGCGTCGTAGGGGTCGAGAGCCACACGGCCCGTGTTGATTTGGGTTCGAATATCGCGGTCCGAGAGCAGCATGAAGTCAACCTATCGCGTGGGGTGCGCCCATGGCGGAAGGAGCTGTCGTGCGCCGATGCGCTTAGCCCTTGTCTCCGCCGCCCTTGCGCCGTCGCTCTTGCTCATTGAGCCATACCTTGAACGCCGGATCGTCGTCGGGGTTCGGAGGGCGGTATCCGCCCGCTCGCGGCGGCTGCGAGGGGTTCGACCACCGGGCAATGAGCCACGCGAGGGCCCCCACGTAGGGCGCGAAGAGCGCGATCAACACCCACAGCGTCTTGGGCAGCCGATAGGGCTCTTGATCGCGATGTTGAGCAATGTCGGCGATGACGAATGCGGTCAATCCGAGGTACAGGATTATCGGCAGGAGGTAGCGCATAGCCTCACCCTAAGGTGGCCGATAGGGCGAGTCCACCGCGCGTGGCTCGGGCAATACGGCCCAACCGAGAAAATCGAACCGGTTCCGCCCCGAAAAAGTGCTCAGTAAGTGGCCTTGAGGCCTCGTGAGAGCGCGATCATCGGGTTAGGCTTGACTCCGGCCCGAAGGCCCCACACTCTTTCTGGAAGGTCTCAACATGCAGTTCGGTCACTTCGACGATGAAGCCCGCGAATACGTCATTGAGACGCCGCACACTCCCTACCCGTGGATCAACTACTTGGGCTCGCAGGAGTTCTTCGGCTTGGTCTCCCACACCGGCGGCGGCTACTGCTTCTACCGCGACGCCAAGATGCGCCGCCTGACGCGGTACCGCTACAACAACACTCCTGTGGACGACGGCGGTCGGTTCTTCTCGATCAACGACGGCGGCGACGTGTGGAGCCCCACGTACCGTCCGTATAAGACGGAGCTCGAGTCCTTCGAGACCCGCCACGGGATGGGCTACACGCGCATCACCGGTGAGCGCGGCGGAATCAGCGCCTCGGTCCTCCTCTTTGTGCCGGTCGACATCAACGCGGAGATCCACGAGGTCACCGTCACGAATACGTCCGACGCGGCCAAGTCCTTCTCGATGTTCAGCTTCCTCGAGTTCAACCTGTGGAACGCGGAAGACGATCAGACGAACTACCAGCGCAACCTGAGCATCGGCGAGGTGGAGGTCGAGGACGGCGCGATCTACCACAAGACCGAATACCGCGAGCGTCGCAACCACTACGCGGTGTACGGCGTCAACGCACCGATCGCGGGCTTCGACACCGACCGCGACACGTACCTGGGTTACGGCAACGGCTTCCACGAGGCCGCCGTCCCGCACGCAGGCAAGTCCGAAAACTCGATCGCCTCGGGTTGGTACCCGTGTGCCTCGCACCAGCTCGAGATTGAGCTCGCCCCCGGTGAGTCCAAGACGTACACGTTCGTGCTTGGCTACCTCGAGAACGCCGAGGACGACAAGTGGGAGTCCAAGGGCGTCATCAACAAGACCGGAGCCAAGGCACTTCTTGAGCGGTTCTCGACCACAGAGAAGACCGACGCCGAATTCGCCAAGCTCAACGCGTACTGGGACCAGCTGCTGGGCTCGTACACCGTGGAATCCGGTGACGACAAGCTCAACCGCATGGTCAACATCTGGAACCAGTACCAGTGCATGGTGACCTACAACATGTCGCGCTCCGCCTCGTACTTCGAGACGGGCATGGGCCGCGGGATGGGCTTCCGCGACTCGAGCCAGGACCTGCTCGGCTTTGTGCACCTCGTGCCCGAGCGTGCCCGCGAGCGCATCATCGACATCGCGTCGACGCAGTTCGAGGACGGCAGCGCGTACCACCAGTACCAGCCGCTCACCAAGCGTGGAAACCACGCGCTCGGCTCGGGCTTCAACGACGATCCGCTGTGGCTGATCGCCGGTGTCGCCGCCTACGTCAAGGAGACCGGCGACTTCGCGATCCTCGACGAGATGGTGCCGTTCGACAACGACGAGTCGCTCGCGAAGCCCCTCATGGAGCACCTCAAGCGCTCGTTCAACCACCCGCTCGAGAAGGCGGGCCCCCACGGCCTGCCGCTCATCGGGCGCGCGGACTGGAACGACTGCCTCAACCTCAACTGCTTCTCCTCGACTCCCGGTGAGTCCTTCCAGACCACCGAGAACCAGGCGGGCGGCGTGGCCGAATCGGTCTTCATCGCGGGCATGTTCGCGGCCATCGGCCCGGACTACGCGGTGCTTGCGCGCCGTCGTGGCGACGATGCTGAGGCCGACCGCGCCGACAAGGCCGTTGCCGACATGCGCCAGGCCGTGGTCGACCACGGCTGGGACGGCGAATGGTTCCTTCGGGCCTACGACTTTTACGGCAACAAGGTGGGTACTGACGAAACGGACGAGGGCAAGATCTGGATCGAGCCCCAGGGCTTCTGCATCATGGGTGGCATCGGCGTCGACGACGGCAAGGCCATCCAGGCGCTCGACTCGTGCCGTGAGCACCTCAACACGCCTCACGGCATGGTTCTTCAGAGCCCTGCCTACACGACGTACCAGATCCAGCTGGGCGAGGTCTCGACCTACCCGCCTGGCTACAAGGAGAACGGTGGCATCTTCTGCCACAACAACCCTTGGGTGATCATCGCCGAGACCATCGTTGGCCGCGCGGAGTATGCATGGGAGTACTACAAGCAGATCGCCCCCGCATACCGCGAGGAGATCTCCGAGGTGCACCGCACCGAGCCTTACGTCTACGCGCAGATGATTGCGGGCAAGGAGGCCTCGCGTCACGGTGAGGCCAAGAACTCGTGGCTCACGGGCACCGCGTCGTGGAACTTCGTGACCGTCTCGCAGTACCTGCTGGGCGTTCGTGCGGACTACGACGGCCTCGTGGTCGACCCGTGCATCGGCGAAGAGGTGGGCGAGTTCACCGTCCGCCGCCAGATCCGCGGCGCGACGTACGTCATCAACGTGAAGGGCACGGGTGCCAAGGGCGCCAAGCTCACCGTTGACGGCGTAGCCATCGAGGGCAACACCGTTCCGTATGCCGCCGCGGGTTCGACAGTGCAGGTCACCGCGACGCTTTAGCGCTAGTTGCGCCGCCGACGCCGGTGGCTGGCTTGGACACCCTTCCTAGGTCCTGAGCCGGTCGCGGCATCGTGGTGTCCCATTACCCGGTACTCGTGGACGAGGAGTCGGACGCCCTCACGGTGTTTGGTCACGTGGGGAAGCCCGATGACCGCCTCCACGAACTGGGCCAACACGAGCTCACGGTGATAGTGGAGGGCCCCCAGGGGTACGTCTCGCCGGCCTGGTACGGGGTTTCACCTGCGGTGCCCACCTGGAATTTCGTGGTCGCCCACCTGACCGGCGCACCCGAGGTGGTGTCACAGGAGGAGAACCTACGGCTCATGGCCGTATTGGTCGACTACTTTGAGCAGCGGTCCGACGAGCCCGCACGACTCAACGCGAGCCCCGAGAACACCGCCTATGCGGAACGCATCGTCGGTGGAACCGTGGCGTTCCGAATGCGAGTCGATCGCTTCGACGCCAAGTGCAAGATGAGCCAAGACAAGCCGGACGAGGTGGTCGATCGCGTGATCGAGGGCCTGTCAGCGCCGGGGCCGTTCCGCAATCCGCAGCTCGCACGGTACATGCGAGCGCTGCACGGCGCGGGTCCAGCCGCCGTCTAGGAGTCCCCACGGATTCGGCGTGCGGCCCGGATGGGCGATCCCGATACGCGCGTGAGAAGGGGCTACGGGCGCTGGTCAGGGGCCCTGGGTGTTGGCGGGCTCGGGGGTTGGCTGCTGTGGCACCGCCTGGGTAGCGGCCGACGCGGCGCCCCTACGAGCCCTGCGGGACTTCCTCGCGCGTACCAAGGCGATGACCCCGACTGTAATGAGCGCGCCCAGGGCCGCCCAGGGCAACATCACCCCGACGACGATGAGCGCGATCGAGATGAACGACACGAGCCCGTTCCAGCCGGACACCAAGCCGTCCCAGAAGGAATCGGGCGAGTCGTCGGCAACGACAATGATGACCGGCTCGGTCGTGAGCGACAGGTCGATCGTGGACATCGACACCTGGTCGTCGAGGCCACGCTGACGCGCCTCGAGGCCCTGGAGTTCCGCCTGTCGGCCGTCCAACTCGTTCTCGAGCGTGATGATGTCCTTGATGTCCTTGGCGTCCGCCAGCAGGGCCTCGATGCGATTGGTCGAGGCGCGCAGCGTCGAAATTTGGGCGTCCAGGTCCGTCACCTCGACCGTGACGTCGTAGGAGTCGGTGCTGAGCTGGTCCACCGTCCCCAACTCGCGCAGGTCGTCGATCACTGCGTCGAGGTGGTTCGAGGGGATCCGCAGCGTAAGCCAGGCAGAGCCGCCGTCGCGCTCATCGGGCGCGGTTTCGCTGCGCGCATCGACGCGCCCGCCCGCACTCTGAACAATCCCCGTGACCTTATCGGCGGTCGTGATCGGGTCCTCGACCGTCATGTACATGGCGCCCGTGATGATCACGGAGCGGTCGGTGGTCGACTTCCCTGCGACCTCTGCGGGCTCCGCATTGGGGGCCCCGGCCCCGGTATCGGCATCGGCGTAGGCCGCGTCGACTGCCTGGGCAGTGGATTCATCGGCGGACGCCGAACAGCCCGCAAGTATCCCCGCAGCGACGATGAGTGCTGCTATGACCCCGGTACGCCTCATGCGCCGCACCGTCCCCTCTTGCACTTTGCTCATGGTGTTCATAGTAGGGAGACGCCTCGGAAGGCGCGACCGTTGGGTGCGCCGTTACCCAATTGATGCGCTCGCATGGTTCCCGTTTCCCATTTGTCGCGATTTCTTCCCCGTTTCACTGACCGCGAAAACGAGAAGTCGCTGCATCCAAAACCGGTGCTGGCGCTGAAGTACCCGATGAGAGCCACCGTGGCTCACAGTCGGAGCTCGCGCTCCGGGAAGGAGATACACCTCATGCGTACCCCCATTCTTGCCGTCGCCGCTGCCGGAGCAATCGGTCTGGCCTTTGCGGCACCCGCCGCCGCCGTCGAGCCCGGTCAGGCTGAATTGTTCGTTCTGCACGGCGTACCTGGACTCACCGTCGATGTCTACGTCAACGGCGCGCTCACGCTCGATGACTTCACTCCAGGCACCCTGGCCGGACCGCTCGACCTGGCACCTGGCACGTACTCCGTTGCTCTCACGGCATCCGATGCCGCCGATGACTCGGCACCCCTCTTGGGCCCGATCGACCTGCCGCTCGCGGCAGACATGAGCTACACCGCCGTGGCGCACCTTGACGCCGACGGCAACCCCACCGCCAACCTGTTCACGAACGACCTATCGGCCACTGCTTCGGGAGAGGGCCGGCTGACGGTCCGTCACGTCGCCGCGGCTCCTGCCGTCGACATCTTGGTGGGCGGAAGCGCACTGATCTCGAACCTGTCCAACCCCGACGAGGCTAAGGCGGACGTTCCTGCAGACACCTACGCGGCCACGGTTGCGGCCACCGGTACCACGGCACCCGTGATCGGCCCCGCCGATGTGCCAGTCGCCGCGGGTCAGAACACCATCGTGTACGCGTGGGGTTCGCTTGCCGATGACAACCTCGACCTCGCCGTGCAGACGCTCGCGGTCGGCGGAGCCATGCCTACGTCGGTTCAGGCAGGCACCCAGGGCCTCGCGGACACGTCCAACGGCGCCTCAGGGGCGACCTACGGGGCTCTCGCCGGTCTGGTGGTCCTCGCGGCCGCCGGTGGTGCCGTCGTGGTCGCACGCAGGCGCTAGGCCTCATCCCGAATCGGCGGTTGACCCCCTTGAGTGTTGAGGGGGTCAACCGTGTTCGTTGTTCTTGACGCGAAAGGAGTCGCCAATGCGTCAGCAGCTGATCGCCACCGCTCTTGGTGTGATGCTCCTCGCCGCGTGTTCATCCGGCGGCGAGGGCCCTGTGTCGCGTAACCCCGATGCGGTAAAGCCCGGAGTCGTTCCTCCCGTGGTGGCGCCTTTGGTGCCTGGTGGGACTCTCGTGAGGGAGGCCACCTTGGCTGGCGCACAGGCCTCCCTGCCTCAGCCGCCCACGACCCTGAGTATCGGAGCGCTGTCCCTGTCGATGCCCGTAGATCCCGTGGGCCTCGCGGCGGACGGCACGATGGCGCTGCCTGGCAGCGCACTCACCGCCGGGTGGTACCAAAACGGGGCGGTCCCAGGCGCCACTCAAGGGAACATCGTGATCGCCGCGCACGTCGACGACGCGGAGGTCGGGCTTGGACCGTTTTCAGGCTTGCGGGACCTCAAGGTAGGCGAGGAGGTGCGCCTCGCCGATGCGACCGGTAGCGAGTTCGTCTATCGCGTGACGAGCGTGGAGCAAACTGACAAGTCGCAGGTAGACCCGTATGTGTTGTTCGCGGGGGACCTGGAATCGCGGCTCGCGTTGGTGACATGTGGTGGCACTTGGGACGCAAATATCGGCCATTATCAGGACAACGTGATTGTATGGGCGGAGTTGACGGAGCAACCGTCATGACTACGGTCGCGTTGGCGTCGCCTCAGGGAGGGTCGATGGGATTGAGCACACCTCACGACGGTCCCGCGACGATTGACGCGGCGTTCGCTCGTGGCGACGAGGCGGCCCTTGAGATGCTTTACCGTGACGTCTCGGCGCTGGTGTTCACTCTTGCCAAGAGGGCGTTGGGCTCGGACATGGATGCGGAAGACGTCACCCAACAGACATTCGTCTCGGCGTGGAAAGGCCGCGAAGGATACGACCCCGAGCGCGGACCGGTGCGGGGTTGGGTGGTCGGAATCGCGAAGCGACGCATCGCCGACGCTCTCGCGGCTCGCAGCCGAGACGTGCGCGTGGCCGGTGAGGCCGCTCGCGAGGCATTCGTCGCCGAGGTTGGCGGGCGAGAGATGGACAGGGTCTTGTTGGCCTACGAGGTCGAAAGCCTTGGCGATCCGCAGGCGCAAGTGGTCTCGATGGCATTTTTTGACGGGCATACGCACGAAGACATCGCCCAGCGGCTGGATATGCCGCTCGGCACAGTGAAGAGCCATATCAGGCGGGGCCTCGTGGTCCTCCGGAACCGATGGGAGGCGTGGGATGTCGCATCTTGACGACGACGTGCTCGCCGGGTTCGCTGTGGGGCAGCCCCTTGACCACACCTCGAGCGAGCACCTCGCCCAGTGTGCGGATTGTCGCGCGCTCGTTGCGAGCTTTGAACGCCTCGTCTCTGGCCTGACCGACGCGGGGGAGCGTGTCACGCTGGAAAGCCCGCCGGAGAGCGTGTGGCAGGGCATTCGAAGTGAGGTCTTGACCTATGAGGCCGATTCCAGGGGTGGCGGTAGCGGCATGCCCGCGGTCGCGCTCCTTTCGTCGAAGCGCCGAAAGGTGCGCGCCTGGTCTGCCGGATGGGTGGCTGGGGCCGCGGCCACCGCCGGAGTCGTGGGCGGCATCGGCGCGACGCTGTGGGTGTCCGGGTTGACGTCGAGCCCTGCAGAGACGACCCTTGCGTCGGCGTCGTTGGCCGACCTGTCGACCGAGGCGGCTGTGGGCCAAGCGCATGTGGATGTGCGCGATGACGGCACCAGGGTTCTGGTGGTGGACACGGAATACCACCAGGTGAATGACGCCTCGATCGAGGTCTGGATGATCGATTCGGAGGTCAAGGGCATGATCAGCTTGGGCTACCTCTCGAGCGATCATGGCGAGTTCGTGATCCCCGCAGGATTCGACTACTCCGCGTACCCCATCGTGGACATCTCGATCGAGCCAAACGACGGCAATCCCGCGCACTCAGGGGACTCGATCACGCGCGGCGTCTTGGGCCTTTGAGGCCAAGCATGACGCGCAAGCGCCTTCGCGCGGTGTGACCCCCCTCGTGGGTTGACGTAAAATCAACGCGAGCGGTATGGCGGAGGTTCTCTCCGCGGTTCGTGAGTCGAAATAGAGGCGTTGACGACCATGACCACCGATGTTGTTTGGATGACCGCAGCCGCACTTGAAAGCCTGCACGTTGAGCTCGCCTCATTGACCACACCGGTCCGCGAGCTCGCTGAGATGGAGCAGGCCAGGTTGGTCGAGTTGAAGGCTCTTGTGGAGCGCGTCGAGGTGGGGAGCAAGCCCGACGACGGACTCGTTGAGCCCGGGATGCGCATCACGGTGCAAACCGAAGGCACCGACGCGCGCCTCGAGTTCGTGCTTGGCTCCCGGAGCCTGCTCGACTTGGACCCCACGCTTGATGTCGACGTCTATTCGCCCGAGTCCCCGCTGGGCGCGGCCATGATGGGGCTCCGCGTGGGAGACACCGCCGTGGTCGATGCTCCCAAGGGCGAGCGCCGGCTCACCATCGTGAAGGTCACTCCGGTCGTCTGAGGCCGATCCCCTCGGGGATGAGCGCGAGGTCTACGGACGCCGCGTCTTGCTGGCGCTGCGTTTTACGGGCGCTGCGTTCTAGGGGCGCTGCGTTCAGGGGCGCTGTGCGAACCTCTCGAGCAGTTCTCCGTCGCCGGCGACCACCAACAGGGAGTCTGGCAAGATCACGGTCTCCTTGCCGGCGTACTCGAAGTCCTCTCCCGGAGCCTTGACGCCGATGACCTGAATCCCGTATTTGCTGCGCAGGTCGAGCTCGCGGAGCCGGAAGTTGTGGGTCTCCTTGGGTGGGCGCATTTTGACGATCGTGAACCCATCCTCGACCTCGATGTAGTCGAGCATCTTGCCGCCCACGGAGTGCGCGACGCGGGCCCCAGCATCGGCCTCGGGCAGCACCACGTGGTGAGCGCCGATGCGCTCGAGGATGCGCTGGTGTGCCACCGAGGTCGCCTTGGCCCAGATCTCCTTGATGCCGATGTCGACGAGGTTGCCTGTGATGAGTACTGACGCCTCGAGCGCAGTGCCAACGCCCACGACGGCCGCCCCGAATTCCTTCGCGCCGATCTGCTCGAGCGCGCGAGGATCCGCAGCGTCGGCCTCGACAACGGGAAGGCGGGCTGACCACCGTTCGACGAGGTCGGGATCGCGCTCGACCGCGAGGACTTCGACGTCCATGAGGTCGAGCGTGTCGGCAAGCGCCGAGCCGAAACGGCCAAGCCCAATGACGAGCACGCCCTGGTTCTGAGTCTCGTTAGCCAATGAGGGGCCTTTCCTTCGGGTAGCGGATGACGCGCCGCCGTTTGTTCAACGCTAGCGCGGCCACCACGGTCAAGGAACCGACGCGGCCCACGTACATCAAGACGATGAGGGTGGCCTTGGCATCCGCGTCGAGTGAACCCGTAATGCCGGTGCTGAGCCCGCACGTCGCGTAGGCGGAGACCACCTCGTATAGCGCCCTGTCCAAGGAGATGTTCGTTTGCCACAGAAAGACGGTGGTGCCGATGATGACAACGAACAGGCTGACCAAGGTGACCGACACGGCGAGGCGCAGGACCTCGGTGCCGATGCGCTTGCCGAACGCCTCGACATCGCGACGGCCGCGAGCCTCCGCCCAGATGGCGAGCACGAGCACCGCGAGAGTGGTGACCCTGATACCGCCCGATGTGGACCCCGAGCCGCCGCCGATGAACATCAGCACGTCCTCGAGCAGCCACGTGTGCTCGCGGGCCTGCCCAATGTCGAAGGAGGCAAAGCCTCCTGACCGCTGATTGATCGATTGGAAGAAGATGTTGCCGACCGTCTCGGCGGTGCTCGCGTGACCCAAGGTCTTGGGGTTGGTCCATTCGAACAGGCCGAGGAAGGTCGCCGAGATCGCCGCGAGCGACATGATGGTGACAAGCGTGAGCTTGGTGTGGAGCGTCCATCGGCGCGGGTGCCGCCATTCGCGCATCATGTTCAGGTACACGGGGAAGCCGAGCGCTCCCACAAAGACGCCCAAGCCAATCGGCAGGAGCATCCATAGGTCTCCGGAGTACGGGTACAGACCCAGTGGGTCAGGGGAGAAGCCGGCATTGTTGAACGCGGAGATCGCGTAGAACACCGAGAAGCCAGCGGACTTGCCCAGCCCATAGTCGAGCGTAAGGAAGCGCGGGAACAGGACGAGCGCGATGAGCGCCTCCGCGGACGTGGAGACGATGACGATGGTCTTCAGGAGCGAACGCAGGTCGCCCAGGCCGGTGGCGCGCGCCTCGCCGGCGGCGAGAATGCGCTGCGTCAGGCCAATGCGGCGGCTCACGGCGATTCCCACGAGGGAAGCGAGCGTCATGATCCCCAAGCCGCCCACCTTGATCCCTGTGGCGATGAAGGCGAGGCCCATCGGAGACCAATAGGTGCCTGTGTCGACAGTGGTGAGTCCCGTCACGCACACGGCACTCGTGGCGGTGAAGAGTGCGTCGATGAATGGGGCGCGGTGTCCGTCCAGGGTGGCGATCGGCAGCGAGAGCAAGCCCGTGAACAGCAGGATCACGGAGCCAAACGCGCCCAGTGCGATGCGCGCAGGGTGCTGAAGAGCGATCCGATCGACCCAATCGTCGACAGAGGCTCGCACCGTGCGCTGGACGGACATCCATCTCCCTTGCCGAGGATCGAGGGCTAGAAGCCCTCGGGGCATACTCTGGCACGCGCGCGGGCGCACCTTCCAGTTCATCGGCACATTGTTCCTTCTTCACAACAGTCACATGTGCCCCTACAGTGAGAAGGGCATCGAGCCGATAGAAACGGCGGATGCTTCCTAAGGAGAACTGGATTGGCTGAAAATTCCGCGCCTCGCTTCCTCACGGTTGCTGAGGTTGCTGCGATGTGTCGCGTGTCACGGATGACCGTGTACCGCTGGGTGCACGCTGGCGACCTTCCGGCCGTGCGGTTTGGCAAGTCTTTTCGAGTCCCCGAGGACGCCGCGGCGGCCTTCATGGAGCGCGCCGCTCTTTCCACTGACTTTGCCGAAGATGACGGATCGGGCGTCACGGCTGTAGGCTAGGTCACCGTGTCCCGCGCGTCGCGTGTCGACGCCGTCGCCATTAATCGATCGAGGTAGGTTCCGTGGGTTCCGTCATCAAGAAGCGTCGCAAGCGCATGTCGAAGAAGAAGCACCGCAAGTTGCTTCGCAAGACTCGCCACCAGCGTCGCAATAAGAAGTAGTACCAGGGACTTTACTAGTCCTCCCTGTATAGGGGCCGCACGCATCATGCACTAGTGATGCGTTAGCGGCCCCTTTTCTTTTGCCCACAAGGGTCATGCAGAGCCAGTCGGGGACAGTTGCGGACAGGCTCCAGAAGACAACTTGGGTCAACCGAGCCCAGATCTCGGCATGCTTCATCGACCTTGGTGCCGAACGGGGGATTGGGCGGATTCAGAGCGGAATTCGACCCACTTTTCGGGGATACCCTGTCCGCCAACAGCAACCTGCGACTGTAGGAAGTGGCCATGCAAGACAGAAAGAACCCCAGCCGCGCAACGGCGATGATCAGTGCTGGCTATCGGTCGGTTGAGTTCGCCGCGGAGTACACGGGTTTGTCCCGCAAGTCGATCTCGAGGCGGATCAGCGACGGATCGTTGCCTGCTTATCAGGTTGGTGGCACTCGAACGATCCGGCTAAAGGTCGAAGACATCGACGCGCTGATGATCCCGATTGAGGGTTAATGCGCATGTCGGCTGAACGCAAGCGACCTTGCGTGGGCGGCAGGCATGACTCGCGCGCTTCACGCTATGGCGATACCGTCTGGCGGTTGCTCCTCAAAGCAAGTGAGGGCTCAGGAGTCGGTGTGACTGATGCAGACTGCGAGGTCCGCGTCGGTACGCCAACGCTGGCACTTGGAAAGGCGTGCAGCGAGTGCGCCGTCGTGCTCGCGCTGGCCAGCCGGCAGTAGCACCGTATGCCAGCCTCGGGAGGGTTGTCCTGCAGCAACCCCAAATTTCTGAACGGCGCATCTCACCCGTGCCGAAACCGCGACGCGAGGGTGTGCAAGTCGTGTGCCAACAAGTACTGGACTGATGTCATCACGATCGCGCTGGACGGCGTCGAGCGAGGCTCAGGAAATTTCGACTACGTCAGAGTTACGGCCACCCTAAAGGGCACGGGGCTCGTCCATGGTCAGAGTGGAGGCGTCGACGGCCGGTGCCGATGCGGGGCATTCCACACCGCGCCACAAGTTCGAGAACTTCAAGGCGTGCCGATCGACTTCGACGCCTTCGACTTCGACCTCCTGTTTAAACTGAACTGTTCGATTCCTGCACTCCTCAAGGCGACCAATGCGCGCTTGCGGAAAGTCTGGCCAGGACTCGCCTATTTGGCCTTCCACGAGTTTCAGCGACGGATGGCCGTACACGTCAATTTGATCTACCGACTTCCACACGACGACAAACTCGATGTCACCGTCCTGGAGGAGGTAATCAAAGCGGTGACTACCCGTGCCTACTGGGCTGGAAGCGAGCCCACCGACGATGTCGCGTGGGGTTCCGTGGAGGTCCAGGCGCTTGGAAGGGCAGAGGTCATCGACGGCAACTGGTTCGAGGCGCGCAAGGCCAGGCTGGCGACCGAGACGGGAAAGCATGACAGGACTGTCAAGACTGTTGACGACGCCATTGGCTATGGCGCGAAGGACCTGACGAGCGGGCGCCCCCGGGCCCTAGGCAGGGCCCAGGGTGCTTTCCTTGCCCGTCTCAGCGAGGTCGCCGAGTGGACACCATGCCCCAATTGCTTTGGGCAGAAGCAGCCAGAAGTGTGCTCATCGAACTACCACCGCGAGTTCGGTCGTTCATCCAACACTTTCTCTTACTCGGCGTTCCGCGGTAGGACCTCGGGCTGGTCTCCGCATCACCTGACGTTGGGGGCGTTGCGCGAGGAGAGGAGACTTCTCGGTCGAATGGCTGGCGCCGTGCGTAGAGGCGAGTGCGAGCCTGACTTTAACCTTATAGAGCGCATCTTCCACGACATCGCGAGGAGTGGTGTGCTCGGTGGTGTGTTGAGCACGCTTGGTACAGGTCCTGTACGCGATCATGACCGGTGGCTCACGAGCAGCCGGGCGAGACTGATCGAAGGTGTCGTCACTTACGATGCCGCGACCGACGAGCGAGCCGCGACCGACGAGCGAGCCGAGGTCGCCGCGGTCGCCACGACCGCCGAGACCGCCGAGACCGCCGAGACCGCCACGATTGATCGGCGGCCGAAGGCTACTGACAAATGGCCACTACGCGGTCCGCTGGATGACGCCAAAGAAGGGTGTCGGGCGCTGGAGTTGCGATCCACAGGGGAGGTAATTGACCGGATTGCCGCTGTGAAGGCTTCGCGCGCGCCTCCCTGGGCCCAAGGCGCGGGCTTTGAACTCAAACCGGGCCGTGTGATGGGACCAACGGCGACGGCCTCAACGAGCGCGCTTGACGGGGACTGGGTGCGAGCCGTTCCGGCCTCCGTCGGGCCCGAAGGAGTGAGGACCCGGACGTCACCGAGCGCGTCGCCCGGGAAGCCGGCTCTTTCGTCATTCGGGAAACAGCACGTAGCCGTTCTTGCGAGGAATCTGCGACGCGGACTTACCAGAAGGATGACTCCTCCGGCAGGTTCATTTGATCCCGCCAGCCATCCCCGGGTGGGTCACTGGTCGGCGGACCATCACCCTCGTAGTAGGACGTGTCCGGAGGAGTTCCTTGGGCCCCAATGCCCACGCACTGGCCGTCGAGTAAGGTTCTCCACGCCCACCACGACTGTCCGTCCTCGGAGACGCGGTGCACGACCTCGTGGTTGGTCGGCAAGCCGTACCGGGAGAATGACGACTCCACGATTGTGATGAGGTCGGCGCGGTATCGGCCGTCGTTTCTGTAGTGGCCCATGTGGCAGGTGGAAAGGAACCTAAGTGAGTCGCGCGTCGCGTTAGCGTCGACCTCGCCCGGGGGCAGCGGAAGGGCGGCCTTGGCCTTCTCTACCGACCAGTCGCGGTAAACGCGCTTCGCATCGCGTACCCGAGGGGTGCGGACCATCCGCTTGAAGAGCATCATGTCGGTCGATCCAACGGCGTGAGTGCGCACGCCGGCTACTGCCACGAGAGCGATGCGTGCGCGCCAAGTCGACATCCCCTCGAGTCGCACGCTCCGTAGGCGCGTGAACGCCACCTCGTACGCCATCGCAAGCGACAGGCACCACAAGTATCCGATTGCCACGGCGGTCATCCATATAGGCAGCACGAAACGGCGCCAGGTCGTGCTCCAGCCGACGTTGCCCGCTTGGACGTCACCCACAAACCCGGATAGAGATACGACCAGCAATGCGATGCCGACGATACCGAAGAGCCAACTGAGTCCCCGCGCGAGGGTGCGGTACCGATCTTGAGTCTGAGCAAATGCCCATAAGCCCCCAAGGAAGCCGAGCACGCCCTGCATGACGAACTCCGCGGCGATTGGGAGGCTGTAGAGGCCGGAGAAGAACTCGAACGTGGCAATTACCCCGACGGCTGCCAAGAAAGTGTTGAGATAGTGCCGTCGAGTAGATAGAGCCTCGTTTGACTTGAGGAAGAGGCCCAGCGCGACGGTCAAGAACCAGACAATCGAATCGGTGACCAACGCGCTAGTCCAAAGCCCCGCATGCCACGCGAGCCACGTCGCTGCCGCCATGTATGCGGTGAACAACAGAAATGGAACGAGTATCTTCCAAGCCAGCGCCGATCGGAACGTATGTGCCAGCAGCGGGCGGGTGCTGCGCATGGAGAGCACCGCGATGAACATGATCATGAGCCAGACCATCAGCGCGGTCTCACGATTCGTGAGCCCTAGCATCCAGCGCTCCGGGGTGCTTGGGCCTGCGGCAACAAGGACCATTCGCTTGCGCAACTCATCGGTTCCCCCACATGTCGGTCGATTCACAAGGTATCGCGTCCCGCCGAGGTGACCACGACCATGGGGGATTGGTCCCTCTGCGTCAGGCGCAGTCGGGAGATGCCGGGCGCGAGTGGTCGACCGACGACTCCTTGCGCGGGCGCGCCATCGCTCTACCGATCGCTCACAGTGCCCGCACGAGCGTAGGCCGCGACGCTGTCGGTGGGTCGAGGCCTCCAAGAGCAGCAGCCGCGTGGCCAGCCGAGGTCGGTAAAGGTGAACCCTGACGGCAACCGATGCGATCGCGAAAGGTCCCCATCGGCCGTTGCCTCGCGGTCGTCCCCGAGTGGTGTCCAGCGCCGGCTGATTGTCTGCCCTACTGGATACCTTCATTGCCAGGAGGTTTGACTATGGGGCGCCCGATCACGATGTTCACAAATCCGCGGCTCGACGTGGAGGAGGGTTCCGTCACGCCGCATGTCGTGCGCGAATTGCCGGGGACGGTGACCTGGATTGAGACGCTGGCACCGTCGCGGGGTTCTCGGCTGGAATCGCTATGACTGTCCCCGTTTTCGTTGATGTGGATGGTGTCATCAACGCGGGTCTCGACAGTGAGGGCGATCTCGCTCATTGGCCTCAGGACACCTGGCGCAAGGAGCACGTCTGGAACGCTGAGCATCACATGGCGTATTCGATCAATTGGTCGACGTGTGTCATCGACCGGCTGCGGGCGATTGAGGCCCGCCGTGACGTGGAGATGATCTGGTCGACGACGTGGAATACACGTGCGAGATCGGCGCTTGCGCCACTGATTGGCATCGGGCACCACTGGAAGGTCATCACCGAATTCGTGCCAGCCGAAGGCCGGGTACTTGATTGGTGGAAGGCGACACACGTCTACCAAGCGCTTCAGTTACATGACCGTGTGGTGTGGATTGACGACGACATCGACGCCTGGATCAGCATGCATCGCATCGCGGGTCGCCTCGACGCGCTCGACTGGATTGACGATCGGGTGCTCACCGTGTGCCCAGCAAGTTCGCGAGGGCTCACCGACCAAGACCTGACCGCTATCGAGGAGTTCCTGCAATGAAGATCGGCTTGCTAGGCGACATGCACGGAACCGAGTTCTGGCTCAATCGCGCCATCGACGAGTTCGCGTCTGGTGGGTTCGACACGATCATCCAAGTCGGCGACCTCGGGGTCTGGCCGGGCAACGTGGCGGCAGCCAAATGGGATCGCGTCAACAAGCGCCTCCGGCTCGCAGGCATCACCATGCTGTGCGCCCCTGGCAACCATGAGGACTACGACCAGATAGACGCTTTGGAGCCGCGTGACGACGGTTGGCTTCCCTTTCGCAAGCACATCCTGTTGGCGCCTCGCGGGCACCGCACCGAGATGGGCGGCCGCACCTTCGTGTGGCTGGGAGGAGCGGGGTCGGTGGACCGCACGCAACGCACTCAAGCCGACTCCACGTTCACTCGGCATCATGAAAACTCCGGGTCGTCCCAGCAACGCAAGACCTGGTGGGAGCAGGAAGCCATCACCGACGAGGATGTGGCACTCACGGCCGCTGGAGGCCACGCCGACGTGATGGTCGGGCACGAAGCACCCGGGAGAGTCCAGACGATCGCTTCACGACTTCGAGGCAACCCCGGCGGGTTCTACAGGCACGACATCGACTACGCAGACCGGGTGCGAGACAAGTACATGGAAGCGTTCATCGTGGTGGAACCCACCCTGGCCCTGCACGGTCACTACCACTTCGCGGTCAACGAAGACGTCGACTACGGCACGTTCGTCACGCACGTGTTCGGCCTCGCCAACGACGGCCAGCCTTACTCAACAGGCGTACTCGACCTCGACACTCTCATCCCAACATTTGCTACAGCGCGACGATGACCGAATTCGCGCTCTTCGCGATTGAGGGTGTAGGTCGGAAGTACGCGGCGGTGTCTGGGTAGGGATCGAGGTCCCGCGAGGACAGTAGTTCGAACGCTCACCGTCTAGGAGACCTCGACGTGTTTCACGCGACCTTTGCCGCTCCTGACCCGACCCCGTTTTGCCGTCTCGACGAGTGGTCAGGTCCTGGTATCGGGTAGTAACGACGCAAGCGGGCAAGTCACGCGGGCGGCCCGCAACCGCAGCCAGCACGGCGACCCGACTCCGGGGATTCCATCGAGGCCCGCAGCAGTATGCGGCGGCCAGTCACCATCCGATGGGGACTATCCGCAACGAGTTCCTGAACGAGCGACGATCGCCGCCAAGGTTGCGTGACGAATTCGGTGCGGCACTCCAGGCTCGCCGACGTGTCGCCAATGCCAGACGCTCGGGGGCACGAGAGGTGTCGTGGCCAACCACCATGGGTTGAGCGACATCATGTGCGCGGAGCGGCTGCCGCCGCTGGCTGGCGGCACACCATCCGCCCATCCGCGAACGGTTCCGACGAAGCCCATGTGAAGCCCCGGTGGCGGGCCCCGAATATCCCAACCAGTGATGTTGCATATTCAAGTGAAGTGCACTGGCAAACTACCCGGCTCGATTAGTCGCGCCAGGGAAGCGCAACGCCCCGCCGGGGCGAACCCAGACGAGGCGTTGTGCGTGAAAGTTGTGAGGTCGATACCCTCTTCTAGCGACCGCTCATTTGCGGAACGTCTGATCGATAGCAAGCGCCCAGTCCCCAGCGCCCGGATCCCACACCCAGCCCGTGGAGCCGTTGAAGTCGTTGTTGGCGTCCACCACTTCTCGCACCACCGTGACATTGGCGACCTCCCCGGGGTAAAGAGGGCGCTCCATGCCGGGGACGGAGTACCCGTTGGACTGCGCGTACGCCCAAGCGGACTGCCAATCGGCGAACCTCATGGTCTCGCCGATCTGCTTCACCCTGTCGAACTTGTCGAACTGGTACACGACCAACTGAGTGTCGTTCGACTGGACGATGTCCTTTCTCATGTTGCGCTCGTTGCCTGCGTTCTCCATGATGTCAATTGTGTAGCCGCCCTGACCGCTGTTTCCCTCAGGCCAGGCACCACGGCCGTTGATCGCGGCGATACGGTTCGCCACCGTGTCCGACGGCAGAGTGTCAGGACTGGCGGTCTGGCCGCGGAAGCCCAGAGGCGTGCTGATAGTGCCCTCATACCGCTCGTTGTTGATGTACTGGATGACCGCGCCCGGCAGGGCGGGATCGTTCAGGTTGTATCCCGCCATCTGCTTATTGGAGAGGACCCTCACACCCTGGGCCCACAAGTCCGGGTACGTGTCAGCAATGAACTGCTCACCAGCGCCCTCGGGTTGCTCAGAGAAGGTGTAGCCGTCGCTGTACGCAGACCAGTCCCCCTCCGTCGCTGTGCGCACGTCGAACGGCGCCTCTGCGGCGCTGGCCGTCGGTGAAGGCGACGGGGCGATCGTCTGCTCAATGTTTGCCGTCGGACCACCCGTTGGCGTCACATTCGCGCTGTCGCGCGAGCAGGAACAAAGACCGAGGACCGCGAGACCGCCCATCGTGCTTGCGACCAAACGCCGGCTACTTGAATTCAACCCAGCCACGTCGTACCCCCTCCGGTATCGATGCCTTGCATGGGCCACGACGGGTCAGCCTGCTGCAACGGTGGCCCCGCTGGCACCCGCATAAGAAACGACGTGGTATCCCACGCCAAACGATATCGGCGTAGTGGAAACTGCATCACCACGCCCTTCGGTCACGGCGCACAACCGAGCCTGCGGCATGTTCATCGTGAAGCATTCTCTTGCGGTCGCCCCCGCGACACAGTGTCTACGAGAGAACTGTCCGAATAGCGCGACGTTGGGCCCTTCACTCACACGCTGTCGCGAAACCGCATGTGCGTACGTGGGCTCCAATCTCGAGCCGGGAAGTCGCCGTGTGGCCGATCCGTCGGAGTCGTGAAGGAAGGTCGGCCGACCACGCCTCGTTCACGCGCGCCCGCCACTGATCCCGGCTACCTGCCTTGTACTGCGCCCAGCGCGGGCTGATTGTCTGTCCCATTGGATAACTTGGTTGCCAGGAGGCTTTTGTCTATGGGGCGCGCCATCACGATGTCTACGAATCCGCTGCTCGACGCGGCTGAGGATCCCGTCACCGTTGTCATGCCGGAGTTCCCCTGGGACGTCGTACTGGCCTCCAGCGACGGAGTCGCTGCCGCTCTTGCGGACGCTTCACGGGCGATCGGGAGGCTTGAGGGCGCGCGCGAGCGAGTGTCGCCGTGGCACCAGTGTGCCTACGCGTTGGCGTCGCTTGAGGGTTGGGCGTGTGTCCTCGCGGCGGGCCGGAAGGTTTCGTGGCGCGCCGTGGATCGGGCATTCGCGGACAGCACGCTTGCCTATCGTCGAGGCGCGACGGACGCGGAGACTGCTGCCCGGTTGATCGGTTTTCATAGTGGCCTGGACGGTTATGCGGATCGGTTCCGCAGCACGGGAATTGTGGCAAGCGAACTGTCGGCCGGCGAGTTTGTGTCGCCCCGCTTCCAATCCACCCTCGAGCGCGGTTTGGACACGTGGCTTGTGGAGGGCCCCGGATCGGGCCTTGTTCGGTCGATTCTCGCGATGATGAGTATCGCGGCGAGCATGCCGGAGTCCGAGAGAGTAGCCATGGCGGCGCGCTCAATCTTCCCGTGGCTGGTTGTCACGTCGCGGGCGTCGGAAACCATGATTCCAATCTCTGCCGGCTTCGTAGGGTTTGCGGGCGACTGGGATCTCATCTCAAGGGCCCTCAATGACCCCGATGGGTACGACCCGGACACCGTCAACCGCGCCGTCGAGTTGTCGCTTCGCGCGGTCGAGAGGGCTGCTTCCGCGGCCTCTTATGAGGTGATGTCGCTGGGATCCCGCCATCGCCGTGACCCCATCGCTATCTTCCTCAGTGGAACGATTCCGAGCGTCCGGTACATTTTCTACCTGCTCAACGCCTTGCCCTGCGCCACCAGGGAACAACTCTTGGCCCTCACGTCCCTTTCCCTGCGAACTGTCAACAAGGCAGTTCGGATCCTCGAGGGCGAGGGCGCAGTTGTCGTTGATGGCCAGGTGCGTGGACGTCAGGACTATGTGGTGCGTTGCAGTCCGCCGTGGAGGCCCAGCCCGCACGCGGCCCAGTACTACCAGTCGGTCAGCGCGGAACCGCTTGGCCAGCGGTAGCAGCGGCTTACGTAGTCCATGAATCGTGTGGCATCTGCATGCTCACGCAAATCTTCGAGGGCCTTCGCGTAGAAGTCGCTTGCCAGAGAAGGGTCCGGCAGGGTGCCGGTGTGCGCGCTGTCCAAGGGTGTGTTCCCGCCCCAACGCAGAGGCGCCTTGGGGTAGCCCGATGCCACCACGAGCGCGGTGGCCCATGATCGCGCGACGATGGCGTCAACCCCGGCGGCAATGTTTTGGGCGGCGAATTCGAAGGCGCGCTCGATGTCGCAGGCGATTGATGCCAAGGGGGCGAGGCGTCCACTGACTTCCACGAACCCACCATGTGCTGCGTAGGCCACGGCAAGTTGCTCGGCGTACTTGTGAGCGGCCGACGCGAGCCAATACCTCAACGTGGCCGGGGGAAGGGCGCCACCTAACTCCTTGTAGGTGGCGATCAATTCCTCGTCAAATACGCGGCGTAGGGCCATACGGTCGACCCCGAATGCGACGAGGTCGGCGTCGATCTCGAGATCGGCGCTGACGTAGTCGCCGGCACGAAGGGGGCCGCGTCCGGCCAACGGGTTGCGCCAAGCGGCACGAACGTCGGTACCGCCGCGGCGCAATGTCCCCAGCCGCTTCGCCTGAGTTATGCGACGCCGAAAAGCATCTGCGTCATAGCGCAGATCCCGGCGTGCGCTACTGCTTGGCAACAGTTGCTCGGGCGTAATCCGGGAGGTGAACTCATCGGCGGGTTCGAACGGGACGCGGTCGACCGCGGCTATGGCTGGTGCCGGTGGGGCGACCTTGGGCGGAGCCTCTTTCGCACCGAACTCCATGCTGGGGAAGAGGGCCAGCGCGAGGGTAGCGGCCGAGGCTTCAATGGGCATGAATGTCGCATCGGCCGGTCGGCCGCCGTTAATCGTTTCGTCGAGGAAGTCGATCGCATACCAATTGCTTCGCTCGATCGTGGTGTGCTTCTCGACCCAAGCCGACCATGCGTCCTTCCGGGTCACCAGTACGCCCTCAAGTGCAAAGTCATGCCACACTTCCGGCTTCGCAGAACCGTGCGGGGGCCATGTCGCCACCGTGCTCCGTGCTGGCCCATCCTCCCGGTGGAGCCGGCCGTCGACCCGGTACTCGGTACTGCGGTCGCGGCTCACGGCAGGCCCGCCAATACGGTGGAGCCGCCCGGCGGTGAACCACGCGTAGTGACCGTCGCTCCACTCAATCGCGGGCCCGTCCGTTCGGGTACAGACTCCCTCAACAAACCAGGCGCGCAGCCCTTCCGATTGAATCGCAGGGCCATCGGTCCGGTGCAGCCCAACGCCCGGCTTGAAGAAGCGTGTGTGTTCCCACGGTGTCTCGGCGCCACCGTCCAAGTGGGCGACACTGCCTCGATCGTCCACAAGCGCGATGGTGTCCTTGGGGTTGTCGACCCGGCCAGATTCAACTGCACACGCGAAGCAGCGTTCGCGTTCGGCGTCGTCGGTGTGAGAGCCCCGCTTGCTGCACCCGAACGCATCAAAGCGGGGTGAGATGAGTTGGCCCAGCACGCGTTCTGTCATGGCTCGCACGTGGCCACCTCCTTCTTCTCCTTGAGAGTATGGGAGGGGGCTGACGCGGGCCCGAGCAGGCCTTTTGCGGGTCACGTCCGGGCCGGCGGCCTTGCTGCAACGCATCCAGAACAGAGTTGCCCCAACTGCGATTCTTGGTCGGATTCCCGAGGCCACGGTTCAGCGGGTTTCAAGGGGGAGTTGCACCAACTCTGACCCGGTGTCAGTTTCCCCGAGTCACGCCTCGCCGGGCTTCTTGGCTGAGTTGCCCCAACTCGAGCCGGCACCCGGTTGTGTCCGGCAGCGCCCCCGGTCGCGCCGAAACACCCCGCTATGCGGTCGCGTCAACTCCGATTCATAGTCGCAAAATCGGCTCCACGAATCGGCGCGTTTTGAGCGTGAGTTGCATCAACTCTGGCCACATTCTCAGTGACGCCCCCTCCACCCCTCTTGCCCTAACTTCGTGGTCCCTGGAGGTTTGTCGCCTTTCAGTGCGGCTCGAGTCCCTCCGCGTGTCCTGGGCGCCGGTCCCGCACCTCTCGGCAAGCCGGTGCTGCCGGTTGAGAGCAGCGCGGACCGACAGGTGTCAGTTCGGGGTGCGGCGTCATGCCGCAATTGATCGCTGCCCAGACGTGGGTCATTTATCAAAGCGCGACGTGCGCGCCTTGGCGTTCCTTCGTCCGTGCTTCTCGTCCCCGAGCATTGCGCAGGAGGCCGCCTCACCCTCGGAGTGACCGCGCGAGTTCGCCAGCGCCAGATTGGCGTGCTCTTCCATAGCCGGTGATGCACCCGTCGCCCCGCCCAATGCGAGCGTTTTGAGCGGCCCACCGCTGCGGGACTTGTCGCCGCACCCGTGCCTCTGCGGGTCTCCGACACTCCTGCCCGCCTGTTGGGTTGGTGTCGGGGGTGGGAATTTGTCTCCTCATGCGTGCGAAGGGCTCTCGCCGCTCCTCGCACATAGGTGGCTGCTAGCCGACTCCGTGAGTCTGCCTGATGCGCCGATTGCTGCCGTGGCGTCGCCATTGGCGCTGCTGCTTGGCCGGTTCGATCCCCGGTCGAGACGCTGGCTGTTCTCGCGGAGGGGGATCGTGCGCAGAGGGCGTAGGCGGTCGTCTTCCATGATGTCGAGGGTCCGGCCGCGCAGACGGTGCTGCCAACTGACCCCGAGCGGGGTACTGATGCCCCTCCTGCGGTCGCGTGTGGCGCCCTGGACTGGCTCAGGGGCACTGTCGTCACTACCAGGCCGGATGCTCGCTACTATGCCCTGGGTGGCGTTGTGTGCCTCCTGGGGGCCATGGTGGTCACAGTTCGCTCACGAGGCTCCTGGCCGGGGGCATTCGCACTGCAACCCGCACCTTCGCCAGCGCCCGTGTCCTCGGGTCGCTGTTGATCAGGGCCGCCGGCAAGTGCGAGGGCGCGGCTGGCACGGTCACGCACCCGATCGTCGTGATGAGATCCGAGAATGGCGCCGATGACGACGGGCGGCTGGCGGTCGTCGTCGCAGCCCGCGTGTCGACATTGACGAGGGCGCATTCGCCTGCAGTCGCGGGGGCCTGGGCGACGCGCGTTGGGAGCATCACGTTGCTCGCTTTGCTGTTCGACAATCCGTCGTGGGTGGCGCTCGGGATGAGCCAAACTCACCTCCATTTCAGACACGAAATGGAGCCCAAAAATCTGGCTAACCTGGAGATCGGTTCGCCGCCAGAAGAGGAGCAAGATCGATGTCAAAGAGCGCCAAGGCCAAGAAGGCACGCCCCCGCCAGTCGGGACAGAGTGGAAGCGCCGGCGTCAAGAAGCCGAATTGGGCCGCCGCGGTGGAACGAGCCGAACGCGAGTGGGAGGCCAACAGGGGCCGAATCCTCGCGGGCGAGACCTTCGCGGCTGGTAGAAGGAGCGGTCCAGAGAAGTCTCCGTCAAGTAACCGTGATGGTCGCTACGCCTAGGTTCGGATTCGCTTGGCGCCCGCCAATGTCGGCTGATTGAGCCGCTCGGTCTCGGTGCCGTATTCGCAGGGATCGCGCTTCTCTCAGTGCGCAACCTGTGGGCGGCACGCCCTTCTCAAGCACTCCACTACCGACGCCGCGACGAGCACTCGCCCGTGCACGGGGCCTAAGCAATCGGATGCGGCACGAGGTGACTGCCGCCTGCGGGGAGCAAGGGGTTCGGCCGCGTAGTCCCTCTTGGTTCGTGGCGGTGGCGGGCGTCGATCCTGTTTGTCGGCAGTGGTCCGTCGTCACCCTGTGCAATTGTCATGGTCTTCGGAGCACACCCGAACAAGTCCCCTCGCCGCCGCGCGCAGAAGCGGTTGCCGCGCTGCTTGACTCTGGGTCGGTGAATATTCTCTGATCGGGTTGGGCGCCGTGCGTCTCAGGGGCCGTATACGTTCGGATCATGAGTACCCCTGACGTCGCGACTGATGTGCCTTTCGATGCCATTGCGTTTGCCGTCACGATGTTGCTTGGGCGGCTGGATCACTACGTCGAGACTCAGACGGCGGATTTGGAGATGGCCCGAGTTGTTGAGGTGCAGGCAGCCACCTTTGACGATATTGAGACCCGGCTAGTTGAGACGGGTCTGCGCGCTGACCCAGGGCGGGACCCAGATGCATTGCGTGCGGTCGTCAGGGAGCCTCTGAGGCGACTTAGGGGTGAGTATGGACGCATTACCCCTGATAGCACTGCCGATGCCCTGGACGGCCTCCTGGCGGTCATTGCCGACCTTGCTAGCGATGTTGCAGTTCAACCGCTCTTGCTCGACATCATCCGCACAGCCACCCGCCCTTCGGCGACCGCCCGCATTCTTTCGTCCCTTTTGGCGACGGCGGTGGCGGAGTTTGAAGCCGAGATAGGGGAGATTGCACAGATGCTGGCAGCGGTGCCTCCACGCGCGGCGATTGACGACGATAGTTTCGAAGAGCGCGCAGAAGCCATGGAGCGACGGCTGACCCGAAAGCCGGCCAACACGAGGTTCGCCATCATCCTCGACGAATTCTCTGTCGGATCACCGCTGAGCCCGGAGTGCCTCGAAGTTCTGGCACGACGAAACGCAATCGTCCATTCGCGCGGCCAAGCCGACGATGTGTACAGCGCGCGCGTAGCCGTGGAGCCTGGCGTTCAGGCATCAACCGAAGGCAACCTGGCTGTGACGGCGCCCTACTTCCAAAATGCGTCCGACGAGATGATGATTGCCTTCGCGACGGTGGTGCTTGATGCCGTCGATGGCTACTCAATGCCCGCTCGAGCCGCGGTCGTGAACATTGTGTCCGGAGACGTCTACCGGCTCCTTCTTGCGGACAGAAATCGGGTTGTTGCGTTCATCAGTCAGCGCTACCTCGGTGACGCAGCGCTCGACGCAAGGACGCGCGCAAGTATGCAAGTCAACTACTGGCTTGCCGTCACTCGCCTCGGGCGGGGCAACGAGGTCCTCGAACAGATCCGGCAGTGGAACACCGACGCCTTGGATGACGTATTCACCCTTGCGAAGAAGGTGCTGTTGGGCGACCTTGACTCAGCCGCGGAACTCGCGGAACAGATAGTTGCCGCGGGCCCGGTGACCCGAGGGGCACTATTGGCCCAGCCTGTGTTTGCGCCACTCCTCGAGCGACCGGTGGGTGGTCGCTAGCGATCAGGCGGCCGCGGGGTCTGGAGTTTCCTGACCGCTGTGAAGGCCAGTGTTTTAGTCTCCGTGCAGCAACGATGTGCGCTCCACGCGCGCATCGCCGGTGTTGCGTCCCGACAGCCGCACTAATTGGCCACCGTTCACGGTAGATGCGCGCCAAACGCGAACGTCACGGCCACGGGCCGCTAGCCTCAACGGGAAGCCAGTTGTTCCATCAAGGAGAGCGTCGCACTTGTGAGTATCCTCAGCAATTTCGTGTGGTCCGTTGCCGACCAGTTGCGTGGCCCGTTCCATCAGCACGAGTACGGCGATGTGATCTTGCCCTTCACGATCCTGCGCCGGCTCGACGCAATCATGGAGCCGCACCGCGAGGTGATCACGCAGGTGATCGAGGCCACGCCAACTGACCTGTCGCGGTCCATGCGGATCAAGAAGGAAACCGGGCTCTCCTTCTACAACACGACACCTTTCAGTTTGGCGCGACTTCTCGAGGACGCGGACTCTCTCGAAGCGAACCTGTCGAACTACGCGCATGGCTTCTCAGCGAACATCGACGTCTTTGATCGCTTCAAGTTCGATGACACCATCAGAACTCTCGCCGAGAAGGACCGCCTCTACGCCGTGGTCCGCAAGTTCGCCGAGACCGACCTCCATCCCTCCGTCGTCAGCAACTCGGAGATGGGTGATCTGTTCGAAGACCTGATCCGCCGCTTTGCTGAGGCTTCAAACCAGACCGCTGGAGACCACTTCACGCCTAGGGACGCCGTCCGCCTCGTTGTCGACTTGGCGATATCCGAGGACACGAAACTCGCTAACGAGGTCGCGCCGGTGCGCACCGTATATGACCCGACGGCCGGAACCGGAGGCATGCTCTCGCTCGCGGAGGAACACGTCACCGCGCAGAACCCGAAAGCGCGCCTGCGACTCTTCGGACAGGAGATCAACGACCAGTCGTACGCGATCTGCAAGTCGGACCTGCTCGCCAAGGACCAGGATCCCGAGAACATCAAGTTGGGCGACACCCTCGCCAACGACCAATTCCCCGACAGGTTCTTTGACTACTGCCTCGCCAACCCCCCCTACGGTGTCGACTGGAAGGCTTCCGAGAAGGCTGTCAGGGACGAAGCGAAGCGTGGCGCTCTGGGCCGTTTTGGTCATGGCCTGCCAGCCGTATCTCACGGCGAGATGCTTTTCCTGTGCCACCTTGTATCCAAAATGCGGCCCGTAGCAGGCGACGGTTTTGGTGGCGGGCGTGCTGGTGTCATCCTCAGCGGCTCAGCACTGTTCAACGGGAGCGCTGAGTCTGGACCGTCTGAGATCCGCCGCTGGCTTCTAGAGTCCGACATGGTCGACGCGATTGTCGCACTCCCCACGGATATGTTCTTCAACACTGGTATCGCGACCTACGTCTGGGTGCTGGACAACGCCAAGCGTGAGGAGCGTCGCGGCAAGGTTCAGTTGATCGACGCGACCGGATTCGACTCGAAGATGCCCAAGAGCCTTGGGTCTAAGCGCGTTGAGATCAGTGACGAAGACCGTAAGACGATCCTGAGCGCATATGCAGACTTCGCCGAGTCTGACATCTCGAGGGTGCTCGACAACGAAGACTTCGGGTACTGGACGATTACGGTGGAGCGGCCGTTGCGCTTGGCGTTCCAGGTGACGGACGAGCAGGTCGAAACCGTAGTGGCGGACAAGAGGTTCAAGGGGTTCGATCCTGACGCTTTGGCTGCGTCACTACTGGCGGTCAAGAGCCAGCGGTACACGTCGCGCGAGGATTTCTTGGGAACCGTCACCCGCGGAGTGAAAGACCGTCGCATGAAGTTCTCCGCCGTGCAGGCAAAGGCGTTGTGCGATCTGCTGGGCGAGCGGGACGAGGACGCCTCGATCGGTCGCGACAAGAAGGGCAACATCGAGCCAGACACGAAGATGCGTGACACCGAGAACATCCCCTTCGGCTGGAACGACACCGACAAGCACGCTGAGGCCAACGGCGCCCGCGAGGCGGTCATCGACGCATACATGAAAGCCGAAGTATTGCCGCACGTTGAGGGGGCTTGGGTGGATCACTCCAAGACCAAGGTGGGCTACGAGATTCCGCACACCCGCCACTTCTACAAGTACGTGCCCCCCCGCACCCTCGACGAAATCGACGCAGACCTCGAGAAGGTTGCCGCCGAGATCATGGAGATGCTGCGGGTGGTGGAAGCGTGAGGCGTCATGACGCCTGGATCGAGTCAGTTCCCGAGACGTGGCGGGTCCTGCGCCTTGGCTCAATCGGCACATTCAGCAGAGGTAGAGGTGGTTCCAAAGAAGACAACCGCGATCACGGCGTCCCGGTAGTGCGGTATGGAGAGTTGTACACAAAGTTCGATAACGTCATTGCCGAGGCGCACTCGTTCGTGGATGAGAGTGATGCGCCGAAATACGCGGTGCTCCCCGCCGGCAGCATTGTCTTCGCGGGCTCGGGCGAAGACCCTGCGGAGATCGGCAAGTCAGCGTTGTCTCGGCTCGAAGGTCTAGCGCTCGTCGGTGGTGACACTACTGTTTTCAAGCCATCCGAAACAGTCGTAGACGCACTCTACCTCGCGTATGCGCTTGAATCGCCACCCCTGAAGACCGAGAAGGCTCTACGCGCAACCGGCTTCACCGTCGTCCATATCGGCGTGAGCGGGCTTAAGACGCTGCCCGTTCCCCTCCCGCCCCTCGGCGAGCAGCGCGCCATCGCGGCGTACCTCGACGTCGCCACCGCGAGGATCGACATGCTCATCGCCAAGCAGCGCGAGATGATTCGGCTGCTGGACGAGCGAAAGCGGGCGGTACCGGCCGGGATCCTTGGCCATATCCAGGTCCTTGCTAAGCGCAACGGGGCGGTCACGTTGTGCGCCGCTGACGATCGGTGGCAGTCAGTACCCTTGCGCACCATGTTCGATCGCAAGAAAGACATCGGGCACCCCGAAGAGCCGATGGTGTCTGTATTTCGGGAACGTGGAGTGATCTTCAAGGGCGACGCCGAGAACCTCAACAAGACCGCCGAGAATCGCGATATCTACCAACTAGTTCATCCGGGCTGGCTGCTGGTGAACCGCATGAAGGCATGGCAAGGGTCAGTTGGGATCTCGGGAATTCGCGGCATCACCTCGGGGCACTACATATGCTTCGCGCCCTGTCATGGCGCCGATGACCGCTTTCTCAACGCCCTTCTGCGGTCGCCGGCGTATGTTGCCGCGTACGGGATGCTCTCTCGAGGAGTGCGTCCAGGTCAGATTGAGATTGACAATGACCTCCTCGGATCGCTCCCCGTGGTCTTGCCGCCGAGGACGGAGCAATCGGCGATCGCGAGCGAAATCGACGACGAGACCGCCAAGATCGGTGCCCTGATCGCGAAGACGCGGGAACACATGGCACTTGCGAGAGAGCGCCGAAACTCGCTCGTCACTGCTGCCGTCACTGGCCAGTTTGACGTTCATGCCGCATCGACACGGGGGGTGGCATAGTGCCGCAGCATCAGGAAAAGGCGTTCGAGGACGAGTTTTGTGAGCATCTGGCCAGTCACGGATGGTTGTACTCGGCCAGCGACGAGGGCTACGACGCCAAGCGTGCACTGTACCCGGCGGACGTGGTCGCGTGGTTCCAGGAGACGCAGCCAAAGGATTGGTCCAAGGCCGTCCCAGCCGAGCCTGGCACGCCCGCTTACGGGACCCAGGTTGCAGGTTTGCTTGACCGGGTAGTGAAGGTGCTTGATACGCCGCTCGAGAGCGGTGGTGGCACTCTCAACGTGCTGCGCAACCCGCTGAAGGCAGTGTCGGCATCGTTCAAGATGTGTCAGTTCCGGCCCGCCAATGCTCTTAATGCCGACCTCGTGGCTCTGCACTGGAGCGTGCGGTTGCGCGTCATGCGGCAGGTGCATTTCTCCGCAGTCCCCGGCGACACCCGGTCGGTGGATCTGGTGTTCTTCGTGAACGGTCTGCCGGTGGCGACGGCGGAACTGAAGACGGACTTCACGCAGTCCGTTGGCGATGCGGTGAGGCAATACAAGACGCGATTGCCGAAGGACAAGGGCGGCCATGTTCAGCCATTGTTCGGCTTTGGCACGCGCGCGCTCGTGCACTTCGCTGTGTCCAATGACGAGGTCTACATGACCACCAAGTTGGCTGGCCCATCAACGTACTTCCTGCCGTTCAACCGGGGACTCGATGACGGCAAGGGCAACCCGCCGATACCGGGCACCTCCGCGACGGCATACCTGTGGACTGATGTCATGGAGCGGTCGGCGTTCTTGGACATCCTGGGAAAGTTCTGCCACCTCGAGACCCGCACTGACCACGACCCGATCACGGGCAAGAAGTCGACCCGGCAGACGTTGCTGTTCCCTCGCTTCCACCAGTGGGACGCGGTGACCAGCATCGTCGATCACGTTCGCGCCCACGGACCGGGGCAGCGGTACCTTATCCAGCACTCCGCCGGTTCGGGCAAGACCAACACCATCGCGTGGACCGCGCACCAGTTGGCTCGGCTGCACGATGCAGACAATGCGAAGGTCTTCGACAAGGTCATCGTCGTCACGGACCGAACCGTGCTGGACTCGCAGTTGCAGGCCGCGGTGCGTCAGATCGACCCGTCGTTCAAGGGTGACAAGGATGCCGATTCCCCTGTCGTCACGATCGACGACAAGCAGGTCCGTGAATCCGGTTCAAAGTCGAAGGCGCTTGTTGACGCGTTGGCTTCGCCCAAGCACATCGTCGTGGTGACGATGCAGACGTTCCCGTGGGTCATGGACGTCATCGCCGACGGCACCTCATTCGCTGCGAAGAACTTTGCCGTGATCGCAGACGAGGCGCACTCGTCGCAGTCTGGCAACACCGCCGCGACGCTGCGCCAGTTGCTGTCGAAGGCCGGCATCGAACACGAGACCGATCCTGACGCGGAGACCGACGAGTTCGAGACGCAGGACGTGTTCGCATCACTCGCATCGGCCAAGGCGAACACGCCAAACGTGTCGTTCCTGGCGTTCACGGCGACCCCGAAGGGCAAGACCCTCGAACTGTTCGGCACGCCCACTCCCGATGACGGGCGAGTGCCCTTCAGCCTCTACACGATGAAGCAGGCCATCGAGGAGGGGTTCATCCTCGACGTGCTGCGCGGCTACCAGACCTATGAGGTCGCGTACAAGGTCGCGCAAGACGCAGAGGAACTGGGTCTGGTCGACAAGTCCGAAGCGACCAAGGCAGTGCTGACGTGGGTGAAACTGCATCCGACGAACATCGGCCAGAAGGTCGCGATCATCGTCGAGCACTTCCGCACCCGTGTCGCGCACTTGCTAGATGGCCACGCCAAAGCCATGGTCGTCACCGGTTCGCGTATCGAAGCCGTGCGCTTCAAGGCCGCGATGGACGCCTACATCAAGCGCCGCGGCTACGACCTGCACACCCTCGTAGCGTTCTCCGGGACTGTGAACGATGACGACACTCCAGGCGGTCCGTTCACCGAGACATCCATGAACCCCTCGGCCATCGGCAACGACCTCGCTGAAGCGTTCTCCGGCCCGACCTACCGGGTCATGATCGTCGCGAACAAGTTCCAGACCGGCTTCGACCAGCCGCTACTCAGCGCGATGTACGTCAACAAGCGCCTGGCCGGCGTGACGGCGGTGCAGACTTTGTCCCGTCTGAACCGCACCTATCGCACCCCGTCGGGGGAGTTGAAAGAACTCACGTTCGTCATCGACTTCGTCAACAAGCCCGAAGAGATCCAAGCCGCCTTCGAGCCCTACTACCTCGATGCGGTGCTCGACGTGCCGACCGACCCCAACCTCGTTCACGACCTGTCGGCCAAACTCGACCAGGCCGGCATCTTCACCTCGGCGCAGGTCGACCAGGCCGCGAACGCGTGGATGAACCGTGGAGGTAACAACGCCCTCGCCGCTGCAGTCAAGCCCGCCCGTGACGAGTTCTTCCGACGCCGCACCGCCGCGATCGCGGGCGACAACAAGACCGAGATCGAGCGGTCCGACGTATTCCGCAAGGACGTCAGCACCTACGTGCGGGTCTATGACTTCATGAGCCAGATCATCGACTACGCGGACGGCGATCTCGAGAAGCGCGCCATCTTCCTCCGCCTCCTTGCGCGCTTCATCACCGGAGAGTCTGAGACTGAGTCAATCGACCTGGCCGGGCTCGAACTCACTGTCATGACCCACAAGCAGCGCGACAGTGTCGACATCTCCCTGAACGGCGACACTCCGGGGTTGAAGGGCTTCACTGCGGCTGGTTCGGGCCTGTCTCGCGACCCGGTCATGGTTGCCATGCAAGACGTCATCGACGCCCTCAACGATCTCTTCGGTGACGACTTCTCTGGTGGTCAGAGCCGAAGCGTGGTCGAGATGCTGCTGCGCGTCCTCCTCGAGAACGAAGCCCTCCGTGAGCAGGCCGCCTCGAACACCCGCGACCAATTCATCGACTCACCCGACCTCCAGTCATCCGTGCTCGAAGCAGTGCTCGCGAATGAGATCGTCCACGCCAAGTTCGCCGAACATATGCAATCCGAGGGCGTAACCCAGCACCGCATCATCGCGGCGGTGGGGGAGATGCTGTATTTGGCGGTGGGGGCAGGCGCAGCGTCGTCGGCATAGTCCAGACCCCCGCGCTCGGGGCGGACCTGAGTATCCGCCGCAACGCGACCGCGTGAACTGCATTCAGGTCCGTCATCACCGAGTTGAGCCTCATCAGCCGACAGTCACGAAAGCACGAGGACTCGCGGCGAAAGACCCCGGGTCAGCGGGCCTGGACTAGTTGAGGTCGTCAGGGACTGCGCGGCGAACGGCTGCGTAGAAATTACGCAGGTGTCTCAATCCCCAATCTTCGTCCGCCCACCGGTCACCGTTCTCGTCCTTGAACCAACCAAATTCCCAGCGGTTCCAGCCGCGGCCGTCTTGATATCCGGCGGTCTGGGCAATCCCCACGCTCTCTTCTGGGGATGCGCCGCGGCCTTGACGAACATTGAGCGATCGCAGTTGAGCCCACAACATCAGCCCGCACCAGTTCTGCTGTTCCTCGCTGCCCTTGATGTACGGCCTAACCGGCGGCTGGTCGACGTCGGGATCGAAGATGAGAAGGTCTCCGTTCGAGTCAAACGCCGCCACGCCATCCGGATCGGCGCCCAGAACCCGCTCGAGGTTGTCGGCTTCGACCCGAAGTGCCGCGATGGTCTGGCGGATCGTGTCAGCGGCGCTCATTCTGTCTCCTTATTGGGATCTGTGGGTACGCCTGTAATAATATCTGTGGCAACACAAGTCGTCAACAGATGGCGTCCCGAGTGGCATAGTCGGTCTGTCGGCCTTCTTGGGCAATCTGCTTGGTGGAGCACGCAGCATTGGTCGAATGGCGTGCGTACGGGCGACTCAACTTGTCGGAACCTGCGCCCGCGGGTACAACTGCTGCGGTCAAGGGCACTCGAGGTTGATGCGCCACCGTCGTAGCGACTCGAAGTCCGCCCCAGACGAGTGGGCCTGAACTCCGCCGCGGTCGCGTCGGTAGGCTCCCCTTGCGGGACCTCCAAGTCTCTAACCGACGCCGGCGAGACTGCGGAACGCACGCACGAGATCGAGAGGATCGTCGAGTCGTCGGAGACCCGCCACTTTGGTCATGCCGGTGACCGAGAGTGTCCAGAATTGGCACAGTCCGGTGCGGTAGGTTTCGGTCATGGACGAACTCAAATGACAGCGTCGAGAAGCCGAGCGATTTGGACCGGCTTCGCGGCCGTGCTGGCCGCGCTGGCGCTCGCCTCGTGCGTAGCAACTCCGCCCCGTGTGTCGGAAGAGCCGCCGACCTCGACGGCACTTGTCGAGCACCAACCAGTCTCCACGACGCCAACACCCGAGCCTTCGGTGACTCCAGAACCGGAGAAGCCTGCGGTTCTGACATCTCTGTTCCAGACCGCGATGGGTTACGACGCGGTCGGCATGATGGTCATTGAAGGGGGCGCGCCGCAGACGGTTGGAGGCATTGCCTTCGACATCCCTGACTGGTGGAAGGCCAATATCACGGTGCCGGGAGGCTACGCCGAACTGACGTACTTCGGCGACTCCGCTGACTCCTCGCTCTTTGGATTCGCTGTCGGTCAACCGCCATGTGACGGCGACATGGCGGCGTGCGTGGCGGACAGAATCGACACGCTTACGGGCGGCAATCAGGATGCGTACGGGATAGACGCCGTCCAACGCGAAAGCCTTCCAGACGGCGGAATTACGCTCCTGTCGCAGAGGTCCAGCGGTGCGGACAACGGCTGGATTGCTGTCGTCTTCGTGTCCTCTGACACGCGCCTATACGAGTTCCTAATCGGCGACACCGGCGATCTTGCGTCAGTGCTCGCGTCTATCGACTCGGTACGGCCCGCGTAGCGCCGTCGCTAGAGCGGAAGTGTTGACAGGTGACTGATCATCAGAGCGCTTTGATGGAGTGCCCGCGTCAAGATCCCTACGCGGCGAGTGCCGCGACGGCCAGCGGAATTTACGCGTGGTGTGGGATTGGGGAGATGCCGTGGCCGGAAGGGTTCCCGGCCGTTAGGTCAAGCATGCCGCTGTACATCGGGATTGCGGAGAGTGAGACGCTGGCGGAACGCATTGTCGGCTGTCATCTTTCGCGCACTCGGGGCTCCGCGCTTCGCCGGAGCCTTTCGGCGTTGCTCGTCGATGAACTGAACCTTGGGTCTCACATCATTCGAGGCAGCCAAGCGCGTCCTTCGAAGTACGGAATGGAGCCTGAGGGGGAGCGGATTCTCACCGACTGGATGCTCGCAAACTTACGGGTCGCGTGGCTCGAGTGCGCCGGGCCCGGGGCCATTGAGGGGTCGCTCATCGCGTCGCTCTTGCCACCGCTCAACGACGTGTATGCAGCGGGTTCTCCTTACAGGACGGCGATGCGGGCTCTACGAGCGACAGTCGCCGCTAGTGGGTGAGGTCCTCCCAGGCCTGCCAGTCATCACGGAACCTGCGCACGTCGTCTAGACGATGAGCGAGGGCCGAGTTGCGATGAGCGATCACCTTGTGCCCGTCCGAGTCGACAAGCAATTCGGCATCGCGATCGCCGCGACCATTGTCAAAACCCGCCAAGCGCAGCATCGCGAGCCATTGAACTACGCGCACACTCTCAAGCACCGCGATGAGCACTGTGGGGTTGTCCCCGAGCCCTCCCCGAGGAGCCAAGCCGTGTGCCAGGTCGTTCCGGGCGCGCGCGACCACCGTGGCCCAGTGTCCGATGCTGTCGCCCAGGAGCCATACTGCTGATGCCTCACCAAGGAGGTTTGCGGTGGCTATCAGCCGTTTCTCTAGCGTCGTGCGGTGGATGCCCAGCAGGTATTGCAGATGCCGCCTTGCCTTGGGACCCAAGTTTGGCGCAAGACTGAGAATTTCCAACTCGAGTTTGGATGGGGGTGGATCGAGTTGAAGGTGTTCTCGGGCAAGGGCCTCGACCGCGTTCACGCTTTCGACGACTTGGGTTTGAATCCACCCGCCGCCACTGGGCGGGGGCGCCACACTGGGCCATCTCTTGGCGGCAAGATGCAGATGGATCCATCGGGGCAAGAAGTCAGCGAAGTCCACGTTATCGGTGCTGATGTACGGGTCTGCAAGGCTTGGACTCGGGATGATCGCACCTCTCCCATCGACCTTGAACACTTGTTGAGGCACGCGGTCGCCGTCAGGACTCGAGAGGCGCCAGATATCAGCCGACATCGGCTCCTTGAAAAGTACGTGATGGAGGCTTTCGATCGCGAGTAGTCGTTGCGCCACTTCGTCGGTCGTGACCCCTCCTTCCTTGCGAAAGGAGTAGCCAGCGATACCCTCTACCGAAGTCGACTTGCGGCCGGTGGTGCTGGCTGTGCTGCGCCAGAGAGCAACGCTCACGCCGTCGCTGTCGCACTCGAGCGATTCGTAGCGCTGATCATCCAATGCAGTGCGAACAGGCTCGAGGACAGTTGGGGAGAACCACTCCCACGCCAGCGGCACGCGCACATCGATGGAGTCCCACCGTGAGTCTTGGGCAACATGCCCCCCGAGGAGGGCATCGAAAGCGTGCCAGACCTCGGACGTGTATTTGACGGCTTTCAAGGGCCCTGGTGACTGGCGGCTTGACTCGGATGACTTGGTCGCCGCAAGGAGAGTGGCCGGACCCGCAGACGTTGTCCCGAAAAAGGTCTCCCCGCTGAGCGCCGCTCCGTGAGTCCATTGGCCGATCGATTCACCTTCGTGGAAGAGGGTCAACTCCCACCATCCAGCCGCGGAGTCGCGCCTCAATGTGCCAGGCCATCGCTGGGCCGGGTTGTCGGCATTCCACCACTCGCCAACACAGTCTTCGTATCGTTCGACGTAGTCTCGATCGGTCACACTACACACCTTGGCATGCCCCTCCGGCATGAGTGGGCCTATCGCGAAGGTCTCTCGAGAAGAACGGCGACCGCAGCCCCGGGCCCGAGCCGTTGTGCACAGCAGCGCCCTCTCTGTCCCCCGCGATCACGGCCCCTGCTGCTCGTGTCCGAACTCGAGGCCTCTAGATAGGGCTCTCGATGCTCTCGCCGCAGGAAATCTTGCGCCGCCTCGAGAGTCTTCTATACGCCTTGGCCGTCAGTTACTGCGTCGATTACGACCGACAGAAGGCTGTATGCATCGTCGAGCGATTGGGCCAGCCCGGTGAAGTCAACATTCGCCTTCGGAGCGCCAAGAATCCCAGGGTAGCGAAAGGCTGTTCCGCTCTTGTTGTCCATCTCGGCTAGGCCGTGAACTGTCTCTAGGACAGCCTCTGGCAGCGCCTGGACCGCAAGCGCCACGAGATGTTCCGCATGTTCGGATGCGAGACCTGCGAGATCGTGCCCGAGGCCGTATTGGAGGCGCCGCTTCACCGACGCTTCGTCGACCTGGGGGCCCGTCTCTCCTTGTGAGCGCCTGATCTTGGCCAGATCGCGGATGTTCGTCTTGATCTGCACCTCGATCGCGTGCTTCCAAAGGAACATGAACGGCAGAAGGATGACGTCGTCCCACGCTTGCGCCCTATACGACAGCCGAAGTCGACGAGCGGCATCGGCAAAGCCCTCTGCGACGATGTGTTCGTTCATGAAGTGAGGGTCATATTGGATCAGATGTGCGTTGTCTGTTGCGGTGTGCGCCGCCCACAGCCCGCCACTCGAACTAGTCATCGTGCAATCCTGTCACTGCGGGAGACCGCCCGACTTCTCGAAGACATCCACCGTTGGGTGACGATCGCGGCTTTGGGGCGTTGTGGCTGGGCGCTTGCCCCGGAGCGCGCGCGACGACGCAAGTGTCCTTTCGCGGCCCAGGCGCGCGAGTGGTCGGTACCTCTCAAAGTGATCGTGCTCAGAGTCTTTCCGATGATTCGGGTCTCGGCCCTCGCTGCTCGTGTCCGAAATCAAGAAATCGGACACAGCCGCGGCAGGACCGCGATCCCGCCTTCGAGGGCTCGAAATCTGTCGCACAAATATGTACGAAACGAGAGTGTGCGAAATTGTGTTGCGCGACGACTTATGAGACACTTGTCTCATGGTCAAACAGCACGACAACGCAAAATGGTTTGGATACGTCCGGGTGTCGACTCACAAGCAGACGACCGATCAACAGTTCGACGCTCTCATCGCCGCAGGTGTCCCGCTCGCGAACATCTATGGTGACGTGCGATCGGGCGCGAAGTGGGATCGCGAGGGCCTCGACACTCTCCGCAAGGTTCTCCGACGGGGTGACACGCTCGTCGTCGTCGCGCTCGATCGACTCGGGCGCTCACTGTCGGAGATGGTGAAACTCCTGGACTGGATCGTCGCTGAGGGAATCGAACTCCGATCACTCCGCGAAGGGATCGACCTCTCAACACCTACCGGCAGGATGCTTGCGGGCATCTTTGCGAGCCTCGCCGAGTACGAGAGGGCACTCATCATCGAACGCGCCGACGCTGCCCGCGAGGCTGCTCGGGCTCGGGGCCGTCAGGTCGGGCGACCGAAGTCGACGACGGGCTCGCAACTCGACAAGGCGCGGGCCCTCCTCGGCGCAGGGTGGAGCCGCTCGCAGGTAGCACAGGAACTCGGGATCAGCCGAGCGACGCTTTACCGGGAGATCCCCGCGGAGAGTGCGTGAGTCATGCGCGCCACTGTGTACCGCGAGATTGAACGCATCCCCGTGACAATGTGATCGTTTGACGGGCCCCTACCGGGCAAATCACCGGACGGGTCTACCGGACGCCCTCCGTAAGCGTGCGGGTCTATGACTTCCAGTGTGTCCGCTGGCCGGACGGCTATCGGGCGCTCGGTCCGACTAGGCAGCGCCATCGAGTACATGTTGCCGCGATACGTGGTGCTGCTCGCTGCCGACCCGCCGTTCGGCGTCGGCGTGGCATCGCAATTTGTCAATGAACGCGGAGGAGGCTTCCTCTTCCTCCTCGATATCGGCGGGAACGGTCCAGGAGGCGTCAAGGATGCCACCCGTCTTGAGGTCACGCACAGCCGCCGTTCAAGCGGGACCCGGGCCGCATCCGGCTCGCTGACACCTTGGGGGCCAAGGGGTCGCAGGGGCAAACCCTGTCAGCCCCGCGATCTACTGAGGTTCGAACTAGTTCAGGAGTCAAGAGGTCTCAATGTAAGAGTCCAGGTATTACATGGTTGTGCGTTGCGTGGTCACAATGTCGATCACAACGTGCGCGGAGTTGGCCGACATTTGGGCCCTCAACCTGCATATGCGACACCGCTCCTGAGGCGTGTCCAACGCCAGACCCAGAGCGCCAGGAATTTCGAAAACGCGGACATTTCCGGGAAATCTCGGAAAACTGAGCACAAAAAAGCACTGTAGTACTCGGTGTCGTAGTACAGGGCTCCAGATGTCGGGGCACCCCAGCCCCAAGCCGTCGGTGGCGGCAATGCGCCCGAGAACCTGCGCGTCGTGCGCAAAGGAAGCAATAGCCGCAAGGGCCGCCGAATGCTTGCACCGCAGGCACCAGCCGACGATTCGCCGGCCCGTTCGCCGGGTCTCTCGCCGGACTGGAGGCGCTTTGCCAGGGCGACAAGCCGACAAGCGCAATGACCCCGGCGTGGATTGCTGACAAAACTTATGGTCGTTCATTGATGGCCCCGTGTATCGAAGGGTCCTAGGGGGTATGTCACGAAGCCGAAGTGGCGGTGACACTGGACCCGTTCAGACCATCGATCCTTCTACATGTCGCAGTTCCTTCCGGGGCGTGTTGCCGGGTAGATCGTTGTGTGAAGCGAGTGTCGGCTATTCTTTCTGCACAGGTATGCGGCTACTGCGGCTAGGTACTTGGCCGCAGAAGAAACTATTCTTGCGGGGTAGCGTGAGGTGAGCGGCTGAATACCCTTGGCCGGTCTTGTAGCGGAACGGTTCTTGGGGGTCTTTCAAAGATGAATGTTCGTTCACGGTTGGCCTTGGCCGCGCTTCTTGCCTTTGTGTTCTCGGGACTCGGGGTTGCGGTACCCGCGACAGCCGCAGTCACGACTACCGCCAGTTCGCTGCCCGGCATGTTGACCGTGCGAAGTGATACCCACGCGGACACATACATCCGCGATCTGTTCCAGCACTGGATTGATGCTGATTACGACGGGTGCAACACCCGGTACGAGGTCTTGATCGCCGAGTCGACTACTCCTGTCACGGTCGGGTCCGGGTGCAGTCTGACCGGTACGACGTGGGTGTCCCCTTACGACAACGTCACCTGGACTGCCGCGTCAGACGTCGACGTTGATCACGTGGTGCCGCTGGCGGAGGCATGGCGCTCTGGCGCTTGGTCGTGGACTGCGCAGCAGCGCAAGGAGTTCGCAAACGACTTGGACGTCCCTTACGCCCTGATTGCCGTCACCGACAGCGTGAACCAGTCCAAGAGCGATCGGGACCCGGCACTGTGGATGCCGTCAAACACTGCGTTTCAGTGTGAGTACGTGATCGACTGGGCACTGGTCAAGTACCGGTGGTCCCTCACCGTCGACTCAGCCGAAATGAGTGCGCTGACGTCCACGCTGTCCGGTACGTGCGGGAACACAGCGGTCACCCTGCCCTCACAGAAGATTTCGACGGTCGCCTCCGGGGTCGCAGAACCAAGCGGGTTTGCTGATGGAACGACGCGTCTGTACGGAGCATCCCGCTATGAGACCGCGATCAAGGTTTCCCAGCGGTACGCGCCTGGAGTTCCTGCCGTGTATGTGGCCACTGGTACCAACTTCCCCGACGCGTTGTCGGCTGCCGCTGCTGCCGCGTACGTGGGCGGGCCGTTGCTATTGACGACTCCGACGAGTTTGCCCGCGGCGGTGAAGACGGAGATTCAGCGCCTGAATCCAGCCAAGATCTTTGTCATTGGTGGCACGGGTGCAGTGTCTGCTTCGGTCGCCACTCAACTGAACAGCATTGCTCCGGTGACTCGGTATGGCGGTGCGGACCGTTATGCCACGGGGCTTCAGATCGTGAACGGCATGTTCTCCTCATCGACGACCGCGATCCTTGCCACCGGGCGGTCTTTCCCCGATGCTTTGGCGGCCACTGGGGTGGCGGGCAAATTGAACGCACCAGTCATCCTCATCGACGGAGTCAAGTCGAGCCTGACGAGTGCCACGTTGTCCACGTTGAACAGTTTGGGTGTTGATGACGTGATCCTCGCGGGGGGCACCGGAGTGGTCTCCTCGAGCATTGCGACGCAGTTGCGCAACAAGGGTTACACCGTGACCCGCTACGGCGGCGCAGACCGGTATGCGACAGCGGCCCTACTCAACAATGCTTACTTCCCTTATGGCTCCACGGACACGATGTTCTTGGCCACAGGGACGAACTTCCCAGACGCGCTCGCAGGGGCCGCCCTTGCTGGACGACTTGGTGCACCGCTGTACATCACGACACCTAGTTGCGCTCCGAAGCCGATCCACGACTCGGTCAACGGCCTTTCTCCGTCGAAGAAAGCAGTCCTGGGTGGCACAGCGGTCGTGTCTAACAGTGCTGCAAGCAACACGGAATGCACATCAGGGAGTGGCACCACACCAACCGTTGACCCGCGATACCCCTACTGCAAGGACCTGCCGGCAGGCTATGGCCCCTACTACAAGGGAGTAGATCCCGAGTACTACTGGTACCGAGACGCAGATAGCGACGGAATCGTGTGTGAGTGGTGACTCGCCCAATGACACCTGCAGGCATTGTGCGACCGTTACCAGCGACATTGGGTTGCGTCGGCGGGCACCCATAGGTGCACCGGCTTTGATGTCGTTCAGCAAACCAAGTACTTACAGCGATACCTGGTCTGTTATCGGGATACCGTGGGAAGCGTGCGACAGTCACGCGGTATCGACTTAACTGAGGGGAAGTCCCATGGCAATGCGTTCTTTTGTGAGTATTCGAAGCGGTGCGATGCGCGTGGCGGCACTTGCTATCGCGACCTTGTTGGCGAGCGTGCTGGTTGCCGCACCGGCCACTGCTGCAACGGTCACGGCAACTATTGACGGAGTGACGTATACCGCCGAGACCACGAAACCGGGTGCAGGTGCCACCATCACGGGCGCGACTAACCCAGCCGATGATTTGGTCATCCCCTCCACCGTCAACATCAGCGGCGTCGACTACGCCGTCACCACGATTGGTTACCTTGCGTTCTACTACGACAGCCTGATGTCGGTGACGATCCCCAATAGTGTCACCACGATTGGGGACTCTGCGTTCGGCGGCAACAGCCTGACGTCGGTGACGATCCCCAATAGTGTCACCACGATTGGCGACTTTGCGTTCAACAACAACATCCTGACGTCGGTGACGATCGGCAATAGTGTCACCACGATTGGTGACTATGCGTTCGGCGGCAACAGCCTGACGTCGGTGACGATCCCCAATAGTGTCACCACGATTGGTGACTATGCGTTCAGATCCAACAGCCTGGCGTCGGTGACGATCGGCAATAGTGTCTCCACGATTGGTGACTATGCGTTCTACGAAAACAGCCTGACGTCGGTGACGATCGGCAATAGTGTCACCACGATTGGTGACTCTGCGTTCGCCCACAACATCCTGACGTCGGTGACGATCGGCAATAGTGTCACCACGATTGGTGACTATGCGTTCTACGAAAACAGCCTGACGTCGGTGACGATCGGCAATAGTGTCACCACGATTGGTGACTCTGCGTTCTACTCCAACAGCCTGACGTCGGTGACGATCGGCAATAGTGTCACCACGATTGGTGACTCTGCGTTCTCCCGCAACTTCCTGACGTCGGTGACGATCCCCAATAGTGTCACCATGATTGGTGACTATGCGTTCGACTCCAACAGCCTGACGTCGGTGACGTTTGTGGGAAATGCGCCGACACTTTCCGGCGCGTATGCGCTGGGGGAGTGGTCGACGTTGGTGAAGTATTACCAGGGGGCTACGGGCTTCAGTAACCCATGGCATGGTGGCGGTTTCACCGACTACACCACTCTTGCGATCCCGGATCCGGCAACGCCTGAACCGAGTGGGTTTGCTACGGGCACTACGCGACTTTCGGGAGCGTCGCGTTATGAGACTGCGATTCAGGTTTCCAAGAAGTATGCGCCCGGTGTGCCTGCCGTCTACGTGGCCACCGGTACAAACTTCCCCGATGCGCTGTCTGCTGCGGCTGCTGCTGCGTATGTGGGCGGTCCGTTGCTTCTGACCACACCGACGAGTCTTCCATCGGCGGTCAAGACGGAGATCCAGCGACTGAGTCCTTCGAAGATTGTGGTGATCGGCGGTACCGGTGCAGTGTCAGCCTCGGTCGCCAGTCAACTCTCGACCATTGCTCCCGTCACTCGGTATGGGGGAGCGGACCGTTACGCCACGGGTCTTCAGATTGTCAACGGAACTTTCACGTCGTCGACGACCGCGATCCTGGCCACAGGCCGGTCCTTCCCGGACGCATTGGCAGCCACAGGGGTGGCAGGCACGTTGAACGCTCCGGTAATCCTGATCGACGGCGTTAAGACCACTCTCACCACCGCCACACTGTCCACGTTGAGCAGTTTGGGAGTCACGAAGGTCATCCTTGCTGGTGGTACCGGAGTGGTGTCCAGGGGTATTGAGACGCAGTTGCGCAACAACGGCTACACCGTGACCCGCTATGGAGGCGCGGATCGTTATGCCACCGCTGCACTGCTCAACAACGCCTACTTCCCCAAGGGTTCTACAGAAACCATGTTCTTGGCCACGGGGACGAACTTCCCTGACGCGCTTGCCGGGGCGGCGATGGCAGGACGAATTGGTGCACCGTTGTACATCACGACACCGACGTGTGTTCCCACGTCGATCCGCAACTCCATCAACGCTCTGTCACCGTCGAAGAAAGCGGTTCTGGGTGGCACAGCAGTGGTGTCCAACAACGCGGCAAACAACCAAGTCTGCCCGTAGGGGAGACCCGAAGTCGGAATCATGAGTTTCGGCTGCGTTGCTCAGCGGCGGAAATCTTCGCGGTGCGGCCCCCGTCATCAGCGACAGGTTGGTGTGCGCCACCTCAAGCACGACTATCAGGTGGCGCAGGCGAGCCGCAGCGACAACCCTGCTCGCGATAGTGAAATGTAGGGCGTTCAATCATGACCCGAGAGCCCGAGGCTTGTCCGGTAGAGGCGCTGCGGTGCGAGGCGGGTCGGTCAAGCCCCGTGGAGTGGTGTAGCGGCAGATCCTTCGTTTATGCGCTGAGCGGTCACAAATCAGTCACAAACGCAGCGAGGCGAGACAAGTTTCTATCGTACGAAACACGCCAAACGAGGCGACCGCCCACACAACCCGAGTCGAAACACGGCGAGACAACCCAACTCGAGCGTTCTGGGGGTCAAGGGGTCGCAGGAGCAAACCCCGTCAGCCCGACGGGGTGAAGACATTTCGGCCGAACGAACTTGCAACGACCACCGCCTTGTAGCGGAGGTCGCCGCCGTACGGCGTGACCGTGCGCTCGAGCCGGAGGCCACGCTACGCCGGTGTCGTCCTTCCGCCACCTAGTCCGGTGAGGGCTGAGGGTTCTCTCATAGGATTCAATTGAGCCACCGAAGGGGAGGACGAAGTGATCACCTACTACGTGTGTGAGCCGCCCTGGCCGTCGCTTCTGCTGCGCAGGACTGTATCGAAGGACGAAAGCATCGTCGCTGAGGCGTTCCTCAATGGGAAATGGTGCCTCACGAAGGTTGTGATCGACTTCATGTTCGGGCATGACGACAACGTGACGGGGCCGATAAGCGAGGAAGTGGCACGCGCTGCAGTTCCTGCGGCCTTCGTTTAGGACTTGGGCGGCGGGCACCCCGGAACACGAGAGAACGCACGTGCGTAGCGACCATCCGTTCGGCCGTCTGCTATGACCGCATCATGATCGGGGCTGTGGTCGCAGACCGAGGGTCGTGCTGACGGATACCGCGGCGACTACTGCCTGGTTGGTACGGCTCGACCCTGGCCTGCGGCGTGTGCAAGGTGGGGGGTGATGTCGAGGTCGTCGGCAATGTGTTCGTGACCGGCGACGCGGACGGCAACCTGCTTCTCGGTTGGCGCGGCCAATGTCCGTCACGACGCGCAGTGAAGGGCCTAGGCTAAACAGTGTCGACTCGACCACGGAAGGGGGGCTACCGGCAGATGACCATCGTTGCGATTGCCGCTGGTGTGGCGCACGTAGTTGCACTGACCGACGAGGGGACCGTCATCAGTTGGGGCGCCGCGCCCACTCCCCCCGAAGGCCTGTCAGATGTCAGGGCGATTGCGGCTGGCCAAGACGTCAGCCTGGCCCTTCTCGCCAACGGCACCGTGGTTGGTTGGGGAACCACCGAGGTGCCCGAAGGCCTATCCGACGTTGTCGCAATCACCGCTGGGGGTCGTGTCTGCTTCGCAGTGCAAAGCGACGGCAACGTCGTGGGCTGGAGGAAGAATCCCGACCACGTCTTCGACCCCACGGAGCCGGTCACATGTCCAGCAGGCACACTTCCAGCGGCAGTCTCGCTCTTCGGAGGCTTCGTACTTGGCCTTAGTCGTGACGGTCGCGTGGCGCTCGAGACGTTGGCCGCCTTCGCGTCGGGCTACCTCGAAGCGTTGCCACCATCATGGAGTTCATCCATCACCGCGGTCTCTGCTGGCTTCGCTCACGCACTTGCGATCACCGCAGATGGCGAGGTCCTCTCGTTGGTGACCGGGGGCCACCTCAGACACGCGAACCTTGCCACGCCGCTAGGTGTCGAGCGTGCTGCCGCTATCGCCGCAGGCGGGGCCTTCAGCGTCGCGCTACTGGCCAACGGCAACGTCGTGAGTTGGGGGAAGAACGAATTCGGGCAGACTGAGGTGCCAGCGCACCTGAGCAAAGCGGTCGCGGTCGCGGCTGGCGACCAATTCGGTGTCGCGTTGACCGCGGACGGCGGCGTCGCTGCGTGGGGACGCAACAATCACGGGCAGACAGATATACCCAGGGACATTGCTGCCGTCATACCCAGGGACATTGCTGCCGTCATACCCAGGGACATTGCTGCCGTCATACCCAGGGACATTGCTGCCGTCATACCCAGGGACATTGCTGCCGTCATACCCAGGGACATTGCTGCCGTCATACCCAAGGACATTGCTGCCGTGCCACAGGAGCATCGTGAGGGTCGGCCGGTCGGCCCTCTGATCCTGATCGGCGAGGTGGAACCGCGGGTCCTTATTGTCGACGGGCACCCAGATGAGAAGTCGGAGATCAAACTTTCTGACGTACCTTCAGAAGAGTCCCTGCTCAAGGATGCTGACGAATGGATGAACCTGTCAGAGCACGAGCCCTATCAGCACCTCGGCCGACGAAACGCGGCTTGCTTGTTTAACAACCTTGCCGCACGCCAGATCGAACGGGGGGTGCCTCTGAGGGCGCTTGCCTACCTGCAGGGAGCCACTATGGTCCTCGGGGGGATTCGCGCTAATCCGGATGACAGTTCCGAGTTGGTCTCTTCCGCGCTCCTAGTCCCAGTGGCGCGCGCTGCGATCGCGTTCAACTTCGCCCTAGCCCAATTGCGGCTGGGCAAAGGCGACGATTATCGGTGGGGGGTCACGCTTGTTGTGGAACACCTCATGAGCGCGACCGGGCATTGGACCTACTCCCCCGGAGGGTCGATCGCCGACCGCGTCGAACTGATTCGCACTGTGGCGCTGCCTAGGCTATTTGAAGAGTCAATAACCTGACGCGTCCTCCGTGTGGTGGAGTCCCAGCATCGGATCGACACCGAGGTTAGGACTCCGATGGCGAAGAGGCGTCGGGGTGTGTCAATCGCCCACACCGCAACCCAAATAGCAGCACAAACACGGGCTCAGACGCGAAGTCTGCCCAGAGTGGCACGGGGGCCGCCGCCCGGTTGGGTGGTTCGGGGCTCTATCTGGAGCAAGATCGCGCCGCAAGGGTCGTTGCGCTGCACCGAGGGCTAGAGGTCCAGGTCGGCTGCGGCGGCCAGGTCGCTGAGAGCCGCCGCAAGATTGCGCTGCCGGTCGCGTTGGACGTGCTGGTAGCGAGCGGCAGTCTTTTGGGATGTGTGGCCCAAGCGTGCCATCACATCGAAGCCCGAGGCCTGGCCCGTCTCCATCGCGAGTGTCGCTGCAGTGTGGCGCAGGTCGTGGACGCGCATCTCGGGCACGTCGGCCTTGGCAAGCGCCTCCCGAAACCACTTGTGGAACGTCGAACCGCTGACAGGGCGGTCCTTGGATCTCACGGACCGGAAGAGCAAAGCGTCGACACGGGCGTCAACATAGGTATCCAGATGGTGTCTGATCGCCGGGATGATGTGTGGCGGGATGTCCACCTTGCGCTCGCTGCCTGAGGTCTTTACCTTGCCGCGCACGAACTTCGCCGGAGCATGAGGCTTCCCCGCGCGCTTCGCACCGGGTTGACGGTCCTCACGCGCAACGCTAATCGCCTCATAGACGGTCACAACTTTTGCTTTGAGGTCGACATCACTTCGGCGCAGACCGGTCACCTCGCCCCACCGAAGGCCGCACCATCCCGCAATGAGAACCAGAGCCTCGTACTCGGGTCGCATTGCCTTTGAGATCAGCCTCAACTCGGCCGCTGTCGCGGCTCTCGTTCGCCCCTCGTTGGACTCCCCTCGGACGTTCTTGAGCCGGCAAGGGTTTCGGGCGATGACCCCAGCGTCGGCTGCCGACGAGAGCATGGAACTCAGTGCCGTGTAAGCGGTGCCCACTGAACTCGCCGAACCGTCGCGTACCGCACGCATGTGCCAGTTCTCAATGTCGTCCGACGTGAGACTGCTCAAGCGTCGATGGCCGAGCGCGGGGAAGACGAGGTCTTCGAGGCGGGCGCGATAGAGGTTGCGCGTGGAATCGCGAACCTTGTGGCGCTCGAGCCACTTTGTGCCGTAGGTCTGGAGCGTGACCTCAGCGGCCCGACGCTCCTGGGGGTGTTTCCAGGTGCCACTTTCGATCATGCGTCGCTCGGTGGTGAGCCAGAACACCGCGTCGTCTCTATCCGCAAAGGTGGTCGGGCCGTTGATGCGGCGGCTCTTGTCGTCAGGGTTCGGGTAACTCGCCTGCCAGCGCGCCGACGAGTCCACCTGTCGGATGCAACCAAAATCGCGGCGCGTCTTCGCTTTCGCCATGACTGTTCTCCCTTGCGTTTGGCTTGCCACAAGTTTACCGTTTGGACGATGCCACTTTTCGTGTCACGTGCAGTCCATATGCAATAAGCGGTGTCCACCACCGTCTACCGCTGTCCCCAATTGTCCATGCTTGACTTCAGCGTTATACCTGATAAAGGAGCAAAGGACCTGGTACACAAGCGCGACCACTCTTGTTAAGAAGAATTACCGCAAGTTGCTTCGTAAGACTCGCCACCAGCGTCGCAATAAGAAGTAGTTCCGCACTTACGCTGAGCCCGCGCCCTTAGGGGTGCGGGCTTTGTCGTGTCCGGGCCGCTCTCCGCGTGGTCTTCTTGCGCTTGAGTGCGCGAGAGGGGGCCAGCAAGGTGTGGCCGAGTGACCTCACCACCTTGATGACGATCCAGACGAATCCGGTCAGGGAAGCCCTGACGATGCTGCGGCGGCCATCGGCGCGCTCCCGAGCCTGAGCAGGCAGAGGCAGGCGAACGTCGTGTGGCTGGCGGCTAGGCCTGTCGCGCGACGTCGAGGCCTTCGAGGAACCGCAGGAATGCGGTGGCGCCTGGGTCCTGCAGGCCCTGGCTGCGTTGGCCAAGCCACGCGGCGCGCCCACGCATCGACTGGAGGGATCGCGTCTGCTCGATACCCTCGCGGGCGGCCTGGATGCCCGCGGCAAGGGCGTCGCCGGAAGCGGACTCCATCGCCTTGAGCGCGGGAACGAGGGCGTCGAGGATGGTCTTTTCGCCGACTTGCGACTTTCCCCTCTTCGCGATGCTCTCCGCGGCGACGGTGCCGATGGTGAGCGCCACCTGGAGGTCGACGTCTTGTACATCGCCGATCGTTCGTGAGGCGGCGAGCAGCGCGCCCCCGACCAGAGCGGCCATGGTGGACGGGTTCGCATTGGCGAAGGCGCCCGCCGCAGTCCTGAGAACGGTGGCTGGGGTCGCGTCGTCGGCGAGGTCCGCGCACGCAGCGATCACGGCGGCGCTTCCCGCCGACACGGTGATACCGAGGTCGCCGTCGCCGAGCGCCGCGTCGAGGTCACGCAACTCGTCGGAGCAACTCGCGAGGTGCGTCAGCGCGACGTCGAGGGTCCGGATCAGCTCTGCAGCCTGCATCGCACCGGCCCCTAGCGCTGTTCGAAGAAGGGCGACCGTGCCGGGGCTGACAGCAACTCGGTGGTCGCGGCGTCAAGCCGCATGATGCTGATGGATGCTCCCGCCATCTCCAAGCTTGTCGCGAACTCGCCGACGTAGCACCGTGCGGTCTCGACGCCCAGCTCAGTGAGCCGCGCGTGAATGTGCCTGTACATGACGTAGAGCTCTTCAAGGGGCGTCGCACCCATGCCGTTGACCAGGACGGCGACCTTTTCACCCTGACTCAGGCCGAGGTCGGCGACGATGGGGGTGAGGAGCCGGTCGACGATGGCGTCTGCGGTCTCGAGAGGGCCACGGTGAAAACCGGGCTCGCCATGGATGCCGATGCCGATCTCCATCTCGCCGTCCTCCAGTTCGAAGGTCGGCTTGCCCGCGGCCGGGAGAATCGTCGGCGATAGCCCGATCCCCATCGTGCGGGTGGAGTCGACGGCCGCCTGAGCCGCCGCAGCCACGGAGGCGAGGTCGTCCCCGCGCTCGGCGGCGGCGCCGGCGCACTTGTAGGCGAAGAAGAGCCCCGCCACCCCGCGCCGGTCGGCGATTCTCTCGATCGGCTGGCTCGCCACGTCGTCGGTCACCAGGACCGTCGTGGTCTCGATGCCGTCAAGCTCGGCCATGTCCGCGGCGAGTTCGAAGTTGAGGACGTCGCCGCCGTAGTTCCCGAAAAGGTACAGAACGCCAGCGCCGCCGTCACTCGCGCGCGTGGCTTCCAGGCACTGCTGTGACGAGGGCGACGAAAACACGTTGCCTACCGCCACCCCGCTGCAGAGTCCCTCCCCGACGAACCCGAGGAACGTGGGGAGGTGCCCGGACCCGCCACCGGTGACGATGCCCACGCGGCCCGCCTTCGGGGAGTCGGCGCGAACGATGGCTCGGCGGTCCGTTGATGCCGCACGCAACTGGTCGGGGTGCGCGAGCAGTAGCCCGTCGAGCATTTCGTCGACAAACCGTTCGGGGTCGTTGATGATCTTCTTCACGAGAACCTCCTGTGATGCTGCGGGGTGGTCGGACCGGGCCATTGCACGAGGCCCTGGGATTCCCGCGTGGTCCCCGCGGGTGGGACTCCCTAGCGCGCGACGATCCCGAATCTGCGTTGAATACCCGCGATTCGCTCGGGACTTAACTGCCGCTCGCCATCAATCTGCCGCACGAGGTAGGTCATGAGAGCGGAGTACTCAAGACGCTCCATCGCCAGGTAGGCAGTCATCAGGTCGCCGGCCCACGTGATCGCGCCGTGATGCTCCAAGAGGCACCCAGGGTGCGTCTTGACGAATGGCTCGATCGAGTCGGGGACCTCGTCGGTGGACGGCGTCGCGTACGGCGCCAGCGGGATCTCCGGCATCGCGACGATGCTTTCCGCCATGAGCTTGCCCACGAGCGCCTCGCCCTTGATCGCGAACGCCGTGGCGTAGGGCGGGTGAGCGTGCACGACCGCACCGACCAATTCGGAGGTCTGATACGCGCGCAGGTGCATGCGAATCTCCGAGGACGGCTTGCTGTCTCCCTTGCCGAGCGAGACGATCGTGCCGTCGAGATCCACGACGGGCAGCATGTCCGGCGTCAGGTAGCCCTTGCTGACGCCGGTCGGTGTACACAGGATCGTTCCGTCGGGAAGCAGTACAGAGATGTTGCCGTCGTTGGCGGCAACCATCCCACGGTTCCAGAGGTTGCGGCCGATGTCGCACAGCTGTGCCCTCAGCTCGGCCTCAGGAACCGTGTGGTCAGGCTGCTGACCGGGCTCGTTCGCCATATCAGTCCTGGGCCCCGCCGGAGAGGTCCCTGTAGAGCTCGGCCGCGGCCTCGGGCTTGGCGTCCTCGTGCACGACGGCACGCACGGCCTGGACCATCGCGATAGGGGCCTTGCGCTGGAAGATGTTGCGGCCCATGTCGACGCCCGCGGCACCCTGATCCACGGCCTTGTAGGCCATCGTGAGTGCGTCGAGAACGGGGAGCTTCTTGCCGCCGGCCATGATGATCGGGACGGGACACGCGGCGGTGACCTGCTCGAAGCCCTCTTCGACGTAGTACGTCTTGACGATCTGGGCTCCCAGCTCCGCGATGATGCGGGTTGCGAGGCCAAAGTACCGAGAGTCGCGGACCATGTCCTTGCCCACGGCGGTCACACCCACGACAGGGATGCCGTAGCGAAGCCCGCCGTTGACCAGGGTAGTCAGGTTGGCGATCGACTGGGTCTCGTGCTCGCCACCGATGAACACCTGGACGGCCGCGGCCGCCGCGTCGAGGCGCACCGCGTCCTCGATGTCCACCGCGAGGCGCTCGTCGGAGAGCTCCTTGAGGATCGACGGGCCACCCGACGCCCGCAACACGAGCGCGTTGTCGACACCTGCAGGCACGACGGTGCGGAAGATGCCTCGGGTCGCCATGAGCGCGTCCACGTACGGGGCGAGTGGCACGATGTTCAGGTCCACTCGCTCGAGGCCCGAGGTGGGGCCCTGGAAATAGCCGTGGTCGAAGGCCAGCATCACAGTGCGGCCGTCGGGAGCGAACACCCGCGACAGGCGGTGTTGCATTCCGAAGTCGAGCTGTCCCGCGCCCTTGACGTGGGAGACGGGGCTCTGCTGGGGACGGTCGAGTCCATAGTCCTTCGCGTCGACATTGCCATCAAGATCAGCCATGGTGGTGCTCCATTTCGTTCGCGGCCACTAGGCCGGTTCGTCGGTAAGGGTGGGGACCGGTTCGCCCGGCACCCAGGGGATGGTGATGGTGTCGCCTGGACTTGCGGGCGACTTGATGAACAGGCAACGGAAGGGCTTGTCGGACTCGTTGACCAGGTAGTGCATCTCCCTGGGGTTTGCCCGGAACACGTCGTGCACCGTCATGGTGTGACGCTCGACGCCATCCATCCACAGCGTGCAGCTGCCCTCGAGCACCACGAACGACTCGTCGCAGTGTTCGTGGATGTGGTTGGGCATGGCGTCCCCTGGATTGAGCAGCAGTACGCCCATGTCGCTGCTGGGGCCCTGAATCAGGTACGCCGGCCCCCAGGTGCCGTTCCGGTAGCCGGGGTTGTCGAGAGATGCCTTTTGCATGTGCCCTACTCCTGTCAGATGATGCGCTCGTTGCCGCCGTCGATGGGAACCTGGGAGCCCGTCGTGCACGCGAACGTGTCGTCGGCCATGGCCAAGACGAGGCGCCCCACCGCAGCGCTGGTCACCTCGGTGTGCATGAGGTTGCGGCGCTTGTAGTCCTCAATGGACATGCCGTACTTCTCTGCCCGAGCCGCGAGGAGCTCTGGCGTCCATAGCCCGGTGTCGAAGACCGCGTCGGGGTGGACCATGTTGACCCGGATGCCCTCCGCCGCCCATTCGAGCGCGGCGACGCGCGAAAGCTGGGTGAGCGCCGCCTTGGAGGCCGAGTAGGCCGCCGCGCCGGGACCGGGTGCCCCGACGTTCTTGGAGGCGATGACGACCACGCGACCGTGGGTGGGGGCAAGCCTCAACAGCGGGTAGGCGTAGCCGTACAGTGCTGCGACCGCGTCGAGGTTGACCGCCATGGTCCGACGCCAAGTGGCCATCGGCATCTCGCCGAGCGGCTGGCTCGTGGGAAAAATGCCGGCGGCGACGACCAGGATGTCCAGGCCTCCAAAGCGCTCGACTCCCGTGACCAGAGCGTGCTGCATGGCGTCGTCATCGGTGACGTCGACCTTGAGCCCGAGCCATTCGGGAGATTCGAAAGCGCTCACGACGCCGTCGGAGACGTCCCATCCCACGACCGATGCGCCTGCTTCGAGCAGCGCGTGTGCGCAGGCCTTTCCGATGCCTGACGCGGCCCCGGTGACCAGCGCGACCTGACCTGCAAGGGGGAGGTGGGAGTCGCGGCGCTTGACCTTCAACTGCTGGAGTTCCCAGTACTCGAGGTCGAACACATGGCCAGCCGAAGGTGCCTGGTAGCCGCCCAGGTGCTCGGCCGTGGCAATCGCGGCCATGGTGTGCCGGTAGATGTCCTCCGCGATGAGCGACTCCCGGGCGTTCCGGCCTGCGGTGAGCATGCCCAGCCGCTCGTCAAGCACGACCCGTGGGGCAGGATCGAGCATCGTGAGCGGAACGTCGCGCCGGTTCTCGTTGTCCTCGAAGTAGGCGCGGTACTCCTCCGCATAGCGGGTCAGGTCGGTGCCGAGCAGGGGGGTGCGCTTGGTCCAGATGACGTGGTCCGGCGTCAGGGGCCCCGAGCCCGTCGCGTGAAGCAACTTCGGGTCGCGCACAAAACGAGCGACGTCGGTGTCGGTGCTGCGCCTGACCACGAGGGGCTTGCCAGCGAGGGCGCTCAACTCCGCGCGGAACGTCGCGAGTTCCACGGCGTCGACGTCGAGGAACGGCGCCGCTGCGGGCGCCTGGATCTGGCCCACCTTTGCCTCCGTGTAGGCCATGGCTGCGGCGATGAGGGACTCGTGGTTTGCGAGCGCCTGGCGAGGGGACTCGCCCAGCGAGAAGAGGCCGTGTCGAAGCACCACGAGGCCGATGGTCGCGTCGTTGCTTTGCTCGTCCCAGGCCTTCTTGCAGGCGGCCGCGAGGTCCGGCCCTGGCATGGCGTAGGGGACAACGACCACGCTGTCGCCGTAGATCTCGCGCACGAGTCGCTCGCCGTCTTCGGTATCGGTGAGAGCGAGGATCGCGTCCGCGTGCGAGTGCAGTACTGCGGCGTGAGGGACCAGGGCGTGGACCAGGGTCTCGACGGAGGGGTCGGGAGCATCGGCAACTACCAGTGCACAGCGCAGCTCGTTGAGCAGCGCGAGGTCGCCGATCTGGGTGGGGGGGAGGAGTTCGCGCAGCCGTTCGAGACGAAGGGTGGCGAACCCCTCGGGGCCGATGGTTGCAAGGTCGTGGCCGCTGCCCTTGACGATGAGGACGGGGACGTCCCGGCCGGAGACGTCGCGTCGGACCGTCTTGACTGAGGTATTACCACCTCCGTGCAGCACCAGCAGGGGGTCACTCCCGAGGATCCGGGAAACCTCGACGAGCTCGCCTAGCGGATCGACCACAGTGTCGTCCTCGCGATTTCCCACGATGAACACATCCTTACCTCAACTGGCTAGTTGTCCGACAATCTAGCAGGAGGTGGGAAGTTGTCAAGCGGGGAGGCTACGGCCTTGGCGGGGCCGTGAACCGTACATAAGCCCCCGACAGGCAGGCGCTTTGCGTCTCCTTTTTGGGGCGAGGGGGCTAGCCCCGACGCAGGACCGTGAAGGAGTATCGACCCTCGATGAAGTAGGTGCGTGAATACAGCACCAGGCGCCCATCGGAGGCGTAGTGGAGTTGGTTGAGCAGCACGAAGAGATTGTGGGCGGTGGCCTCTTTGCCCCACGCGACGTGGCCGGAAGCGACCGCATGGACCTCCGCGACGCCGCGGTCGGGGTGGATCCCTAGGCGCGTACGCAGGAACTCGAAGATCGACCCCTCAAGCTCGGCCGGATCGAAGTCCGGCGGCAGGATCGTCTTGGGCATGAGGTCGTAGGAGTACGCCATGACCTCGCCGTCCGCGAGGATCGTACGTCGCAGGTCCAGCACCTCTGTATCACCTGGTACGCCCATGCGTGCGGCCTCCTCAGGGAGGGCGGGCCTAAAGAAGCGTCCCGCGTAGGCCATGCTCGGTTCGCGTCCGGTCGCACGGATCGACTCGGTGATCGAATCCAAACGCTCGAGGCCTGCCTGAACCACGGGCCTGTCCACCACGAACGTCCCTACGCCGTGCCGCGTCTGCACGAGACCCAACGCCTCGAGCTCGCGTAGTGCCGCGCGGATCGTCGGGCGGGAAACTTCGAAGGCTTCGCCGAGCGCGCTCTCGGTGGGCAACCGTGACCCTGGCAAGTACTGACCTGCAGCCAACTGGCCTCGCAGGTCTTCAGAGACCCGCGACACAAGAGTGCCCTTGCGTACCATCGCGGTCTCCCTCCCAAGTTGTCCACGCCGTCGACATGCCGTGATTACGCCGATCTTACTCAGGGCGCGCCGCGAATGTAACAACTTGGCCACGAGTCGTTGACAATCCAGGCCTTGAGTCCTAGCGTTGCCAGCAAGTTGTCGGACAACGTAGTTCGAAGGGTTTGTAATGGTTCTCGCGATTGAATGGCGTGACGCCGCTCAGCCGGTGGTTCGGTTGATCGACCAGACGGTGCTTCCGCACCAAGAGCGCTACCTGGACATAGCGACGGTCGATGACCTCGTGCAGGCAATTGGCGACCTCGCGGTGCGTGGGGCTCCTGCCCTCGGCGCGGCAGGGGCGCTCGGAGTCGCGATGGCGATGAACCAAGGCGCGAGGGAAGGTTGGGACGAGTCCCGTCTCCAGTCGGAGGTCCAGCGGATCCGTGACGCCCGCCCCACCGCGATCAATCTCGCGTGGGGAGTGGACCAGGTGCGGGGCGCGATGCCTCAGGGCGTGCAAGAAGTTCTGCGCCAGGCGCATCAGCTCGTGGCGGAGGACAGCGCGGCCAACCGTGCCTTGTCTGTCCTCGGTGCCGACTGGCTCCTTGAGCGGACCGGACTCGACAAGGTCAGGGTCATCACCCACTGCAACACGGGGGCGCTCGCCACCACCGCATGGGGCACGGCCTACGGCATCATCCACGAGCTGCACGACCGTGGTCGTCTTGGTCTTGTGTACGCAGACGAGACCAGGCCGTTGCTCCAGGGCGCGAGGCTCACCAGTTGGGAGCTCCAGCAGGACGGAATCCCGCACGTCGTCGAGGCGGACGGCGCCGCGTCGAGCACCATCCTCCGCGGCTTGGTTGACGTGGCGATCATCGGCGCCGACCGCATCACCGCCAACGGTGACGCGGCCAACAAGATCGGTTCGGTGGCTCTCGCGCTGGCTTGCGCTCGTGCGGGTATCCCCTTCATCGTCGCCGCGCCTTCGTCCACGGTGGACATGTCCACAAAGCGTGGCGAAGACATTCTGATCGAGGAGCGACCCTCCGACGAGGTGGTCAGTCTGAATGGCCACCGCACCGCGCCAGAGGGGGTCACGGGGTACAACCCCGCCTTCGACGTCACACCGCACGACCTCATCAGCGCCATCGTTACCGAGCGTGGCGTTGTCGAGCCCGCACTACATCCGCACCCCGAGTTGCTCGCGTCTATCGCGCGTTAATCCGGGTCTCGCAGTCGAAGACGACTGCAATTTTGAGAGGAATACCGTGATGAATAAGGAAGGGAACATTGTGAAAAACACGAAGACTCTTATGGCAGGGGTAGCGGCAATGTCCATGCTGGCCCTGGCCGGATGCAGCCAAGGCGGCACCGAAACAGCGTCGACCGCACCTGCTGCCGAGACGACTACCGAGGCCGCTCCAGCGGCGGCCGCGCCTGCGCCCTTTGACCAGCCAGGCGTCAAGGTTGCCATCGTTCAGAACAGCGGCGGCGGCGACTACTTCCAGCAGTACCTCAACGGCACCAAGAAGCAGGCCGAGGCGCTTGGTATCGACCTGTCGGTGTACGACGCCCAGGGCGACAACGCGACGCAGGCCACTCAGCTCGACCAGGCGATTGCATCCGGCGTGTCCGGAATCATCGTCAGGCACGGGTTCCCTGACACGCTGTGCCCGGGTGTGAACAAGGCACTCGAGCAGGGCATCAGCGTCGTCATTTACGACGTCGAGATCCAGACATGTGCGCCGGACGCAGTGCAGACGCAGCAGTCTGACGCCGTGATGGCCAGCCTCGTGCTTGATCAGATGGTGACCGATGTGGGCGCTGACCAGATGGTCGGATACGTGAACGTCCTCGGCATCGCCCCGCTTGACCGTCGTGACGTCGTGTGGAACGAATACGTGGCAACGGAGAACTGGGACCAGCTCTTCTTCACCGGCACGTACACGAACTCGACCGCGACCGATACTGCGGCGATGGTCAGCAACGCCCTCAGGGCGAACCCCGACGTGGTCGCCATCTACGCGCCCTACGACGAGCTCACCAAGGGCACGCTATCGGCGCTCGAGCAGAGCCCCGAACTCAAGGGCAAGGTCAAGGTCTACGGTGCCGACATCTCCACGGCTGACATCGAACTGATGACGGCGGACGGTAGCCCCTGGATGGCCACTGGTGCGACCGACCCCAACGCGATCGGCGCCGCAGTGATGCGGACGCTCGCGCTGAACATGGCCGGCGAGATCACGAAGGGTGAAAAGGCGGAGTTCCCGCCGATCCTGATCACTCAGGACTTCCTGAAGAGCAACAACATCAAGAACATGGTCGACTTGAGGGCCGCAGAGCCTGCGCTCAACATCGCCGACATCATGTCTGCAGACTGGATCCCCGCCGTCACATTCTGACGGCGCGGCCCATAGGACGACGATCCGGGGTGGTGGCGAGATCCTCGCCACCACCCCGACCCCGGAACTACGTGTGAGGAGTGAGCGAATTGCAGCACATGGACTCCCCTGAGGAGAAGGAAGTCGTCGCCTCGGGAGCCTACGATTCTGAGCCCGTACTGGAGCTCGAAGACATCACGATGTCGTTCGGCTCCAATGAGGTGCTCAAGGGCGTCACCCTGCAGTTGCGACCCGGCCGAGTGTCCGCGCTCTTGGGAGCAAACGGCGCAGGGAAGTCCACCCTCATCAAGATTCTGTCCGGCGTATACGCGGACCACGGCGGTCTCATCCGTATCAGCAAGCAATCAGTCGTCATGGATACCCCACTCGCGGCTGCGCGGCAAGGAATCCAGACGGTGCATCAGCGCATCGACGAAACGATCGTCCCCGGCCTGACGGTCGCGGAGAACTTGGTGTTCGAGGAGATCGTGCGCGGGGAGATTCCCCCGGTGCGCTCGCTCAAGCGCTTGCTCCCGCGCGCCAGGGAGATCGCCGCGACCCTCGACCTCGGGTGGTCAGACGCCACTCTCACCAAAGACGTCTTCGAGTTGGGAAACGCAGACAGTCAGATGCTCCTGCTTGCCCGTGCCCTGAGCCAACGACCCAAGGTGCTCGTGCTCGACGAGCCCACCTCCACGCTTTCCACGACCGAGGTCGAGCGGTTGTTCGCCCTGGTGCGAAGGCTCTGCTCAGAAGGCGTGGCAATCCTTTATGTGACCCACCGCCTGAGCGAGGTACATGAGATCGCAGACGACCTCGTGGTACTCCGTGACGGCCAGGTGCAGAGCCGCCAGCAGGCACCGTTCGACATGCCCGAGGCGGTGCGGTCGATGCTAGGCGAGTCGAACTTGGACGAGGCCAGCCACCTTGTCGAGCAACGCGGCACCCAAGTAGCCCTGCACCTTGAAAACGTCCAGCTCCTGCGCCGCTCCAAGCCGATTGGCCTCGACCTGCGCTACGGCGAAGTCACCGGCATCATCGGGCTCATCGGTGCGGGAAAATCGGAACTCGCCCGCGGCATCTTTGGGGCAGACCAATGGCGGCAAGGCACCATGAGCCTCGACGGAGAGGGCTACGCCCCTCACCACACGTCCGACGCGGTCCGCCGCAAGATCTTCCTGGTCCCAGAGGACAGGACGGCGGAGGCGATGCTTCCGGGGTGGTCAGTGGCCTGGACGAAGTCCTTGCCGTTCCTTGGCACCGTGAGCCGTTCGGGGATTCTGAACTTCAAGCGTGAGCGTGCCTCCGGAGACACGCTTCTCAGCGACTTCGGCGTCGTGTCTACGGGCCCCGACCAGGTTGTGGATGCCCTGTCGGGCGGCAACCAGCAGAAGGTCGTCGTGGGGCGTTGGATGCAGTCGGGTCCGCGAGTCCTGCTCCTCGACGAGCCGTTCAGGGGCGTCGACATCGGTGCGCGTGGCGACATTGCCAGGCGGGCCCGTCACCAGGCTGGCGAGGGAGCCTGCGTCGTCGTGTTCACGAGCGACGTCGAGGAGATCCGCGAGATCGCCGACAGGATCATCGTGCTGGTCGAGGGCGAGATTCGCCTCGATTCGTACACCACAGAGATCGACAATGACGCGATCGTGACAAGCATGTCGGAGGTAAACTAAGTGCCTGAAACGCCCAGCGCCCTAGGTATCGGGGCCCGCATCCAGGACGCGGTCGTCAAGTACGGCTTCATCGCGATCACCGTGATCCTGTTCCTGTACTTCTCACTCACCGAGCCGGCATTCGCGAC
>Ga0209100_1000108_pt1 | contig 103228 bp, 96 predicted proteins | sample lystaG_FD_185480 | JGI IMG/M metagenome (GOLD analysis project Ga0209100, IMG submission 185480) | Glacier valley bacterial and archeal communities from Borup Fiord, Nunavut, Canada, to study Microbial Dark Matter (Phase II) -... | ecosystem: Environmental > Aquatic > Freshwater > Ice > Glacier...
GCTTTTGCGGCGCTGGCGATTGCCGACCGCGGTTATGTGCTGGAGACGGGTCAGGTGACGCTGACCGGCACCGGGCAGGAGTTGATCAGTAATGAGCAGGTGCGCGCCGCGTACCTGGGGATGTAAACCCTGTTGTCATAACCCTCAACAGAACCCGCATTAATGCGGGTTCTGTCGCTTTAACTCTCTGACTGCGTATTGCTAACAGGGGTTTGCAAACCGATATTTCGATCAAGCGCGATTCTCACGTCGCGCTTATCCAAACCATACATATCGGCAAACTCTTCAAGCGTCTTGCCACTGCTATTAAAAGCCCGGACGAGTGCTTCTTGCTTGGCCAGCTTTTGATCGTACTCGGCGAGCGCTTCTTCCAGCAGGGTGTTGGCATCGACATCTTGCGTCTGTACCGTCGACATATATTCTTGACGATTTAAACCTGACGACTCAAACGCAGCAATAAGCTGTGCGCGAAACTTCGGTCGTAAATCCTCTCGCGAACGTCCCTGTCGGCGGCGAAACAGTTCAAGCATGGCCAAATAAACATGCGCAGGAGACACGTTATCAACGGCTAGACCCTGAAGGTCGTGCCGCTTGTTGCCCGCAGCCACGCTTTGCAGGTAACGCGCTGAACGCGTATGCCGGCCCAAGGCTGCCTTCAGGGTATCGCGCTCGAAATGCTCAGGGTGACTTGCTAAAAGCTCTTGAAAAATTCCCAGCTTGAGGGGCAAGAACTCAGCACCAAAGAGATGCGGATAAAGTTCAAACAGCTTTTCAAGAACGGGTTGAACAGCTTTCGAACGATCCAGTTGCCCGGTTTGCTCGCTTGCTTGCGTGGTCTCACCGGGTTGGACGGGGGCTTCTGATGTGGTTCGGGTCATGAGATTAAACGTTAAATCAACCCGTGATTGTCAACCAAGTGAGCGCCTCGTCACCGCGGCGTTGCATCTGGACAAATTCCAACTCCACAAGGCGGTGCGACTGCACTCCATTAATGTTAATTAAAGTTGATGGATGACTCATCATTACCTATTGCGATCCGGCCCTCTTCCATCGCCTTTTTCACGGTCTTTCTCCTGCCCCTGACCGCGTTTTTGCTCCTGTGGCCCCCTATCATTCGGCATATTTTCCTGGCCTGATGCTCGATTTTGTTGTTCACGCTGCGCAGCACCTTGAGGTTGTTGCTGTTGCCGCTGATCTTGAACGGCAGGACCTCTCTGCCGAGAAGGGATTTGTGCTGGGGCTACCCGCTGAACCTCTTCGCGACCCTGTTGCGGCGCCTGCGAGCGTGGTGGAATAACTGAACGACCTTGATCCCCCCGCTGTAAAGATGCGGGCGCTTTGGGTGTCACTTGTTCCTGATAATGCTGACGAACTACAGCATCACGCGGCTGGTAACGGTATTTCTGGCTTTGAAGCTCGTGTTGCTGCTCCACTCGGGGATACCGATCCCCTGAATACTGACGCTGATAGACCGGCAGTGGGGCAGGCATGGGCGAAGAACTACGGTTCCACCGGTCCCATCCGCTCCTGTGCTGCTGCCATTCATTGCCCCAGTGCTCACCCCAGCGTGGTGGAGCATCCGATCGCCATCCGCGGAAGTACACAGGAGGAACCCGGTAGTAACGTACAGGAATTCGCAGAACAAACAATGGCACGACCTCTGGAGCTACGAGTCCCCAAGGCCCGTTGTACCAGGAGCTCGCGTACCAGTTGTCCTCTTGGTAGACCCAGTACATCCCATCGTAAAAGAAAAAGTTCGAATTCAGTCGCGGCGCGTAATAGACCGGATAACCCGGCACCCGAACGAGTTCTGGATACACCGGCAGGTTAATCCCGATGCTCACATTTGGAAGTCCAATGCCAATGCTTACCTGCGAAATAGCCGAAGTCACAAACCCCAACATCATCGCAACCAGAATAATCAAATAACGCATTTTCTAGCCTCCAGTTCAAACAACGGGGTCGACGTGAAGATAACGGAAATTACCCTGACCCCAATATTTTGGATGATAGCGCTTCTACTGAATTAACCTAACCAGCAGTTGGTTTAGATCCCAGTCAAGTAGATATCTCATCTTTCTGCGTTTTGCCGAATAACGAACTGCATCAAATCTGAACACGCGTCCCCAGTTCAATCACGCAATTATTGGGAAGGCAAAAGAAGTCAGCCACACTGCCTGCATTGCGTGACATCAAGGCAAATAGGGTTTCGCGCCAATGTGCCATGCCTGTGCCTTTGGTCGGCACCACGATTTCGCGACTTAGGAAATATGAAGTCTCGAATAAATTGATCGGCAAACCAAGGGGCTGGCAGAGTTCCAGCGCCTTCGGTATATCAGGTGTATTTTTGAAACCATAATTCACCTGCACCCTCCAGAAACCGGAAACCAAAGGCTTGACCTGCACACGCTCCTCGAACGGAATCCATGGCACATCATGGAATACGACCGTGAGGATTAAATTGCGCTCGTGCAGCACCTGGTTGTGTTTCAGGTTGTGCATGAGGGCCTGCGGCACAGTATCCGGGTTAGCGACTGCATAAACCGCCGTGCGGGGAACCCGATGCACGTGATCTGCGGTCAACGCCGTAATGAAAGGCAGCAATTCGGGATCATCGTGGCGAATGCTCTCAATCAGCAATTCACGACCTCGCCTCCAAGTTGCCATGATCATAAAGATGGCTGCGCCAAGCACCAGCGGAAACCAGCCCCCTTGCACAAACTTAAGCGAACAAGACACCACCAAAAGCACATCCAATGCTAAAAAAACACTCGTCGCCGCGAGTGCCACCGGCAATGGATATCCCCAACCGTGACGGATGACATAGAAGGTCAGCGCGGTCGTGATCAACATCGTCACGGTCACGGCAATACCATAGGCAGACGCCAGGGCAGAAGAACTGCCGAAGCCAACAACGGCAAGCAAAACGGAGACCAGCAGAATCCAGTTCACCTCCGGCATGTATATCTGGCCGACTTCCTTTGCCGAGGTGTAATGCACTTGCATGCGGGGCAGCAGCCCCAGTTGGATAGCCTGCTTGGTCATGGAATAGGCCCCCGAGATGACCGCTTGGGACGCGATAACGGTTGCCAGTGTTGCCAACACGACGGCGGCGATAAGCCAAGTCTGAGGAAACAGGCGATAGAACGGATTCTCAAGCGCGGATGGGTCCCGCATGAGCAATGCGCCCTGCCCCATGTAATTGATAGCCAGGGCCGGCAACACGAGTCCGATCCAGGCAAGCTGGATCGGCCGTTTGCCAAAATGCCCCATGTCAGCATAAAGCGCTTCTGCGCCCGTGAACGCCAACACGATGGCACCCACCGCCACAAACATATGCCAGCCTTGTGAACGCAAAAATGCCAAACCATTCAACGGATTCAGTGCCGCCAAAATAGCCGGTTGCTGAATGATCTCCGAAATACCAGTGAAGGCCAATACGCCAAACCACACCATGATCACAGGCCCGAACAGCTTGCCGACCAAACTTGTACCATAGCGTTGCACCGCAAAAAGGCCGATGAGAACCGTCACTGAAATAGGCAGCACATACGGTTTAAAAGCAGGCGTGACCACCTCCAGCCCTTCGACCGCACTCAGTACGGAAATGGCTGGTGTGATCACACTGTCGCCATAAAACAAGGCCGCGCCAAACACGCCCATCAGCAGCAAAACCGTGCGCCGCTGCGGAGTTTTTCCGGCTGCATTGGCCGCAAGTGCGGTCAAGGCCATGATGCCGCCTTCGCCCCGGTTGTCGGCACGCAGGATCAGCAACACATATTTCAGTGTGACGACCATCATCAAGCCCCAAAAAATGACGGAGACAGCACCGATGAGATGGATCGCGTCCAGTGGAATACCGGTAGCCGGGCTGAAGACTTCTTTCATGGTGTACAGGGGACTGGTACCAATATCGCCGTACACCACGCCCATAGCACCCAAGGTAAGCGCCGCGAGGCTTTCCCGATCTGAAGTTTTACTCATTGCAATCCATTGACTGTGAACAGGGCGCCACTATCGCCTCGGGCGCATCAGGAACGCATAAGGAAAACTAAGTCAGGCAACTGCCAGCCGATAACCTACCCCGGTTTCGGTGAGTAAATGCCTTGGTTCGGCGGGATCACGCTCGATCTTCGCCCGTAATTGAGCCATGTATAGCCGCAAATAATGCGTGTGTTCCGTAAACTCAGGGCCCCAGACATCGGTCAATAACTGCCGATGCGTCACCACCCGGCCCGCACTGCGGACCAGTCGGGCAAGCAGCTTGAACTCGGTGGGTGTGAGATGCAGCACTTCGCTATTGCGCTTTACAACATGTGACGCAAGGTCAATGCGCAGATCATCCAATTCATGCACCGTCACTGCCGCGGCCAAGGACGTACCGCGGTGGCGCAGGGACACCCGAATGCGGGCCAGTAGTTCGCCCACGCTGAACGGCTTTGTCAGGTAATCATCGGCCCCTGCATCGAGCAGCAGTATTTTTTGCGTTTCCTGATGGCGTGCTGATACCACAATGATCGGCACAGCGTTGTGCTTGCGCACCTCGTGCACCAGCTGCACCCCATCGCCGTCGGGTAATCCCAGATCAAGCACGATGACATCGGGCGGGTCATGCCGCAGTAATGCACTGGCCTCGCTCATTGATACGGCCGTCTGAACCTCGAATCCCTCCACCGACAAGGAAGACTGGATCAACGCCCGAATCTCCCGGTCGTCCTCGACCACCAGTACACGCAAAGTCATGCTAACTCCTTGCCCGGTTGCTGAACATCAACCGGCACCGTGAAGTCAAAAACGCTCCCACCACCGGTACGCGGTCGAAGTTTCAGTTGCCCACCATGCGCCTGGGCTATGGCCCGACACAGCGCCAGGCCCAGGCCGGCACCCCGCTGGCCGGACTGATCACTTCGTGAATACGGCTCAAAAATAGCTTCTTGCTCTGCTTCAGGAATACCGGGACCACGATCCTCGACGGAAACAACAATCGCCTGACCCTCTAAGTTCAGCGTCAGATCAATCGCACCATCGCTGTATTTCAGCGCGTTATCCAGCAGATTACCGATCAATTGCGCGAGCAGCACCGGATCGGCCTTGACCAGGGGGAGGTCTTCAGGCACTGTGGACTTGATGCGGCGATCAGGGTCCCGTTGCCGCACGCGCGCCAGCACGGCGCCAACGATCTCTTCCAACGACTCCCAATCCCGGCGTAATTGCTGCGCCGAACTGGTGAGGCTCATTAGCTGGAGCGTATTTTCAGTTACCGTGGACAGATAGGACGCCTCGCTCACAATGCTGCCCAGCAGCCGCTCTTGTTCAGACAAGCTCAGCTTGTCACGCTGAGTCTGTAAGGCAGAGGCAGCACCAACAATGGCGGCCAACGGTGTTCGCAGATCATGCGAGATGGCCGCTAAAAAAGTGCTTTGAAGCTGCTGACGTTGCGCTTCGCTTTGGGCGGAAAGCATCGATGAAGTCAGGCGCAGGCGCCACAGTGCTTGCGCTAGCAGAGCACAAAGCGCTTTGGCATGTTCCAAGCCACTCGCATCATTGGCAAAAGCTGACTCGACACAGACGGCACCAGTTACATGACCTTTGTCACCCAAAGGCAGATACCAGGCATCAAGTCCTGGCCAGCGTCCGGTCCCCGGCCCTAGCACGGCGGCTTCCGCCATACAACAACGCAAGCCGTCCTGCACCGCGGTCGCAAGTCCATCAGCATGTTCCAGTTTGCGCCCATCCTGCGTCAAGATCAACGAACAAGGGCCAACAAACGCCGCATCCAGTGCCCTCTGTCCAAGCACCAAGACCTCTTCTGACACAGTGATATTAGAAAGGTCGCTTGCCAGAGCTTGCAATTGCCGAGCACGGTTCTCGTTCAAACGAGCGATCTCGGATTCACGCCGAACGCCCGTAGCGAGGCGGCTGATAACCAAGGCAACCACCAGCATGGTGCCCAGTCCAATGAAGTGCTCCTGGTTTTCGACCTCAAATGTCCAGCGCGGTGGGACAAAAAAGAAGTTCAAAGCCGTGACAGCCCCCACAGCGCATATTGCAGACTCAATCCAGTCCAGTTTATAGGCGGCAATCACAACCGCCAATACATAAATCATGGCCTGGCTTGTCAGCGAGACATACCGATCAAGCAGAAAGCCACACGTGGTAGCGGCGGCCAATAGCAAAGCGACAACGATCCAGTTGCGCACTGGGTGATGACTAGCGTCAGAAACCGGATGAAAATTCATGATGGCGCCAGCGTACCACCCGCCGCATCAGGATCGCATTAGGAAGTAGTGGCACGTCAAATACAAGAATTTTTCTAATCATTACCTACCCAGGTTTCTTGGGATTACTGTGATTTATTTGCGGTAGGATTAAATGGTTTACAGCTTGAGTCTGCAAGCTGTTTTTTTGATCTGCCACACAAAGGATATCCATGAGCCAAAGCAAGTTCCGCTTGGTCACCCGCAGCGACTTCGACGGTCTGGTTTGCGCCGTGCTGCTGAATGAACTGAACCTGATCGACGATATCAAGTTCGTTCATCCCAAGGATATGCAGGACGGCAAGATCGACATCACCAGCGGCGACATCACCACCAACCTGCCCTATGTGGCCGCCGCACACATGGTGTTTGACCACCATGAATCCGAAACCCTTCGCAACCCGGGTGATCGGCCCAACCACATCATTTCCGCCACAGCCCCATCGGCTGCGCGCGTGGTGTATGACTATTACGGTGGTGCCAAGGCCTTCCCCAACATCACCCTCGAGATGATGGATGCGGTGGACAAAGCGGACTCTGCCCAATTCAGTCGAGACGAAATATTAAACCCGGCCGATTGGGTCATGTTGAACTACCTCATGGACTCGCGCACGGGCTTGGGACGTTTCCGTGATTTCCGCATCAGCAATTACCAGCTGATGATGGACTTGATTAAATACTGTCGCAATCACGGTATCAAAGACATCCTGGCACTGCCTGATGTGGTTGAGCGCATCGACATCTACAACGCACATGCCGACAAGGCGCGTGAGCAGTTACTGCGATGCAGCACGGTGCACGATAATTTGGTGGTGCTGGACCTGCGCAATGAAGAGACGATCTGGGCTACCAACCGTTTCATGATTTATGCGCTGTTTCCACAGTGCAACATCTCCATCCATGTACTGTGGGGCGTGCAACAGCAAAACACGGTGTTCGCCACCGGCAAGTCCATTATGGACCGTAGCAGCAAGACCCACGTGGGCGAATTGATGCTGCAATACGGAGGTGGCGGCCACAACGCGGCGGGTACCTGCCAAATAGGCAACGACAAGGCAGCGGAAGTGCTGCAAACCCTTATCAAGAGAATTAATGCTGATGAATGAAACCACCTCCCCCTCCCGGCCTCCAATCTCTCATGCTGCATGGTGGCGCGCAGCCACCATCGCTTGCCTGCTGGTCATGGCTTTTGCCACTGCCACGGGCGTGAGCATGTATGAGCAGTTCACCGCCCAGATCAATCAATTACAGGGCAAGTTGAAAAACATCGCGCAGATCAAATACATTGCAGTGCTCCTGGACGAGCAGCAAGCACCAGCCCTGTTGGTCACACTGGACCCACAAGACAATGCGCTGCAGGTTCAACGCCTGAACAGTGTGTCCGAAGGACGCGAAGACACCATGCAACTGTGGGCCCTGTCCGCCAATGGCAAACCCCGTTCCTTAGGGATTTTGGCAAGCGCAGGCAAGACCTTGCGTTTGGCAGCCGATGAAAAAACATTAATTGACGTCCAGCAACTGGCCATCAGCGTAGAAAGCAAGGGCGGCATCGAAGAAGGCGCGGCCCCCCGTCTACCCTATCTATTTAAGGGTGCGGTGGTTCAAAAAGCACTGTAAGCCATTGAGTTCAAGAGTTCTTTAGCATAAAAATCCGGGGAAAACCAGCCCGCGATAAGATGCTTAATCTGCAATGGTTGGATTAACTTCATGTCTTCTGTCCGTGCCCTGGTATCGATGCCAGGGCATGCAGCCCAAATCTCGTTTCACCCTCAGATCGAAAAAGGATCCCGCCCATGTCACTCTCTAGTGCAACGCTGTCAGCCATTCAACAGGCCGGTGCAGCGGTATTTTCAGCCGATCTCGAACTCAAAAACGCAGTCAAGGAATATGCGCAGCGTGTCAATGCCGCGATGCTGTCAAACCCGTATCACTTGGGCAATGACACCTTGTTTGAAAACTGGAAGGTTGTCGCTCGCCTCTCACAAACGATGGCTGGGATCGAGGAAGAGATCAAGAAGGTGTATCAAGTGGCTGCTGAATTGATCGCTGATGACCAGCCACTCGTGGTTCAAGTAGCGTCTCTTGCTGCGCCGATACGTGCTAATGATGTGAGTGTGGTCAGTCAAAATGACATGACACCCACGGATGTATTGGTTAAAAGCAAGAAAAAGAAATTAAAGCCTGGTGCGACCCGCAGTACCCGCGTCCCAAAATCAAGCACAAGCCCGGTCAAGCCTGTTGGTGTTAGAAAAAGTGCTCAACAGCTCAGCGGAAATCCCGCCAAACTTTTACAGTATTTGGAGAAAGTGCTTAACTCGAAGAAATTTACGGTGGTTAGCCAAACTGCCGTTGGACAAGAGACTGGAATCCCCTTGGGTTCGATGACCGCAGCCACCAAAAAATTACTTGAAAGTGCTCGGATCATTGCCGGTCCGTCTGGCAGTTTTCGACTGACATCTGCCAAGTAGGCATTGTTTGACCATTGATGTGCAGCCACCCTTTTTAGACCCCCAGCAGTCACCATGAAATTTTTTGTCAGAACGTTCTTCAAAACCTTGAGGATCATCCTCGGTCCCGTGATGCTACTGTGGGAAATTATCAGCCGACCGAAAGGCCTGGTACGCCAGCCGGCAGTGCAGGACCAAGTGGATGAGCAATGTCAGAACATCGTGCTTTACCAATTCAAAACTTGCCCCTTCTGCATCAAGGTTCGACAGGAAATTCATCGTTTGTCCCTGAAAATTGAACGCCTTGATGCCCGACAAGACGGCATCAATCGCGAGGAGTTGTTACGCGGAGCCGGACGGGCCAAGGTGCCCTGTCTAAAAATCACTGATCAGGCGGGTAACAGCCAGTGGCTGCACGAATCCGGCGAGATCATCGCGTATCTGCGTGGACGTTTCGCCACAAGCTGATCCACCATTCAATAACCCCTGCAAGACCCGCACCATGCGACAGGAACGCCAGGACCTAATCCGTTCACTGTTTGATGAATACATCGAGATGTATGCCGCGCGCGATGACGGCCTGACAGCGCGCTTCAGTGAAAACTTCAGTGGCTACACCGGTGGTGGCGATTTCCTCGTCAAAGACCGGGCCGAGTGGGTCAAGATCACCCGACAAGACTTCTCGCAAGTAACCGGTCGTATCCGCATCGAGATGCTGGACCTCTCAATGCAGGACCTCAGTGACGACGTCGTCCTCGTCACTGCTTTCTTCCATATTCACTTGCCCATCCCCGACTACATTCTGTCTCGCGAGACAGCACGGCTGGTGCTGGTTTTTCGGTTTGAGGGGGCCGACTGGAAGATTGTGCACAGTGGCATCTCCATCCCCTATGGACTGGTCCGGGATGGCGAGGTCTACCCGATCATGGGCTTGATTGATCGCAACCACGAGCTTGAATTACTGGTTGTAGAACGCACTCTGGCGCTGAAAGAAGCCAACAAGAAGCTGGAGGCACTCAGCAACACTGACGGGCTGACCGGTATCGCCAACCGCCGCAAGTTTGACCACCTGTTTGCGCAGGAATGGAACCGTGCTCAACGCACGGGCACGCCTTTGGCGCTGGTCATGCTCGACGTTGACCTCTTTAAACACTATAACGACCACTACGGTCACGTAGCCGGCGACAGCTGCCTGCAGGCGCTTGCCGGAGCACTGGTCAAGGCAGGACGGCGAGCGGGAGAATTGGTGGCTCGCTACGGCGGTGAAGAATTCGTCGTGCTATTACCGGAAGCCAACGCGCATGATGCCTTGGAAGCAGCCCGACACATGCAACACGAGGTCTGGTCACTGGCACTGCCGCACGCAGAAACCGTGCCCGGCATTGTCACCTTCAGCCTTGGCGTGGCCAGTCTGGTGCCATCAAGTCAACACTCCCCTGAATATCTGATACAGCAAGCCGACTTGGCTCTCTACCGCGCCAAAGCGTCAGGGCGTAACTGCCTGCAATTGGCGCCTGACGCGCCAGACTAAAGCGCCAGCCTCAACCGCGCCATGCCCTCTTCAATCTTCTCCACCCCTGCCGTGGCAAAGCTCAGACGCAGGGTGGACAGATCGGGGTCATGCGCAAAGAATGGTGCGCCGGGGACGAAGGCCACGCCTTGTTCAATGGCCCGTTTGGCAAAGTTATTCGCATTGCTGCCCCGGCCGTCAGCGCCGGTGAGCTTGGCCCAGAAAAACATACCGCCCTGGGGTGCATTGAATTCAATTGCACGGCCCAACTCACGGCGCAATGATTCGGCCATGACGCGGGCACGCTCGGCGTAGGTGCGGCGTACCACGGCCAATGCACCATCCAACCGATTGAGCGTGAGGTAATGCGCGGCGATGGCCTGGGTCAGGTTGCTGGTGTGGGCATCACTGAACTGTTTGCACATGGTGGCGTTGGCCAGCAGTGCGGGCGGCGCAATCATCCAGCCCAAACGCAGACCGGGACTCAGAATTTTGCTGAAAGACCCGCAATGAGCCAACCAGTCGCGGCTGCCGGGAATATCGTCGCTCAGGGCCAGCAGGCTTGGCGGTGGCGCCTTGTCGAAATACAACTCACCATAAGGATCGTCTTCTACCACCAGCGTTTTGGTGCGGGCTGCAATTTCCAGAATACGCTTGCGCCGCGTCAGGCTCAAGGTGGCGCCGCTGGGGTTGCCGAAGGTAGGAATCAGGTAGACCAGTTTGGGCTTGTGTTCAAGAATGAGTTTTTCAAGTTGATCCACATCCACGCCGTCGGCATCAATCGGGGCGCCGATGATCTCTGCGCCATACAGGCGAAAACACTGGATGGTGGCCAAAAAGGTGGGCGCTTCCACAATAACTTTATCGCCAGGCGAGATCATGCACTTGCCAATCAAATCCAGCGCCTGCTGGCTGCCGGTGGTCACAATCAGACCGTCAGGCGTCACCGTGGCACCTTTTTGCGACATGAACGTGCTGAGGCCTTCGCGCAAGGGCTGATAGCCTTCCGTGGCGCCATATTGCAAAACCGGACCGGGGTTATTGGTCAACACGGCGTTGCTGGATTCCTTGATGCCTTCCACATCAAACAACGCAGGGTCAGGAAAGCCGCCGGCAAAGCTGATGATGCCGGGCTTGCCCAGCAGTTTGAAGAGTTCACGGATGGCAGAGGTTTCAACATTTTTCAGGCGGTCAGCAAATTGCATGGAAATCTTTCATTTTTTTGTCCCTTCGGAGGAATGGGACAAATTGCGGTTAACGTCTAATTATTATTCAGTCATCGCGCCAGGTTCAGGCTGGTGCCGTCGTCTCATGCCAAACCTTTCGCTGTTCTTCAAATCGGTCAAGCTCCCCGCCATGCCCGAGGTGGCACACGCCCTCATCAAGACCTTGAATAAAAATGACGTGACTGCCGCCCGGGTCCGCGACCTGATCGCCAAAGACCCGGCACTCACCGCCACCCTTTTGCGCATGGCCAACAGCGCCCTCTTTGGCCTGTCGCAAAGTATCAGCTCGCTGGACACGGCCATCCGCCTGGTCGGTTTATCGCAAATCAGATCCCACGCACTGTCAGTGTGTTTGCGCAATGCGTTTCCGGTGGTCTCGCACATGGACCGCATCGAGTTCTGGCGTGGCAGTATGGCAACCGCTGCGTACGCCCAATGGCTCTGCAGCGGCCTGGCGCTGGACCAGCAGCAGGCCTGGCTCACCGGCATGATGCTGCGGCTGGGCGAGTTGCTCATCGCGCAACAGGACCCGGTTCTGATCGAAGGGATTGAAAAACGGCCCTGCGCCCCCGGCGAACGCTGGGTGCGCGAGCAGCGACTAACCGGCTTTAGCGAAGGGCAAATTACGGCCGAACTGGCCCGCCGTTGGGATTTTCCCGCCGAGATGGTGCACGCCTTTGAGGCCGCGGCGCACCCGCTTGCGGCGCAGCCCTTCTCACCGATCGGGGCGGTGCTGCACTTGGCAGGCAGGCTGGCCGATGTGCCCAACGCCAGACCGCTGACCCTTGCCAGCCTGCCCCCCGACGTGGTCAACGCCCTGCAACTGAACGGCGAGTGGATGCAAGCCACAATGCCCAGTGTTCATAGCTTGCTGGACGTGACAGAATTTACAGACTTGTCACACGGAACGAATTCACTCACAGTATGAAACCAGCTGCTATCGAAGGCTTTTTTGCCACCCTCAAGGCCGCCAACCCGATGCCTGTGACCGAGCTGGAATACACCTCGGTGTTTGAGTTGCTCACCGCTGTTTTACTGTCAGCCCAGGCCACCGACGTCGGCGTAAACAAAGCCACGCGGCGCCTGTTCCCGGTGGCCAACACGCCACAAAAGATACTGAATCTCGGCCTTGAGGGTCTGGAGGGCTATATCAAGACCATTGGTCTGTTTCACTCCAAAGCCAAACATCTGATGCAAACCTGCCAGATTCTGGTGGAGCAGCACGGTGGCGTGGTGCCGCGCACGCGCGAAGCGCTGGAGGCGCTGCCCGGCGTGGGACGAAAAACAGCGAATGTGGTGTTGAACGTGGCCTTTGGTGAAGCCACCATGGCGGTCGATACGCACCTCTTCCGGCTCGGCAATCGCACCGGCCTGGCGCCAGGAAAAACGCCGTATGAAGTGGAGATGAAGCTGCTTAAACGCATTCCGCCCGCCTATCTGGTAGACGCTCACCACTGGCTGATACTGCACGGCCGCTACATATGCCAGGCACGCAAGCCCTTGTGCTGGCAATGCGGGGTGAGCCAGTTCTGCGACTTCAAAGCCAAAACGCCACCCCCGGGGTAAGCCAATGGTTGCATAACCATTGAAAAATCGCAATGTAATAATTGACGGTTTTTACATTGCAGCAAATCTCAAATGAGCCCGATCGACCCCCGAACTGTCATTCTGCTGGGCGGCGTCATGAGCGGCTTGATGGCCTTGGTGTTGTATTCGCTCAAGCGCAGTTACCCAGCCTCCATTAAAGGATTGGGCGAATGGTCTGCGGCACTGCTGATTGTTTTTATCGGCACCATGCTGGGCGCGGCAACCGGCAAACTGCCTGTCGTTTTCACTGTTTCGCTCGCCCGCTTACTGCTTGCCTCTGGCCTCTATCTCACTTACGTTGGCACGCAACGCTTCTTTGGCGTCACGCCTCGTTGGCGGCCATGGATCGCCTTGATCGCGGGACTTCTGCTGGTTCAGTTGTGGTTTACCTTTGTAGAACCCAGTTACCGCATACGCCTGGGTCTCTCCAATGTGCTGGCAACTTACCTGTTTGCGGCGCATGCCTATCTGGTGATCAAACAGGGTTCGCCCACCTTTGCCAGAGTAATGAGCATCGCCGTGCTGGTGGCCATGTCGGCCATCCAGTTCATGCGGTTGGTGACTTCGTTCATCTGGCCCGTGGGCCATGATATTTTCGAAACAGCTTCCTACCATCTGGTTTATGTCGGCAGCTTCGTGTTTTGCATCTTGCTGTTCTCCGTCAGCACGGTGCTGCTGGCCACCGAGCGCCTGCATGCCGAACTGCAACATTTAGCCAACCATGACTCACTCACCAATGCCTTGACGCGGCGACATTTGGACGAGGCCTGCTTCAGCGAACTGGCGCGTTGCAAGCGCCACGGCCGCAACATGGCCCTGCTGATGATGGACCTGGACCATTTCAAGTCGGTCAACGACCGCTTTGGCCACCAGGCGGGCGACCGGGTGCTGGTCAATTTTGCCAACAAGGTCAACACCTTATTACGCAGCTCTGACCAGCTGGGCCGCTTTGGCGGCGAAGAGTTTATGGCGCTGTTGCCAGAAACCTCGCTGGAAGAAGCGGTTTTGGTTGCCGAGCGAATTCGCGCCGCCTGTGCCTTGACCGACAGCGGACCCAGCTGCACTGTGAGCATTGGCATCACCACCAACCAGCAAGATGATGACACCGTGGACACACTGCTAGCGCGGGCCGACGCCGCCCTGTACCGGGCCAAGGCCAATGGCCGCAACCAGGTCGAAACGGCTTGATCCGGTCGGCTCAGACCTGAAGTTCCCGCCAGCCGCCAAAGGTCGGCGCATCGCTGGGCCACTGCGCGGCTTGTCCCACTTGGCGCACACCCTGCGCCAGCAGACTGGCGGCACGTATGACCCCGGCATGGGTGATCCACACGGCATCAAGCCCCTGGCGCTGGTGTTCGTCCCAGACAGCGGCGACACGCCGCATGAATTCAGACACACTTTCCTGGCCGCCAAAACGGTGCGCACCAAAGTCAGCCACCCAAGCGTCATAGTCGGCTTGCGGAATGGCGTCCCAGCGCTGACCTTCCCAGCAACCAAAGTTCATCTCGGCCAGCCGCGCATCGATTGTATATACCAAATCGGGCCGAAGCCCCCGTAAACAGTGCGCAAGACGCTCACATCTTTGTAGCGGAGACGACACCATGGCCACACCTGTCGGCAAGGTCAGCGCCAGGGCTTGCGCTGCTTGCAGCGTGGCCGAGTCGTCTGCGGCGACATCGCTGGCGCCGTAGCAAACCGCCGGGGCGATCAGGGGTTGCGCATGACGCACCAGCCACAGTTTCATGAAAACAACGTCAACGACTCTAAGGGACGCAACTGCAGGACAGGTTTCAAGCGCACCACCTTCACAGGCACAAGGCCAGACCAAGGTAAAACGCCAGTTCACACACCTGCTGCGTGGCGCCCAGGCAGTCGCCGGTAAAGCCGCCCAAGCGCCGCCAAAACCAGCGCCACATCAGCAAAAAAGCAATACCCGAGGCCGCCAGCGCCACACCAAGCGCCCACAACAGTGCGATCAAATCCGCGTCTAATGCTACGAAATCAATAGCTACTTGCGCATAGGCGACGAGGGCTAGCGCCATAAAACACCATATAAAAGCAGTGATCAGGCTGGCGCCACTGATCTGATCCGCCAGCGGTTTGGATTTGGAGCCCGCCGCATCACCCACATGCGGCATGAGACGGATCAACAGCAGCGGCCAAGTGCGCGACACCACATGCGCCAGAAACAGCGCGGTGCACAGCACCAGACTGCTCACCGAGCCCAACAGGGCCAGCAGCGACACTTTGGCCAGCAGCACCAGCATCATGGCGATGGCGCCAAAAGCCCCAACGCGCGAATCTTTCATGATGATCAAGGCGCGATCCCGGTCCGGGCTGCCGCCCAGACCATCAAAGACATCGGCCAGGCCATCTTCATGAAAAGCCCCGGTGAGCAGCACGCCCAAAGCCGTGCCCCAAACGGCTGCAACCAGCGATGAATACCCGCCTTCGGGCAAACCCGCCAGCAACAAGGCGGTGAATGCAGTCACCAAACCGCCCACCAGCCAGCCCACCCCCGGAAAATGCGCGGCGCTGGCACGCAGCATGGTCGGACTAAAGCCCACCCACGCGGCCAGCCGCCCGGTGACCGGAATGCGGGTAAAAAACTGGACCGCCAGCAAGTAGTGGCGAAAGGATTGGCTTAAAAATTGAAACATATGTCGAAAGACAAGTTGAGGCTGTCGTCCCGGCGCAGGCCGGGATTCAGGCGGGCGTCAAGTGAATGCCGGATCACGTCCGGCATGACCGCGGTTAAAGCGTGGTGATGGTCTCGGAGGCCGATTTTTCCGACACCCCAGCCGCCTCAAAACTCGCCATCTCACGCAAAATAGTGCACGCCGATTGCAACAGCGGCCAAGCCAGCGCTGCGCCCGAGCCTTCGCCCAACCGCAAGCCCAAATCGAGCAAAGCATGAGCGCCCAGATGCTGCAGCATGAATTCATGACCGCGCTCGCCCGAGCGGTGGGCAAACACGCAGCGTTGCAGCACCAGCGGCTGCAAGGCGTTGGCGACCAGCACGGCGGAGGTGGCGATAAAACCGTCCACAACCACCACGCGGCGCTCGGTCGCGGCTTGCAGCACGGCGCCCACCATGGTGGCAATCTCGAATCCGCCCAAAGCAGCCAAGGCGTCCAGCGGCGCTTTGGCCTCGGGATGGCGGGCCAGCACCTCGCGCAACACCGCCGTTTTGCGTTGCACGGCGGGCGCATCCAGCCCGGTGCCGGCACCGGTACAAACTTCAACGTCCAGCCCGGTCAGGCGGGCCAGCAAGAGCGAGGCGGCCGAGGTGTTGCCAATGCCCATTTCGCCCAGCAGCAGCGCGTTGCCGGGCAGTCCTTTAACGATCTCTTGACCATTGACCAAGGCCTGCTGGCATTGGGCCGCCGTCATGGCCGGCTGCACGGAGGAGTCGGCGGTGCCCTGCTCACCACCCGGCACCTTGCGCACCAGCAGACCCGGGCGCTGCGTGCCGGCGGGCAGGCCAGCCAGAAAGTCGTGGTTCACACCACAATCCACCACCGTGAGGCTGATGCCGTTCTGGCGCGCCAGCACGCTCACGGCGGCGCCGCCGGCCAAAAAGTTTTCCACCATCTGCCAGCTCACATCGCTGGGAAAGGCCGAAATGCCACGGGCGGTGAGGCCGTGGTCACCGGCAAACACCACCATTTGCGGCTGCTCTAAAGCGGGCGACTCGGTGCCCAAAATCTCGCCCAATTGCAGCGCCAGCGCCTCCAGCCGACCCAGCGAGCCCAGCGGTTTGGTTTTGTTGTTCAGCTTGTGCTGGAGGGCCTGTGTGAGAGCAGGCGTGTGGATGTCGGCGAGCGTGGGCAAAGTTGTGTTCATGGTGCGTGGTGGTGTTAGAGAGGGTGAACTTTAAAAGTTAAACCCAAAAAGGAAAACGAACGAGGTCAATAATTTTTAAAAAACGCATCGCAGTCGTTGATCAGGCAATCAAGCTTGCCAAAACGCCCGGCTCGAAATGCTGTTCAATGTAAGCGGCGAGGCCATCAAAGACGGAGTCCAGCGTCGGCACCGGACCCGCCAGACTGGCGCCAAACAAGGCTTGCAGGGCGGCGGGGTCTTCAAACAGGCCGTGCAAATACAGTCCGAGCACATTGCCTGCGGCGTTCTGCCAGCCCAAGCCATTGGGCATGATGACGCGTGCCACATCGCCCGCTTTCGCCATCGCCGGGTGCTGCGCCGTTTGGCCGTGGTGGATTTCGTAGCCCGCCACCTGCACGCCGGCCAGTGCAGCCCACGGGGTGCTGACCGCAGTTTCGCCATGAACCCAATCGGTTTTAGACTGGGCATCGGGCCAGGCGATGCTGGCATCAAAAACAGCTTGCGTGTGCTGCACGGTTTTATCCGCCTCGAACACCGTCACCAGAGGCAGCAACCCCAAGCCGGGCGCGTTGCCGTCAATGCCATGCGGGTCAATCAGCGCCTCGCCCAGCATTTGCAGGCCACCGCAAATCCCCAGCACCGCGCCGCCCTGCCCGGCATGGTCGGCAATGGCGCGGTCCAGTCCTTGCTCGCGCAACCACGCCAGGTCGCCGCTGGTGTGCTTGGTGCCGGGCAGGATGACCCAGTCCGTGGGCGTCAGACTGGCCAATTCAGAGGGGCTGCGCACCCACTGCAAGCGCACGCCCGGAATGTTTTTGAGCGGCTGAAACTCGTCCAGATTGCTGATGCGCGGGTAGGCAATGACGGCCACCGTCAGCGTGACCGCACCCTTCAAGGTGCTGCGGTCATCAAAGACGCCGTCTTCTTCCGGCAAGCCGTGCTGCCACCACATCGGCAGCGTGGCCACGGTCGGCACGCCGGTGAGCGCCTCCAGCATTTCTGGCGCCGGCGCTAGCAAGCTGGCATCGCCGCGAAACTTGTTCAATACATAGCCTTTGATCAAGGCGCGTTCGTTCTCGGGCAACAACGCCCAGGTACCGTACAGGTGGGCAAAAGCGCCGCCCCGGTCGATGTCGGTCACCAGCAGGCAGGCGGCCTGGCTGTGCAGCGCCACGCGCATGTTGACGATGTCGCTGTCATGTAAATTGATCTCGGCCGGGGAGCCCGCGCCTTCAATCACCACCACGTCGTTCTCGGCCATCAGCTCGTCCAGCGCCGCTGCAATTTGCGGCCAGACCTTCAGGCTGCGTCCGCGCCACGGCATGGCCGTGAGTTCGGCATCGACCTGCCCCATCAGCACCACCTGGCTGTGGGTGTCGCGCTCGGGTTTCAGCAAGAGCGGGTTCATGCGCACCTCGGGCACGGCGCGGGCGGCGAGCGACTGGAAGTATTGCGCGCTGCCAATCTCGCCGCCCGCGCCTGCCGCGCCGGAGGCCCCCGCTGCGGCCGCGACCACCCGGGCGTTGTTGCTCATGTTTTGCGCTTTGAAAGGGGCGACTTTCAAGCCCTGACGGGCGTAGTAGCGACACAAGGCAGTGGTGAGCCAGCTTTTGCCAGCGCCGCTGGTGGTGCCGAGCACCATCACACATTTGGCGGTCATGTCATTCTCCGAAATTAATAGCGGTCATACCGGACCCGGCAACGATGACTTGCCAGGCCATTTTCAGCGCATCTTGCGCGGCGGGTGGCTGCACGCTGACGCGCACATGGCCCGGCAGGCCAAAAGAAGTGGCATCGCGCAGCTTGATGCCCGCTGCGCGCAAGTGTTTCAGGTCAGCAGACCGCCGAAGCAGCTTGTTTTCTTGCTCAGCAGGGCTCATCGCTCCATCTGCGCCATAGGGACGCGCGCAGAAAAATGGCGTATCGCTGGGCAGACAACGCCAGCCCAGGGTTTGCAGCAGCGCGAGTTGGCGGGCCTTCCAGACCTTCAATGTTTGCAGGCTCTCACTCAGCCAGCGTTGCACCTCGGGCTGCACCCAGGCCTGCAGCAAGGCCACGCCATGGGCGCCCACCGGCCACGACGCGCTCAGGCGCTCCAGCGCGGCCACCATGGTGTGCGCACCCAGCGGCGCAATAGCGTAGGCGGCGCGCACGCCGGTCAGGCCCAGCGCTTTGTTGGGCGTCCACAGTTGCCATACCTGCGCCAATTGGGCATCGGTCAGGCTGGGGGTGCCTCTCAGGCGCAAGGGTTCGTAGGCGCGGTCCAGCACGAGTGGCGCCAAAAACCTGTCCGGCCACTGTGCATGCGCGCCGCCCAGCGGGCTGGACGGCTCACAGGCCCACACCAGTTGGGCCGTATCCGGCGTTGTCGCCACACCCAAGCCCCACGCCTGCGCCGCCTGCGCGTAGTCGCCGTAGCTGTGTGGTGGCAGGGAAACACGGGGTTTACCGAGTCGTTCGCCATCGCTCCCGCCCTGCTGTGCCATACAAGCGGTGATCCGAAAAATGAACTCGCTGGCGCTGCCTGCCAGCAGCACACGCTGCTTGTCCACGCCATGAAAAGCGGCCAGCTGTTGGCGCAGTACGGCATAACTGGCGTCGGGGTAATGGCGGGCGTCGGCTTGCTGCACCGCGTTTAAAGCAATGGGGCACGGGCCGCAGGCGTTGCTGTTGGTCGAAAAATCAAAACGCGGCACGCCCAAAGCATCGGGGCCGCCGTGAATGCGGAAGGTCATGTCAAACCGCCAGTTGCTATCAAATAAAGAGCTACTCGCGCACAGGGGACGGGGGCTAGCGCCCGTTTTTTCATATAAATCATGCCACTCGCCCAACCGCTACAAAAATAATAGCTGCTTGCGCAATGAATACGAGGGCTAGTAGCACTTTTGATGCATAAACGATGCCCTGTCGTGTGTCCTGTGGCTGGGGTGCCCGGCCCGCCGCGTTGAGCACATAGACACCTGGTTTGTGCAGACTCACATTCAAGGCCAGCGCCATGGCCGCCATCGGCCAGCCGCTGTTGGGCGACGGTGTGCGGCGCGCCTCTTCGGGCAGGCGGGCCATGACGGAGGCGGCCTCCGGCCCGCCCGGCTCAAGGCGAACGGCTTCAATAGGTTGCGGCTGAGTGCTGGCCAGCGTTTGCAGCCAGCACACCGCGACCAGCAAAAAGGCAGTGATGCGTGCCGGAATCCACGACAACACATCGTCAGCCCGAGCCGCCCACTTGCCGGCCCATTGCCAGTTGCGGCCTTGGTACATTCCGGGATAGCCCCACATGGCATCGGCGGTGTTGGCAAAACGGTAGAGCGCGGCGCCTGGCAGGCCGAGCAGCACGAACCAGAAAATCGGCGCCACCACGGAGTCGTTCAGGTTTTCGGCCAGCGTCTCAATGGCGCTTTCTCGCACCTGAGCCTCGGTCAAATGGGTGACATCACGGCTGACCAGCCAGCTCAAGCGTTCACGACCAGCGGCCAGCGACCCGCCTTGCGTGGGATTCAAAGCGGCCTCCACGGCCAGCACTTCGCGGCGCAACATGGCCCAAGCCAGCAGGGTTTTGAGCGCCAGCCCCAAGCCCAGCGCCGCGAATACACCGCCCCACAGAGGCCCCAGCACGGCGGGCAAACTCAGCAATCCGTCTTGCAGCGCCCAAGCCGCTACACAAACGATAGCTGCTCCCGCACACCACATAAGGGCTCCACGCCAAAAACGCTTTAAATCCGGGCTTGTTTTCGCCTCTTTTGCCGCTGGCGTTGGTGTTGCATGCGCCAAAGGCGCCAGCCGCCGCCCTGTCCAGCCCAGGTAGTTGCCCATCCACACCACAGGATGCCAGCGCGCAGCAGGTTCGCCCAAATAGTGGTCGATGGCCAGCGCCAGCAACAGTGCCGTGGCAAACATCAGGGTGCCCAAGCCCAGACTCATGAGCGGTGAAAAAGTGAAGGGCATTCGGGGGTCGGTCAGGGGTTCACGTTGGAGGGCGCGGCCAGCGGCTCAAATAAATCACAGGCCTGTTCCCAGCCATTTTCAAACACAAGCGAGGCCAGCGGCTGGCGCTTGGCCCAGCGCGCTTGTTGCAGCATCGGTTCTTCGTAAAAAGCCGGCACCGGCCCGATGCACAGCAGCGCAATTGGCTCGGCGCCAGCGGGCATGTGCAGCAGCTCGGCCACGGCGACCGGGTCAAACAGCGACACCCAGCCCATGCCCAGCCCCTCGACGCGGGCGGCCAGCCACAGGTTTTGGAGGGCGCAGGCGGCCGAGGCCAGGTCCATGTGCGGCAAGGTGCGGCGGCCAAAGATGTGCTTTTCGCGGCCCTCGGCCAGCGCCACCGCCCACACTTCGGCCGCTTCCAGCAAGCCCTCGACCTTCAGGCGCATGAATTCGTCTTCGCGCTGGCCCAGCGCCTGGGCCGTGATCACGCGCTCTTGCTCCACCAACGTGTGCAACTGCTGGCGCATCGCCATGCTGGAGATGCGGATAAAGCGCCACGGCTGCATAAAACCCACGCTGGGCGCATGGTGCGCGGCGGTAAGCAGGCGCCGCATCACCTCGGGTGCGACCGCGCCGCCACAGAAGTGGCGCATGTCGCGCCGCTCGAAGATGGCGCGGTACACCGCATCGCGCTCGCCTGGCGCAAAAGCCATGTCGGCGGCCAGATCCGGGGCGGCATCCGGGGCCGCAAGTGGGGTGTTGGCCAGTGGCGAGGCAGTCATGCTGGTCTCAGTCCTCAATGCCGCGCTGGGCCGGAATGCCGGCCTTGAACGCGTGCTTCACCATTTGCATCTCGGTCACGGTGTCGGCCAGTTCAATGATTTCCGGCGGGCAGCGCCGGCCGGTCAGCACCACATGGACATGGCTGGGCCGCTCGCGCAGGGTTTGCGTCACGTCATCCAGCGGCATCCAGCCGTAGATCAGCGGGTAGGTGATTTCGTCCAGCGTCACCATGAAGTAGTCGCCGCTCATGATGGCGGCCTTGGCCTTTTGCCAGCCGTCGCGCGCCAGTTGGGCGGAGTGCGCCAGATCCTGGCTCTTCCAGCTGAAGCCGTCGCCCAGGCCCTCGATCGGAATGCCGATCTGCTCGAACATGCGGTGCTCGCCAAAACGGGCGCTCGGCACTTTCATGAACTGAAAAATCTTGACGGCTTTGCCGCGGCCATGGGCCCGCAGTGCCAGTCCGAAGGCCGCCGTGCTTTTGCCTTTGCCGTCGCCGGTGTTGACGATGACGATGCCGCGACGTTCGCCTTCGGATTTTTCGTAGGGTTTCTCGGTAGGCGGGGTTTCGATTTGCATGGGAGTCACTTTCTTTAATTGGGGGTGAATGCCAATTATTTTTTGGGCAACGCCACCCACTGGTCACCCAGGGCATGAATGGCGATTCGTTTGTCAAACACGTCTTCCAGTGCTCGGTGGGTCAAGGGGTCGGCACACGGGCCTTGGTGGGTAACGCGGCCTCGGGCCATGATGACCAACTGGTCGGCGTGCAGGGCAAAGGAGATTTCATGCAACACGCTAATGACTGTTTTGCCCTGCTCGATCAGCGCCCGCACCATCTCCAGCCAGTCGGCCTGGTGCGGCGGGTCGAGGTTGGCGAGCGGCTCGTCCATCAGCAGCACCTGCGCTTGCACCGCCAGCGCCCGGGCCAGCAGCACGCGCTGGCGCTCGCCGCCCGAGAGTTGGCCCAGCGTACGGCCGCGCCAGTCCCAGGCCTGGGTGGCGCGCAAGGCCTGCTCCACGGCTGCGTGATCGGCGGCACTGGGCGGCGCCAGCCAGGCTTGGTGCGGCAAGCGGCCCAGCATGGCGACATCCCACACGGTTAAATCATCGCCGGTGGTTTCGTTTTGCCCCAGCCACGCCAGTTGTTGCGCCCGCACGCGGCCCGGCAAACTGGCGAGCGGCTGGCCCAGCAGCGTCACCGTGCCGGTGTGGGGCAGCAGCCCGGCCAAGACTTTGAGCAGCGTCGATTTGCCGGCGCCGTTCGGCCCGACGATGCTGGTCCAGCGGCCCCGTTGCAAAGCCAGGTCAATGCCGTGCAAGACTTGCGTGTTTCCGAGGCTGGCGTTGATGGCGTCTGTCTTGATTGCTATTGAATCCATAGCATTATTCACAGACTGGCCCCGAGGAGGCACGCGTGCTGCGGTGCATCAGCCACAGCAAATAGCCGCCGCCCAGCACGGCGGTCAGCACGCCGACCGGCAACTCCTGCGGCGCAATCAACCAGCGCGCCAGCGTGTCAGCCGCCATCAGCAAGACGCCGCCCATCAGGCTGGACAGAAAAATCAGACGCCCATGCGTGGTCTTGGCGACCGACCGCACCAGATGCGGTGCCGCCAGGCCGACAAAGGCAATCAGCCCTGTTTGTGCTACCGCCGTGCCGGTGGCCAACGCCATAACCGCCACCAGTGCGATGCGCATTTGCGGCAAGGGCAGTCCGAGGCTGGCGGCCGTGGCTTCGCCCAGCGACAGGCCGTCCAACACATGGCTGAGCATCCAGGCCACCACCATGCAAACCAGCCATATGCCGACCATCAAAACACAACCGGTCCAGCCGACAAAACCGGTACTGCCCAAATCAAAAGCCCGCATCGCCTGCATCACTTCGGGCACCATCAGCATGGCGAGTGAGGCACAAGCGCCCAGCACCACACCCACAATCACCCCGGCCAGCAGCAGGCGCAGCGTGTGCTGCACACCTTTGGCCAGTACAAGGGTCAGGAACACCGCGCCGACGGCCCCGATAAACGCAGCGCCAGTCAGCCCGAGGCGCACTAGCCAATGGGTCGCAAACGGCGACACGCCAAAAAACACCAGCGCCAGGGCCACGCCCAGCGATGCCCCCGAGGCGCTGCCCAGCAAATAAGGGTCCGCCAGCGGATTGCGAAACAGCCCTTGCGCTACGGCACCGGCCAGGCCCAGCAAGGCCCCGGCCGCCCAGGCGCCCAGCGTGCGCGGCAGGCGGATGTCCCACACTATCTGCAGCGCCACTGGGTCGCGCCAGGCATTGAGAACACTCTCAAATCCGGTGCTGCCGACGCTGGTACCCATCAGCAGCAAAGCCACGCTGGCCAGCAACAGGCCAGTGCCCAGCAAATAGGCCATCCTTTGTTGGCGGGAAATATCGGTCATGGCGTCTTGCCTTGCATGGCTTGCAGGCACTGCGCCAAAATGCGCGCGCCCTCGGCCATCCGTGGACCAGGCCGCACCACCACATCGGACTGCGCCACAGGAAAGACACACACCCGGTGCTCCTTGATGGCGCGGATGCCCGCCCAGCCCGGGCGGCCTTCCATGCCGGCGTAGTTGCGGTCACCCACCATGATCACGTCCGGATTGGCGCGCACCACGTACTCGGGGTTGAGCTTGGGAAACGGGCCGAGCTTGGCCGGCACAATGTTTTGGGCGCCCAGCCGGCTCAGGGTTTCGCCGATGAAAGACGTTTCACCAGCGGCATAGGGCGCACGGTTGACTTCAAAATACACCCGTGTTTGCTTGACACTGGCTGGCAACGACTGCGCCGCCGCCGACATGGCGGCATCGATCACGCGCCAGACGCGCTGCGCATTCGGCACGTCCAGCACTTGTCCGATCTTCTCCAGCACGCGGCGGACATCGGCGTGGCTTTTGGGCTCCAGCGCAACCACCTTGATGCCCAGCGACTGCAAGCGCTCGCCGGCGCGCGACGAGGTCGCCATCAGCACCACATCGGGTTTCAGCGCCACGATGGCCTCGATATTGGGGTCCAACCCGCCGCCCACCTGCGGCAAGGCCCGCACACTGAGGGGATAGTCGGAATAACGATCCACTCCCACCAGCCGCTGGCACTGCCCCAGTTCACACACGGTTTCGGTCAGCGAGGGCAGCAAGCTGACGATGCGCTGCGGCGGCTGGGCAAAGGTCACGGTGACGCCCCGGTCGTCGATGACCTGGAAAGCCTGCGCCGCGCCCGTCACGCTCAGGGCAGCGACAGCGAGCAGAAACCACATCTTTTTCATCCTGCATCTTTCAAAGTCAGCGGCAAACCGGCCGCCATCAGGGTGACGCGCTGGCACACAGCGGCCACGTCCTGGTTGAGCCGACCCAGCGCATCCACAAAAGCGCGCACCTCCGGCCCCATGGGAATCACGCCCATGCCGATCTCATTGCCCACCAGTACGACGGGGCCGGGCGCCTTCTCAATCGCTCTTAAAAGAATAGCTACTTGCGCAATACCGACGGGGGCTAGAGGCTTATTTACCTCTAATACAGACTCAGCGGGCATCAGCCAGTTGGTCAGCCACAGGGTGAGGCAGTCCACCACCACCAGCGTGTCCGGACGGCTGTGTTGCGCGATGGTTGCGGCGAGTGCCAGCGGTTCTTCCACCGTCGTCATACCCGGCACCCGCACGGCCCGATCCACTTGATGACGGGCAATGCGCTCGCGCATCTCCTCGTCCCAGGGCTGGGCGGTGGCAATCAGCACGGCGTGGTGGCTGGCGGATTGCGCCAACCAGTCCCGCGCCAGCGTCTCGGCCCGGCGCGACTTGCCGCTTTTTTGCCCGCCCAGGATCAACTCGCTGCGCGCCAATTGCAAGCGTGTCTCAGCCATGTTTTGCACTCCAATCCAGCACGATGCGGTGCAGCTGCGCCACGCCGTCGGTCAGCGCTGCGGGGCCGGGCTGCAGGATGTCGGCGGACTTGATTTCAAACAACTGCTGGTTTTTAACCGCGTTCACATTCTCCCAACCCGGGCGCGCCGCCACTTTTTCGGGCCGGAATTTCTTGCCGCACCAGGAGCCGATGATGATGTCGGGGTTGCGCCGCACGATCTCATCGCTGTCGGCAACGATGCGGTTCTTGCCCAGGGATTGGAGGGCCAATTCGGGAAAGATGTCGTCGCCGCCGGCAATCCCCATCAGCTCGGACACCCAGCGGATGGCGCTGATGTGGGGTTCGTCCCATTCCTCGAAGAAAATTCTGGGTCGGCACGGCAGGCGGGCAGCGGCGTCCTGAATCGCCGCCAGTTGCTGCTGCAGGGTTTCAATCTGGGCCAGACCTTGCGCGCCCTGCCCCACCATGGCGGCGACCTGCGCCATCATGGAAAAAATCTCGGCCACGCTGCGCTGGTTAAACACGGTGACTTGAACCCCCTGGCGAATCAGCGCGGCCGCGATATCGGCCTGCATATCGGAAAAGCCGAACACACAGTCGGGCTTTAATTCCAGAATTTTGTCGATTTTGGCGCTGGTAAAGGCACTGACACGCGGCTTCTCGTCGCGCGCCCGCCGTGGCCGCACCGTGTAGCCCGAGATGCCGACGATGCGCTGCTCCTCCCCCAGCAGGTACAACCACTCGGTGGTTTCCTCCGTCATGCAGACGATACGCAGCGGGGCTGGGGAGAACGCGAAACGCTTAGTCATGAATGACTCCGGCGGGCACCTTAACGGGTTGAGCGCTGCTGGCGAACAGCGCCGCCGTGGCGGCCGGACTGGACGGGAACCAGGCATGGAAGTAGCTGGCCTGGATCGAGCCGACCTGGTACAGCGCTTCGCCTGCGTCAGGCTGCGGCTCACCATCGGGGCGTGCGGTGCGCAAGGGCGCGGCCAGCGCCGTGGCACAGGTGGAATAGTGAAAAGTGTGGCCGCGCAGCAGACCCTCGTTCATCAGCAACTGCTGCGGCCCCAGTCCCGCCAGCCGCTTTTGCATGGTGACGGTCCCCGGCAGCAAGCCCCACTGGACGTGGGTCTGGCCATCGACGGTGACGAGTTCATCAAACAACAGCATCATGCCGCCGCACTCAGCCCAGACCGGTTTGTGCAGCGCCACATGCGCAGCCAGGCTGTCGCGCAAGGAGGTGTTGGCCGCCAGCCGCGCCGCGTGCAACTCGGGGTAACCGCCGGGCAGCCAGACCGCGTCGCATGCAGGCAGCGTGCTGTCCGCCAGCGGCGAGAAAAACACCAGCCGCGCGCCCAGGGCCTGCAAACAGTCCAGATTTGCGGCGTAGATGAAACAAAAAGCGGCATCGCGGGCGATGGCCACGGTGCGACCGGCCAGCGGTTGGCTGATTGGCAGAGCAGCACGGGCGTCATCCGTCACCTGAAACTCGACGTCCCAGCGCTTCAAATCGGCCAGCGACATCTGTCCCAGCGGCGTCGCGGCCAGCGTATCGGCCGCAGCGTCCAGTCGTTCCAAGGCATCGGTAACCTCGCTGGCCACCGTCAATCCGAGGTGCCGCTCCGGCAGGTTCATGGCCGGGTTGCGCATCAGGGCACCCAGCCACTGCTCAGGCTCGCGCACACTGTTTTTCAACATCTCCGCATGGCGCTCACTCGCCACCCGATTCGCCAGCACCCCGGCCCAAGTCAAGCCCGGCCGGTAATGCTGCAAGCCAAACGCCAGCGCGCCGAACGTGCCCGCCATGGCGGACGCATCGATGACCGCCAGCACCCGCAAGCCAAAGCGTTGCGCCAGATCGGCGGCGCTGGGCTCGCCATCAAACAAGCCCATCACGCCTTCCACGATGATCAAGTCCGCCTCCCGTGCGGCTGCGGCCAGCCGCGCCCGGCAATCAGCCTCGCCCGTCATCCACAAATCCATCTGGTGCACCGGCGCGCCGCTGGCCAGGGTATGCCAATAGGGGTCCAGAAAATCCGGACCACATTTGAAAACCCGGACTTTGTGACCTTGACGCGTGTGCAAACGCGCCAGGGCTGCGGCGACGGTGGTCTTGCCCTGGCCGGAGGCGGGGGCGGCGATGAGGATGGCGGGGCAGGTGGAGGTGGGCATATGACGGTCAGAGCATGAGCAGACTTGACTTAGAACTTGACCCGCACGGACGCTGTCAAGGTCCGACCCGCCTCCGGGTAGATAGAAGTCGTCACGCCAGCCGTGCAGCCAAATGCCTGCGTGTAGTACTTGCTGTCGGTGAGGTTGTTGAGGCCCAGCGCGAACTCTGCATTTTTGAACTGATAACCATATTGCAGATCCATGGTGGTGTAAGCCGGCATCGTGCACAGGTTGGAGAAGTCCGGATTTTGCGACGATACCCAGTTCAGACCCGCATCTAACCGGTGTCCGGGAATTGGAATCCAGTCAGCGCGCAAGGCCAACGTCTTGGAGGGCACCAAGGGCACATTGTTACCCGCATAGGCGCCACTGACAAACCGGGCTTCCCGCAAAGCGGCATTCAGACGCAGATTGACGGCTGGACTCAGTGTGTAACGGCCCTCCAACTCAAGTCCTTGGCGCACGGTTGGGTCCAGGTTGACATTGGCGCCTTTTCCCGGCCCGTACGGACCATTTGCCTTGGAGTCGTAGCCGATTTCATCCGTCAGATTACTTTTGTACCAACGGATATCGAGTTTGACAGCGGCACGGTTTAAGCGAGCGCCCAATTCAGTGTCGCGCGACGTTTGTGGACGCATGGCAACCCCGGGGGTGGTAAAGCCAAACTCATCCACATTCGCCAAGCGATAACTCTGGCCGATCCGGCCGTAAAGAGAGGTGCCAGCCGCCATAGACTGTGAAAGCCCCAGCTCCCAAGCTTCAGGGCGCTCGTTAATTCGCGTTGCGACGCCGGAGACGTTCTTTTGAATGTCATCGGTCCGCCAGCCTGCGCTGATCCGGGTTCCTCCTGCAAAGATGACATCATCTTTCAGATAAAAACCTTGGTTTTCCTGCTTCCTGACGCCTTTGCTAGACCCGAGGTCGGTACGGGTCCAGTCAGATGTATCAACACCAGCAATGGCGATGTTCGTATAGCTGCCAATCTTTTGTTCATTTCTGGCCCTGACTGACAAGGCGTTCACCTCAACTTCATATTTGGTCAGCCACGTTGGTGAGTAGCTATTGAGCGACTTGCTTCGTGTATCGGCATCCATTGCGAGTTGCCATGCGCCCAACGTAGCTTCGGCAAAAACGCCTTGTCGGTCATTCTTGATAGTCGCTTTGTCATTAGGGTTTTTTGTTTGTTGAGGATTGGCTTCGTACTGAGCAGCCGTCAGCGAGCCCGGCAGCCCGGTCTGAAGTTCGTCGCGCGCATATCGGGCACCGAATCGAAGCCACTCATTGCTCCACTGGCCTGTCACAGCCCCTCCGTCCACATCTGAGTGAAAGTTGTCGCGGTGGTTATCGGCCTGGCGCTTGTTGGTTGCCATATCAATTGAAAACCCTCCGGCGGCAACTGTGCCACTGGCACGCACTTCACCCGCCCCCAGACTGCCTGCAGCTGCGTAGATTTCTGCAGAGTTTTTACGTGCAACACCCCGTCCAGCCTTGGTGGTGATCACAATCACGCCGCCAGTAGCGCCCTCGCCATAGAGTACCGCACCACTGCCACGAATCACCTCGATACGCTCGACGGAGTCAATCGGGATACCGGCCAAACGCGTGCCGCCCAGATCAGCCTCATTCATCTTCAGGCCATCAACGACGATCACCTGATTGCTGGCCGCCGTTGTACCAAAGCCGCGTAAATCCAACGCATAGTCACCGCCGCCGTAATAATCCAGGCGCCCTGGAACACCCAAAAGCTTCATGATGGCTTCATTAACAGTACCAGCACCCGAGCGCTTGATCTCGTCTGACGAAATAACACTGACGCCAAAAGGCAGATCGCTCGCAGTGTCAGCAAAGCGGGTGGCCGTGACCAATGTTTCTTTAACCGTGGTCTCCACAGCTTGCGTTTGGGAAAAAGATGGAAAAACAGTAGCCAAAGCTAAAGGAAGCACAGCTAGGCGCGCGCGAGAAATACAAGTTTTCATGAGAGGAAAGATCAACAAAAATGCCCTCACCGTCGTCCCCGACAGTGCATGAGCGTCACGGCTGTCGCCAAAACGTACAACCACCTTGTTGGCCGGTATCCGGGCTGGTGGAACAACCTCCATCGCCTTCCCAAGCGCTTGTTCAGAACGCTCAGTGGCCGTGATGGAAGCGGAATCAAAGGATTCGTCCACTTACCGTTGCGGGGGCAGCGCAGGTTAGGTTAGCTGTTGCCAGCGTCTCCCTCCTGCTTCCCGTTGAACTGCGGTATGTGAACCACACCGCGAGCACCAACCTTGCGATTTTACAGCCGATTGCTTTTTGCGAACCTTACAATACAGGCTATGACGAACCCGTCCAAAATCGACCAAATTGCCGCACGTGTGGAGCTTTTGCTCGTCCGTTACGATGAGTTGCAGCGTACCAATGCGTTGCTCTGCGCGCAAGTTGACGCCCTTTCTCAAGAACGCGACTCCCTGAAATCCAGACTCGGTGCCGCCCGCGCACGGGTAGATGCGCTTCTGGAACGCCTGCCCGAAGCGGTGGCCAGTGGTACGCAACAAGGTGCTACATGAAACAACTCGAAGTACAGATCATGGGGCAGAGCTACCTGCTGGGCTGCCCGGAAGGTGGAGACTTTCGCTTACTGGAAGCGGTTGAGCGTGTAGACACCGCCATGTGCAAAATCCGTGATGGCGGCAAAGTCAGGGCGCGCGACCGTATTGCCGTGCTGGCGGCGCTGAACTTGGCATTTGATCTGGCCGACCAAAGTACCGCCACACCGCAAGCGCAGGGCGATCCTTCTACGAAAAATCTGAATTCGGATGTCCCACACGGCCCGCAGTCGGAAAGTCGCGAGTTGCTACTGACGTCCTTGCTGGAGCGACTTGATGTAGCTTTGGGTGATGACAGTCGTCTGATCTAGACAATCGACTCTCCCAACACCGGGATGGCCGTCAAGCTCTACAATCGTTATTGTCTGCAGTGCTCGCCGGGCTTTATATTTCCTTGAACCAATGCTCCTAGAGCAGGGCTTGGAACATTGCCTAGCCAGCGTGATCATCTCGCGTTAGATGAACCCAAGGTTTGCGCTGACCTCGCCCACCTGAACCCCGGTTCAGGATGCCGGTCCGGTGGCATTTGCAGACACCTTTTCTTTAGCCCCTCATGAATTTAGAACCCCTGCTGATCATTCAATTGGCCTTGTTGGGCCTAAGTTCTGGCTTTTTGGCGGGTTTATTGGGGATTGGTGGCGGCATGATGATGGTGCCGTTCATTACGATCATCCTGTCAGGCCGCGGTGTAGGGCCGGACCTCTCCGTCAAAATGGCGATTGCCACCTCCATGGCCACCATCATGTTCACGTCGATGTCCAGCGTGCGTGCCCATCATCAACGCGGCTTGGTGCGCTGGGATTTGGTCAAGGGCTTGGCGCCTGGCATCATTCTGGGTGGTGCGGTGGCCAGCCTGGGGGTTTTTGCCCTGCTAAAGGGCGCGTGGTTGGCCCTGTTTTTTGCCGCCTTCGTGAGTTTTTCTGCCACCCAGATGTTTTTGAACAAGAAGCCGGCCCCAACGCGGCAGGTGCCAGGCACGGGCGGACTCATTGGTGCTGGCGGGGTGATTGGCTTTTTGTCAGGGCTGGTGGGTGCCGGTGGCGGCTTCGTCAGCGTGCCCTTCATGACCTCGTGCAACATCGCCATTCATAACGCGGTGGCGACCTCTGCGGCCCTTGGTTTTCCTATTGCGCTGGCGAATGTGGTGGGCTATGTCATCAGCGGCCAGGGTCTACAGAACTTGCCACCCCATTCGATCGGCTATATCTGGTTGCCTGCGCTGGGCGTCATTGCCGCCTGCAGCGTGCTGACCGCCCCGCTGGGCGCCCGGGCGGCGCACAAGCTGCCGGTGAAACAACTCAAGCGGGTATTTGCCAGCATCCTGTATCTACTGGCGGCCTACATGCTCTACAAAGGTCTCACGACGGTCTGATAAAGCGTGTGGCAAGGATGCCATCAGCACTTCAAACTCATCTGCAGGCAATCCCGGGGAGCATAAATAGCCCTGAAAAGACGCGCAATCCAGCCCCGCGAGATAGTCTCTTTGCGCGATGGTTTCGACCCCCTCCGCGACGACTTTTAATTTAAGGCCGCGCGCCATGCCGATAGTGGCACTCACAATCGCTCGGTCACTCTCGTCTTCAGGCAAACCCATCACAAACGAGCGATCAATCTTGAGCTTGGAGATGGGGAATTTCTTCAGGTAGGCCAGACTGGAATAGCCTGTTCCAAAGTCGTCGATGGACATGACAACGCCGAGTGCCGCCAAGGCATGCAGGCGCCCCAAGGCCTCGTTAGCATCCTTGACCAAAATCGATTCGGTCAACTCCAGTTCCAAAAGTTGCGGCGCCAGTCCGGAAGCTTTGAGCACGCTTGCGACGATTTCCACAAAATCAGACTGCTGAAACTGCAGTGCCGACACGTTGATCGACACGGTCACAGGCGTGCCGCAGTTTTGCCACACTACCGCTTGCCGCACAGCCTCCTCCAACACCCAATTGCCAATCGTGATGATGAACCCGGACTCTTCTGCCAATGGAATAAACAAGGCCGGCGACACATTCCCAAGTTCAGCATCAACCCAGCGAATCAAGGCTTCTGCACCCAATAACTGTCCGTTGGCCAGAGAAATCTGCGGCTGGTAGTGCAACCGAAACAAGCCTTGTTCCATGGCTTGGCGCATGGCATGGTCCATTTTCATGCGCGATAGCAAATCGACATTCATCTGTGGCTGGTAGAAACGGAAACTTCCACGTCCACGCTCCTTGACCAGATACATCGCGGTGTCAGCGCATTTGATCAACTCATCCAGCGACCGGCCATCTTCGGGATACAACGCAATACCAATACTGCAGCCCACTGAAAAGCTCAATTCATCAATCTGGAATGGTCGCCCCATGAGGTCAAGGATTCGGCGTGCCAACACTTCAGCGCCATGGGCATCAATCTCCTGCAAAAAAATGACAAATTCGTCGCCACCGAGTCGGCACAGGGTATCAACATCCCGCAAACACCGTTTGATGCGCTCGGCCACCTCGATCAGAACGCGGTCTCCAAACGTGTGCCCCATCGAATCGTTAATATTCTTGAAACGATCAAGGTCAATAAAGAAAACCCCAAACTCCGCGCCGTTTCGCTCTGCCATGCGCAGGGCAAAATCGACCCGTTGTGACAACAGCAACCTGTTGGGCAAACCGGTCAAAGCGTCGCTGTAAGCCAGTTGCTCAATACGTTTTCGAGCCGCGAGTTCTTCTGTCAAATCTTTAAAAAAACCAATGGTGTGCGAAATAGCGCCCTGCTCATCGCGCAACATGGCCCAAGAAACCTGCACGGCGCAGTCTGTGCAGGTTTTTCTTTTGAGCGAAACCTGGCCACGCCAGCATCCTTCGTCGGTAAGCGTCTGCTGCACACGTGAAATTAATTCGAGGTCATGCGGGTCATGAAAAAGATCTTGAGGCGAAGCGCCTATAAATTTAGCTTGGGAACTCTCCGTCAGCTGTTCACACACGGGATTAACTGCAAGAATGACAAAGTCAGGACCCGTAATGAAAATAGCGTCCTGACTCGATTCAAAAACTTTAGCGGCCAGACGAAGGCGGGACTCAGCATCGTTGCGTTGCGTAATATCGCGAAAGGAAAACACCCGCCCAACAGGTTGACCTCGACTGAATTGCGGCCGCGTCACTCGCTCCAGCACATGGCCAGAGATCAAGACCAATGTATCGGAGGTTTCCAGTAAAGGGCTTTTTGCTATTTCAAGGAGTCGCTTCTCATAGGCGACGCGATCCAGAACACGACTGGCTAGATGCCCGTACAAAGCCGAGTCATTACGCTTTAATAACAAGGCTTCGGGCACATCCCACAGTGCGGCAAAGTGCCGGTTGTAGTTTCGGATGTCGCCATTCAGATCGCTAACCAAAATGCCATCGGCTGTAGACTCCAGTGTGGCTCGCAGTTCGGCCACCAGTCTCTCAAGCTCATCTTCAGCGCGACGCTGCAAGCGCAAATCACGCAGTCCAACCACATACAAGGCGCGATCCACTTTCGGCCAAACCCGGCTGACACGGCGTTCCACCGGCACAGCGATACCATCGGCACCACGTAACAAGGTCTCGGAGTGGATGCTATCAATCAAACCGGAAGCAACGTCTTCCCAAAAAAACTGATCTTCCGGCGTGGCGGTTAATTCAATGGCGGGCTTGCCAACCAGATCTTCGGATGCAAGACCGAGCAAATCAGCGGCCGCGTGGTTGACGGCCAAAATGCGAAGGGTGATCGGATCAACCAGCCAGACCGCTTCAAGCAAACCTTCAATTATGGAGCCGCAAGCGTTGAGGTTCACTGATTCACCCCGGAGAATGGGGGTTCAATAATGCTCTCGAAAAAATAACAAACCCGAAGACGGGGCGACAAGTAGTCCATGGCGTCCTTGGGCAAACCCGCCGGTTTTAGACTACGCCGAATCCCGATGTTGGACATTTTTTCCAGATCAAGAATCAAGGCCTCGTGCCTTGAAACACTGGGATCGTACACAACGACTCGGGGCTTTAACGGCCGCGAGGAATTAACCGAAACCACAATGGCATACCGCTCATCAACCAGTTGAACCACAGAACCTGGCGGATATACGCCCATCATCCGAATAAATGCGCTGAGAGCGCCCCCGTCAAAACGAGTTTTCAACTGCGCAAAAATTAGTGACAGTGCTTCATGCGGTGTGATCGCGGCAGCGGGGCGACTCGGGTTGCACAGATTTTCATACCGGTTCACCAAAGACAAAATTTTCGCAGGCATGGACAGACTGCCACCCTTGAGTCGGGTGGGGAAACCACTACCGTCAATTAACTCATGATGCTGGGCGATGGCCTGCAACGCTCCGGCAGTCAGCGCCATGCCTTTGCCAATCGCAACACTCTGCCCCACATGCTCCTGGTACAGCTTGTATTCAGCCGATGAAAAATTATCTTCCAGCCAGCGAACCCGACCGGGCAACTGTGATTTGCCTATGTCATGCAGGAAAGCTGCCATGCCCAGATCAACCATGTCTGACTTCGTCAAACCCAGGGACTTACCCAAAAGCAGCGAAATAATTGTCACATTGACAGGATGCATGGACGCCTTGTCACCCATGCCATCAGACAACAGGCGAATGGCCGATTCACCCTCCCCCAACATTTCATTAACAAACGTGTTGACCAAGCCAAGACACTGCGCCATGACAGCGAGCGGTTTGGAATTGACATGCTCAACAACCAGCTTATATTGACGAATGGCCTCACCAAAACGGCGTTCACATACCGCCATCTCTCTTTGCTGTGCGGCAAGCAGTTCACGGCGTTTTTTTACAGCACGACGTTCGTCTGCTTCTGCAGTGGTCAATTCCGACTCAGCCCCCCCGTTCTCGTTACTGAACGGAACGGACTCGTACACCTCGGCACCTGACAAATCATCGGTCAAATTACTTTTTTCAGGTAGGTAGCGAACGCGCTTTAAACCAAGTCCTTGAATGACCGCGATCTGCTTCTTGGAGGTAATTGTGAAACTACCCTTGGGAAACGGGTGAGACATCCAGCCCAGTTCAAGCTCGATGTACATGCCTACTTGCAGTTGATGGATTTCAATGAATTCGGTCTGAGCTTCGTTCATGTGCAGTTCAATACAAAACTTCGGCCAAGCATGGCGATAAGTAATACGAGTCTCAGAAATATTTGTTTTGACCTTATCATATTAATCTGACGTCGCCGTACAAACGGGCGACATCTTCAGATAGGGAAAGCCCTGTACCTTTGGACAGCAGGGCCGCAGAACCTGCCGCAACACCATACCGAAAAGCGATCTTCAACTCCAGACCCCGCGCGAGCGCCCAAACCATGGCGCCCACAAAACTGTCGCCCGCACCGATGGCACTGACCACCTTGATTGGCAAACTGGGCGCAAAGCACGCGCCTTCATTCGTGAACAGCCATGCGCCCCCTTCACCCAAAGACAGCACAACGACTTCAGCCTTACCCTGCACAACCAACTGCTCAGCAGCACGTCGCCATTGCGATTCAGTTTCCAAAGTTTGGCTGAACAGATCACGCAACTCACGAAGACTAGGTTTGACTAAGTAAACCCCCGCCTCAAGCGCAGCAGCCAGTGCCGGGCCAGACGTATCAAGAACTACTTTGACACCAAGCGGTTTCGCTAGGTGCGTCAATCTCGCATAAAAATCGACAGGAACACCGGGAGGAAGACTCCCGCTTGCCACCAGATATCTAGGTGGCTGAGCAAGCGCCGAAAAGTGGTCGATACACGCTTGCCACTCATGCGACATCAATTCTGGTCCCGGCAAGACAAATCGATACTCCAGCCCGGTCGAACTTTCGCGGACAGAAAAGCTTTCGCGGGTCTCACCTGCAATGTCAATGCAAATACTGTTGACACCTTCCTCATCGAGCAAGCGCTGAATCAACTCGCCGGTCACACCACCTGCGGGATATAACGCAGCGCAGTCGCCTGCCAAGCGGTGGACGACTCGTGCAACGTTGATACCACCGCCACCAGGGTGATGCTGAGGGATGTCGCACCTGAGTTTGTGCGTTGGCAGAACTTTGTCGGTCGATGTGGCAATATCGACAGCAGGATTCATGGTGACAGTGAGGATGTCGGTCATAACTATTCAAGAATAGCATGACTGCATCTACTAAGAATTCCTAAGAATAAACGGCATTCTTGACCAACGTCCAATGGATGATTTTTTATCACGCGGGAAGATATGGCTAGTCTTACTGGTGGTGGTTGCAAACATGGACGCGAAGGAGTACTGCACCTATTTCCATGTTTGTCATGCATGGCGCCATCTGGATTTACCTTACCGCGCGAACAGCACTTTTTCCGATTCAGACTGATTGAACCAAGACCTCACCTCCAGCATATTTCGGCCGCGGAAGTAGCGGGTGAACTGATGATTTAATGGCAAAGGTAGTTGGAGCAAGACTGTTGAATTGCTCCTCCGTTGCATTGCGCTCGAAGCGTGATTTGTACGGAAACATTTCTTGAAACGCCTCGCGAACTTTGGTCAACCGAGGGTCGTGTGTCTCGGCATCATCCATTGTGTCGTTGATGCAAAAGAAATCAATGGAACCCAACTGCGAAACCAGATGATCAAGTTGATTGACCATGCTGGCGTCTCCCGTTGTCACATACAAATAAGGGTAATCCCTAGTCTTGGCGATCCCGGTGGCCAGGGCCCAGCGCATTACAAAGTCAGACACGACGGTTGGCTTATCCCAAGTACGAAATACCGTTGAGCGCACACTATCGAACATGTCCGGTGCTTGTCTTTCAAGATCAAAAAGGAAGGAGCGAAGCATCGGTCTTGGTGAGTGCGCAAAAGTGCGAAAAGTGTGTCTGTATTGGCTTATAGCCTTAGCGACAAGCTCATTTTCAAAATTCAAGTAATTCGCTTTTGAACTGAACCACTGGTTGGACAACCTGCAAGCATTTTCCAAAGAGGTCGCATCCTCCCTAAGGGGCTCATCAGTCACGACAGGCTCATCAGACCAAGTGACATAGATACCGCCATCCCAGAACCAGTCACTCAAGTTAACCGGCGCACTAAAAAATACATCGTCATTGAGGTAAAAGTAGCGTTCAGAAAGGTTGGGAATGCGGTGAATGTAGGATTCAATGTTCCCGGAATCAAAAGTTGGCAGCGACTCTGCTGGTATCAATTCCTTGTGATCAACAACCGTAAGTCGGTCTGATGGACAAAGCCATGCAGGCGCTTGGGCATCGGTCACGACGTAGACGTGTCCGTGCTCCGGGAAATAGCGCTCAAGGGCTCGAAGGCTGTAGCGCAATTCATCATTGTCCCGAAAACGTCCTTCAACGTTGCCATACATGGCAATTGCGTTGAGATTTCCAGGGCTTAATTTCTCAACAGCATGGTGACGTTTTCTTTGCCAGTCGGGATCATTTCCATTGACCCAAAGGTAGACTATGTCGATGGGTTTGCCTTTTTTCATAAGAGAAAAATGAAAGTTAGAAAATGATTTGAAAAACATCGACTGGAGCTTGTCGTGCATTTAAGCAAATCTTTAAACTTAGCCGTGACCTCCGTTGGATAACATCTACTCAACACCCCAATGAGTCACAAAAAGAGCTCAGAGACAGGAACAGTGGTGAGGGTAGATCCAACAGGAGCCACAACGACAAAGGGATTAGCAAGAGCTATCCTGCTAATCCCTGTCAAATTTGGTCGGTGTGAAAGGATTCGAACCTTCGACCCCTTGCACCCCATGCAAGTGCGCTACCAGGCTGCGCCACACACCGAACTAAGCTTTAATTATAACCGTTGAAAATCAAAAACTTTAGAGTGAAAACGACAGTAGGTCACGAATTTCAAACAGTTCACGTCGCACGAATTGCAAGTGGTCGGAAATACTCTCGGATGACCTGTCCAGCTGACTATCTTTGAAGTCATTTAACTCGGCATCACCCATCTCGATGACTTCGACGCCATCCAACTGTATTTCACCCGTATTCTTTCTCTCTCGCTCGGACTGTAGTATTTCCTGCATTTTATTCCGGGCACCACTGATGGTGAAACCTTGCTCGTAGAGCAAATCACGGATACGACGGATCATCAGCACCTCATGATGCTGATAGTAGCGGCGATTCCCACGACGCTTCATGGGGCGCAGCTGCGTGAACTCCTGCTCCCAATAACGTAGCACGTGAGGTTTAACACCACATAAATCACCGACCTCACCAATGGTGAAATAGCGTTTTGCAGGTATGGGAGGAAGAACTTTCTCCATAGAAATCAATGCTTTATGAGAGAAATTGTAGAGATTACCCTAAGCCACCACGGTATGTAAAGTCACATTTTGTCCTTAAACAGCAAATATTCAAATCAGACACTAAATTGCTGAAGCAGCACGGCCTTCGCCCTGAATTTGCTCCTTGAGTTTATGGCTGGCATGAAAAGTCACAACCCTGCGAGCCTGAATGGGGATGGACTCTCCCGTTCGAGGGTTGCGCCCTGGGCGCGGCGCTTTGGTACGAATTTGAAAATTACCGAAGCCTGATATCTTGACATCATCACCTTCAACGAGACTGTCAGAGATCAGGTCGAAAAATGCGTCAATCATGTCCTTGGATTCTCGTTTGTTCAGGCCAATTTGCTCAAACAGTAGTTCTGACAACTGAGCTTTGGTCAGTGCAGGGGTTTCCAGACTTTCAACCGAGGTATCCATTCAATCCTTGTATCTAAATGAAGCTGATAGTGACAATTTAGCCACGCTGACGAGCACCCAGAGTGCTTACCAGCGAACTCAAGACCGCTTGTACCGTGGTGTCAATTTGATCTTCGGTCAACGTAGTCTCTTGGCTATTGAGTGTCAGGCGCACGGCCATACTTTTTTCAACACTTGCCACAGCAACCCCATCTGGATCTTTGGCAGGTTTTGGGCGATAGACGTCAAACAGCGCGGCACCGCGAAGCAGTCCGGCGGTGGATGCGGCCCAAACAGCCCCCATCAAAGCAGCATGCGTAATTGTTTCGTCTACAAGAACGGCAATATCGCGCTCAACGCCCTGGTGTTTGGTTACCGCTTTGTACACAGGCACTTCGCGCTGTAGGACAGCATCTAGTTCCAGTTCAAACATGACGGGCGCTTGGGCCAAATCATAAGCTTGACGCCACTTGGGATGCAATTCACCCACAAAACCAATCGCGACACCGTCCAGCAAGACGCTGGCACAGCGTCCTGGGTGCATGGCGGGATGATCAGCTGGCGAAAAAGTGGGCTTGCGTGGCGCAAGCATGGCTTCCACGTCGCCTTTGACGTCAAAGAAATCAACGCCCTTTTCTTTAACGTCCCATTGCAGCTCGTCGGTACTGCCGTACACCATGCCCGCTACGCGCATGGGTTGATGAAATCCTTCTACCGTGGTGTCGGTATTTTTAACCGAGGAATCACGCAAGAAGACGCGACCTAACTCAAATACACGCACGCGCTGGGCTTTGCGATCAAGGTTGAACTTTAGAACTTGCAGCAAAGATCCCAACAAAGACGAGCGCATCACGCTCATCTGGCTGGCAATTGGATTGAGCAGTTTGATTGGATTCAGATTACCTGCGAGTTCATGCTCCCAGCGCTCTTCAACAAAACTAAAGTTGATAGTTTCCTGATAACCCAGCGCGGCAATAGTACGGCGGACGGCAAATGGACTGCGCTGCGCCTCGGTCAGAATTTTGGCAGTAATAGGTGCCAACGGCGGTGTATGCGGAAGATTGTTGTAGCCCACCATACGGGCTACTTCTTCAATCAGGTCTTCTTCAATTTGAAGGTCAAAACGATACGACGGCGGCACCACAGTGATGAGGCCATCGCCCTGGGTGACAGGTAACCCCAGTCGCGTCAGCGCGTCAACACATTGCGCCTGCGTGAGTGGCATGCCAATGACCTTGCTGGCACGCGCCACACGCAGATTGACCGTACCGGCAACCGGCAGATTCACCTGCAGATCGTCGATAGGGCTACATACCGTATCTGCAGTGCCACAAATATCTATGATCAATTGCGAGATGCGTTCAATATGCTCGACGATCTGGCATGGATCTACACCACGTTCAAAGCGGTGACCGGCATCGGTGGAAAAATTAAAGCGCCGTGACCGACCTGCAATGGCTTTGGGCCACCAGAAGGCCGCTTCTACATAGACATGTTGCGTGTCGTCAGACACCGCCGTCGCATCGCCGCCCATGATGCCAGCGAGCGACTCCACTTGTTGGTCGTCTGCAATCACACCAACCTTGTCATCCACCGTGACGGTGCTGCCATTCAGGAGTTTGAGTTGTTCACCCGGCTTGCCCCAGCGCACGTCCAGGCTTCCATGAATTTTTTCCAGATCGAAAATATGCGATGGACGACCCAATTCAAACATCACGTAGTTGGAGATGTCCACCAACGCGGTAACACTGCGCTGCCCGCAGCGCGCCAACCGATCCACCATCCACTGCGGTGTACTGGCGCGGGGATTGACGTTGCGCACAATGCGACCAGAAAACCGCCCACACAGATCAGGCGCACTAACCGTCACCGGCAACTTATCAGAACAACCGACCGTCACAACGGGAAAACCAGGGGACTTCAAAGGTGCGCCGGTCAGGGCAGCCACTTCACGCGCCACACCATAGACGCTCAAGCAATGCGCCAAATTGGGAGTGAGTTTGAGGGTGAATAAGGTATCGTCGAGATTCAAATATTCACGAATACTTTGGCCTAGCGGTGCATCACTGGCAAGTTCCAGCAGACCACCGTGGTCATCCGCAAGCTTTAATTCACGAGCAGAACACAGCATACCCTGACTCTCGACGCCACGCAGCTTGCCTACCTTGATGAAGAATGGTTTTCTGTCATCACCTGGAGGCAACTCGGCACCGACTAAGGCAACTGGTACCCGGATACCCACCCGGGCGTTGGGTGCGCCGCACACAATATCAAGCAAAGTTGCCTGACCAACATCGACCTTGCACACGCGCAGTCGATCCGCATTAGGGTGCTGGACAGCCTCCTTAATTTCACCCACAACAATTTTTGTGAATGGTGGCGCGACAGGCTTGAGCTCTTCAACTTCAAGACCTGCCATGGTCAGCGTCTCAGAAAGTTGGGCGGTAGTCAGTGGCGGGTTGCAAAATTCGCGCAACCAGGATTCAGGGAATTGCATAGTCAGCTTTTCTAATTAGTTGCGGACAGAACTTGCACTGGCAGCACTGCAGGCTGCGTTGCAAAGTCTTCTCATTGAAACTGCGACAAAAAGCGGATATCGCCGTCAAAAAACAGGCGTAAATCATTCACGCCATAGCGCAACATGGTGAGACGGTCAGGCCCCATTCCAAAGGCGAAGCCAATGTATTTTTCAGGGTCAAGTCCCATGTTGCGAATCACATTGGGATGCACTTGGCCCGAACCCGCCACCTCAAGCCAGCGACCAGAAAGCGGGCCACTCTGGAATTGAATGTCAATCTCGGCACTGGGTTCGGTGAAGGGAAAGAAACTGGGGCGAAATCGCAGCACCAGATCGTCTGACTCAAAGAATGTACGGCAAAAATCAGTAAAGACGAACTTGAGATCTTTGAAGCTTATATTTTCACCTACCCACAAGCCTTCACATTGGTGAAACATGGGCGAATGGGTGGCATCACTGTCGACGCGGTAGGTTCGGCCGGGCGCGATAACGCGAATCTCGGGCATGGAACCTGAAAAAAGTCCCTCGCCAGTCTGTTCAGCATCAGTATCAGCACGGTGCCGTTTGACATGCTGCACCGCGTGGCGAATCTGCATGGGGCTGGTGTGAGTCCGCAATAGATTGGGCGCAGCAGCGGAGCCCCCTTCGACGTAGAAGGTGTCGTGCATCGAACGCGCAGGATGGTCCTCGGGCGTATTCAGGGCGGTAAAGTTGAACCAATCGGTCTCAATCTCGGGCCCTTGTGCCACCTCAAAACCCATTGAGCCGAAAATGGCCTCAATACGCTCCAATGTGATCGATACCGGATGCAAACCGCCCTGCCCGCGCTGGCGACCTGGCAGGGTAACGTCCAACGCCTCAGCTTGCAGCTGAATCTGCAATTCGGCGTCGGCAAGTGCCTGGCGACGGCTGTTCAAAGCAGCTTCAATGGCCTGCTTGGCGAGATTGATGGCAGCGCCGCGTGACTTTTTCTCATCCACCGGGAGGGCGGCCAAACCCTTCATCAGTTCAGTGATGCGGCCAGACTTGCCAAGAAACAGCGCTTTCGCGTTTTCCAGGTCTGCGGGTGTAAGAGCCTTCTCAAAGGCCACTTTTGCGCTGTCAACGACGACGTTCAACTCGTTCATAAATTCTCATTGTCAATGAAAAAGGGCTAGTGCTTTTTCAAGCTCTAGCCCTTGTTTCTAGTGCATAGAACGCTACTCAAAGAATAGCGAACCACCGTGAACTCAAGCAGCCAGCTTGGCCTTGACTTGTTCCACGATGCCGGCAAATGCGGCCATGTCATGAATAGCAATATCGGACAACACCTTACGGTCAATCTCGATGTTTGCCTTCTTCAGACCGTTGGCGAATTGACTGTAAGTCATGCCACACTGACGCGCAGCTGCATTAATACGGGCAATCCACAACTGACGGAAGACGCGCTTTTTAGTACGGCGGTCACGGTAGGCATATTGCCCAGCCTTCATCACCGCTTCTTTGGCTACGCGATATACATTACCGCGGCGACCGCGAAAACCTTTTGCAAGGGCTAAAACTTTTTTATGGCGGGCGCGAGCCGTTACACCACGTTTGACGCGAGGCATGTGATTACTCCTTATTCGTCGTTAATTAAATACCACGGCCGGGCAACATCTGTGCCATGTGACCCATATTGGTCTCATGTACAGCGGTCGTACCGCGCAATTGGCGTTTATTTTTAGTGGTCTTCTTGGTCAAGATGTGACGTTTAAAGGCTTGACCGCGTTTGACGGTACCACCTGGACGGACTCGGAAGCGTTTTTTAGCCGCGCTCTTGGTCTTCATTTTGGGCATATTCATGCTCCTTCTTCATTGTGCTCGTGAGGCGTCTGTAAACTATTTACAGCCTTGTTGGCCCCGAGCCACTTTTAAGTGACACAGATTTAATGTGTCACTTGCGTGGCGGTAGTTACACCACCACTTTCGCAGAACATCAGTTAAAAACTAATGTTCAAGCAAAATTTTATGATGCCGCAGATGATGAGTCTGCGACGGGTTTAGCAGCAATCTTCTTCTTGCCAGGCGCGATCATCATAATCATCTGACGACCTTCAAGCTTGGGAAATTGTTCGATCAAAATCAAATCACCTAACTCACTGCGAATACGATTCAGCAAGGCCATGCCGATTTCCTGGTGCGTAATCTCGCGACCCCGGAAACGCAACGTAATCTTGCATTTATCACCTTCGGACAAAAAGCGCTTGATGTTGCGCATCTTGATGTTGTAGTCGCCATCGTCAGTACCCGGACGGAACTTGATTTCTTTGATCTCAATAACCGTCTGCTTTGCTTTCGCTTCCGCCGCTTTTTTCTGCTCTTGGTACTTGAATTTGCCGTAGTCCATCAAACGACAGACCGGCGGAACCGCCGTGGCAGAAATTTCAACCAAGTCAACATCCAAATCACCCGCCATACGCAGCGCCTCCATGAGGCTAACCACTCCAAGCGGCTCATTTTCAACCCCGGAGAGTCGAACTTCAGGAGCCATGATTTCACGGTTCAGGCGGTGTTTGCGTTCTTCGCGGTGACGGCGGTCACGAAATTCAGTAGCGATGGCTTAATCCTTCACATATTCTGCTACATAAAACGTAGCGACAACCGGTACATGTACGCGGGAAAACTGCAATCTTGCTTGATATCAGCTTAGACAACAGACTTGCCAGTGATGTCGTCTGCAATTTTTTGCACGAATGCATCGAGAGACATCACACCGAGATCTTGACCACCCCGGGCGCGCACTGCAACGGTACCCGCTGCCTTTTCCTTATCGCCCACGACAAGGATGTAGGGCAGCTTTTGCATTGAATGCTCTCGTATTTTATACGTTATTTTCTCGTTACGCAGATCCGTAATCACCCTAAGTTCTTGATTCGGCAGTGACTTCTTTAATTTTTCAACAATTTCGCGACAGTAATCAGCCTGTGCATCGGTAATATTAAGCACCGCAACTTGCACCGGCGCCAGCCAGACTGGCAATGCGCCTGCACTTTCTTCAATCAAAATTCCGATGAAACGCTCCAGACTGCCCACGATGGCGCGGTGCAGCATCACGGGTCGGTGACGAGCGCCGTCCTCGCCCACATATTCAGCATCCAGGCGCTCAGGCATCGAAAAGTCAACCTGAATGGTTCCACATTGCCAATGGCGCCCAATCGCATCCTTTAATGTGTATTCGATCTTGGGGCCATAAAAGGCACCTTCCCCCGGGGAAATTTCATACTCGCAACCAGAAGCATTCAGGCTTTCAATCAAAGCGGCTTCTGCCTTGTCCCAGACTTCATCAGAGCCAATACGCTGCTCTGGACGGGTGGCGATCTTGTAAATGATGTTTTTGAAACCAAAGTCGGTATAGACTTTTTGCAGCAAGGCCGTGTAATCGACACACTCTTGCAGGATCTGATCTTCAGTGCAAAAAATATGGCCGTCATCCTGCGTAAAGCCACGCACCCGCATGATTCCGTGCAGACCGCCCGAAGGCTCATTGCGGTGGCATTGGCCAAACTCACCGTAGCGCAACGGCAGATCACGATAGCTCTTGATGCCCTGTTTGAAGATCAGAATATGACCCGGACAGTTCATCGGTTTCAGTGCGTATTCACGTTTTTCCGACTCGGTCGTGAACATGTTTTCGCGGTACTTATCCCAGTGACCCGTTTTCTCCCACAGCGTTTTGTCGATGATCTGCGGGCCCTTGACCTCCTGATAGCCGTTGTCGCGGTACACCTGGCGCATGTATTGCTCAACGCCCTGCCATAGCGTCCAGCCCTTGGGGTGCCAAAACACCAGTCCCGGCGCATGGTCATCGATATGAAACAAGTCGAGTTCACGCCCGAGTTTGCGGTGATCGCGTTTTTCGGCCTCTTCGAGCATCGCCAAATGCTGCTGCAATTCGTCTTTTGTGGCCCAAGCCGTGCCGTAGATGCGCTGCAGCATTTCGTTGTGATGATCGCCGCGCCAGTAGGCGCCCGCCAGTTTCATCAGCTTGAAGTGCTTGAGCTTGCCGGTACTGGGCACGTGCGGCCCACGACACAAGTCTTCGAAGTTACCTTCGCGATAGAGCGATACATCCTCGTTAGCGGGAATGCTGGCGATGATCTCCGCCTTGTAATGCTCGCCCAAGCCCTTGAAATAAGCCACCGCTTCATCACGGGGCAGCACGCGACGGGTAATGGGTTCGTCTTTGGCGGCCAGGGCGAGCATTTTTTTCTCGATGACGATCAAGTCTTCCGGCGTGAAGGGCCGCTTGTACGAGAAGTCGTAGAAAAAACCATGTTCAATCACCGGACCAATCGTGACCTGCGCATCCGGAAACAACTCTTTGACGGCATAAGCCAGCAAGTGCGCCGTGGAGTGGCGAATGACCTCCAAACCATCGGCATCTTTGGCTGTGATGATGGACAAAGGACTGTTTGCCTGGATCAGATAACTGGTGTCGACCACCTTGCCGTCAACCTTGCCAGCCAGCGCCGCTTTGGCCAGACCTGCACCGATGGAAGCAGCCACTTCGGCCACCGTCACCGGACCGGAGTAGTCACGTTGGGAGCCGTCAGGAAGTGTGATTTGAATCATGATGAAAAACCAGAATGAGGGAGAGCAAAACAAAAAGCGCGGAACCAGCCGCGCTTTACTATGAATTTTATAGCTACGAGCGCAATAGGCGCGGGGGCTAACGGCCTATAAGCTATTTAACTTTTCGGTTGTCGTTCGCGGTGTCATAACCAGACTGCCTTTCTCGCGCTTTTTATGAAATTAAGCTTTAAGTCTAACAAAAAAAGGGCCTGTGCCACCCACTTCAGGATGGCACAGGCCCTTATTGAATCAGCAATTCTGCTTAGTGGAACTGCTCTTCTTCGGTGGAGCCGGTCAGCGCAGTGACGCTGGACTTGCCGCCTTGGATCACGGTGGTGACTTCATCGAAGTAACCGGTGCCCACTTCTTGCTGGTGCGACACGAAGGTGTAACCACGGTCACGGGCAGCAAACTCAGGCTCTTGCACCTTCTCGACATAAGCCGACATGCCGCGTTTGACATAGTCTTGTGCCAGATCGAACATGTTGTACCACATGGAGTGAATGCCAGCCAAGGTGATGAACTGGTACTTGTAGCCCATGGCGCCCAGCTCTTTCTGGAACTTGGCGATGGTGGCATCGTCCAGATTTTTCTTCCAGTTGAACGATGGTGAGCAGTTGTAAGCCAGCATCTTGCCAGGGTGTTTAGCGTGCACAGCATCAGCAAACTTCTTGGCGAATGCCAGATCAGGCGTACCGGTTTCGCACCACACCAAGTCAGCGTATTCAGCGTAGGCAACGGCACGGCTGATCGCCTGGTCCATACCCTTGTTGGTCTTGTAGAAGCCTTCTGCAGTGCGCTCACCGGTCAGGAATGGCTTGTCGTTTTCGTCATAGTCGCTGGTCAGCAAGTCAGCCGCTTCAGCGTCGGTACGGGCAATCACCAGGGTTGGCACGCCGCAGACGTCAGCCGCCATACGGGCGGCCACCAGCTTCTGGATGGCTTCAGCGGTTGGCACCAGCACTTTGCCGCCCATGTGGCCGCATTTCTTGACCGAAGCCAATTGATCTTCCCAATGCACGCCAGCTGCGCCGGCCTTGATCATGGCCTTCATCAGTTCAAACGCGTTCAGAACACCGCCGAAACCGGCTTCAGCATCAGCCACGATAGGGGCGAAATTATCGATATAGCCCTTATCGCCAGCGTCAATGCCACGCGAATGCTGGATTTCATCAGCACGACGGAAGGTGTTGTTGATGCGTTCAACCACGGTAGGCACCGAGTCCACGGGGTACAACGACTGGTCCGGGTACATGGACGCATACGAGTTGTTGTCCGCAGCAACTTGCCAGCCAGACAGGTAGATGGCTTTCACGCCAGCCTTGACTTGTTGCATGGCTTGGCCGCCGGTCAGTGCGCCGAGGCAATTGACATAGGGTTCGGTCGTGACCAGATTCCAGAGCTTTTCAGCACCGCGACGAGCCAAAGTGTGCTCAATCGGGAAAGAGCCGCGCAAACGGACGACGTCAGCAGCGGTGTAACCGCGTTTGATGCCCTTCCAGCGGGGGTTGGTCGCCCAGTCTTTTTCGAGGGCGGCGATTTGTTGTTCGCGGCTCAATTGTTCGGTGGTGTATTTCGGCATGAGATCACTCCAAGGGTTGATTAAAAAAGTCTGTACCGGCAGCGATGCAAATCCGGTGTTCATGCTATCTATTCTAGTCTTATATAAGACTTATTTTTAATCTTATGTCTTATATAAGACATAAATTTAACCAAATAAAATCAAGGACTTGGAAGAGTGAGTTTGCGATATGAAAAATATTCTCCAATTTATTTTGGATTCCACGTCATGCAAATATTCAATTTTTTATAAAACAAACACCACTCTCATAATGTGAAATAACTACTTCATCCAGAAGTTAAAAGTCAGAATTGCATCTCCGTTGCGACTCTTTTTCATAACTGCCGTGGTGTTGGCGGCCCTGCCCGCCCGCGTCGACAAGGGTTAAGCCAGACTCAAATCAAACGGTCGGCGCCAATCACCATGCCATCTTCATCGGCATAAAGCCAATCGCCGGGACGAACCCAGACCGTCTGCAATTGAACCGCGACGTCTTTTTGTCCTTCATTGCGCTTCTCCGTCGGCGACGGCATGCTGGCCAAGGCGCGAATACCGACGTCCAGCGCGGCCAACTCCGCCACGTCGCGCACACAGCCATCAATCACAACGCCAGCCCAACCGTTTCTGGCCGCGGCTGCGCCAAGATTGCCGCCCAGCAAGGCCCGGCGCAATGACCCTCCACCGTCAACCACCAACACCTTGCCGACCCGGCCGAAAGCGGTTTCTTCAAAACCCACAGAATCAACCGCCGCCTTGACCAGCGAGTTGTCCTCAAAGCACTTGATGGTCACGACTGGTCCGCAAAATTTGCGCACAGCACCAAAGTCATGAAACACAGGAGGCAAGACTCGGAAGTCGCCGGTTGAATCATTTTTATGGGCGTCGCACAGATCACAAGTGGCAAATGAAGGGGTCATGATTGGGTTCCTTTAGTTCACAAAATTGTAGGGCTTCCCATCGGGAGGTCTCAAGAAGTTGGAGCATGAAATAGCGTGTCGAGAACGCTCGTAGATACCGACACCGGCAGAACTTTTTGAGTACTTTTCAACGACGCACACGGATACATTTTGTTTCCCAAGCGAAAACCTATGAATCACCTATGAAAAAACAACGTTCTCCAATGAAATAAACACTTTTCCCCTAGGAAACACGCATATTCTCCAGTAGCATTCAGATTGCCAGTGAAGAAGCAGTTTTTTGCTGGTGATTAATCAACTTCTAGAAGGACAATAAATCATGGCAACTGCAACGAAAGCTCCGGCAAAAAAAGCAGCGCCGGCCAAGAGCGCGGCCCCGGCTAAGAAAGTAGCCCCCGCCAAGACGGTCGCCGCCAAGGCACCAGCCAAAAAAGCAGCACCCGCTAAAAAAGTAGTCGCTACCAAAAAGGCAGTACCGGCTAAAAAGCGGACTGCCAATGCAGCGTTCATGAAAGCCCTGACACCTAGCGCCGCTCTGGCTGCGGTCGTGGGTGCAAGCCCACTGCCACGCACCGAGGTCGTGAAGCAGTTGTGGGTTTACATCAAAAAGAACAAGCTGCAAGACGCCATCAACAAGCGCATGATCAATGCCGATGCCAAGCTGAAGGAAGTCTTCGGCAAGGTGCAGGTGTCCATGTTCGAGATGGCTGGCCTGATCGGCAAGCACCTCAAGTAATCAGCCCCGGCTGTTTGCTTCAAAGGCCGACGCAAGTCGGCCTTTTTTTGTTCTCCTGGCCGTCAAACCAACTCGACGCTTTGTCTGATCAGCTATGCGCCGCGCGTCTGGAAGTGCGCTGACCAACACCCAGCGCCGCCACCACGCTAAGCAGCAACACCGCTGCCGCTCCGAACAAGGTCGCGCCGTACCAGCCCCGATCCATGAAACCACCAAACAGGATGGGTGAAATTGCAAAGCCCACATCCAGCCCGGAATACACCATGCCATAAACCCGACCAGTGGCACCTTTAGGTGTTGCCTTCTTGATCATCATGTCGCGCGACGGCCCGCCGATACCCACCGCAAAGCCGGTACCGGCCAGCACCACCATGGTGCCCAAAGCCCCGAATAGACCCGTGCCGCACAGCGCCAACAAGACCGCCGCCACACTCATGGCGATAGCGACCACGCGGTCACTGTTGTCTGTGCGTGCGGCGATGAAACCGCCCACGAACATACCCACAGCACCACACAGCATGTAAGCGGTCAGTGTCAGGGTGGCCGCTTCAAAGCTCACGCCGTGCATGGCCTTCAGAATGGAGACGGAAAAACTTTGTACCACCGCCAGCGTCATGGTCGACAGCATAAAGAAGCCAAAGCACCACCACACCACCGGCAGCTTCATGAAGGCCATGTCGTGCTCCGCAGGGGTGTCCGCATGACGCACCACAACCTGGGTGCTCAGTTTTTCGCGCTGCAGGACCAGCAAGCCCAAAATAACCACATACATGGCAGCGGCAGCCAGATAAGCGGTGCGCCAGCTGTACAGGCTGCTGATTGATGCGAAAAAAACAGGCGCGGCGGCCCAGCCCAGGTTGCCCGTCAAGCCATGGGCACTGAAGGCATAACCCAGCCGCGGGCCTGAGACCCGCTGGTTCAAGATGGTGAAATCAACCGGATGAAAAGTGGCATTACCCAGACCCGCCAGCGCCGCCACCACCAGCAAGCCGGTGTAGCCAGTCACCATGGACGCCGCGCTGCACGCCAGCACAAAAATGCCGAGCGCCACAAACAGCAAAGGCCGCGCACCCAGCCGGTCCACCACAAAACCGGCTGACGCCTGCCCCAGCCCCGAGACAACAAAAAATGTGGTCATCAGCAGGCCCAGTTCGGAGTAGCTCAAACCGAACTCTTGCATGAACACCGGAAACATCAGCGGCAGCAGCAGGTGGGCAAAGTGCGAACTGGCATGGGCCAGCCCCACCAGGCCAATGATGGTGGCGTCCTGCTTGAGAGGAACAGGAAGAGAGAAATGGCTTGTCGTGCTGGTCATGGCGCAATGGTAAGTCACGCGGAGCAGCATGATTGCGAGGCGGTCACCCTCGCGACATTTAGATAAAAACAGCCGCTAGCCCCCGTCGAATATGCACAACCAGCTATTATTTCCATAGTGGATAACGCGCGCAGAGACGATAGGATAATGGCGCACCTTTTGAAATTCAACCCGGGATGCTCATGGATTTGGACCTCGCCATTACCAAACACACCGAATGGAAGACCCGGCTGCTGGCCGCCATCACGAACAACGAAACGCTGGATACTGCCACAATTGCCAAAGACAATTGTTGCGATCTTGGCAAATGGCTGCATGGCACCGCCCGTGTTCAATTTGGGGCACTGGACGGACACTCAAAATGCATGATCCAGCACGCAAAGTTTCACATTGAAGCGTCCAAGGTGGCGGCAGCCATCAATACCCAAAAATACACGGATGCCCAAACCATGCTAGCGCCAGGAACGGCCTACAGCTATGCATCCAGTGCCGTGCGGGCTGCCATTTTGAATCTCAAAACGCAAGCCGGTTTATGAAGCATCCAAGGTAACGCGCCGCATGAAAACACGCCATACACCGATCGCCATCTTCGCGGCACTGGGCGCGGCCGCCTTGTTTGGGGCCAGCACGCCCTTTGCCAAACAGTTTGTCGGTGAACTGTCTGCCCTGCTGCTGGCGGGCTTGCTGTATCTGGGCAGTGGTGTCGGGCTAATGAGCTGGCGTCTCATGCGTGACCGTGGCTGGCGCAACCCGGGGCTGACGCGCGGCGAATGGCCCTGGCTGCTAGCCGCGATTGCCTGCGGCGGCGTTGCTGGTCCTGCCTTGTTGATGCTGGGCCTGGCACGCATGAGCGCTGCTTCTGCTTCCCTGCTCCTCAATTTTGAAGGCGTCTTGACGGCCGTGCTGGCCTGGGTCGTGTTCAAAGAGAATGCCGACCGACGCGTGGTGCTGGGCATGTTGCTGATCGTGCTGGGTGGGCTGGTGTTGTCCTGGCCCGCGACGCAGGTTAGCGCGAGTGATGGGGGGCTGGGTGCGGCGTTGATTGTGGGCGCCTGCCTGTGCTGGGCGCTTGACAACAACCTGACGCGCCAGGTGGCCAACTCGGATGCACTGTTTATTGCCGGCCTGAAAGGACTGAGCGCTGCCGTGGTCAACATCGGGCTGGCTTTGGTGATGGGCCAATCGCTGCCGCCACTGCATGTGGCAAGTCCGGTCCTGCTGATCGGTTTTCTCGGTTACGGCGTGAGTCTGACGCTGTTCGTTGTGGCGCTGCGCGACTTGGGTGCGGCGCGCACCGGCGCTTACTTTGGTGCCGCGCCGTTCATGGGCGCGGCGATCGCCATTGGCGTGTTCCATGAAAGCACATCGCCCCTATTTTGGGGTGCCGGGCTGCTCATGGCTCTCGGCATCTGGCTGCACCTGACCGAACGGCATGAGCACACGCACCAGCACGAAACCTTAATGCACGGACACCGGCACACGCATGACGCGCACCATCAACACCACCATACCGATGCGTTGGATGAGCAGGAGCCACATGACCATGCGCACACCCATGTCCCGCTCGCCCACAGCCACCGGCACTTTCCGGACACTCACCACCGGCATGACCATCCCTGAGATGGAGGCCAATTGATACGGACAGTCGCTCAGTTTGCCGTTCGCTCGAAGCTGAACTGCCCGGGTGAACGGATCGGATCCACATCGACCGGAATCACGTCTTTGGGCAGGAACTTGCCTTCCAGCAGCAGCTTGGACAACGGATTTTCAATCCGCTGCTGAATCGCACGCTTCAAAGGACGAGCACCAAACACCGGGTCGAAACCGACCTTGGCCAGCTCGGCCAGCGCCGCCGGTGACACCTCCAGCGTCAGGTCCATCTTGGCCAGCCGGGCTTGCAGCACCTGGATCTGGATACCGGCAATCTCGGCAATATGCGTCGCATCCAGCGCGTGGAACACCACGGTTTCATCAATCCGGTTCAAAAACTCCGGCCGGAAGTGGTTTTTCAACTCGCCGGTCACCGCGTCCTTGATGTCCTCACTGTCCTGCCCCACCATCGACTGGATCAGGTGCGAGCCAATATTGCTGGTCATCACGATCACGGTGTTCTTGAAGTCCACGGTGCGGCCCTGGCCATCGGTCAGGCGGCCATCGTCCAGCACCTGCAACAGCACGTTGAACACATCGGGATGGGCTTTTTCGACCTCGTCGAGCAACAGCACGCTGTAAGGCTTGCGGCGCACGGCTTCGGTCAGATAGCCGCCTTCCTCGTAGCCGACGTAGCCCGGAGGTGCCCCGATCAGGCGCGCCACCGAATGTTTCTCCATGAACTCACTCATGTCGATACGCACCAAGTGATCCTCCGAGTCGAACAGGAAACCGGCCAGGGCCTTGCACAACTCGGTTTTACCGACACCCGTGGGGCCGAGGAACAGGAACGAACCGGTCGGACGATTCGGGTCTGACAAACCGGCGCGGGAGCGGCGAATGGCGTTCGACACGGCGGTGATGGCTTCGTCTTGCCCCACCACGCGTTGGTGCAATTTGGTTTCCATTTGCAGCAGCTTGTCACGCTCACCCTGCATCATTTTGCTGACCGGAATGCCAGTGGCACGGCTCACCACCTCGGCAATTTCTTCCGCACCCACCTGGGTTCGCAACAGGCGCGGCGCAGCGCCCTCGCCGCGAGTAGCTTCTTTGGCCTGCACTTCCTGCAGGCGTTTTTCCAGCTCGGGCAGCTTGCCATATTGCAACTCGGCCACCTTGTTGAAGTCGCCCTTGCGGGTGAATTCTTCGATCTGGAACTTGAGTTTGTCGATCTCCTCGCGCACCTGGGCACTGCCCTGGGCACTGGCTTTCTCGGCTTTCCAGACTTCGTCGAGGTCGGCAATTTCTTTTTGCAGTTTGCCAATTTCTTCGTTGATCAATCCGAAGCGCTTTTGCGACGCTTCGTCTTTTTCCTTTTTGACGGCTTCGCGTTCGATCTGCAACTGGATCAATCGACGGTCCAGTTTGTCCATCACCTCGGGCTTGGAATCCATCTCAATCTTGATCTTGGAGGCGGCCTCGTCAATCAGGTCAATCGCCTTGTCGGGCAAGAAACGGTCGGTGATGTAGCGGTTGCTGAGCTCAGCGGCCGCCACGATGGCCGGGTCGGTGATGTCCACGCCATGGTGCAACTCGTAGCGCTCTTTCAGGCCGCGCAGGATGGCAATGGTGGCCTCCACCGACGGCTCACCGACCAGGATCTTTTGAAAGCGACGCTCCAGCGCGGCGTCTTTCTCGATGTATTTGCGGTACTCGTCCAGCGTGGTGGCACCGACGCAATGCAACTCGCCACGCGCCAGTGCCGGCTTGAGCATGTTGCCGGCGTCCATCGCCCCTTCGGCCTTGCCGGCGCCGACCATGGTGTGCAACTCGTCAATAAAAACAATGGTCTGGCCTTCGTCCTTGGCCAGGTCTTTGAGCACGTTTTTCAGGCGCTCTTCAAACTCACCGCGGAACTTGGCACCGGCCAGCAGCGAGGCCATGTCCAGCGACAACACGCGCTTACCCTTGAGGGAATCCGGCACCTCACCGGCGACGATGCGCTGCGCCAAGCCTTCCACAATCGCGGTCTTGCCGACACCAGGTTCGCCAATCAGGACCGGGTTGTTTTTGGTACGGCGCTGCAGCACCTGGATGGCGCGGCGGATTTCATCATCGCGGCCAATCACCGGGTCCAGCTTGCCCAGGCGGGCGCGCTCGGTCAGATCGACACAGTATTTTTTAAGCGATTCACGCTGGTCTTCGGCATCCGCGCTGTCCACGTTCTGGCCACCGCGCACAGCGTCAATGGCGGACTCCAGCGACTTGCGGGTCAGGCCGTTTTCTTTGACGATGCGGCCAATATCCAACTTGCTGTCGGTCAGCGCCAGCAGGAACAACTCACCGGCGACAAACTGGTCACCGCGTTTGATGGATTCTTTTTCGGCGGCCTGCAACAGCGACACCATGTCGCGTCCCACCTGCACCTGCTCGTGGCCCTGCACCTGGGGCAGCTTTTTCATGGCGGTCTCGGCGGCGGCCAGCAAACCTGGCACATTCACGCCAGCCCGCTGCAGCAAGGCTTTCGGGCCGTCTTCCTGGCGCAGCATCGCCACCAGGACGTGCGCGGGCTCGATATAAGCGTGGTCATTGCCGAGTGCCAGCGTCTGCGCCTCGCTCAAGGCTTCCTGAAACTTGGTGGTGAGTTTTTCGATTCGCATATCTGTCCTTTGAGTTTGCTCGCAGCTTGCGCTTAATCCAGAATTTTCAAGGCTTCGACCCGGCTAGTTGTTAGACATTCATCAAGGTAAGTGCACTCTGCGCCCTACCCCAGCCGTCAACCGTTGCGCGACTCGATGCCCCATTTGGCCAAGGCGGCATCGTCCGTGACCCGCGCATCGACCCAGCGCGCCCCCGCCGGCGTCTGCTCTTTTTTCCAGAACGGGGCTTGGGTCTTGAGGTAGTCCATCAAGAACTCACAGGCCTGAAAGCTCTCACCGCGATGGGCCGACGTCACCGCCACCAGCACGATCTGGTCCAGCGGCTGCAGCAGGCCGATACGGTGAATGACGCGGGCCCCCAAAATATCAAACCGTTTGTGCGCCTCGTCGATCATGGCTTCGATGGCTTTTTCGGTCATGCCGGGGTAGTGCTCCAGCTCCATGCTGCTGATGCTGCCCGGGGTGCCCGCGGTGCGATCACGCACGGTGCCGACAAAACTGCAGACGGCACCGACACGCGGATCATGGGCACGCAGGGCCTTGATCTCGCTACTCACATCGAAATCAGCGGTCTGAATGGCAACGCGTGGAGCGGAAATTTGTGAGGCGGTCATACGAGCCCTTAGCCGCCGGTGACCGGCGGAAAGAAGGCCACTTCGGCCCCGTCCAGCAGCACAGCGGCTTCGTCACTCATCACCTGGTTAACAGCCATACGCACGGCCCGGCCACGCGCCAGGCTCTCGGCGTGGGCGCCGCCCAAGGCGATCAACTCGTCTCGCAGCGCCGCCAGGGTGGACGCCGTGGTGGCGACCGACTCACTGGACACGCCAATGTCCTCGCGGATCGAGGCGAAATATTTCACGGTGACCTTCATCCCAACAACTCCGTAAAGGGAATAAACCGGACCACGTCGCCCGGCGCGATGGTCTGACCGGACGGGTTGTCGACCACACCATCGCCCCAGACGGCGGAGGTTAACACCCCGGAACTTTGATTGGCAAACAGATCAAGCCCACCGGTGACATTGCGTTGCACCCGCAAGAATTCACGGCGTTTATCGGCTCTAGCCCAGGTGAAATGGGCGGGAACAGCTATTGATTTAGGAGCAACCTGGGTGACGCCCTGTAATTTCAGCAAAAACGGGCGCACCAGCAGCAAGAAGGTGATGAAGCTCGACACCGGGTTACCCGGCAAGCCAATGAAATGGGTGTCCTGCACCCGGCCGTAGGCAAACGGCTTGCCGGGCTTGATGGCAATCTGCCAGAGGTCCAGCGAACCGAGCGACTGCACGGCGGGTTTGATGTGGTCTTCTTCGCCGACCGAGACACCGCCACTGGTCAAAATCAGGTCATGCTGTTGCGCCGCCTGTTGCAGGGCCTGCACGGTGGCCTCCAGCCTATCCGGCACGATGCCGAGGTCCGTCACGTCGCAGCCCAAGCGCACCAGCAGCGCCCGCAAGAAGAAACGGTTGGAGTTGTAGATGGTGCCGGGCTTCATCTGCGCCGGCGCCACGTCGCCGGGCATCACCAGTTCGTCGCCGGTCGAAAACAAAGCCACCCGCGGACGACGCACTACCGGCAACAGATTCAGGCCAATACTGGCCGCCAGCCCAAGAGAGGCGGGCGTAAGGCGCTCTCCTTTTGAGAGCACTATCGAGCCGAGCGTGACATCCTCACCAGCGCGGCGAATCCACTGCCTCGGCACCGGCACCGCCTTGATGCGCACCGCGCCGCCCTCGAGGACCTCACAGTCTTCCTGCATCACCACCGCATCGGCCCCCAGTGGGATCGGGGCGCCGGTAAAAATCCGGGCCGCGCTCAGGAGCGCCAGCGGCGCGCCAGACGCACCAGCGGCAATGCGCTGCGTCACCTGCACAACGCCCTGCGCCTGCAACACGTCAGCACAGCGCACGGCGTAGCCATCCATGGAACTGTTGTCCTGCGGTGGTACATGCAGGGCCGACACGATGTCTTGCGCCAGGACGCGGCCATCGGCCTCAAAAGTCGAGACTGACTCGACACCTTGCAGCACCGCGGCAAATCCCAGCAGTTCAACCAGGGCGTCATCGAGCGATTTCAGGGGGGGCCGTGCTGCAGTCATGCAAAAGTCTCCAGGCGGTAGTCAAACCAGGTTGCGTTAGCGGTCAGCCAGTTCCCAAGCGCCGCGGCATCATTGAGGTCCAGCACGGGGAGCTGGGTGGCGTGGGGCAGTTGTTCCGGCGAATCGGTGGCAATCGCGACGATGAAATCATCGTCCAGGTAGCGGGTGGGTTTGCCTGATTGCGCCCGCCAGACTTCGACCTTGCGCAAATCAGAGTCCTTGAAGCCTTCCACCAGCACCCAGTCCACACCATCGTCCAGTTTGGCAATCAACTGGTGCACCGAGAGCTGCATCGGTTGCTCAAACTCGCACATCAGCGCCAGGCGCCGGTCCGACGCCACCACGACTTCAAAGGCACCCGCCTCACGGTGCCGGTAGGTGTCTTTGCCGGCGTGGTCAATGTCAAAACGGTGATGGGCGTGTTTAACGACCGACACGCGCAAGCCCTTGAGCCGAAATTCCGGAATCAGGCGCTCCACCAGCGTGGTCTTGCCGGAGCCGGAATACCCCGCAAAACCCACGACCTTCATGGGCAATGCTGCACGATATAAGCTTTGACGGCCTCGGCGTCAGCCGCCATGCGGGTCACGCGTTTGGGCAGCGCTTCAATGCCTTCAAACCGGACCGGTCGGTCCGGCTCACGCCCGAGCGCTTCCACAATGGTGGCGGCAAATTTGATGGGCAAAGCCGTTTCCAGCACGATCATCGGCACGCCCGGCTGCAGGTGCTCCCGCGCCACCTTGACGCCGTCTGCGGTGTGGGTATCGATCATCACGCCAAAACGCTCAAAAGTATCCTTGATGGTGGCCAAGCGGTCGGCATGCGTGCTCTTGCCGCTCTCAAAGCCATAGCGCGTGGCGGCTTGCTTGAAAGCCGGGTCAGTCCCCAAGTCAAAGCGGCCGTCTTTGGCCAAGGCATCGCTGAACAAGGCTTTGACACGCTCGCCATCGCGACCCAGCAGATCGAACACAAAGCGCTCGAAGTTGGAGGCCTTGGAAATGTCCATTGACGGGCTCGAGGTCTCATGGGTGTCGGCGCTGCCGCGCACACGGTACACGCCAGTGCGAAGAAACTCGTCCAGCACGTCGTTCTCGTTGGTCGCCACCACCAGCTTGTCAATCGGCAGGCCCATCATGCGGGCGACGTGGCCCGCACAGACGTTGCCAAAATTGCCGGACGGCACGGTGAAGCTGACCTTCTCGGTATTGACTTTAGTGGCCTGGAAATAGCCGGCGAAGTAATACACCACCTGCGCCATCAGGCGCGCCCAGTTGATGGAGTTGACAGTGCCAATTTTGTATTTGCGCTTGAAATCGAGGTCGTTGGACACGGCCTTGACCATGTCCTGGCAGTCGTCAAACACACCGTCCACGGCGATGTTGTGGATGTTCTCGTCCATCAGGCTGAACATCTGCGCCTGCTGGAACGGGCTCATGCGGCCATACGGGCTGGTCATGAAGACGCGCACGCCTTTTTTGCCACGCATGGCGTATTCGGCCGCGCTGCCGGTGTCGCCGCTGGTGGCGCCCAGAATGTTGAGCTCTTCGCCGCGCCGCGCCAACTCGTACTCGAACAAGTTGCCCAGCAACTGCATCGCCATGTCCTTGAAAGCCAGCGTCGGGCCATTGGATAGGGCTTCCAGGTACAGCGCGTCTTCCAGATGGCGCAACGGCACGATTTCACCGGTGCCGAACACGGCAGCGGTGTAGGTTTTTTCACACAGCGCGCGCAGGTCGGCCGCTGGAATGTCGTCGATGTAGAGCGACAGAACTTCAAACGCCAGTTCGGCATAGCCCTGCTCGTGGTACACGGTGCGCCACTTCGACAGCGTGGCATCGTCGACCTGCGGGTAGGACTCGGGCAAGTACAGACCGCCATCCGGCGCCAGGCCTTCCAGCAGGATTTCGCAGAATCGTTTGCGCTCGGTCGAATCAGTGGCGGCCGCGCGGGTGGAGAGGTATTTCATCAGGCCAACTCTTCCTTACGGATACGGGTGATGGGTTCCAGCACCGTCGGCAGGGCCTGCATCAGGGCAATGGCGGCGTTCATTTTGGCTTCCACGCAGTCGTGCGTGAGAATGATCAGGTCGGTGGACGTGGCGCCTTCGCCGCCCACTTCGTCGGCTTCGCGCTGCAGCACCGCATCAATGCTGATGCCGGCCTCGGCCAATATACCGGTCACCTTGGCCAATACGCCGGTCTCGTCGGCCACCCGCAAGCGCAGGTAGTAGCTCGTCACCACTTCGCTCATGGGCAGCACGTGCAAATCACTCATGGCATTCGGCTGGAAGGCCAGATGAGGCACGCGCTGCGCTGGGTCTGCCGTGTGCAGGCGCGTGATGTCCACCAGGTCGGCAATGACGGCGCTGGCGGTGGGCTCGGCGCCAGCGCCCTTGCCGTAGTAGAGCGTGGTGCCGACGGCATCGGCTTGCACCATGACCGCGTTCATGGCACCTTCAACATTGGCAATCAGCCGTTTGGTCGGGACCAGGCTGGGGTGCACGCGCAATTCGATGCCGGCGGGTGTGCGCTTGGTGATGCCCAGCAATTTAATGCGGTAGCCCAGTTGTTCAGCGTATTTGATGTCGGCGGCACCGAGTTTTGTGATGCCTTCCACATAGGCCTTGTCGAACTGCACCGGAATACCAAACGCGATGGCCGACATGATGGTGGCTTTGTGCGCGGCGTCCACCCCCTCGATGTCGAAGGTCGGGTCGGCTTCGGCGTAGCCCAGCGCTTGCGCTTGCTTGAGCACCACGCCAAAGTCCAGGCCCTTGTCGCGCATTTCGGACAGGATGAAGTTGGTGGTGCCGTTGATGATGCCGGCAATCCACTGGATGCTGTTGGCTGTCAGGCCTTCGCGCAGCGCCTTGATGATCGGAATCCCCCCGGCGACAGCGGCTTCAAACGCCACCATCACGCCTTTGGCGGAAGCGGCGGCAAAAATCTCGGTGCCATGCACTGCCAGCAGCGCCTTATTGGCCGTCACCACATGCTTGCCCGCCGCAATCGCTTCCAGTACCAGCGTCCTGGCAATGCCGTAGCCGCCGATCAACTCGATCACGATGTCAATATCCGGATTGGCAATCACGGCCCGGGCATCGTTGACCACTTGAACGCCCGCACCGACAAGGCTTTGCGCCCGCGCCACGTCGAGATCCGCCACCATGGTGATCTCGATGCCACGGCCGGCACGCCGTTTAATTTCTTCCTGATTGCGCTGCAACACGTTGAACGTTCCCGTTCCCACAACACCCATGCCCAGCAGGCCTACTTGAATCGGTTTCATAAAGTTTTTTTAGTTAAATCAGCCTGTAGCCCTCGTGCAATAAGCGCGAGTAGCTATTAAATAAATAGCAAATCAGTTGCTATGCCGTTTGCGGTAGTTTTCAAGAAACTTCGCCACACGGCCAATCGCCTCGCGCAAGTCGTTTTCATGCGGTAAAAACACAATGCGGAAATGGTCGGGCGTCGGCCAGTTGAAGCCCGTGCCCTGCACCAGCATCACCTTGGTTTCCTGCAGCAGCTCCAGAAAAAACTGCTGGTCATTGGCGATCGGGTACATGGTGGGGTCCAGGCGCGGAAACATGTACAGCGCGGCCGACGGCTTGACGCAAGTCACCCCCGGGATCGCGGTGATCAACTCATACGCCAAGTCGCGCTGGCGGCGCAGACGTCCGCCTTCACCGACCAGTTCATTGATGCTCTGGTGGCCACCGAGTGCCGTCTGGATGGCCCACTGGCCGGGCACGTTGGAACACAGACGCATGTTCGAGAGCATGTTCAGTCCCTCGATGTAATCCTTTGCCGGCTTCTTGTCGCCGGACACTACCATCCAGCCGGCCCGATAACCGCAGGAGCGGTAACTTTTGGACAGCGAATTGAACGTGAGCGTCAGCACATCCTGGGAGAGGCTGCCGATGGCGGTGTGCTTGGCATCGTCGTACAGCACCTTGTCGTACACCTCGTCGGCAAAGATCACCAAGCCATGCTCGCGCGCGATCTGCACGATGCCCTTCAGCAACTCATCGGAATACAGCGCACCGGTGGGGTTATTGGGATTGATGACCACAATGCCCTTGGTATTCGGCGTGATCTTGGCGCGAATGTCGTTCAGGTCGGGCATCCAGCCGTTGGCTTCGTCGCACGCATAGTGCACAGGGGTGCCGCCCGACAGGCTGGCCGCCGCCGTCCACAGCGGGTAGTCCGGCGAAGGCAGCAGCAACTCATCGCCCGTATCGAGCAGCGCGTTGGTTGCCATCACGATCAGCTCGCTGGCGCCGTTACCCAGGTAAATGTCGTCCAGCGTCACCCCCTTGGTGCCTTGCTGCTGGGTGTAGTGCATGACCGCTTTACGCGCCGCAAAAATGCCCTTGCTGTCTGAATAACCGGCCGAATTGGGCAGGTTGCGGATCATGTCCTGCTGGATTTCCTCGGGCGCATCAAAACCGAACACGGCCAGATTGCCGATATTGAGTTTGATGATCTTATGACCCTCTTCCTCCATTTGGCGGGCAGCGTCCATGATCGGACCGCGAATGTCGTAGCAGACGTTGGCCAGTTTGGCTGATTTTCGAATAGTCTTCAAAGTCCCTCCGGAAGTGGGTGACGTAAGGCGAAATCTATAATTTGACCACATTTCCGTACAGTTTCCTGTGAAACGTACTCAAGGGCAACCAGACTCAAGCGCAAACAACATGAAGATCCAGCCAGACAACATCAGCGTGCAATCCATCAGCGGTTACGGCCCCGGCTGGATCAGCGTCGGGAACGAGAAAATCAGCACCAGTGTGGTTATTGGATCGAGCGGGGAACGTTTTATTTGGAATTGCAACCGCTTCGAGGATCTGACCACGGATCACTTTGCCCAACTGGCGGCCATGAACACGGAACTGATCATATTCGGCAGTGGCAACCGCCTCCGGTTTCCCCAGCCCGCCTGGATAAAATCACTGATTGACAAACAAACCGGCATCGAAACCATGGACACGCAGGCGGCCTGTCGCACCTACAACATTCTGGCGGGAGAAGGACGACGCGTCGCCGTTGCGCTGCTCATAGAAACAGCCCCGGGATAACACTGACAGCGACCCAAAGGAGTCGCAGTAGTTTTCGGGGTAAAATATTAGGTTGCAGTCGGAGGCGCCACACGCTGTCACAGGATAGCGCCAATGACTTGAGAGAACGACGCATCCTGTCACACGAGATTTAAGAACTATGGCGATTGTTGTCAATAAACCCATCCCTGAATTTGAATCGAATGCCACCAGTGGCATCAGAGTCTCCAACACGTCTCACCTCGGGAAAGTTGTCATTCTGTACTTCTACCCGAAAGATAACACGCCTGGCTGCACCACGGAAGCCATGCAGTTCCGGGACAAGTACAAAGACTTTGTAAAAGCTGGCGCTACTGTGTTCGGGGTGTCTCGTGACAACATGAAATCCCACGATGAGTTCAAAGCCAAACTGGAACTCCCCTTCGAATTGATTGCCGACACAGAAGAAAAAATGTGCCACATGTTTGGCGTCGTCAAAAACAAGATTATGTACGGCAAAAAAGTTAAGGGCATTGAGCGCAGCACTTTTCTGATTGGTGCTGATGGTTTGGTCAAGGAAGAATGGCGTGGACTCAAGGTTCCAGGCCATGTGGATGATGTTCTGAAAGCCGTGAAAGCGCTCAATAAAACGGCTGCACTCGTCTAACAACGACTGGGGTGAGTCCGCACGCATGTGTTGACGTGTGCAAAGTTTATGCATAATGAGCACATGCCGTTGAAATTCACAACCGTGCTCCCCGAAAAAGCCGCCTTGGTCTCAAGGCGGCTTTTTCGCTTCTAAAGCCTAAATCCAATCCACTTTTTGCGAGCAAACCACCCTATGCCATTGCCAACTGCCCCCGCCAAACGTGCCGCGCTGCTGTCTGAGAAAGACTACGAAGTACAGGCCAGAACAGCACCCAAGGCACGCACGACTGAATCTTCATTGAGCGAACGTCCTGTTGCAGAAAAACCGCAAGCCCGGGACACGCTTGAACGAACAGACAGCAAATTGCAACCACTCACCACGACAGAGAAAAGCGTTACTGAGAGCCGCAGCAAAACGCCCCGCGCGGAAGCCCCAACCCGAAAAACTCGACCCGAAGCTGAAACGCCGACCGAAGTCCGCACCAAAAAAACTAAGCACACCGGCCCAAGCAAACTGTTTGTGTTGGATACCAACGTGCTGCTGCACGATCCCATGTGTCTCTTTCGCTTTGAGGAACACGACATCTTTCTTCCCATGATCGTTCTGGAAGAACTAGATGCCCACAAAAAAGGCATGACCGAGGTCGCCCGCAATGCCCGTCAAACCAGCCGTACCCTCGACGCGTTAGCCGGCCATCAAGGCGCAGACATCACCATGGGCTTGCCACTGAGCACCACGGGTCACCGGGAAGCGGGCGGCAAGTTGTTCTTCCAGACCCAACTGCTGAACTACACCCTGCCCACCAGCCTGCCCCAAGGCAAGGCGGACAACCAAATTCTGGGCGTGGTGGAAGCGCTGCGTCAACAACATGCCCCACGTGAAGTGGTGTTGGTGTCCAAAGACATCAACATGCGCGTCAAATCGCGTGCACTGGGCTTGGCGACCGATGATTACCAGAATGACAAAACGCTGGATGACGGCGACTTGCTGTACGCCGGATCCTATGCCCTGCCCGCCAATTTTTGGACTTCTCACGGCAAAACGATAGAGAGTTGGCAGCAGGGTGCGCACACCTTTTACCGCATCACTGGTCCTATCGTCCCCAACTTGCTGATCAATCAGTTCGTCTACTTCGAGTCTCCCGGTGAGCCCAGCCTGTACGCCAGGGTCACAGAAATTCGTGGCAAGACCGCCGTATTCAAAACACTCAAGGATTACACTCACCTCAAAAACTCGGTTTGGGGCATCACCACGCGAAACCGTGAGCAAAACTTTGCCATGAACCTGCTGATGGATCCCGAGGTCGACTTTGTCACTTTGACGGGGACAGCGGGCACCGGTAAAACCTTAATGGCGCTGGCATCCGGCCTGACCCAGGTGCTGGACGATCGGCGCTATACCGAGATCATTGTGACGCGCGCTACAGTGAGCGTCGGTGAAGACATCGGTTTTCTGCCGGGTACCGAAGAAGAGAAAATGGGACCCTGGATGGGGGCATTGGACGACAACCTCGAAGTGTTGGGCAAAACGGATACCAGTGCAGGCGAATGGGGCCGCTCCGCTACCAGTGAACTCATCCGTAGTCGCATCAAGATCAAGAGCATGAACTTCATGCGGGGACGCACTTTCCTGAACAAGTACGTCATCATCGATGAAGCACAAAATCTGACACCCAAGCAGATGAAGACCTTGATCACCCGAGCCGGTCCAGGTACCAAAATTATTTGCATGGGCAACATCGCCCAGATCGACACCCCTTACCTCACCGAGGGCTCTTCCGGCTTAACCTTTGCCGTTGATAAATTCAAGGGCTGGCCGCACGGCGGACATATCACCCTGGCACGGGGTGAACGTTCGCGGCTGGCTGACTTTGCGAGTGAAGTTTTGTAATTTGAAAAGTTAATGGACAAAAGGGCGTTGGCTTAGCCAACGCCCTTTTGTCTTTTAGAGCTTAAAAATCGCCCCTTCCGCCTGATGCCAGGGACTCAAACTTGGTAATCCGGTTAATGAAGGCCAGCTTCACCACACCCGTTGGACCATTTCGCTGTTTGGCGATGATGACTTCGGCCACCCCCGGCTCCTTGCAAGCATCCTTGGTGTAGTACTCGTCGCGGTAAATAAACATGATGATGTCCGCATCCTGCTCAATCGCGCCGGACTCACGCAAGTCACTCATCATGGGGCGCTTGTCTGGGCGCTGCTCCACACTTCGGTTGAGCTGAGATAGCGCAATCACAGGACATTGCAACTCCCTGGCCAACATTTTCAGTCCGCGCGAAATTTCACCCAATTCCGTCGCGCGATTTTCTCCATCGCTGGAGGAACCACTCATCAGCTGCAAGTAATCGACAACAATTAAGCCCAATTTCCCGCATTGGCGCGACAAACGACGGGCGTTGGCGCGGAGTTCGCTGGAGGTCAAACCTGCAGATTCATCGATATGCAAGGAAATAGTCCGCAACTTCTCGATGGCCTCGGTTAGACGTGGCCATTCTTCGTCTGTCAGTTTACCGGTGCGCAAATGGCCTTGGTCAATGCGTCCAATCGAACCCACAATACGCACAGCAAGCTGTGCGGCACCCATTTCCATAGAAAATACAGCAACCGGCAAGCCTTCGTTAAGTGCTACATGCTCGGCAATATTGATCGCCAGCGCTGTTTTACCCATCGAAGGACGAGCTGCAAGCACAATCAAATCTCCAGCTTGAAAGCCAGCTGTCATACGGTCAAGATCATAAAATCCGGTCGGTACCCCCGTGACATCATTGGGGTTGTCCGCCATTTCCTGAACCCGGTCGAGCAAATCAACCACCAACGTGTCCATGGACTGAAAGCCCTGCTTTGTCCGTGCACCCTCTTCCCCAATATTGAATATTTTTTGCTCTGCTTCGTCCAGTATGGCGGCCACAGGCCGTCCTTTGGGATTGAAAGCGTTGGTCGATATTTCATCACTGGCAGTTACCAACTTACGCAGGACCGACCGCTCACGCACGATCTCGGCGTAGCGCCGAATATTGCCAGCGCTTGGCACATACTGGGCTAACGAGTTGAGGTAGGCCAGTCCACCGACTTCTTCTGCCTTGCCCTGGTTTTGCAATTGCTCAAACACCGTGATCACGTCAGCAGGTTTGGATGCATTGATCAGGGCACCAATGGCGGCAAAAACCATTCGGTGTTCATACCGGTAAAAATCACGATCCGTCAACAAGTCACCCACACGATCCCAAGCGCCGTTATCCAGCAGCAGCCCACCCAGCACACTGGACTCGGCCTCGATGGAATGCGGAGGTATGCGCAGTTGCGCTACTTGTCGATCTTGACTGAAGTCGTCACCCACGGCAGAAAGTACGGCAGACATTGAGGTTTCCTTTAAGCTTGGATGCTACGACGACGCTTGCTCGACGTCGAGTGAAATGCTGGGCATAAGCCATTTATAAGCTGTGCACAAACTGTGGAAATTTTGGGACAAGTTTCCCCGAAAATACAAAAGCCGCCTGGGCTTGCACCCTGGCGGCTTTTGAACTGAGCGTAGCGGATTAAGCCGTTTCGCCGTATACCGAGACGTTGATATCAACAACTACGTCGGTGTGCAATGACACACTGACAGTGCTGTCACTAACAATCTTGATCGGACCGTTAGGCATCCGAATCTGCGACTTGGTTACCTTGTAACCATTTTTGGTCAGTTCTTCAGCGATATCCGCATTGGTCACGGAACCAAACAGACGACCGTCAACACCGGCCTTTTGGGTCAACTTGCAGGTCGTACCTGCCAGTTTTTCACCCAAGGCTTGGCATTCGGCCAACTTGACGGCTGCAGCCTTTTCAAGTTCAGCGCGTTTGACTTCAAACTGCTGTTTTGCTGACTCCGTGGCGCGACGGGCGCGACCAGAAGGAATCAGAAAGTTGCGGGCGTAGCCATCTTTAACACGAACGATTTCGCCGAGATTGCCAAGGTTCACGACCTTGTCGAGCAGAATAATTTGCATGGTCGTATTCCTTAGATCTTGTGCTGATCGCTGTATGGCAGCATCGCGAGAAAACGCGCACGCTTGATAGCGGTGTTGAGTTGACGCTGGAAAATGGCACGGGTGCCAGTCAGGCGAGCAGGAATAATCTTGCCGTTTTCAGCGATGAAATCGCGAAGCGTGTCGATGTCTTTGTAATCGATCTCTTCAACGCCAGTCACGGTAAAGCGGCAAAAGCGCTTACGCTTGAACAGCAGGTTCTGGGCTGGGCGCTTAGGGCGCTTGTCTTTGTTATTGAAACGTTTTGGTCCGGCCATGATGGACTCCTTAAATTTTTACGAATTAGCTAATCTTGCTGAAATTCTTGAATATGAAAAACGACATATTTTCCGTTGCGGGGTGTCGCCAGAAAACCACTGAACTTCCAAGCACTGCCTATGGCTTGTTTAACAAGCCGTTCAGCCAATGCACCAAAAGCCACTGCTTTCATTGCTGCCTTAACCTGTCTTGTCTGCCCTGCTTCCTGAATGTCAGACTCATGATCGAGCCTGATGTTCAGTGCGGGTAATCCGGCTGGTGTGTAACGCAGAGCATCAATCTCGGCAATACAGGCAGTCAGAACAAGCTGGTTGGCAACGTGGTTCACATTCCTAGCTGGAAAATAATGACGTTAAGCTTGGTATTCAGCTTGTTGAGTCTTGCGAGCATCTTCACGCTCGACAGTTTTCATCATCGAAGAAGGGCCTGTATCGGCTTTTTTCTTCAGTACTGTCAGGTGACGCAAAACAGCATCATTGAACTTGAATGCATGTTCGAGTTCAGCCATCACAGCTTGATCAGCCTCGATGTTGACGCAAAGATAATGAGCCTTGGCAAGTTTGTTGATCATATAGATCAACTGGCGACGGCCCCAGTCTTCAACACGATGCACTTTGCCACCGCCAGCGGTGATCATGCCTTTGTAACGTTCCAGCATAGCGGGAACTTGCTCGCTCTGATCCGGGTGGATCATGAGAATAATTTCGTAATGACGCATTGATACTCCTTATGGATGGCCCAAATTCAGGCAGAAAAAACCACCCTCAGCGTCTAATTGAGGTATGGCAAGGGGAAGCCCAATATTATATGCCATCGTAAACCGGACGTCGTACTAATTCAGTTGGCAAGGCTTGAGGACGCGACAACAGGGTGACTAAAACCGTGACCAAAACGCCAGCAAAAACGCCAAATACACCGGAAGATACAGGCTGAATGCCAAGCCATAAACCCGTGCCGCTCAAGCCTAATGCAGATCGGATCGGGACGGTATTGACTGCCATGTAGTAGATCGTCAGACCAAGACCAGAAAGCATTCCTGCGACCGCCGCCTTCCGCGTGGTCCTGGCCCAAAATATTCCCAGTACCATGACAGGCACAAATGCAGCGCCCGCCAGCGAAAATGAAGCTGAAACAAGATAAAGAATATCAGCGGGTCGCTGAGCCGCCACATAGGCCGCAGCAAGCGCGACGACCAACAGAGCAAACTTGGACAACATCACCTTTCGCACAGCCCCCGCCTGGTTGCTTTCTCCCTGAAAAAACAAATCGTGCCCTAGCGCATTACCAATCGTCAACAACAGGCCATCCGCCGTTGATAGTGCAGCAGCCAGCCCGCCCGCAGCCACTAGACCCGAGACAACATAAGGCATACCGCCAAGTTCAGGCATTGCCAGCATCACAATATCGGCCCCCATCTTTAACTCTGCGAACTGGAGAATGTGGTCGCCATTCACATCGCTGACCGCAATCAGCGTTGGATCTACCTTGGCCCACTGCGCAATCCATGAAGGCAAGGAATCAAAATTTTGTCCTACCAGATGACTCATAACCTCAAATTTCACCAGGACAGCCAACGCAGGTGCCGCCAAGTACAACAGCGCAATGAAAAACAAGGACCATGCCACCGAAGTTCTCGCCTCTGCCACGGTCCGGGTTGTGTAAAAACGAGTCAGCAGGTGTGGCAAACCCGCCGTGCCGACCATCAAACAAAACATCAATGCCAGAAAGTTACGTCGGGAAACTTCAAACGCCTGTTGCTCATTAATGCTTCCTTGCGGGTCGCCAGCGAAGGGTTTGGCATGCGGGGGCATGCCACCCAAAGGTTTGGCTCTGTCAAAGTTATCCTGCATGGCATGCGTCCAATGCTCGCGAGCAGATATTGAATCCCTGGGCAGAGCCGCAAGCTCTCGTCTTGCGGCAACTATGACCGATTCATCAGCATGGCGTTCGTTCAATGAACGAACTTTTTCCCTCATCGCATGACGTTCACTCTCCAGTGACGCATCCACGTTTTGCAACTTCAGCTGATAGTCCCGCGCACGACGGGCGTATTCATTGATCACCTGCAACTCCGCGGGTGAATCTACAAGTTGTTGCTCCAGAGCGGCTATTTTTTGTAATTGCTGACCGTATACGAATGGGGCCAGTGGATTGCCAAGCTGCTTGTAGGCAAGCCATGAAACCGGGATCAAAAAAGCCAGGATCAGGACGACATACTGAGTCACCTGCGTCCATGTCACAGCCCGCATACCACCCAAAAACGAACACACCAATACGCCACCAAGCCCCAGCAAAATGCCAATTTCAAACTGGACACCTGTAAGTCGAGAAGTTATCAGCCCTACACCGTAAATTTGTGCTACCACATAGGTAAAAGAACACAGTACCGCTGCAAAAGCCGCAATCATCCGGGGCCAGCGACCTCCGAAACGGGCGCCAAAATAATCTGGAATTGTGTACAGACCCAGCCGTCTCAGGTAGGGTGCCACCAGCAGCGCAACCAAACAGAAGCCCCCCGTCCATCCCAGCACATAGACCAATCCTCCGGGCTGCGACTGGGTGCCAGAAAAGCCTTGAAGATAGAGGCCACCGGCCATACTGATGAAAGACGCCGCGCTCATCCAGTCAGCGGCGGTCGCCATGCCGTTATAAACCGCAGGAATGCTGCGGCCGGCAACGTAATACTCGGCCGCATCCGACGTTCGGCCATAGATGCCGATCACAGCATACAAACCAACCGTAGCAAACAGAAAAATGGCGCCCACCCACGTTTTTTTCAAACCCCACTGCTCAGCCAGGGCCAGGGCAAGCAAGAACAACAGCAAGCACACGACATAAGTTGCAAACTTACGATGTAGACGTTGCTTGTAGGCGCCATATGCAGCATCGCCCGTTGGCATCTCGCCATCCCGTCTATTGGCAATCCAGGCGAATACCGCAACGATGGCGATAAAAACAAATACGCTACCTTGCGCAGCAAACCAGTAACCCAAAGGCCAACTGCCCACAATCATCTGCAGATCGCGTGCAAAGAAAACCACACCGAACGAGGCTGCGAACCAAATTGCAAGAAGCCACCCGTGCAAGCGCAAGCCACCCGGAACAGGTTTAAATACGCTCGTCTCAACTACGGGTGGCATCATTGCTTCATCATGGCATCCAGTGATGCCGCCGGCTATAGGTGTTTGCTATTGCCCAGCCAGTCGCTTCCAAGTGGCAATGACAGAATCCGGATTCAGGGAAATTGATGAAATCCCCTCCTTTTTCAGCCACTCGGCAAAGTCAGGGTGATCACTAGGTCCCTGACCACAAATGCCGATGTACTTGCCTTGCTCTTTGCAGGCTTTAATAGCGAGGCTAATCAAGGAGGTCACGGCTGGGTCACGCTCATCAAAATCGGCGGCCAGCAGTTCCAGCCCGGAATCACGATCGAGTCCCAGGGTGAGTTGGGTCAGATCGTTTGAGCCAATCGAGAAACCATCAAAGTACTGCAGAAACTCATTCGCCAAGATGGCGTTACTGGGAATCTCGCACATCATGATGATCTTCAAACCATTCTCACCGCGTTTGAGGCCGTGAACCGCTAATAGCTCGGTCACTTTTTTGGCTTGCCCCAAAGTTCGTACAAAAGGAACCATCACTTGCACGTTACTCAAGCCCATATCCTGGCGAACACGCTTGAGCGCCTCGCACTCCATCGCGAATGCCTCGCTAAAGTCGGCACTGAGATAACGCGCTGCACCACGAAAACCGAGCATTGGGTTCTCTTCTTCTGGCTCGTAGCGGCTGCCACCAATCAGTTTGCGGTACTCATTGCTCTTGAAATCTGACAAGCGGACGATCACGGGTTTTGGCCAGAAAGCAGCGCCAATCGTGGCAACGCCTTCAGCGACCCGGTCCACGAAAAAAGCACGCGGCGAAGCATGGCCACGGGCGACAGATTCGACCGCTTTTTTCAGATCTGCATCTACATTTGGGTAATCCAGAATCGCCTTGGGATGCACCCCAATGTTGTTGTTGATGATGAACTCAAGGCGGGCTAAACCGACGCCCTCATTGGGTAACTGGCAAAAGTCAAACGCAAGCTGTGGATTGCCGACGTTCATCATGATCTTCACTGAAACTTCGGGCATTTCGCCGCGCTGAACTTCGGTGACTTCTGTTTCCAGCAATCCGTCGTAAATAAATCCTGTATCACCCTCGGAGCAACTGACAGTCACCAGCATGCCGTCCTTGAGTACTTCGCTCGCATCACCACAACCCACCACCGCTGGGATACCCAACTCACGCGCGATGATGGCGGCGTGACAGGTACGCCCGCCACGGTTCGTCACAATGGCCGCGGCCCGTTTCATCACCGGCTCCCAATTAGGATCCGTCATGTCAGTCACAAGGACATCGCCAGGCTGCACTTTGTCCATCTCGCTGATGTTGTGCACGATGCGAACCGGGCCGGTACCAATCTTCTGGCCAATGGCCCGTCCTTCGACGATCACAGCGCTTTTACCCTTGAGCTTGTAACGGTATTCAGCCTTGCCTGCAGCCTGGCTCTTCACCGTCTCTGGACGCGCCTGCAGAATATAAAGTTCGCCGTCCAGCCCGTCTTTGCCCCATTCAATGTCCATGGCGCGGCCATAGTGCTGCTCAATCACCAATGCATAAGCAGCCAGCTTTTCGACATCAGCATCGGTCAAGGAGTAACGATTGCGCAGTTCGGTGGGAACATCTGTCGTTTTGACCAGTTTGCCACTGGCAGCTTTTTCCTCAGCCGTGGTGAACTGCATCTGGATCAATTTGGAGCCCAGACTACGGCGAATGACAGCGCGTTTACCCGCCTTGAGCATCGGCTTGTGCACGTAGAACTCATCAGGATTCACCGCACCCTGCACCACCGTCTCACCCAGTCCGTAGCTGGAGGTAATGAAAACTACGTCTTGAAAACCGGATTCGGTATCAATGGTGAACATGACACCTGCCGCGCCCAAGTCAGAACGCACCATGCGCTGAATACCGGCACTCAAGGCCACATGCTCGTGGGCAAAGCCTTTATGTACACGGTAACTGATAGCCCGGTCGTTGTACAAGGAGGCGAAGACTTCCCTGATTTTGTGAAGTATCTCGTCGATACCAATCACATTCAAAAAAGTTTCTTGTTGGCCAGCAAATGACGCATCCGGCAAATCTTCTGCGGTGGCGGACGAGCGGACGGCAAATGACGCTGCTGGGTTTCCTGAACTCAGGGTGATGAAGGAATCGCGAATTGCCTGCTCCAGATCTGCTGGAAACGGCTGAGACTCCACCATGGCACGAATCTCGGCGCCAACCTGAGCCAGTGCCCTCACGTCTTCGGTATCCAAGGCACTCAAACGGGCATTGATCCTGCCAGCCAAGTCTTCATAGGCCAGGAAATCGCGAAAGGCATGAGCCGTTGTCGCAAATCCGGTTGGTACCTTGACGCCTGTCGGCAAGTTAGAAATCATTTCGCCGAGACTGGCGTTTTTACCGCCAACCGACTCGACGTCGGTCATTCTCAGGTTTTCAAACGGTACGACCAAGTCGGTCGGATTGAAAAGTGCAGACATGGGAAAGCTCCAGAAGTTAAAAGCGGGTCTATGCATGAAGCCGAGCGATCTGGTGCGCTGGCAATGCCCATACAAACAGCCTGACTTTTTTGTTGTTCTAGTTGGTCAGTGCTGCGCATGGAAGAAATGGGTTAGATTGGCATTATTGTAGGTTGCGAACCAAAACGACAATAAAGGCCGTTCTTGTCGAAAGGCTGAAAACTAATCGACTCCCTAATTTTCAAAATATCATGCCCAACAGAACTGTGTTTTTTATTTCCGACGGTACGGCTATCACGGCAGAAACCTTCGGCAAGGCCATTCTTGCCCAGTTTGAGACGGATTGTCTTCACATACGCTTGCCGTTTGTGGACTCGGTTGAAAAGGCGAACAAGGCGGTCCGACAGATCAATCATGCCGGGATCGTGGACGGCAAAAGGCCCATTGTTTTTACAACCTTGGTCAATATGGAGGTTCTTAAAGTCATCACCAACGGCTGCCAGGGCATGCTCTTGGACATGTTTGGCACCTTCGTCCATCCGCTTGAAACCGAACTTCAACTCAAATCCAATCATCGAATTGGCCGCTTTACCGATGCCAGCAAGAGCAAGGAATACCAATTGCGCATTGAAGCCATCAATTTTTCTCTGGCCCATGACGACGGGCAGTCCCACCTTGACCTTGAGCACTCGGATGTTATTTTGGTAGGCGTCAGTCGGAGCGGAAAGACACCGACCTCCCTCTATCTGGCCATGCAATATGGACTCAAAGCATCCAACTACCCACTGATTCCAGAAGACTTTGAACGCCGCCATTTGCCGCCTGCGCTGACAACGCACAAGAACAAGCTCTTTGGCCTGACGATCCAACCTGAGCGTTTGAGCGAAATCCGCAACGAGCGACGACCCAACTCCCACTACGCATCACTGGAAAACTGTCGCCTGGAGGTGAAGGAAGCCGAGGCCATGATGCGACGTTCCGGTATTCGCTGGCTGTCGACCACAACCAAGTCCATCGAAGAAATCGCAACGACCATCCTGCAAGAAATCAGACCGGAACGGCTTGCTTATTGATCTCCGTCAAGCGGGTTTTCATTAGCAATTGAATCTAATTGAGAATCAATGTCATTTGTGCGAGTTTTTAGTATACTGGGCGGCAAGACGCTAACCATTCAGCATTTGTATCGGCAGCGCATCCTCCCAACTAAAAACCAAACGCTCATGCGATCTAAGCAACTGAATACCTCCAGCCAATCTTTTCAATGTTCCGTTGATCAAATGGCGGCCAACAGCAGCGGAACCGTCATCGGCTTAATCGAGCCACTAGGTGTAGGTGGCGAATTGGGTCTGGTTCGACGCTTGGCTGAGTTGGGTTTTTTACCTGGTGAAAGTGTGACTGTTTTACGGCGTGGACCAGGAGGCCGCGAGCCCATCGCAGTGCAGATTGGGGAGACCGTTTTTGCACTGCGAAGCATTGAAGCCTCGTGCATTGAAATTAACCGACAACTGATGACGGAGCCGGCATGAACCCGGTGCCCATGGGTCTGCAGCAACCTTGCGTTGCACTGGTGGGCAACCCCAACTGCGGCAAAACCGCGCTGTTTAACCTGCTCACAGGGGCACAGCAAAAGGTGGCCAACTACGCTGGCGTCACGGTTGAGCGCAAGCAAGGTCATGCCCAGCTGGCCGATGGACGTACGCTCTCCATCGTCGATTTGCCGGGAACCTACAGCCTGAACCCCTCCACCGCCGACGAGTCGGTGACGCATGATGTGTTGATGGGACTTCGTTCTGGAGAAACACCTCCGGACGCCATCGTGGCGGTGGTGGATGCCACCAATCTGCGCATGAATTTGCGGCTGGTTCTGCAGTTGCGCGCGCTGGGCCAGCCCATGGTTGTGGCGCTGAACATGATGGACGTTGCGCGCGCGCACGGCCTGCAAATTGATGTGCAAAAACTCAGTTCCGAGTTGGGTTTGCCAGTGGTGGAAACTGTCGCCGTTGACAACAGCCTGTTTGGCAACTGGCTGTCGCGCTGGACGGGCCACGCTGCGGAAAATGGCCGCGACGCCCTGCTTGCGGCGGCCCAACAGGCGCTGGCAACGCAGGCCTTAAACGTCGAGCGCCCTGATCTGTTAAACCAAGTGCAGCTAGATCTGGTGGTATTACAAAAACAAGTCAACCGCATCCTTTCAGTGGCGGTCCCGCAAGCGCCGCGCATCAAACGCTTTAACCACCATATTGACGCAGTGGTGATGCACCCTGTTTGGGGGCTGGTACTGCTGTCGGCTCTGTTGATGATGATTTTCCAAGCCGTTTTTTCATGGGCCAATGTGCCGATGGACGCCATCAAGGAAGTGATGGCTGCCGTCGCTGACTTCATCCGGGCGAACATGCCGGAAGGCATGCTGCGAAGCCTGCTGGTGGACGGCGTGGTGGCAGGCTTGGGCGGCGTAGTGGTTTTTTTGCCGCAAATCCTGATCCTGTTTTTCTTCATCCTGCTGCTGGAGGATTCGGGTTACCTGCCACGCGCTGCCTTTTTGCTGGACAACGTGATGGGCAAAGTCGGCTTGTCAGGCCGGGCCTTTATTCCACTTTTATCCAGCTTTGCCTGTGCCATTCCAGGCATCATGGCCACCCGCACCATCCCGAACTGGCGGGACCGGCTGGCCACCATCATGATTGCGCCGCTGATGACCTGTTCAGCCCGACTGCCTCTTTATGCCTTGTTGATTGGGGCGTTCATTCCGGCGCGTGATGTCGGCATGTTCAACCTGCAGGGCCTGACCCTGTTTGGCCTCTACGCCGCTGGCATTCTGTCGGCCATGGCGGTTGCCTGGGTATTCAAACGCACCTGGATGAAAAGTGGATACCAGCCACTGATGCTGGAGTTGCCACCCTACCGCATGCCCAACCTTCGCAATTTGATGATGGGGCTGTGGCAGCGAGCCGCCATTTTTATGCGCCGGGTTGGTACGATCATTTTTACCGTCATGGTGCTGCTGTGGTTCCTGTCCACCTTTCCTGGCCCACCGGACGGTGCCACCGGTGCCGCCATTCAGTACAGTTTTGCCGGCATGCTGGGCCACGCGCTGGAGTATATTTTTGCCCCGATTGGTTTTAATTGGCAAATTTCTCTCGCCCTGGTACCCGGTATGGCCGCACGTGAAGTGGCGGTCGGCGCACTGGCGACCGTTTACTCGCTGTCGGCCACAGGCGAAGAAACCGCCCAAGCCCTCAGTCCCATCATTGCCCAGGGCTGGTCGATTGCCACGGCCTACTCTCTGCTGGCCTGGTACGTTTTTGCGCCGCAATGCATCTCAACTCTGGCGGTCGTCAAGCGCGAAACCAATTCGTGGCGGTACCCGGTTTTGATGGCGGCCTATTTGTTTGCTTTGGCCTATTTGGCTTCGTTCATCACATTTCGCGTTGTCAGTGCACTTGCGCTGAATTGAGCACCATGAACACCCATTTTTTATTCGATGTTTTCCAGTTTCTGGTGGTCTTTATTCTGGTCGCTGGTTGCACCGTGTACTGCCTGCTCACGCTGGCCCCCAACGTCCTCAAACAGCCCTTGAAACTGGCTTTGCTGCGCTGCCCGCTACCTGCTTTTGTCGCGGCCAAGCTGCGGCAGACCACGGTCACCGGAGCCTGTGGCTCGAACTGCGGCGCTTGCTCACCCAGCCCAAGTGCGCCACAAACCGTGAAGTGGCATCCACGTAAGCGGTAAAGCCAGGAATTTCAGCATCAGTCAATGGACATCCCGTTTGCACGTCGACAGTAGCTGTGCATCGTGTCAGCAGCACCCACAAATAATCCAGACGCGGCACGAAGCGCCCGCGGAAATATCTTTTTAAATTGAGTCACAAATAGTAATAATTCTCATTTAGAATAAAGACCACTTCAAAGCCAGCCACACCGCGCATTTTTGCTGCTTGCGGATTCAGCCAGCCAATCACACTTTGACCAAGGCCGCAAGCATGACCAACCGCACAAAAATAGAGACAAAACAGGCTATAGCCCCCGTATTTATTGCGCAATCAGCTATTAATTCAATAGCAAATCCATCAGCACTACTCCCACTTGGCGCCCTGCTGCTGGCAGGCTCCATGAGCGCCATGGCCCAGCAAACCGCCATTGACTCTGAAAAAACACTAAAGCCTGTGGTGGTCAAGGAACGTGCTGAAGCGCCCGAGGGCAAAGACGCCTTGCGTGCCACCACGACCAGCATCGGCAAGGGCAAACAGGCATTGCGTGACATTCCACAATCAGTCACGGTGGTGACCGAGAAACTGGTGGATGACCGCAATCTGGACACCCTGAAAGACGTGCTGCACAACACCGCCGGCGTCACTTTTCAGGCGGCTGAGGGGGGCGAAGAAGATATTCGTTTGCGCGGCTTTTCGCTGGCAACCACCGGTGACATTTTTGTAGACGGCCTGCGTGACCCCGCTTTTTATGAGCGCGACACCTTCAACAGCGACCGCATTGAGTTGCTGCGCGGCTCGGCCTCCATGCTGTTTGGCCGTGGCTCCACCGGCGGCGCGGTCAATCAGGTCAGCAAGCAACCGCATGCCATGGATGAGAGTGAAATCTCCACCACCCTGGGCAATTACAACTATCGACGCATCACGGGCGACTTCAACATCCAGACCGGTGAAAACGCCGCCTTGCGCATCAACGCCATGGCCACCAAAGCCGACAACAACGGCGCTGGCAGCAGCATTGACAAGAAAGGCATTGCAGCGACTTATCGTTTTGGCATCGGCACCGCCGACGAATTTTTGGTGGGTGTGTATGACCTGGACAACAACAACGGCATGAATTACGGCATCCCCTGGATCAAGCCCACCTCAGCCTCTGCGGCGTCAACCACCACCCCCATCAACCAGCTCGACCCCAGCGCCTATTACGGCTTGGCCAGCGACTACAACGCGGGCAGCGCCCAGTACTTGACCGCCAGTCACACCCACCGCTTTCAGGATGACAGCGAGCTGAAAACCAGCATTCGCAAAGGCCGCTTTGAGCGCGATCAACGCGCCAACACCATCCGACTGCCCAATACAACGGGCTTGAACAACCTGACTGACGCCACCGTACTGACCCGCAGTGCCAAGCTCAAAATCCAGGACCTGGACGCCTTGTATCTGCAAAGTGATTACAGCCACAAATTCGCGGCCCTCGGCTTCAAACACGAGGTACTGGCGGGCGTGGACTTTGCCGACGAAGCCAAAAATGTCTACCGCGCTTCGGGCAGCACGGCAAATTTGGGAACCACCGTGGGCACGCCAAACGACGGCGTCTGGGTCAATGAAAGCCAGCGCGTGGTCAGCGTGTCAAGTGCTTTTCGGGCTAAAAACATGGGGGTGTATGCCCAGGACATGATCCAGGTTGCACCGCACTGGAAAGTGCTGGCGGGCCTGCGCTATGACAGTATGGAGGGCACGTTTGACAATGTGTCGGCCGCGGGCGTCATCACCTCCACTTACCAGCAAAGTATCTCGGACTGGAGCAAGCGCGTTGGTGTGCTGTACCAGCCCAATGAACTGAGCTCGTACCACTTCTCGTTCGGCACGTCGTTCAACACCTCGGCCGACACTTACTCCTACAGCGCACTCAGCGCCAATACCGACCCGGAACAAAGCCGGAACATCGAAATTGGCGCCAAGCTGGACACCGCCGACAAGCGCTTCACCACCCGTCTGGCGCTTTTTTACTCGACCAAGTACAACGAGCGCAACACCGACCCGGACTCGGCCGCCACGGCCCTGCTGTTATCCGGCCAACGCCACACCGCCGGTTTTGAGATCGACACCACCGGCCGCCTGACCGACAAATGGGAGGTTTATGGCTCTTACATGTGGATGCCCACGGCGGTCATTGACGTCGCAGCCCCCACGGCCCAAGCGGGAGAAAGACAGGGCGAGCGTCCCTCGCTAACCCCGGAACATAGCGGCACCGTATGGACGACTTACCAAGTCACCCCGCAATGGCGCGTGGGCACCGGTATCAACTTTCGCAGCGAACAGGCCCCCAACCGAAACCCAGGCTGGCTGGCACCCGGCTTCGCCACCCTCGACTTGATGAGCGAATACAAGTTTGACGAGCGTTACACCGTGAAAGCCAACCTGACCAACGTCGCCAACAAGCTCTACGCCGACTCCCTGTACACGGGGCATTACGTACCCGGCGCCGGTCGCATGGCGCAGGTCACGCTGAACGTCAAGTTTTAAGCCATCGAAAGCCAACGCCATGCTGCTCCATATCCCCCATGTCTTGACCACCGATGAAGTGCGCCGCGCCCAGGACCTGCTGGCCAGTGCACCTTGGGGTGACGGTCGCCCCGGCGCTGGCGTGCAGGCGGCTCAGGTCAAAAACAACGAGCAGTTGCCGCACGATTGCGACGCTGCCCGTGAAATCCGCGCCCTGGTGCTGCGCGGCCTGGACCGTCAACCCCTGTTTTTTTCGGCAGCCTTGCCCAAACGGGTGTTCCCGCCCCGGTTGAACCGCTACGGCGGCGACAGCAATTACTACGGCAACCATATTGATGGCTCCGTGCGGTATATGCCGGAAACCGGTCAGCGCGTTCGCTCAGACGTCTCGTGCACCGTGTTTCTCTCCGACCCCGCAGACTACGACGGTGGCGAACTGTGCATTTCAGACACCTATGGCGAACAAGCCGTTAAGTTACCCGCCGGTCACATGGTGCTGTACCCCGGCACCAGCCTGCACCAGGTGAAGCCCGTGACGCGTGGCTACCGCCTTGCCTGCTTCTTCTGGATCGAAAGCATGGTCCGCAGTGATGAACAACGCCGCCTGCTGTACGAGCTGGATATGAACTTGCTGCGTCTGCGCGAGCGCCATGGCGAAACAACCGAAACCACCGGACTGACCGGCACTTATCACAACCTGCTGCGCATGTGGGCAGACACCTGAACCGGGAGCAAACGATGCAATTTATCTCAACCCTTGGCGCCAGCCTGGCTTTGGTTATTGGCTCAGCTTGGTGGGTTTTTCGTAAATAACCATGGCTCAATATCAAAGCTGTTAGCTTCTAAACTATGGTTTTATCTGAACGCCCCAAGCATTTTCCCGTCATGAACCGCAATGTCACCATCGCTATCAGCGTTGTCGTCTTCCACATCGCCATGCTATGGGCTTTGCAAACCGGTCTGCTGCGTCGCGCCGTCGAGGTCATTGTGCCCGCCGAAATCCTGAGCGAGTTCATTGAAGCACCGTCGCCCAAAGTGGTGCCCCCACCGCCGGCACCACCGACACCCGTCAAACACCTGGCGGCCAAAGCACCCGCGCCGACCCAGCCCGCGGCGCCCCAACCACTGGCCATTGCAGACCTTACGCCGTCACCCAATGCCCCGGTCGGCGTCATCGCCCCGGCGCCCGTCGCCCAGACGATTACGGCCCCGGTGGCCATGGCGGCCCCCGCGCCAGCCCGCGTGGAGTTACCGTCCAGCAACGCCGACTACTTGCAAAACCCCAAACCGCCCTATCCCGCTTTAAGCAAACGGCTGGGCGAGCAGGGCAAGGTCATGGTGCGTGTCCTGATCGGGGTGGACGGCACGGCGCAAAAAGCCGAAATCAAACAATCCAGCGGATTTGACCGACTGGACCAGTCCGCCCTGAACACGGTCCTGCGCTGGCGTTACGTTCCCGGCAAGCGGGCTGGCGTGGCCGAGGCCATGTGGTTCAACGTGCCAATTAACTTCGTACTCGAATAATCTTTTTTTCTCTGGAGAATTTATGGAATCACAACTCGGCCTGGTCAACGTCTGGACCCAAGGTGACTGGGTCACTAAAACCGTCGCCTTGATATTGCTCACCATGTCGCTGGCCTCATGGATGGTCATCATCATCAAGGCACTGGACATCCTGAAATACAAGAAACTGGCCGCCAGCGCCGAGAACTTCTGGCACAGTGAAGACTTGACAGCCGGCTTAACACGCCTGGGCGGTGACGACAGCAACCCGTTTCGCCAACTGGCACTGGCCGGGCGTGAAGCCATAGCCCATCACCGCAACACAAAGGTCCAGCTGCACGACACCCTGGATGCCAGTGACTGGATCACACGCTGTTTGCGCAACGCTATCGATGACAATACTGCCCGCCTGCAATCAGGTCTGGCTGTGCTGGCGTCGGTCGGCTCAACGGCCCCGTTTGTCGGTCTGTTTGGCACGGTCTGGGGCATTTACCATGCGCTGTTAGGCATTGGCGCCGCCGGACAAGCCACCATTGACAAGGTCGCCGGCCCAATTGGCGAATCGCTCATCATGACGGCGCTGGGCCTGGCGGTAGCAATTCCGGCTGTGTTGGGCTACAACGCGCTGGTGCGGGGCAACAAGTCCATACTGATCAAACTCAACCGTTTCGCCCACGATTTACATGCTTACTTTTTGACCGGGGCCCGGGTTGGCACTGGTGACGGCAAAGTCGTGGCCATGAAAAAGGCTTAAGAGGTACATCATGGCTTTTGGAACCCAAGACGAACCCGATGAAGTGATGAACGAGATCAACATGACGCCCCTGGTGGACGTGATGCTGGTTTTACTGATCATCTTCATCATCACCGTGCCGGTCATGAAACATGCCGTCAACGTGGATTTGCCGCGTGCGACCAACCAGGCGCAGGACGTCAAGCCGCAAACCATTTTGCTGAGCGTGAATGCACAAGGCAACTATTACTGGAACGAAACACGCGTGGAGGACGACGCCCTGCCCGCGCTGCTGCAGACCGAGGCGGCCAAAAATCCACAGCCCGATTTACACATCCGTGGCGACAAGGATGTGCGTTATGAGCGGGTGGCACAAGCCATGGCCGCTGCACAGCAAGCCGGCGTTAAAAAAATCGGGTTTATTACCGAACCTAAGCACTGAATTCGGGACTTGATGATGCAGGCCACCACGCATATCCAGAAGCAAGACCCCGTCCCCACCGGGGCCGTACTCCACCCATCTTCGGATGATTCGTCCGGGACGGTGCAGAGTACGGAACTATTCCAAGGGAAAAAATCAGTTGCGATAGAACACAACGGCGCGATCTACCGCCTGCAAACGACCAAATTAGGCAAACTTATTTTGACCAAATAACGCTTGCCTGAATGCAAGGTCCGTTTTAAAGGCCGATTGCCGCAATGCCCGCCTTGGCGATCTGGGCATCTTCGTTCGACTTCACGCCGCTGACACCCACGGCGCCCAGACATTGACCGTCTTTCATGATCGGGACACCGCCTTCAAGCAGGCCTTTGATATCAGGCGCGCTCAAAAATGAGGTGCGTCCGCCGTTGATGACATCTTCGTACAACTTGGTTTCACGGCGACCCAGCGCGGCCGTATGGGCCTTGGCGGGTGCAATGTGGGCAGAAATGGCGGCGGCTCCGTCCAGGCGCTGCAAGCACAGCAAATGGCCACCGTCATCAACAACTGCAATGGTCACGGCCCAGTTGTTTTTCAGGGCTTCCGCTTCGGCGGCGGCCACAATGGCTTTGACGTCTGTCAGTTCGAGGGTAAATTTGCTTTTCATGGGTGAAGTCACTTGATTTGAAGAAGTATTGAGGATAACGGCAACTTGACCCCGCTTTGGCCGCATTGTGGGTGAAGGTATCCTTACAAAATATAGGCGTCGGTCATGATAGATTTTCGCCACCACCCCGATTCGCCCTAAAATAATCTGTAACTGCATGATGCAGACACTGAAGGAGTTTGACTATGAATGACAACGTTCAATCGATCGACAGCGGCTACGGTTATGTAGCGTCGGCCGAACAGCGCAACAAAGTACTGCGCAATACCTATTGGTTGCTGGCCTTAAGCCTGGTGCCTACCGTGCTGGGTGCCTGGCTGGGTGTCGCCACCGGTATCACCCGCTCTCTGGGAGGTGGCTTGGGCCTGATTGTGTTTTTGGGTGGGGCGTTCGGCTTCATGTACGCCATTGAGAAAACCAAGAATTCAGCGGCGGGTGTGCCCGTGTTGCTGGGTTTCACTTTCTTCATGGGCTTGATGCTGTCACGCATGATTGCCATGGTGTTGGGTTTCAAAAACGGCCCTGAACTGATCATGACCGCCTTTGGCGGCACAGCGGGCGTGTTTTTTGTGATGGCCAGTCTGTCCAGCGTGATCAAGCGCGATCTCTCCGGCATGGGCAAGTGGCTGTTTGTAGGCGCCGTGGCGGTCATGGTTGGCGGCATCATCAATGTGTTCGTCGGATCGACAGCGGCCATGATGGCTATTTCGGTCGCGGTGATTGGTATTTTCAGTGCCTACATGCTGTATGACCTGAAACGCATCGTGGACGGTGGTGAAACCAACTACATCAGCGCCACGCTGGCGCTGTATCTGGACATCATCAATGTGTTCCAGGCTCTGTTGGCCCTGCTGGGTATTGCGGGCGGTGAGCGCGATTGAACGCGATTCGCTCACTGGAAAAAGGCCCTTCGGGGTCTTTTTTGTTGGTAAAAACATGGCCGTGCTCAATGCAGCGCGTAATATGCCGATAAAGAAGTTATGCCTCTGCTCCATCCCATGACTCAACGCCTGATCATCACGGCTATCGCCCTGCTACTGGCTGGTTGCGAAATCCCCGGGATGGAGCCTGATCCGAGAATTGCCAAGCGCGAAGCCGATGCCAAAGCCATTGGCAGTGCCTGCCGACACGGGTTGCGCAGCATTGAAGACTGCTACAGCCTGAATGAGGAGGCCTCCAAAGCGGACATCTTTAGCGGCTGGAAAGACATGGATCAATACATGCGCGAGAACAAGATTGAGGGCGTTCGTGCTTCGGTCGGCAAGACCGATCCAGTGGAAGAAACTGTTGTAGAAGAAAAACCGTCCAAAGCCGACACCCGGGCGAGCGCTAAATCGACTGCCAAGCCGGCCGCAAAAGCAGCCGCGCACTGAGAAGTTACCCCCTCAAGCGGTCGCTTTCCGGTCAAGCTTCCAGGTCAAACACCGCCATGCTCTCCACATGGGCCGTGTGCGGGAACATGTTCACCACGCCCGCTAAAGAACAGCGATAACCGGCCTGATGCACCAGCAATTCGGCATCGCGCGCCAGCGTAGACGGATTGCAACTCACATAGACAATTCGTTTGGGCGGCGTCCAGGCCTCGGCACCCGGTGTTAGCGAATGATTGAGGGGGTCCAGCTTTTGCTGGTGCAAGTCAGCCAGCGCCTGCACCAAGGCAACTGCGCCCTCACGTGGCGGGTCAATCAACCATTTGTCAGCCACACCGTCTTGAATCAACACCGCCGGCGTCATTTCAAAGAGGTTTCTTGCTACGAAATTAGTAGCTGCTAGCGCACTATGGACGGGGGCTAAGGCCACATTTACCTTGTAATTTTCGCGCGACCGCGCCACCAGCGACTCGCTGCCCTCAACACCCAAAACCTCGCGCGCCTGCGTTGCAATCGGCAGCGTGAAATTACCCAGACCACAAAACCAGTCGATTACTCGTTCATTTTTTGTGGCGCCCAACAGGCGCAAGGACCGTGACACCAGCACCCGGTTGATGTGCGGGTTGACCTGCGTGAAGTCGGTCGGCTTGAACGGCATGTGGATGCCGAACTCCGGCAAGTCGTAACTCAGCTCCGCCCCGCCTTCGTCCAGCAGATGCACCGTCTCCGGGCCTTTGGGCTGCAACCACCATTGCACCCCGACATGCCGTTGCGCAAAATCACGCAGCAGGGCCAGATCGCCCTCACTCAGGGGCTGCATGTGGCGCAGCACCAGCGCGGTCACGGAATCACCACACGCCAGTTCGATCTGGGGACAATCCTCAATCGCGTCCATCGACGTAATCAGTGCCCGCAGTGGCAGCAGCAAGTCGCTCACATGCGGCGGCAACACGTGGCACTCTTTCATGTCGGCCACATAGCCGCTTTTGCGCTCATGAAAACCCACCAGCACCGCGCCCTTCTTGCGCACATGACGGACCGAAATCCGGGCCCGGTAGCGGTAACCCCAAGCCGGGCCTTCGATCGGCCGCAAAATATTGTCGGCCTTGACCTTGCCCAGATGCCACAAGTTGTCTTCCAGCACCCGCTGCTTGACCGCCACCTGTGCGCCGATGTGCAGATGCTGCATTTTGCAGCCACCACAAGCACCTTCATGCAAACCAAAATGCGGGCAACCCGGCTGCACGCGTTGCGAGGACTCGCGGTGAATCGCGGTCACCACGCCCTGCTCCCAATTGTTTTTCTTGCGGTGCACCGTGGCGCTCACCAACTCGAACGGCAACGCGCCCTTGATGAACACCACCTTGCCATCGGCCCGGTGCGCCACACCCTGCGCTTCGAGGTCCAACGACTCGATCAAAAGCCAATCAGGCGGAATAGTGTCAGTTTTTTGAATTTCGTCAGTCATGGGGCTATTGTCTCAGGCCCACGCCTTCAGATATTCATCCCAATGCGATTCCAACGGCGCCAGCTGACCCAGTGTGTCCTTGACCATGGCGATCTCCTGCTCGTACTCGCGCTCCAGCAGGCCGCCGCGCATTTTCTGAAAACGGCAGTACAACAGGTAGGTGTTCATGACATCGGTTTCGCAGTAGCGACGGATGTCGTCAAGCTTGCCTTCCAGATACACCGGATACACGGCTGAGCCGTCCATGCCCAGCTTGCCCGGAAATCCACAGAGCTTGGCCAGCGCGTCCATTGGCGCATTATTTTTGGGCTGGTACATGGCCAGCAGATCCATCAAGTCAAGGTGCCGCATGTGGTAGCGGCTGATGTAGTTGTTCCACTTGAACTCGCGATCATCCTCACCCATGTCCCAATATTTATCGGCTACCACACCGTGTTTCAGCCCGCGGTAGTGCAGCACCGGCAAGTCAAAACCACCGCCATTCCAGCTCACCAGTTGCGGCGTATGCTTTTCCAGCGTGTTGAAGAAAGTCTGAATCACCTTGCCTTCGCTGTGATCGTCTTTGTCCACAAACGAATGCACGCGCAAGCCCTCGGCATTGCGAAACACCACGCTGATGACCACGATGCGTTGCAGATACAAGGGCATGAAATCGCTCTGTCCTTTGGCCTTGCGTTCTTCCAGCCAGGCGCCGTAGACATCGGTATCACTCACACCAGAAGATTCACCGCGCAAGGCCCGCAGACCCGCGATGTCGGGAATGGTTTCGATATCGAAGACAAGAACAGGCGAACTCATCAGTTACCCGTCAAAGCAGCGCTTGTTGCGTGATACCGCGCCGCGCCAGATAGCGCTTGAGCTTGCACAGCGCCTCGTTCTGGACCTGTCGCACGCGCTCCCGGGTCAGCCCCAAGCGCAGGCTGAGCACATCCAGCGTCTCAGGATCGCGGTCATGCAAACCAAAACGACCTTCCAGAATCTCTTTTTCGCGTTCCGACAAGGTGCCGATCCAGTCCTCCAGCAAACGCTCCACTTCGTGGGCCTGCGTCACGCCAAGTGGATCCACGGTGATCTCATCCACCAGTGAGTCACCCAAGGTCTGATCTTCACCGGAGCGATCCAGCGAGGCGTCCAGCGATCTGGGCGCTTCTGCTAAGGCCAGTAAATCGGCAATGTCGGCTGCATCACGCCCCAACAAGGCGGCAATATCATCGACACGAATGCCTTCAGGACGATTGGTCACCAGGGTTGCATCATTTTCCAGCGCCCGGCGTGCGCGCAACACCTGCTGCAGCTCCCGGACCACGTTCACGGGCAGCCGCACCGCCCGCCCCTGGTACATCAAGGCACGGTCTACCGATTGACGAATCCACCAGGTGGCATAGGTCGAGAACCGAAATCCGCGCTCGGGCTCAAACTTGTCAATGGCATGCATCAAACCCAGGTTGCCTTCCTCGATCAGGTCAGACAAGGGCACGCCGCGCCCCAGATACGCCTTGGCGATGCTCACCACCAGCCGCAGATTGTGCTCAATCATGCTTTGGCGGGCGGCAAAGTCGCCAGCGCGGGCCCTGGTTGCAAACTCGAACTCTTCTTGCGCCGTGAACAGCTCGGTGCGGCGCACGTTGCGCAGATAAACGGTCAGTGCATCACCTGGCTCACCGGTCACATCGACAGTGAGAGGAAGTTCGGAGAATGAAGAATTTGCTATTAAATCAATAGCTATATTCGCACTATCTACGGGGGCTAGAACTGGATTTACTTCATAATCCGACGCGCCACGTGTCTGGGGTCTGGCTGACAGGCCATTGCCATTCACGGGGCGTTTTTTCACGGCATGTTCCCGTCACCTGGCTGGCAGGTACTTGGCCGGATCAACGGGTTTGCCTTGACGGCGAACCTCAAAATGCAGCTTGACGCGGTCTGCATCGCTGTTGCCCATCTCGGCAATCTTCTGGCCCTTGCGCACCGACTGATCTTCTTTGATCAGCAAGGTCTTATTGTGGGCATAAGCCGTCAGGTAAGTATTGTTGTGCTTCAGGATGATCAGGTTGCCATAGCCGCGCAAACCAGCCCCGACATACACAACCCGACCGTCTGCGGCGGCCAGCACAGGGTCGCCCGCATTGCCACCAATATCCAGTCCCTTGTTCTTGACTTCATCAAACCCGGCCAGTACGGTGCCGTTGGTTGGCCAGATCCAGCCGATCTCATCTTCATTCGACGACGCAGCAGCGGCTGCTGGCGGCGCACTGGCCGTATTGGCAGCCGATGCGGCACGCTTGTCAGCACTGGCCGCCGAGGCTGGCGCAGTGGCCACCGGCGTGACACTCGATGAAGCAACCGGCTTTGCAACCACCCCGTTCGACACCGTGGCGGTCGGCGGTACGACACGCACCACCTGACCCACTTCAATGAGATTGGGATTTTCCAGGTTGCTCCAGCGAGCAATGTCCTTCGCTGCTTGTCCGTGCTCCAGACCAATCCGGATCAGTGTGTCTCCAGGTTTGACCGTGTAATAACCCGGCTTGCCTGCATTCTCAAAACCAGGCAACTGCTTGACGATCGGATTCACTGTTACAGACCCAGATCGGCCGCCACCAGTCCCGCGATCCTCCACCGGCGCCCGATTGAGTGTTTTGGAACCACACCCTCCCAGCACCAAGACAACAGACACAACCGCCAAAACTGAGCCCAAGCGGGCACTCAAACCAAACATACGACATCCCTTCATGCGATCCCCGATTTTAAAGGGACAAAGTGAACTGCCTCAAGAACAGTTTGCCGTATACCCTGAGGGGTTTTATCAATCACTACAAGCGCTTGCTGTCCAGCAGAAGTCGCGCCAGCGGAAACAGGAGCCACAAGTCGCCCACCCACCGCCAGTTGATCGACCCAAGCCTGGGGCACGGACTCACCACCGGCGGCCGCAATAATGGCCGCATAAGGCGCACCCTTGGCATAGCCCGCCATGCCATCACCAAACAGAAGATGCAGGTTGGCCAAACGCAAATAGCGCAGATTTTCCCGGGCCTTGTCATGCAAACCGCGAAGGCGCTCGATACTGTAGACCTCGTGCGCCAGCAAGCTCAACACAGCGGCCTGATAACCACATCCGGTCCCAATCTCGAGCACACGCCCCAAGCGACCAGACGCGCCGTTGCGCAGAAGCTCGGCCATGCGAGACACCACACCGGGCTTGGAAATGGTTTGCCCCAAGCCAATCGGCAAACTTGTGTCTTCGTAAGCCTGATTGACCAAGGCGCTATCCACAAACCGGTGACGCTCGATAGTCCGCATGGCGGCCAACACCAGCGGGTCCGTAATCCCTTGGCCGGCCAGTTTATGTACCATGTTCATGCGCACTGCGCTGGAATCCAGACCGACCCCTTGCGATAACACGCCGACTGGCGGCCGGCCACCTTGACTCAGCACACTGTGAGCATGCCCGGTTGCAGGTCGGCTCGCCTTGGGTTTTCCGGCCGTGAAATCCAGCCGGGCAGGAAATGTGGGGCGTTCTTTCATGCGGTGGTCATGTAGGGGTGCTCGAATGCGGAGCTGAAGACTCAGTCGGCTCAATCGTCTGTGGCGAAGACACCGCCAGCCGGGCCGCCGTCTGGGCCCAATAACCCAAGTGATCATGGTCCGTCAAATCTACCTTCAAGGGTGTGATCGAGATGTGGCCTTGCGCGGTGGCGTGAAAGTCGGTTCCTTCGGCCTCGTCCATGACCGGCCCCGCAGCGCCAATCCAATACATCGTGTCACCACGCGGACTGACTTGGGTAATCACGGCTTCGGCCGCATGTCGCCGCCCAAGACGGCACAGCTTCACATGACCGACCTCGTCAAAGGGCAAGTTGGGAATATTTACATTTAAAAGCCAAGGACTGGTGCCAATCAGGTTTTGACGCGCCATCTGCAAAACCAGATCACGCGCCTTCAGCGCTGCCGACTCCAGATGTCCCCAATTTTTCTCAACCTGAGAAAATGCAATGGCCGGGATGCCAAACAGGAACCCTTCCATGGCCGCGCCCACGGTGCCGGAGTAAATCGTGTCATCGCCCATGTTGGCGCCGTTGTTGATACCCGAGACCACCAGGTCAGGCCGGTAACCCAGCAATCCGGTCAAGGCAATATGCACACAGTCAGCCGGCGTGCCATTGACGTAACGGAAACCATTGCTGGCGCGGGTGACATACAGCGGGGAATGCAGGGTCAAAGCGTTCGATTTGGCACTGTTGTTTTGTTCCGGCGCGATCACTTCGACATCGGCCACGTCTTTCAGGGCTTCATACAGAGCCACGATGCCTGGCGCCTGATAACCGTCGTCATTGGAAATAAGAATTTTCATATTCAAACAGAGTTCGTGTGGATTGTAGGTGGCGGATCCGCTCCTGCCTGTGGCGTCACAAGTGGGACATTTTTCACTGCGACTAACCTCTATCATTTGCCCAACTAATTTGGAGATTTCCCCCATGCATGCCTGGCTTTGTGAAAACCCCGTGGGCGTTGACGCCCTGACTTGGACAGAAATGCCCACGCCGCAGCCGAAGGCGGGCGAAGTACTGATTGAAATCAAGGCGGCCAGCCTGAATTTTCCTGATTTGCTGATCGTGCAGAACAAGTACCAGATGAAGCCCGCCTTGCCTTTTGTGCCCGGCTCGGAGTATGCGGGCGTCATTCAGGCCGTGGGCGACGGCGTCAGCCACCTGCAAGTGGGCCAACACGTGGCCTGCCTGTCCGGCACGGGCGGCTTTGGCACGCACACCTTGGCACCAGCGGCACTGTGCATGCTGTTGCCATCCGAATTTTCCTTTGTAGATGCCGCTGCCTTCATCATGATCTATGCCACTTCGTACCACGCCCTGGTGGACCGGGCTCAACTCAAGCCAGGTGAAACCGTGCTGGTACTGGGCGCCGCTGGCGGCGTGGGTACTTCAGCAATACAAATCGCCAAAGCTTGTGGAGCCCGGGTTATTGCCGCGGCCTCAAGCGATGAAAAATGCGCCCTGTGTCAATCGATCGGAGCCGACGCCACCATCAACTACGCGACCGAGAACCTGCGCGAAGCCATCAAGACCCTCACCGAGGGCCATGGCCCGGATGTCATCTATGACCCGGTTGGCGGCGACTTCACTGAGCCTGCCTTCCGCTCCATTGCCTGGCGCGGGCGCTATCTGGTGGTCGGGTTTGCTTCTGGCCCCATTCCGACATTGCCTCTCAACCTGGCTCTACTCAAGGGCGCCTCTATCGTGGGCGTATTCTGGGGCGAATTCGCGAAACGCGAACCCAAAGCCAATGCGGCCATGATGCTGGCGTTGTCCCAATGGTACGGCCAGGGAAAAATAAAGCCCGTCATTGATCGCACCCTGCCCATGGCTGAACTCAAGGCCGCCTATGCCCACATGGGATCAAGAGGCGTCATGGGAAAACTGGTCATGGTGAACTGACGAACTCAGATCGACAGACAAAAAAATGCCCACGTGATGTGGGCATTTTTTATGATTTGGGGTGGCTGATGGGGCTCGAACCCACGACAACAGGAATCACAATCCTGGACTCTACCAACTGAGCTACAGCCACCGTAAGCTATATATTATAGCGCGCTAGCAGTTTACTTTGAAGCAACTGCTGATAAATCTATTGAAGCCCGCACCGGACGTGCAGCCATGATCTCAACTTTGAAATGTTCTTTAAGAAGATTGTAATAAGCTTGATTTTCGGCACCGATCCACCACTGGGCATATTGGGCGCGGTCCTGCTTGGCGGCGGACTCCGTGGGCATCGGACGCGGCACAATCTTATTGATCCTGACGACAGCGTAACCCTGGGCGCCTAAATCAACACCAACAAAAGCAGGCAAAGCTGAAACATCCGCCCGCAAAGCGGCACTCAAAACCTGCGGTGGAATATTTTGCGACTGATCGCGCGACACAATCAGTGCCGTCGGCATTGCCGCTGAGGCAGGTGCAGCCTTCCAGGCCACCAGCTTCTCCAAACCTTGTTTCTTGGCAAGCTCGGCAGCATGCGCAGCAACGACACGGTCACGCACAACACGGCGCACATCTGCAAACGGGATGGTCCGCGCCGGAGTGTATTGGGTGATTCGAGCAGCCGTTAACTGGTTCGGCGCTGTTTCAATAGCTTCCGTATTTCGTTTTTTCTCAATTGAGTCAGGTCCGAAAATCGCAGCCAGAAATTTTGCATTAGCCAATACACCTGTCGCGCCAGGCACAGGATTGCGGGTCAAATTGGCAGCTGACTTGATTTCCAGCTTGAGCTTCTCAGCAACAGGCTTCAGGCTATCAGACTGTTCATAAACGCCGTTCGTGAAAGCCTCGGCAGTTTCGGCAAACTTGCGTTGCGCTTGCTGCGCCTTCAGGTCCGCCTCAATACTGGCACGCAACTCTTCAAAGCTGCGCTGCTTGGGTGTTTTGACCTCAGTGAGCTTGATGATGTGGTAGCCAAAATCAGACTCAACCACTTCACTAATATCACCTTTTTTCATGGCAAACGCTGCGTCTTCAAACGGTTTGACCATCGCGCCACGCGCAAAAAAATCAAGATCCCCACCATTCACGGCGGATCCGGTATCTTGCGAGTTCTTCTTCGCAACTTCAGCAAAACTGTCAGGCGATTTACGCACTGCTTGCAATAATTCCTCAGCACGTGCTTTGGCTTTTTGACGATCGGCAGGAGAGGTATCCTTGGCCGCATTGATCAAGATGTGACTCGCACGCCGCTCCTCATTTCCACTGAGACGGAGCGCATTTTGGTCGTAATACGATTTGAGGTCAGCCTCATTGATAGAGATGCTTTTTTTGACGGACTCCAGGTCCAGCACAACGTATTCAATACTGGCCTGCTCGGGCGCCTGAAATAAAGCCTGATTGGCTTTATAAAACGCATCCAGTTCGGCTTCGGTTGGTGCGACTTTTGAAGCAAACTCGGAAGTAATGAAGCTGGCGATCTGCACTTCACGTTTTTCGAAAAATGCATTCAATGACACATCGGCGACGTTTGCCGCAGAAAAACCTGTGCTGATCACACCTGCTTCTACCTGACGGAGCGACAAATCTTGGCGCACACGGGCTTCAAAGCCTTCAGGCGTCAAGCCCTGACTGGCGGCCAATTGTCGATAGCGCTCCATGTCCAGCTTGCCATCTGGCAGACGCAGAGACGCAATGGTGGGATTCTCCTGCAGCTCGTGGGCAAGTCGTGCATCGCTGGTCGTCAGTTTGAATTTATCAGCAGCTTGAGCCAGCACCCGTTCGCGCACCAGCCGTTCCAGAGTGGCATAACGCGCTTCCGGCGAATCCAGCAGTTTGGCATCCAGATTGGGCATCGAAGCACGCAAACGGTCAGCTTCCGATTTGTGTGCGGCATCCCATTCGCCCTGGGTAATTTCATGCCCACCCACCCGAGCTACAGCCAAGCCATTTTCTCGAGAGCGGTTGTAGCCATCTATACCAAACAACACAAATGAAGGGATGATCAGCAGAAACATCACGAACATCATGATCTTCGTGTGCTTGCGGACAAAATCAAACATGCGCGAACTCTCCAGAATATAAACAAAAAAGGCGAACATTTTGTTCGCCTTTGCTTGGGTGGGTGGTGGGTGATGACGGGCTCGAACCGCCGACCTACGCCTTGTAAGGGCGCCGCTCTACCAACTGAGCTAATCACCCCACCTAAACCTGCTATCAGTTCAAAGCATCCTTCAACGCTTTGCCCGGACGGAATTTTGGCACTTTGGCCGCTTTGATTTTAATCGCATCACCAGTTCGGGGATTGCGACCCACGCGTGCTGCACGTTTGCCGACAGCAAATGTACCAAAACCAACCAGCGATACAGAGCCGCCTTTTTTCAGTGTGGTCTTGACAGCACCAATCGTTGCTTCCAAAGCCCGGGCAGCGGCTGCTTTGGAAATATCTGCATGTACTGCAATGTGCTCAATCAGTTCTGTTTTATTCACAAACAACCCCTAGTATAAAAACAGAGTTAATTAAATTAACTCTTTAAAAATTCTTGCAATTACTGATGATGCATGCGATTGACGCAAGGGCCTTGACCGTGTCAACACTACCTGCAGCTTTACAACAATGCGGTGGTAAATTCTAGTCGGTTTTCAGGTGCCCACCTGTTCCTGGCAAGCTGATTTTTTCTATTTTTGAATAAAGTTGTGATTTAAAAAATCTCGACCGACTCGTTAAAGCGCACCCGCAATGGCGAGCCCTACATCTTTCGTACTGGCTGTTCCGCCCATATCGGGTGTGAGCGGCGCACCACTTTGGGGATCGAGAACTTTTTCAATTGCGGCCAAGACAGCATCATGTGCGTTCTTGTATCCCAGATAGTCCAGCATCATGGCGCCACACCAGATCTGACCGATAGGATTAGCAATGCCCTTGCCGGCAATGTCGGGGGCCGAGCCATGAACTGGCTCAAAGAGCGATGGGAATTTGCGTTCAGGGTTCAAGTTGGCACTGGGCGCTATCCCAATAGTCCCTGTGCAGGCTGGCCCCAGGTCGCTCAGGATGTCGCCAAAGAGATTACTAGCGACGACCACATCAAAAAAATCGGGGCGCTGTACAAAGTGTGCGGTGAGGATGTCAATGTGAAATTTATCCAGCGTGATGTCGGGGTAGCCTTTTGCCATTTCAATCACACGTTCATCCCAATACGGCATCGTGATGGCAATGCCGTTGGATTTAGTGGCGCTGGTCAGATGCTTTTTGGGACGCGACTGGGCCAACTCAAAAGCGAACTTCAGAACACGATCAACGCCAATGCGGGACATCACGGTTTCCTGCATCACGATTTCACGCTCAGTGCCCTGGTACATGCGTCCACCAATACTGGAGTATTCGCCTTCGGTGTTTTCACGCACGATGTACATATCGATTTCACCTGGCTCACGCCGACTACCATCTCGCCGAACCACAGGCGCAATGATGCCCGGCATCAAGCGTGCAGGGCGCAGGTTCACGTACTGGTCAAACTCGCGGCGAAACAACAACAGAGAGCCCCATAGCGAGACATGATCCGGAATTTTTTCAGGCCAGCCCACCGCACCAAAGTAGATGGCGTCATGACCTCCTATCAAATCCTTCCAGTTGTCGGGCAACATTTTCCCGTGTTTCTCACAGTAGTCCCAACTGGAAAAATCGAAATAATCAAACTGCGGGTCGATGCCGAATTTGCTGGCAGCAGCATTCATCACCCGAATGCCTTCTGGCATCACTTCCTTGCCAACTCCATCACCGGCGATGACTGCGATTCTTTTCTTGCTCATGTCGATTCATTCCTTGCTTAACGGGCATAAAACTGAAAGCACTAGACCATCAAGATGCCATGCGGGGTGAACGTACCACGAGGCTCACACCAAAAGCAGTGAGTGCGGTGCCTCCGATGGTGATCGCGGTAATCGGTTCCGCAAACAACAGCCACGCCAGGAGCGCCGTTGTAGGTGGCACCAGGTACATCAAACTGGCCACAGACGTTGCAGCGCCACGCTGAATCAGCAAATACAACAGTGAACTGCCGCCCAGCGTTACCAATACAGACCAGGTCATGGCGCCGGCCAGCTCAGCGTTCCAGCGCATGGACTCAGTTTCAAGAAATATAAAAGGCAACGTCACAAGCAAAGCGGCCCCCAGTTGAATGGCGTTGGCCGATCTAACATCGCAGGCTGACACAAAACGTTTTTGGTACAGGGTCCCGATGGTGATGCTGAACAAGGCGCCAACCGCCAATGACATGTTCAGCCAGTCGGCCTCACCTCCCTGCCCGAACTTGCGCGACACCACCAGCACCAGCCCCACAAAACCCAGCACCAAGCCAGCCCATTGCCGGGCCGCAATTTTGCCGCCCGTGGCGGACAGCCACAGCGCAGTCAACACAGGCTGCAAGCCAACAATCAGGGCGGAAAGTCCGGAGCCCATCCCCGCCTTTACAGCCGACCAAACACCGCCCAAGTAAAGTGCATGCATGAACACCCCAGTCACTGCGAGATGCAGCCACTGGACGCGGGTACGTGGCCAAGCCACGTGGGCCAATATGATCCACGGCAAAAAGCACAGAATGGACAAGGCGTAGCGCACGACCAGAAACTTCATGGGCGGTGCGTAGGGCATGCCGTACCGGGCAACAATAAAACCAGTACTCCAGATCAGCACAAACAAGGCTGGCATGGCCCGGATAAAAGCGCGATCGTCGCGCACAGTCACTTTACCCTTGCCCGAATTTCAGGCAGCGCCTTCTGCAGGTAGTACACCATGGACCAGACCGTCATCACTGCAGCAATCCAGATGAGCCAGACACCCCATTCATGGGTATCGATGACTCCGAGCAACAGACCGTCAAACAACAAGAACGGAATCGCCACCATTTGCACCACCGTTTTGAGTTTGCCGACCATGTGAACCGCCACACTCTTGGAGGCCCCGATTTGTGCCATCCATTCACGCAGTGCGGAAATTGCAATTTCACGACCGATGATGATGAGGGCGACGAAGACGTCGGCACGACCAAGATGCACTAACACCAGAACGCTGGCGCACACCAGAATCTTGTCGGCCACCGGGTCCAGGAACGCACCAAAAGAAGATACCTGATTGAGCTTGCGAGCAAGGTAGCCATCCAGCCAGTCCGTCGCTGCCGACACCACAAACAGGACTGTTGCAACCAAATTACGGCTGGCCGGCTCAATAGGCAGGTAGAACACCCCGACTATCAACGGGATCGCAGCGATGCGCGCCCAAGTCATGATCGTCGGAATAGTAAAAAACATAGCGTGATTGTGGCACGACCCGACGGCGATCCGGCCGGGCCCGGTCAGTGCAAGGCCCGGTATATTTCCTCGGCCAGTTCCCGGGAGATACCCTCCACGGTCGCAATATCTTCGACACCCGCCAGCCCCACGCCACGCACACCCCCAAAACGCTGCAACAACCTGGCGCGCCGCTTCGGCCCGATACCGGGAATTTCCTCCAGTTTGCCGCCATCCACCCGTACCTTGGCCCGTTTCGCGCGCATGCCGGTGATGGCAAAACGGTGCGCTTCGTCCCGAATCTGGGCCACAAGCATCAGGGCCGCCGAGTCCTTGCCCAAATAGACCTTCTCGCGACCATCGGCAAACACCAACTCTTCCAGCCCAACCTTGCGCCCTTCCCCTTTCTCGACCCCCACGATCAGGGACAGGTCCAGCCCCAGCTGCTCAAACACCTCACGCGCCATGGACACCTGACCCTTGCCGCCGTCCACCAGCACCAGATCGGGCAGCCGGCCAGTACCAGCAGGCGTTTGCCCGGTCCTTTGTGCTTCCTGCAAAGTCTCCGCCAATTTGCCGTAGCGCCGCAGCAGCACCTGGCGCATGGCGGCGTAGTCATCTCCCGGGGTGATGCCGTCAATGCCATAACGGCGGTACTCGGCGTTTTGCATTTTGTGGTGATGAAACACCACGCACGAAGCCTGGGTCGCTTCGCCGGCGGTGTGCGAAATATCGAAACATTCAACACGAAGCTCATCCAGATTGTCGAGCGCCAGATCCAGCGCGTCGGCCAACGCCCGCGTGCGCGCCTGCTGCGAGCCCTCTTCCGACAGCAACCGGGCCAACTGCAGACTGGCATTGGTTTGCGCCATTTCCAGCCATTGGCGGCGCTGTTCGCGCGGCTGGTGCACGGCCGTCACCTTGACGCCAGACTGGATCGACAGCGCTTTGATGAGGTTTTTATTCACCGGCTCACTGACCACCAACGACGGTGGGATCGGCACATTCAGGTAATGCTGCGCCACAAAAGCTTCCAGCACCTGGGCCTCAACGGACGGTGCCGCTGCCGCACCCTCGTCGTCTTCGGTATAGACCCCCGCCGCGTCTTCCACATGCACCGGAAAATAAGGCCGGTCACCGAGGTGGCGCCCACCGCGCACCATCGCCAGATTGACGCAAGCACGACCGCCCTGCACCTTCACCGCCAGAATGTCCACGTCACGGTCCGACACATTGTCGACCGACTGCTGGTGCAGCACATTGGACAACGCTGCCACCTGATTGCGCAGTTCGGCCGCCTGCTCAAACTCCAGCCGTTCCGCGTGCGCCATCATGCGGGCCTCCAGCGCGTCCATCAACTGGCGCGCATCGCCGCGCAAAAAGCGTTCGGCATTGGCCACATCCTGCGCATAATCCGCCGCTGAAATATGCCCCACGCACGGCGCTGAACAGCGCTTGATCTGGTACAGCAGGCAAGGCCGCGTGCGGTTATTGAAGACCGGGTCTTCACAGGTACGCAGGCGAAACACCTTCTGCATCAGCAAAATGGCCTCTTTGACCGCCCAGGCGCTCGGGTACGGCCCAAAATAATGGTGCTTCTTTTCAACCGCACCCCGGTAATAGGACACCCTGGAAAAGCTCGAACTCGGGTTCGCAAAAGGACTTACCCCCGTCATCTTCAAGTACGGATAACTCTTGTCATCCCGAAACAGAATGTTGTACTTGGGATTAAGCGTCTTGATCAGGTTGTTTTCCAGCAGCAGCGCCTCGGCTTCTGAACGCACCACCGTGGTTTCCATGCGCACAATCTTGCTCACCATGTGCCCGATGCGCGAGCCGCCATGATTTTTCTGGAAATAGCTGGACACCCGTTTTTTCAGGTTGATGGCCTTGCCCACATAGAGCACCATGCCCTCGGCATCGAAATAGCGGTACACACCGGGCAACGCGGGCAGGCTCGCCACGTCGCTCAATAACTGCTCGGGGTGAGCCGGCAGTGAAGTCAAGTCAGCGGACACGGAGGACTCAGGCGGGTTGGAATCAGGCAAAACGGGCATAGGTACGTATTGTGGACAATCTCTAGCGTGAACACAGAAAACAGCAAGCTTTGGGACATTTTTTGCAAGGTCATCGATAACTACGGTGACATTGGTGTGTGCTGGCGTTTGGCGGTCGGCTTGGCCGCGCGGGGCCAGCGGGTGCGTTTATGGGTGGACGATACCAGCGCCCTGGACTGGATGGCCCCCGGGGGCGCCTCCGGTGTCGAGGTCCGGGCCTGGACACAGCCAATCCCAACCGATGACTTGGTGATGGGCGATATTTTGGTGGAAACCTTCGGTTGCGAGATTGCTCCTGAATTTATAGCTATCTACGCAATGAGTACGAGGGCTAGAGGCCAAAAAAGCACTTGGATTAACCTGGAGTACCTGAGCGCCGAAGGCTACGCAGAACGAAGTCATGGCCTGCTCTCCCCCGTGATGTCCGGGCCGGGCGAGGGTCTGACCAAACACTTTTTTTACCCCGGCTTCACCGCGGGCACTGGGGGGCTGCTACGCGAAGCCAATCTGCTGGAACGCCAAGCCCGCTTTGACCGCACCGCCTGGCTGCAGCAGTTGGGCATTGAATTTCAGGGCGAACGGCTGGTGTCACTGTTTTGCTACGAGCCACCCGCCTTGGGGGAATTGCTGGACAAACTGGCCAGCGACCCACAACCGACCCGGCTGCTGGTCACCACCGGACGGGCCACGGCGGCCGTTATGGCCTGCATTAAGGATAAAAACAGCTCCCAGCCCGCATGGAACATGCGCAAGTTGCTATCATTTTCTTACCTCCCCGGACTGAGCCAATACGATTTTGACCACCTGCTGTGGGCCTGCGACCTGAATTTTGTACGGGGAGAAGACTCCCTGGTACGTGCCTTGTGGGCCGACAAACCTTTTGTCTGGCAGATTTACTTGCAGCATGACGACGCCCACCACAGCAAGCTTGACGCCTTTCTGGACATGCTGCACGCCACGCCCTCACTACGGACTTTTCATCATGTCTGGAATGGTGTGAGCCAGGCGGCTTTGCCCACACTCTCCCTCGCTCAATGGCAGCAAACGGTGACAGCGACACGTGCCCAACAACTGCAGCACGCTGATCTTGTGACGCAGATCATGCGGTTAGCGTAAAAAACCATTAAAATCGAAGACTTGCGAAATTTGACCGGATTAGTCCAGTCCATGCCGCCCTCGCCGCTAAGCAAGCGGCCAACCTTCACATAATCGCTATGAAAACCGCTCAAGAAATTCGCGCCGGCAATGTCATCATGCACGGTAAAGACCCTATGGTCGTGCTCAAGGCTGAATACAGCCGCGGCGGCCGCAACTCCGCCACCGTGCGCATGAAGCTCAAAAGCCTGATCGCCAACTTCGGTACCGAAGTCGTGTTCAAAGCCGACGACAAGCTCGACCAAGTCGTTCTGGACAAGAAAGAGTGCACCTACTCTTACTTTGCCGAACCGATGTACATCTGCATGGACACCGAGTTCAACCAGTACGAAGTCGAAGCCGAAAACATGGGCGACTCGCTGAACTACCTCGAAGACGGCATGGAACTCGAAGTCGTGTTCTATGACGACAAGGCCATTTCAGTTGAAATGCCCACCAGCGTCGTGCGCGAAATCACTTGGACCGAACCCGCCGTCAAAGGCGATACGTCCGGCAAAGTGCTCAAGCCCGCTAAGATTTCCACCGGATTTGACTTGGGTGTGCCAATTTTTGTGGCCCAAGGCGACAAGGTCGAAATCGACACCCGCACCGGCGAATACAGAAAACGCGTCTAACTTTAGTTCGCTGCAAAAAGGCTTCTTCGGAAGCCTTTTTTATTGGGTTTCCCCCAATGCGCATTGAGCGCCTTGACCGATCCCAGTCCATAAAACCGGTGTAGGCTACAGCCATGAGCAATATCTCCGATGACCGGCTAGCGCCCGATGCGCCGCAAGGTGAAAATTTGGCAACATCCAACCTGGCGGTTCGCCGGGTTGCAATCGATACTTACCGCGAAAATGTGGTTTATCTGCACCGTGATTGCGCGGTCTACCGCGCCGAGGGCTTTCAGGCCCTGTCCAAAGTCGAAGTTCGAGCCAATGGGCGGCACATTCTGGCAACCCTGAACGTGGTCGATGATCTGGCCATCGTGGGTTGTCATGAGCTTGGCCTGTCCGAAGACGCTTTTCTGCAACTGGCGGTCAAGGACGGCCATACAGCCTCGGTGTCTCAGGCCGAGCCACCCAAATCCATTGGCGCGCTTTACCGAAAAATTGCCGGTGAACGGCTGAACCGGGACGATTTTCGAGACATTGTGCGCGATATTGCCGAGCTGCACTATTCCAAGATTGAGCTGACCGCCTTTGTTGTGGCAACCAACCGGGATGAACTGGACCGGGAAGAGGTGTATTTTCTAACTGAGGCGATGGTGGCCAGTGGACGAACACTCGACTGGCACGAACACTTGGTGGTTGACAAACATTGCATTGGAGGCATCCCCGGTAACCGCACCTCCATGCTGGTGGTGCCGATTGTGGCGGCGCATGGCCTGCTCTGCCCCAAAACCTCCTCCCGTGCCATCACTTCACCCGCCGGCACCGCCGACACCATGGAAGTGCTGGCCAATGTTGAACTTCCCTTTGAGCAACTGGCTGCCATCGTGCGCGAACACCGGGCTTGTCTGGCTTGGGGCGGGACCGCCAATCTGTCACCGGCTGACGATATACTGATTTCAGTGGAGCGGCCCTTGGGCGTCGATTCGGCGGGACAGATGGTGGCCTCTATTCTCTCCAAAAAAATTGCGGCCGGGTCGACGCATCTGGTGCTCGACATCCCCATCGGCCCCACCGCCAAAGTGCGCTCAATGCCAGAGGCACAACGTCTGCGCCGACTGTTCGAGTATGTGGCCGGACGCATGCATCTATCACTGGATGTCATCATTACCGACGGTCGCCAGCCCATCGGCAATGGCATTGGCCCAGTGCTCGAAGCCCGCGATGTCATGCGGGTGCTAGAGAATGACCCCAGAGCGCCCAACGACTTGCGGCAGAAATCTTTGCGGCTGGCGGGCCGGTTAATCGAATGCAATCCGGACGTACGGGGCGGTGATGGTTTCGCGATTGCACGGGACATCCTGGATTCGGGCCGCGCGTTGAGCAAAATGAACGCCATCATTGCGGCCCAGGGGCAAAAACCGTTTGATCACAACAATCTTCAACTTGGCGCGTTAACGTTTGATATTTGCGCGGCCGAATCAGGCGTGGTGACCGGCATTGACAATCTTCAGGTCGCGCGCATGGCCCGTTTAGCCGGTGCGCCCAAGGTCATTGGTGCGGGCGTTGATCTGTTTCGCAAGCTGGGGGATACCGTGTCCAGCGGAGACGTTCTTTACCGCGTGCATGCCGGGTTTCAAAGTGACCTTGAATTTGCACGTCAGACCTGCGCCAAATCAACCGGCTACACGATTGGCCGCGCCGATGAAGTGCCTCATGTCTTTGTGGAATTCTGATGAAATCAAAACCAGTTTTACTGTACTTCGCGGATGAGCAAGAGAGTGCTGCTCGCATCGCTCTGGCCGGCCACCTGAATCTCGAAAAAATCGAGAGCCATCGCTTTCCTGATGGCGAAATCAAGCTGCGTCTGCCTGAGTCCTTACCGGCGCAAGTTGTTATTCTTCGCACGCTGAACAACCCTAATGAAAAATTGATTGAACTGTTGCTAGCCGCTCAAACCGCACGCGACCTTGGCGCCAGGAACTTGACGCTGGTGGCACCTTATTTATCCTACATGCGCCAGGATGTCGCTTTTCATCCGGGCGAAGCCATCAGTCAGCGCATTGTCGGACGGTTTCTGGCAGGTCTCTTTGACGCTGTAATCACCGTCGATCCGCACCTGCACCGGGTGGCCACGCTGCAGGAAGCCGTGCCCGTCGCCAACGCCATTGTGCTCAGCGGCGCCCCGCTACTGGCTGATCTGATTGCAGCGCAGCGACAGAATCCGTTGCTGCTGGGCCCGGACGAAGAGTCGGCTCAGTGGGTTGCGCAGGCCGCAGCACGCCATGGGTTCGATCACGCGGTATGCCGCAAGGTTCGTCATGGCGACCGGGCGGTGAAAGTGACACTGCCCGACGTGGCGCTTTTCGGTCGACAAGTGGTTCTGCTGGATGATGTGGCCAGCACCGGTCACACCGTCGCGCAGGCGGCACGCCTGCTGCTGGCCAATGGAGCTGCAACAGTCGATGTCGCGGTAACCCACGCACTTTTCGCCGGCGACGCCTTGCAGGTCATGCAGGAGGCTGGTATCCGTGAAGTCTGGAGCACTGACTGCATCGACCATCCAAGCAATGCAGTCAGCATGGCCACAACCATCGCAGCCGCTTTAACGCTGGTGCAGCCAGCAGCGTAACGCTGTCCGCAAGCAAGCTTTGACAAAATACGTCAATCACGTTTGAATTCTGGACACGCCACGATCCGTTGGGCCTTGCCACTGCGCCCCCTCGGTACGGCTTGCCCCAATTCCGTAATCACGTGCAGTGGCGCCAAACCTTGAACTTCTGCAAAACGCGCCAATGCGGCACGGCAGCGCGTCACTACGGTCTCGGCCGGCACTCCATTTAGTTCAAGCCGCAACACCAAAGTGTGATCATCTTGTTGGCGCAACTGAAAATCGAATACGCCGGCATCGTCTTCGAGAACCGTGGTCAGCGCCAGCGGTAGCAGTGTGACAGACTGTCCATCCCGTCCGGCCATTACCAGTGGATCATCACGCCGCCCCTGCACCTCAATCACCGGCAATGAAGAACCGCATTCACAGCGCTCCTGGTGCACTGCCACTTGATCGCCCAGGTCATAGCGAATTAGCGGCTGTACATAATTAGCCAAGTTGGTCAACAAGGTCGAATTTGAAGGCTGACCGGCTGGCACCAATCGGCCCCGCTCATCAATCGGTTCAAGAATAACCCAGTCGGTATTGGCGTGCAGTTGACCATGGTTGCACTCCCATCCAATCGACATGAACTCAGAGGCGCCATAGCTATTGTGCACAGGGCACCCCAGCGCCAGCTCAACCCGCTGCCGCACGGCAACGCTCAGGGTTTCGCCGCCGGTCCAGACCTCCTTCGGCCTGAAGGCCAGCGACCCGCGGCAGGCCTCTTCAGCCAGCAATGCGGCAACAGTCGGATAGGTGGCAATCACGGTTGGCGCGAACGCATTGAGCTCGCCGACCAATTTGCTGGTGGACTGCAAAATAGAGAAGCATCGCAGGGATTGCGCCATCCATGGGTTAAGTTGTTGCAGCCTTTGCAGAGAAACGACGCTGGAAAAATGGCCCCCGGTTGCACCAACGAAAGCGATGCGCTCATTCAGCATCATGGCGTCAAACCAGTATTGCAGAGGACGCGGCGTGCTTCGCCTTAGCGCCTCCAAGGAGTCGTAGACCGCTAACGCTTGCGCATCCTGTACAAACACACCGGGCTCATGGCTGGTACCGGAACTTTCCCAAATCAGGTACTTGTCAAGGTAGGACTCTCCAATGCGATGAGGATCGGCGATAAACAACTGAAGTTGAGCCAGTTTGAGCTGCGGGTCAGTCACCCAATCATCGAACCGCGCCATCAGTTCGCACCGAGACACCGTGGGTAATGTGCTCAACTTCGCTG
>Ga0209100_1000112_pt1 | contig 100299 bp, 73 predicted proteins | sample lystaG_FD_185480 | JGI IMG/M metagenome (GOLD analysis project Ga0209100, IMG submission 185480) | Glacier valley bacterial and archeal communities from Borup Fiord, Nunavut, Canada, to study Microbial Dark Matter (Phase II) -... | ecosystem: Environmental > Aquatic > Freshwater > Ice > Glacier...
GCCTTTGTCCTAGGTTAAGGGGTTTCAAAAATCTACTTGTACAATATGAAGGGTTTTGAAAACCACCTGTCTCAAATGAAGGGTTTTGAAAACCCCTGCTGTCCATTCTATAGGGTACATTTTATTTCACCAATGATAAAAACCCCAAGACGACTGGTATCAGCACGTCTTGAGGTTTCTGGCGGAGAAGGAGGGAGTCGAACCCTCGCACGGGTTACCCCGTCTAAAGCTTTAGCAAAGCCTCCCCTTGAGCCACTTGGGTACTTCTCCGTAAATATAGCTATGCTATGGCTTTTGTAGCATAGATGGCGGAGAGAGTGGGATTCGAACCCACGGAAGACTCTCATCTTCGCCAGTTTTCAAGACTGGTGCCTTAAACCAACTCGACCATCTCTCCATGTACAACTCAGTAACTGTAATGAAAATCACAATTAAGGCAGAAGTTGCGCTTGACTATTCTACTAAGAAATGACACAAATGTCAATCTACGATCGTATGATATATTTATAATGTTTAGCGTCCTCAATTGAAAAAGTAAATGCAATGGGAATGGAAAAGTATCAATGCAGCTAATCTCGTAATTTTTGCTACTATAACATCCGGCTGCTGTGTCACAGTCCGTACCATATCATCTACAAAAGAATAGGCAAATCACTATTTGAATTGTTATAGCCGCCCCCCGAATCTTTAATTCTATATGATTACTATGGTTATAATATTTTTTACAGATTTCGATTTATTGCCTGATATCCGGCATTTGTAACAATGTTACAGTAAGTCAGCGTCTCTTTACTTTAGTTCTATTCGAAATTTACTATAATCCATATGATCATTCCGACTTCTCTTGTGGTTCCCTCTGATAAAACATGGGTCCTTAGCGCAGCGCGTTCTATAATAGTCACTTCCGCAGCATTAAGTAGGCCATTATCAACTGATGGTTGCGGTTTACCGCAATTATTTTTCACGACTCATTTGGCTTATACCGGAAGCTTAAGCTGACAAATCAAAATCATATATCTTGCTTTTGTCCTTATAGGTAACCTCAATATTTAATAATTTTGAAACGATCTCAGATATACATATAAACATAGCAGGAGTGAAGTCCAATCTCTGGAACGAAATCACTCCTGCTATAATTAAAATTTGTAATTGTAATTCTTATTATTCTCAGTTAAAGCTTCGAATATACTTATTAGTCTTATCGTCAGTCAGAAATTCCTTGAGTCTTTTATTTTTGTATTTGTATGTGTTTTCGTATCATATATTCAAAAACCACAGCCGGACCCTCTCTTTTGTATTATCTTTCTCCTATGATTTCTAGAACACGGTCTAAATCATCATAAGAAAAGTAATCAATCACAAGAGAACCCTTTCCCTTTATCTGATCCTTAACCTTAAGCTTTACCTTTGTTCCAAAATACTTCGTAAGCTTTCTTTCAACATCTTTTGTGCTTAGAGCGATAGCTGCTATGTTCTTATCTAGATCAGAATTTGATTTTTCCTTTTCAGGCTTTGGTGCAAGTATCCTTCTTACATATTCCTCTGTCTCTCTTACACTTAATTCTTTACTTAGAATTATATCTGCTGCTTTTTTTTGTTCTTCTACTGAGGAAAGCGCCAGGAGTGCACGGGCATGTCCTGCGGTTAAGTCTCCATTGCGGATATAGTCCTGTATTGATTCATCGATGGAGATCAATCTAACAGTGTTGGCGATTGCCGGTCTACTTTTACCTAGTTTCTTTGATAATTGCTCCTGTGTAAGTCCGTGCTCTTTCATCAGGCGATCCATTGCATATGCCTCTTCCAGAGGATTCAAATCTTGCCTTTGAATATTTTCTATGAGTGCCTGTTCCATAGTCTGCAGCTCGGTCAGATTACGTACAATTGCAGGAATCACCGTGAAACCAGCTAGTCTTGCCGCTCTCCAGCGTCGTTCTCCGGCTACAATCCGGTATCCTGTACCCTTTTTTACTACAATTATAGGCTGTATGACCCCATTTTCACTTATTGATGAGGCAAGTTCCTGAAGTGACTCCTCATCAAACCGCTTTCTTGGCTGCTCTCCATTAGGATTAATATCTGTGATTTTTAATTCTACTACTGAGTCTTTCAACTGCTCCGGAATTCCTTCAACAGAAAGTAAAGCTCCTAATCCTTTGCCTAAGCCTTTTGAAACTGGTCCCATATTATCCTCCTATATATAGATACGCATGAATATATTGACATGCTTAATGATGGTCAGATTTTGTTAGTTTTGTTTGCTTACACGAGCGATTACTTCATCAGCCAACTCTTCGTAGGCACGCCCGCCTCTTGATTTAGGATCGTACTCGGCTATTGTCTTACCAAAGCTTGGTGCTTCAGCAAGACGAATATTTCTTGGAATAACTGTGCTAAACACTTTTTCTCCAAAGTATTTTCTAACCTCTTCGGTGACCTGTCGTGTAAGCTGTGTTCTTCCATCGAACATTGTAATAACGACGCCAAATATTCCTATTGTAGGATTTAAATGTCTTCTTACCAGATTAATTGTATCAATAAGTTGAGTAAGTCCTTCCAAGGCATAATATTCACCTTGAATAGGTACAATCACTCCGCTCGAAGCTGCTAAAGCATTAATTGTAAGAAGCCCTAATGAAGGCGGACAATCTATTAATACATAATCATAATTACTCGAAATAGAGTCTATTGCTCTCTTAAGAATGGTTTCCCGCGACATTGCAGACACTAATTCAACCTCTGCTCCAGCTAAATCCATATTTGTAGGACACATATCCAGGTTTTCCCTGTCTGTAGTCTGTATAACCTCAGTAATCGGAGTATCATTTACAAGCAGATCATAGACAGAGGCTTCAAGAGTACTTTTGTCAAATCCATAACCACTTGTCGCATTGCCCTGTGGATCCAAATCAATTACAAGAACTTTTTTACCATGATTTGCCAAATATGCGGACAAATTAACCGTTGTAGTCGTTTTTCCAACTCCGCCTTTTTGATTTACGATTGAAAGTACATTCGTCATTCTTGATTAATCCTCTTTTCGTAGGTACTTCATCAATTTTAACAGATTTCTCTCCTGTATAGTAGTCGTTTCGTCTTCTTTTCTAATATAATCTTTCTTTTTACATAAAAATTCTTAAAACGAGCAAAAGTTCTTTATGGTTTCATACTATTTGCAATGTTTCACGTGAAACATTGCAGGCAGGTCACTGTTTTATTTACAATTCTATCGACAATTATGTTTCACGTGAAACAATTGGCAGCTTGACTACCATTACAACATTTGCTGTTAATGCTATAACATCTTTATGTCATGAAGCAAAATCTGAGTATTTACAGAATTTGTTAATTTCTAAACGCAATTGAGCAGCGGAATTTTGAATGACACAAAAAATCTAGATGCAATTTTCAAGTTTCTTTCTTTGAATGTTTATGGATTGATCGAAAACATCTTTTCTAAACGCGCTCCATATTATTTCACATATATAGCCAACTCAACACTTCACCATCTATATATGCAGTAGTTTACCTCTCAAGTCTCTTCTTTCATTCAGGATTTATAGGTCAATCAGCATATTATCCGTATCATCTTCCCGCAACGAATGTTTCACGTGAAACATTCTCGAATATTCAAATGAGACAGACATGATAACAATCATAGTTGTTTCACGTGAAACAAAACAAACCGGATCCCTCGTTATTTGAAGGATCCGGTTTATTACATTTCATTAATTGTATTTACTTGAACACTTCCGATCAGAAGTTAGAATTAGATATCTGTTCTTGCATATTTTGCATTCATTTGTATAAATTCTTTTCTTGGTTCAACTTTGTCACCCATCAAAAGTGTAAATACTTCATCAGAGGCTTGTGCATCATCTATATGGATCTGAAGCATCTTGCGTCTGGTTGGATCCATTGTAGTTTCCCACAATTGTTCAGAACTCATTTCTCCAAGACCCTTATATCTCTGCAATTTCGGTTCTCTCCATCCGGTTCTCTGTTTAATTGCTTCGACTTCGGCATCATCGTATGCATAATAGCCCTCATTACCCTGATATACGCGATAGAGCGGAGGACATGCTATATATACATATCCTTTTTCAACGAGCGGACGAAGATATCGGAAGAAGAACGTCAGAAGGAGTGTGCGAATGTGAGATCCATCGACATCAGCATCTGCCATGATGATTACTTTGTGATAACGAAGCTTTGTGTCATCGAAATCTTCGCCAATTCCGGCTCCGAGAGCCATAACTACAGGCTGAAGCTTTTCATTTCCGTATATTCTGTCAATTCGAGCCTTTTCAACATTAAGCATTTTTCCCCATAGAGGAAGAATTGCCTGATATTTACGTTCGCGGCCTTGTTTGGCCGAGCCGCCAGCGGAATCTCCCTCAACAATAAAAATCTCGCACAGTGATGCGTCTTTTTCCTGACAGTCTGCCAGTTTTCCTGGTAGAGCACTTGATTCAAACACGCTCTTCCTGCGTGTTAGATCACGGGCCTTCTTGGCTGCTTCTCTGGCACGAGATGCTGAAAGACACTTATCCATGATAATACGAGCCAATGCTGGATTCTCTTCCAGATACCCGGAAAGCTTCTCTGCAACCACCGACTCTACCATTGTTCTTATCTCGGCATTACCAAGCTTCGTCTTCGTCTGACCCTCGAACTGAGGTTCCGGCAGTTTAACGCTGATAATAGCGCCAATTCCTTCTCTTGCATCCTCACCTTGAAGGTTCTTGTCGCCATCTTTAATATATTTATACTTTCTGGCATAATCATTGATTGATTTGGTAAGAGCTGATTTAAACCCGGTTAGATGTGTTCCGCCTTCTACCGTTGCTATGTTATTAGCATATGAATAGACGTTTTCTGCAAAAGAATCATTATATTGTATGGCGACTTCCACAAAACTGTCTCCGGAACGCTGCGCAATGTAAATCGGCGGTTTATGAAGAGCTTCACGGTGACGGTTAAGATACTCAACGAATGATATTATCCCTCCGTCATAATGTAGATTCTTTACAACAGGTTCTTCTTCTCGGTCATCTTTAAGAATAATTGTTATTTCGCGATTCAAGAACGCCATCTCGCGGTAGCGGGTGATCATAGATGCAAAATCAAAGTTGATATCAGGGAATATATCCGTATCCGGCATAAATACTGTTGTTGTTCCAGTATCGCTAATATCACATGTACCAATCACACTAAGAGGTATTGTTGTAATTCCACGCTCAAAACCAATAGAATATATTTTTCCTTCGCGTTTAACTTCAACTACCATTTTGGATGCAAGCGCATTAACTACAGATGCTCCAACACCATGGAGTCCACCGGAGACACTATAGGCTCCGCCGCCGAACTTACCGCCGGCATGAAGAATCGTATGAACAACCTCAACAGTTGGTATACCCATCTTAGGATGATTACCTACAGGAATTCCTGATCCGTTATCCACGACAGTAACAGATCCGTCCTTATTAACGGTTACCCAAATCGTATCGCAGCGTCCGGCCAAAGCCTCGTCTACAGAGTTAGCTACAATCTCATATACAAGATGATGCAGACCTCTCGGCGATGTATCACCGATATACATACCCGGTCTCTTACGCACAGCCTCCAGGCCTTCAAGGACCTGAATATCTGATTCGTTGTATTCAGATGTATTTGTCGTGTCAAATTCATCCTGCCCGGCAGAAGCTCCGGCTAATTCATCAGGAGAATCTTCCTTGTAATCATCTGCCAAAGCTCTCGGATTGCTGGCTAAATTATATAAGCCGTCAAGTTCATCCTGCTCTTCTGAAAGAGAGGCGTAATATGACTCCTTATCCTTTGAAAGATTGTCTGCATTCTTCTTGTCTTCGCTCATTATGTATATCCTTCCCTTACCTTGGCTTTTGCATTGCCTTGTTGGAGGCAATTGCCAAACATGCTGACATCACTTGGTTTGTAACAGTGTTACTAATACTTTTCAGTTGTATAGAATGCCTTGCCGGGGTTGGCATGCATCTCTGTTATGCGTTTATGAAGTGTCGATGTTGATATGGGTGAAAAATAAACACGGTCAACAGAAACTACAACTGATCTGGGGATATCTTCAGATACATATTCAGCACGGCCGTCCTTCTCAGCGCCTTCCAGGAACTTAATCATATCCGTCTGTCTGGGTGTTATGGAATCCATATCAAAGATTCCAATAATAAACCGGTCCGAGATCGAATACTCGCCGCCAACATGAACATACATCTGTATTAGTTCCTCCAAATGTGTGATATTTCAAGACAAATTATCTCAAAATCACACCTAATTATACCATACTTATCTCTTTAACGGAGGGTTACCGTCCCATCGGCTACTTCATAAAAAGAAATCCCTGCGTTATTTTTTAACACATTGTCCGATCTGTCCGTGAGTTCTCTTTCTATGAAAGATCTGTCCGTGCAAGTTATAAAAACTTGTGCATCCTCCATGTTGGATAAAAGGCAGGCACGGCGTCCCGCATCGAGTTCACTGAATACATCATCCAGAAGAAGTACAGGCATTTCGCCTGTTTCTTCCCTTAGTATTGTAAGTTCAGCCAGCTTTAATGCCAGTGCCGCTGAACGCTGCTGTCCTTGAGAGGCGAACGCACGAAGTCCGTCTCCGTCCAGCGACAGTTCAAGGTCATCCCTGTGCGGACCTACACTTGTATTTCCTTTTTCATAATCATCCTGATGGGATGATTTCCACTTTGCTATCAGGTATTTTTCAATACTTTCTATTTTATCTATTGGATTATTTTGAATTTCCTCCGTCAAAAGTCCTGAAATTGTCCGATATTTAAGAAAAAGACTCTCTTTTCCGCCTGATATCTGCTCATGTTTCTGGCTGGCCAATATTTTTATTCTTTCAGAAAAAAGAATTCGCTCAGCGAGAATTCGCGCCGCGGCTTGTGCAAGAGGATAATCCCATATTTCAATTTCACTTTCTTCCATTTTCCCTAAAGTATGAATTCCCTGCCTCTGCCTTAATAACTTAAGGGTACGGTTTCGCTGCTGCAGAAGCTTGGAATAGGTTAAAAGGTCATAAAAATAACAGGGTCTTACCTGTGAAATAAGAAGATCCATATATCTTCTTCTTACAGAGGGTCCTTCCTTTATCAGAAGCAGATCTTCCGGTGCAAATATAACCGCGTGAAAAAGCCCCATAAAATCGCTTATTCTTTCTAAAGGTACGTGATCATGTTCTGCAAGGCGACGGGCCTTTTTCAGCCCCTCAGGCGTCTCTGAAGCTTCCTGAAAGGATATGGACAGGCTTTCTTCGTAGTAATCATTATGTTTATGTCCGGAAAAAGAAATTTCGTCATTTACCGGCTTGTCTTCTTCCGAAATCATCGAAGGATCTGTTGGTGCCGTTATTATTTCATCATCCCGGCATTCAATCAGATGACGATATCTGTGAGCCAGCATATCAAGCTTCACTTTGTATCCCTGTTCGCCATGATAGATAAGCTCTCTGTCTTTTGAGGTACGGTGTGATCTAGCACAGGCGCACAAATAAATTGCTTCTATAATATTAGTTTTTCCCTGTGCGTTTTCACCGAAAAAAACATTAATAGAAGGCTCGACAGTTAAGTCAAGCCTTCTGTAATTGCGGAAATTCTCAATATGTATGGATCTGATAAGCATATTCTATCCTGATAATCAGCGGCGCAGAGGAAGTACAAGATAAGAGAAATCTTCACCCTCTGTTGGCTTAAGAACGCATGGGCCGTTGCTTCCATTAAAAATAATGGAAATTTCTTCTTTATCAATGACACGAAGTGCATCAATAAAATAACGGGGATTAAAGTCAATATCAATCTTCTCTCCTGTTATGCTGACAGGAATCTCTTCACGGAGAGTTCCAAGCTCTGTACTTGCACTGATAACCAGTGTCTCGTCATTGGGCATGGAAAGCTGCACAGGGCACCTTCTGTCTTCTGACAGGATAATGAGTGACGCTCTCTCTATTGCATCAAGCATAGCCCCTGGAGCGACAAGGAGAGTGGTCAGTGATGTCTTCGGCAGAATAGCACGATAGTTCATGTATTCTCCCTGGATGAGACGTGAAACTATTCTAACCTTATCCGTATCAAAAAGAATATGATTGGCAGATGAATACACAACAACTTCTGTATCCTTGCCGCCAAGTATGCGTCCAACTTCATGAAGAGCCTTGCCGGGAATTATGAACTTCATGACAGGAAGATCCTGACCCAGGAGCTGCTTGCGAAGGGCCAGACGGAATCCGTCAATTGCAACCATCTCAATTGCAAATCCGTCACAGGTAAAATAACATCCGTTTAATGTTGGACGACTCTCATCTGTCGATACTGCGAAAATGGTCTGTCGAATCATATCTTTAAAAATACCCTGAGGAAGACTTATCTTCTCAGCATCGGCTACGGTCGGAATCTTAGGATATCCGTCAGCAGACATTCCCTTAATTGAGAATACAGAAGAACCGCTCTCAATGCTTATCTGCATCTGGTTATTACTCTCAAGGGCAACCTGGTTATCAGGAAGCTTTCTTACAATCTCTCCAAAAAGCTTGGAATTGATAACGATGGATCCGCCTTCAGTTACGTCGGATTCAATCTGTGCTTCAATACCCGTCTCCAAATCATATCCTGTAAGCTTAACTCCCTCAGAGGTAGTAGCCTCAATCAGTATACCATCTAAAATGGGAAGCGTTGATCGAGTAGAAACCGCTTTCTGGACAATTGAAATTGCTTCCATCAGACGATCCCTCGAGCATATAAATTTCATTGGACTACCTCCATAAAGTTTTTAATAATACCCCTATTATACATAAAAAACCAGTAAAAATCTGCTCTTATTTGATGTTATTCAATAAATTGAATGATTATCAATGACTTCAAATTGTAAAAATTCTCTTTCAAAGAGAATGATTGTTTTGTAATCAAATTGCAACAAATATATAATCTTTTTGAAACTTGAGTTTTCCACAGCTTTTTGTATACGAAAAAATATGGAAATCCAAATCAATTTGAAAAGACGAAATCTACTACAATAATTAGAAATAAATCTCCGCCCTCTTATTATGGTGTGTGATTCCAGTGGAAAAGCCTGAAAAGCGCTGCAGCATATACGTTTGTCCTGTTTATTTCCTGTGATTTAAAACGGGGATAAAGGGAGTGTTCAGGGAACAGTTCACAATCGGTTTTTATCCACATTTTAAGCCCTTTGAATTCACAGGAAGTTATCCACATATCTACAGAAAACTGTGGATAACTAATTAATTTGCGAGACGCTTTTTGAGCTCCTCAATGTCATGAGAAAACGAAGATGTAACAGCATTGAGATCTGCTGAAACCTTATTGCAAGCATGTATAACAGTAGTGTGATCCTTACCGCCGAAAACATCGCCGATTTTAGGGAATGTCATATTCAGGACAAAACGGCAAAGGTACATGGCGATCTGTCTGGGGACCGTTATATCTTTGCTGCGTCGATTGGACAATATCTCATTAACAGTAACGTTGTAGTAGCGTGCGACAATATCCATTATCATCTGTGCTGTCAGCTGACGGCTCGGACGCGGCTGGATAATATCCTTAAGCGCAGCGACTGCTACCTCAAGATCTATGGAACCAGCCAGAAGGCTATAAGCCAGAACCGTATTGAAGGCACCGTCGAGCTCACGTATGTTGGTGGCAATATTAGCGGATATATAGTCAAATACATCCTCGGGGACATTAACGTTGTTCTGTTCGGCGCGTCTCTTTAATATTGCGACACGTGTCTCATAATCCGGCGGCTGAATATCAACAATCAGACCGGCTGAAAATCTGGTACGCAGGCGTTCTTCAAGTGATCCGAGACTTTGCGGAGGCTTGTCGCAGGTCAGGACAATGTGTTTGCCGGCTTCGTGCAGCGCATTGAAGGTATGGAAAAACTCAATCTGCATCTGCTCTTTTCCTTCAATGAATTGGATATCATCAATGAGGAGGAGATCGGCGCTTCTATATTTTTCACGGAAATCATCATACGAGATTTCTTTGATAGCAGAAATAAACTCATTTACGAATTGCTCGCACTGAACGTATATGACCTTTTTTTCAGGATGCTTGACCGTAACATAGTTACCAATGGCGTGCATCAGGTGTGTTTTGCCAAGTCCTGACCCTCCGTACAAAAACAGGGGGTTATAATTACGGCCACCGAGCTTCTCCGCAACAGCGACGCAGGCCGCATGGGCAAAACGATTGCCGGAGCCGACTACAAAGGCTTCGAAAGTATATTGAGGATTCATCTGGGCAGCTGTGCGCGGCGCTTCCTCGGGAAAAGAAGACGAAGACATGGAGGATACGGAGGGAGCATTTATTGAAACGGGGGCCGCATGCTTCCTGAGTGCTTCGAGAATCTCCTGAGAACCGCTGACAGCCATCTGTACTTCATAATTTCTTGCACAGACAATGGAGAAAGTATTACTTATCAGGTTCTGCCACTGAATAACATATGTATAGGAAAAAGAATCCGGTACCGAGAGGACAAATATTTTGTCGTCTGCATATACTGGCTTCATAGGCATTATCCATGTTTTAAGGCTGACTTCTGAGATCTCTCCGGCTAAAAGGTCAGTTACCTTTCTCCAGATCCCATTCATCTCGTAATCCTGCATAACGCCCACTTTCCTGATTGTGTACCGCTGAGTACTTTTTAACAAATTATCATACAAAAAGTACACCTATGATAGCAGAAAATACTTACGAGGGAAAGTATTTTACCTCCAGAATTTGTTATAATCATAGTAAGACGTATCGAAATAAGATAAACTTACGAAAAGATACTCTCGTATGAGGTGATAACATGAAAACTACAAATAATGATAAAAACCTTTCAGAACAAAGAAAAGATAGAAAAACCGGCACGGATACGGAAAACAAGGCTGAAACAGGATCAGACAACAGCATAAATAACGGAACAAATGAGGGGACCATTAGAAAAAGAAAGAGATACTCCACTTTTAATAGATTTCTCCTGGTTCTCTCCGTTCTTCTTTTTGCGGCGGCTATTGTACTGATATTGTGGAACCCTGTCGTTAATTACCTGAGATCTCAGAAGACAGATAGTTTTATGAGTCAGATAGAAGAAGGAAATGCCACGATTATCGTGGATGCCAACGCACTTGCAGTAAGCGGAGAAGAATATGAGACTTTTGTGACGATCCTGACGGACTCGGAAGAAGGTGAATTATATTCAGAAATCGTACCAACAACTGTGCCGCTCGAGCTTCCTGAAGACGTCGTACTTACAGCTCTCGGCAGGATTTACATTGAAAAAATTGACCTGAATATTCCGCTCCTCGACGACGCCGGCGTCGTTCCTTTACGCTACGGCGCAGGGATGCTTGAAAAGACGGCTCTGCCGGGAGAAGAAGGGAATTTAGTTGTACTAGGACATCGAATGAAAGCATATGGAAGTCTTTTCAACAGGCTTGATGAAGTTGCTGTCGGTGACAGTGTTGTTATAACGACTCTTGACGGTAATGAATATACCTACGTTGTGGATCTTGTAATTCCCAAACTTGATCCTTCTGAGCTGATTGATTATATAAAAATTGACAGCGGCAGCGGCAAACAGCTTACTCTTGTTACCTGTACGCCTACAGGTATAGGATCCCATAGAATTATTGTGATAGCGCACATGGCATAATCATGTTAAAATGCTGAGTTAAAAGAATTTATCAGAGTGCGCAAATAGGTTTTTTGCGCGTTTGATGAAAGAAAATTCTTGAAGCAAACGGCATAACAGGAGGATATTATGCAGAAGGCGTGTCTTGTTGTAAGTGATGGAACTGTATTTGAGGGTTTTCGCTTCGGATCAAAGAGAGAAGCTGTTTGTGAGGTTGTTTTTAATACAGGCCTTACCGGCTATGTTGAGCTCCTTACGGATGCATCTTATGCCGGACAGGCAATCACGATGGCGTCACCGATTATTGGAAATTATGGTGTTTTTGAGGACACCTCAGAATCAACGCGTCCCTGGGTTGAGGCCTTTATCCTGCGCGACCTGACCAAAATGGAAGGTGATCTAAGACAGGCGGAAGATCTGGAAGAATATCTGAAAAGAAATGATATACCCGGTATATATGGAATTGATACCCGGGCACTGACGCTCCTGATCAGAGAGCACGGTACAATGCTTGGTCTGATTACGGATGGAGCAAAAGAAGACCTGGATATGAAATCGGCCCTCGAAAAGATTCAGAAATATGATGGATCAAAACTTGTTCCAATGGTAAGCCGCAAGGATGTATATACTTTCCCTGCAGGAAAAAAGGGCTGGAACAAGAGCAAATATACCGCGGATGCTGCATCGGGGTATCCAACGTCGCTTGTGCCGGCAGCAGATGAGGCCAAATCTGACGTAGATGATTCTAGCGCTGCTGTGACCGGGAAGTCGGCTTACCGTATTGCACTGATGGATTTTGGAGTCAAACAGAACATTATCTGGAATCTGGTGGAAAGAGACTGTGAAGTTACTGTATTCCCCTGGGATACAAAAGCTGAGACAATTCTTTCTTCGAATCCTAACGGTATTCTTCTGTCCAACGGTCCCGGGGATCCGAAGAACTGCGGTCCCGCCATTGAACAGATCGCAAAGCTATATGACTCCGGTATGCCGATCATGGGCATCTGCCTGGGACATCAGCTGATGGCACTGGCAACAGGCGCCGATACACATAAGCTTCGCTACGGACACAGAGGCATCAATCATCCTGTTAAGGATCTTCGTGCTGATCGTGTTTATATCACATCGCAGAACCATGGCTATGTGGTTACGGATGAGACGCTTTCCGCAGAAATCTGTGAAATAAGTCATCTCAACATGAATGACGGATCTATAGAAGGCCTGCGCTACCTGAACAAACCTGTGTTTACTGTCCAGTATCATCCGGAGGGTGCTCCGGGTCCATGGGATAATAATTATCTGTTTGATGAATTTCTTACCCTTATTGACGATACAAAAAAGAAGGTGAAGGAATCCTTATGATGAATGTACGGGCGGGAGCGGCGATTCTTGCAGCCAGAGGTATCAGCAGAGGACTGCGCCTTTTAGGCCGCGGTGCCACAACGCTTCCCGGTCGTGCGGCAATCAGGATCTGCCCGCAGATTATTTCACTTCTTGCAAAGGACCAGCATGTTATTGTTCTTACAGGAACAAACGGGAAAACGACAACCACTCATATGGTATCCGGCATCCTGGATTCTCTGGGATTTGTAGTAGTAACCAATGTGTCCGGCGCCAATCTGGCAACCGGTATTGCAACGACCCTTGTTGAAGGGATCCGTATTGGACGACGTGCCCGAAAAACCGGCCAAAAAACAATATATGTGATTGAAGCGGATGAAGCGGCTTTTGCTAAGGTCTGCGGACCTCTTCATCCAATGGTGTGTGTTGTCACCAATCTGTTTCGGGATCAGCTTGACCGCTATGGGGAACTCGCCCATACGCAGGCATTTATTGCCAAAGGCCTTGATGACACGGACGCGCAGATTCTTTTGAATGCAGATGACTCCCTTGTTGCAGCCCTGGAGAGAGGACGGGAAGAACGCGTCACTTTCTTTGGCATGGACAAGGAATCCATGGCACGTAACATTGTTACAAAGGCTGCTAAATCAGCGCTTGGAGAGACGACAGCCGATGCTTCGTACTGTAGTTTCTGCCAGACCAAGTATGAGTACAGGGCCAGGAGTTTTGGCCATCTTGGGGACTTTTACTGTCCCTCCTGCGGTTACGGCAGATCTGAACCGACCTTTTCCGTATCCTATAATACGGATATTAACGATGCTGATGAATCTGATAAAGACAGGAAAGAAAAAACGCCCGGGCCTTCCGACGTCGGATTTCCTGTTACTCTTACATACCGGGGTGAATCCATTACTGTGGGTCTTCCGATACCGGGTCTGCACAATTTCTATAATACTGTAGCCGCTGTCGCGGCATGTGTCGCACTAGGTGAAAAGGTCCGCGAACCTTCACTTTCTTTCGGGAAGGTGTCCATGGGGGTGGAATTGGTCCGGCCGGCTTTCGGGCGGATGGAGAAGATCAAAATCGGATCAAAATCCCTGTGTCTTCTTTTGGTAAAAAACCCGGTTGGCCTGGAAAGAGCACTTTCTTTTGTATCCCAGGCGTCCGATGCGGATGGCATGTATTTACTTTTGAACAGCAATGACGCCGATGGCAGGGATGTATCCTGGATTTGGGATGTGGACTTTGAGTCCAGAACATACCCGGAGAAGGTATTTGTATCCGGAGAAAGATACGGAGACATGTATCTGCGTCTTGCTTATGCAGGCATCGATAAGGATAGAATGCAGGCCAGACCGATGGAAGACTGCGGATCTCTGGTAGACGAGGCCCTCGCGGAGTGCGGGGATGGCAAATGCCTTTATATTCTTCCCAACTATACAGCGATGCTTGCTCTTCGTGAAATTCTGGTCAAAAGGTACCATCTTAAAGACTTCTGGAAATAATAGTGAATCGTTATAAAGACTTCTGGAAATAAAGAGAGGAGCTTTTCAAACATGCAGGAAAAAATCCGACTCTGTCATTTATACCCGGATCTTCTGAATTTGTATGGAGACCGCGGCAATATTCTGGCGCTTATGCGAAGAGCCGGCTTACGGGGAATTGATTTTAGCGTGGAAGCCGTGTCGATCGGGGAGGAATTCAATCCGGATCGATATGATATGATTTTCCTCGGCGGCGGCCAGGATGCGGAACAGAATATTCTTCGAAATGACTTTGTTGCTGTCAAGGGCACAAAAATTAAAGAAGCAGTTGCTAAAAACAAGGTATTTCTTTGTATTTGCGGCGGTTTTCAGATGATGGGCAATTATTATGAGGAGCACGACGGTCACAGGATCGAGTGCCTGGGCGCGCTGGATGTCTGGACGGTAGGTAAGAAGAACCGCTTTATCGGCGACACTGTTTATACCTGTGAAATCCTTCCGGAAAAGAACACGCTGTATGGGTTTGAAAATCACAGCGGACGTACGTATTTGGGAGATGGAGTTAAGCCTCTTGCAAAAGTGTTGTGCGGATCTGGTAATAATGGCGAGGATGGCACAGAAGGTGCAGTCTATAAAAACGTGTATTGCACGTATTCACACGGAAGCTTTTTGCCTAAGAATCCCGCAATGACAGACTTTCTTATTAAGAGGGCTCTCGAGGTCCAAAAGGGTGAGGAAGTGGTTCTCGCCCCTCTGGCAAGCGATATTGAAGATTTTGCAAGAAAAGCTCTTCCGACTTGCAAAAAGTCTTGACAACAAGGCCCCTTTTTATGTAAAATACAGAAAACCGGTAAAGAGGCGGCGTGTCCGCCTTTTTTTCGTTTAGAATTGTGGAGCCTATCTGCTGCGCTTTAATGATCAGAGGAGGAAGACAAATGTCAAAGTATACGAAAGAAGACATAATCCGTATTGTCAGAGAAGAGGATGTACAGTTTATCCGCCTTCAATTCTCAGATATTTTCGGAATGATAAAGAACGTTGCTATTACACCGAGCCAGATTGAAAAGGCATTGGACAATGAGTGTATGTTTGACGGCTCGTCCATTGATGGATTTGCCCGGATCGATGAGTCGGATATGTATCTTTACCCCGACTACGATTCCTTTGTGATTTTCCCTTGGAGACCGCAGTCAGGCAAGGTAGCCCGCCTTATCTGTAATATCTATACACCAAATGGTGAGCCGTTTGTCGGCGATCCCCGCTACGCCCTTCGAAAAATCCTTGCCGAGGCCAAAGACATGGGCTATACGTTCAATGTCGGGCCGGAACTGGAATTTTTCCTTTTCCAGTATGATGAGAATGGAAAACCGACGACAATCGCACATGATGAAGGCGGCTATTTTGACTTGGAGCCGGTCGGACAGGGCGAAGATATTCGCCGCGAGATCTCTTTTGCCCTTGAAGCTATGGGCTTTGAGATTGAAGCTTCCCATCATGAGGTTGCACAGGCACAGCATGAGATTGATTTCAAATTCGGTGACGCTCTTCTTACGGCCGATAATATTATGACTTTCAAGCTGACTGTAAAGACGATCGCCAAGAGATATGGTATGCACGCGTCCTTCATGCCCAAGCCAATCTTCGGAATCAATGGATCAGGTATGCATACAAATATGTCATTGATGAAAGACGGAAAAAATGCTTTTTATGATCCGGATGCTGATCTGGGTCTTTCGACAACCGCCCTGCAGTTTATTGCCGGTATTCTCAAGCATATGAAGGGTATTTCAGCAATCACAAATCCTCTGGTCAATTCCTATAAGCGGCTGGTTCCCGGCTATGAAGCTCCCTGCTATATGGCGTGGTCTGCAGCTAACCGCAGCGCACTTATCCGGATTCCGGCTACCCGTGGAATCGGTACCCGTGTAGAACTGCGCTGCCCTGATCCTGCGGCCAATCCTTATCTTCTTCTGGCTATGTGTCTTGCAGCCGGTCTTGACGGAATTAAGAATAATCTGACTCCTCCCGAGCAATACCGTTCGTCAATTTTTGATATGTCCCATGAGGAACGCACTGACGCAGGTATTGACAGTCTTCCGGGAAGCCTTGCTGAAGCTCTGGTCGAATTTGAGAAAGATCCAATCGGACTTGAAACCCTGGGTGAACATATTTACGAGAAGTACATAGAAGCCAAGACAGAGGAATGGAACGATTATAAGACTCAGGTTACACAATGGGAGATCGACAGGTACCTTCTTCGCTATTAATACCTAATATCTCAACATCTCAGGGTATGACATAAATGCCAAGGAGGAGGGTACTGATGAGAAGCATTATCGTTGCTTTTCACGACATGGATACTGCTCACAGGATCCGGGATGTTCTGCTCCGGCACAATCTTCCGGTAAAGGTGATCGCGACAAATGCATCCATGGCGCTGCGTAATATTTCCTCTGACGACGGAGGGGGCCTTATTGTCTGCGGCTCACATTTTTCAGACATGTCATCCGTCAATATGCTCACACTGCTTCCGGATGATTATGATATGCTTATGCTCCTTTCGAACAAGGACATGGACTTCTCTTTTGAGCACAGGGAAGGACTTTATACTTTGTCACTGCCCGTGCAGGCCCAGGATCTCGCTTCATCCGCACGAATGCTCCTCGAAACACGGCAGCTGTACACGGGATCGTTCCGTCCTTCCAAACCGGCTGCTTCAAAATCGGGAGATGCCGGGGCGGGAATTAGAAAACAGAATGAACAAAGAATTATTGATCAGGCTAAGGCACTTCTAATGAACCGCAACAATATGTCAGAGCCGGAAGCCCATAGATTCCTGCAGAAAAAGAGTATGGATTCGGGATCTAAACTAATTGATATGGCAATCACGGTTCTTAAGAGTCAGGAAAACTGAGAAACACGTAATAGTCAGCGTAATTGAGTGAAAGACTTCTTGAAAATAATGGGAAACAAAGGCAACAGGGAAAAGAGTAATGAGGGAAAATATGCGACAGATACCGTTTACAAAAATGCAGGGAATCGGAAATGATTATATTTACATCGACTGTACAAAAGAGGAGCTCCTAAAACCGGAGGAGATAGCGCCTTTTGCGATCCGTTTCAGCGACAGGCACTTCGGAGTCGGATCTGACGGAGTTATCCTTATCAAACCCTCGGAAGCCGGGGATTTCTTTATGGATATGTACAATGCAGATGGCTCCAGAGGCAAGATGTGCGGCAATGGCATACGCTGTGTTGCAAAATACGTCTATGACAAGGGACTTACGTCAAAAACCAATATTGCGATTGAGACGCTTTCAGGAGTCAAGCAGATAGCTCTTGCGGTGGAAGACAAAAAGGCTGTCCGTGCTACTGTAAATATGGGCAAACCGGTCCTTGAAGCCCGGAAGGTTCCGGTTATCTGGAGCGATGAGTCCATGATCAATGAGGCCATTGCCGTCGGAGGCAAACTGTATAACATTACGGCCGTATCTATGGGAAACCCGCATGCAGTTGTGTACGTAAGGGGCGTGGAGTCGCTCGATCTCGATAAGCTGGGGCCTCTTTTTGAGAAGCACAAGTTGTTCCCGGAGAGTGTCAACACAGAATTTGTTGAAATCATCGACCGGTCGCATCTTCGTATGCGCGTGTGGGAACGTGGTTCGGGAGAGACGATGGCCTGCGGGACCGGAGCGTGTGCCGTGGTTGTTGCATCTGTGCTGAATGGATTTTCCGACCGGAAAGCAACGGTCATCTTAAATGGCGGCGAGCTGGATATTACCTGGAATGAAGCTTCCGGTGATGTGATCATGGAAGGCCCTGCTGCGATAAGTTTTGAAGGAACAGTTGATTTTTAAGTGTTTTTTTGTAAAAGTATACGTATGAGCAGATTTTTCAGCTCAGATAAGGATTAACTGCGCAGCGGTGTTCCTGATAAACGTGCCTCCATACAAGGGGGCGGAATGGATAAGGAAATAAGCATGATTGAATTGAATGATAACTTTCAAAAACTGCCCGGTAATTATCTTTTTGCCACAATAGCCAGAAAAGTGAAGGAATTTGCAGCACAGAATCCGGATAAACATCTCATTCGATTAGGAATCGGGGATGTTACAAGACCCCTGGCACCTGCCGTTATTTCTGCTATGCAGGCGGCGGTTCTTGAAATGGGCGAAGGAAAAACCTTCCATGGATACGGACCGGATTTTGGATATGATTTTCTTGTTAATGCGATTGCTGAGCATGACTACGCGAGCCGCGGCGTTACAATCGATACGGATGAGATTTTTGTCAGTGACGGCTGCAAAAGCGACTCCGGAAATATCGGGGATATTTTTGCAGCAGAGAATTATGTAGCTGTCTGCGATCCGGTCTACCCGGTGTATGTTGACACAAATGTTATGGCCGGACGCGCAGGAGAGTATGATCCTGAGACGGGGCTCTGGTCGAATCTTTTCTATCTGAGATGCGAAGAAAAAAATAACTTTATCCCGCAGGTTCCGGAAATAAAAGACGGTGAGAGAACGCCCGATCTTATTTATCTGTGCTTCCCCAACAATCCGAGCGGAGCCGCTATCGGATACGAAGGTCTAACAGCCTGGGTTGAATACGCCCGTAAAATCGGCGCGATCATCCTCTATGATGCTGCCTATGAAGCCTTTATTTCCGAGGATCTCCCTCATACGATTTTTGAGATACCCGGCGCAAAAGAATGTGCCATCGAGCTTAGAAGCTTCTCAAAGACGGCTGGTTTCACGGGAGTTCGCTGCGGATATACGGTTATATCCAAACAGCTTGTGAAAAATGGCGTGTGTGTCAGGGACGTATGGGCCAGACGCCAGGCCACGAAGTTCAACGGCGTGTCATATATTACGCAGCGCGCGGCGGCGGCCATCTATACACCGGAAGGAAAAATCCAGGTAAAAGCGACGATTGCAGCATACATGGAGAACGCCAGAATTCTTCGCGAGGGTCTGGCTGCTATGGGATATCAGGTATCAGGAGGCGTGAACGCCCCTTATATCTGGATGAAAACACCCGCCGGCATGACATCCTGGGAGTTCTTTGATTACCTCCTTGAAAAGGCGAATGTTGTCGGTACGCCGGGTTCCGGATTCGGTCCCTGCGGCGAGGGTTATTTCCGTCTGACAGCTTTTGGCTCCAAAGAGGCATCCGAGGAAGCACTTCGCCGGATTGCAGCACTGACCTGATCCGGGCCTGCCCCGATCGAGTCGCTGCCATGATTGCATCGGCGCCCTGATCGCAGAACTGACCTGACCGCATTTTTTGCGCGAAAAATAGAAAGCCGATCATTTGCATCCTAATTGCATCGCAAAGGGATTCAAATGGAGCCCTTATAAATTGACACTGCTAAACGAGCCCTATATAATATACATGGCAAGGATTCCTCGAGTGAGTATTGCTCGGGGAATCTTTTCTTTTTCTTTCTTTTTATGAAACAATGTCTACGGCAAAAAGACAGCAGGGCAGCATCGTGAAGACTCATATGTGTTGCCTTTCGTGTTGACAGGAGGAGCGTTTTACATGGTAAAAGCAATTGTTGGAGCGAACTGGGGCGACGAGGGTAAAGGCAAAATTACGGATATGTTTGCGGCACAGTCAGATATCGTTATCCGTTTTCAAGGCGGCGCAAACGCAGGACACACCATCATCAACGAGTATGGCAAATTTGCTTTACACCAACTGCCTTCAGGCGTCTGTCACTCCCAGATAATGAACATTATCGGAAATGGCGTAGCACTTAATATTCCGAAACTTAAGGACGAGATTGAGCATGTAGTGAACGGCGGCGTACCAATGCCGAAGCTAATGGTATCTGACCGCACACAGATTGTTATGCCATATCATATTCTTTTTGATCAATACGAAGAAGAGCGACTGGGCGGTAAGGCATTTGGCTCTACCAAATCGGGAATTGCTCCTTTTTATTCTGACAAATACGCGAAGATCGGATTTCAGGTTTGCGAGCTTTTTGAAGAAGAGGCTTTGAAAGAGAAGCTGGTGTCTGTTCTTACTCTCAAGAACACGCTTCTCGAGCACTTGTACCATAAGCCGACCCTCGATGCGAATGATCTGTTTGAAGAGCTCATGAAATACCGTGAGATTATTGCTCCTTTTGTGGGTGATACCGGCGCTTATCTGTATCAGGCACTCAAAGACGGCAAAAAAATCCTGCTTGAAGGGCAGCTTGGTTCCATGAAGGATCCTGATCACGGTATATATCCGATGGTTACTTCCTCTTCGACACTTGCCGGATTCGGAACGGTCGGGGCGGGAATTCCTCCTTACGAGATTAAGGAAATTGTTACGGTTGTTAAGGCATACTCTTCTGCTGTCGGGGCCGGTGCTTTTACCAGCGAGATATTCGGAGAAGAGGCTGACGAATTGAGAAAACGCGGCGGTGACGCCGGTGAATACGGAGCAACTACAGGACGTCCCAGAAGAATGGGTTGGTTTGACTGCGTTGCTTCCCGTTATGGCTGCAGAATCCAGGGCGCCACTGATGTAGCGCTCACAGCAATTGATTGTCTTGGTTATCTTGATGAGATTCCTGTATGTGTAGCCTATGAGGTCGACGGTGTGCAGACGCTTGATTTCCCGAATCCTACCAAACTTGACAGAGCCAAACCGGTTCTGAAGATAATGAAGGGATGGAAGAGCGACATCCGCGGAGTTACATCCTTTGATAAGCTTCCTAAGGAAGCACAGGAATATGTGCTCTTCATAGAAAAAGAGCTCGGCGTTCCTGTCTCGATTGTATCCACAGGACCGAAGCGTGAAGAGCTTATGTTCCGCTGATACACAGGTGTCCAATAATAAAAATAATCACAAATAAAACGACACAAACAAAACAATACACAATACAACACGCAAAGAAAAAGCAGTGACAGCATAGATGTATGACAGTATAGATTTTTCAGGAGGAATAATACGTGGTCAACGAGAAGGTTCTTGTTCTGGATTTTGGCGGACAGTATAACCAGTTGATTGCCAGACGTGTGCGCGAGCAAAATGTATACGCTGAGATTCTGCCTTTTACAGCAGGCATCGATCGGATCCGGGAAGGCAACTACAAAGGAATCATTTTTACCGGCGGACCCAATAGTGTATTTGATGAGAAATCACCTCATTACAGCAAAGAAATACTCGATCTTGGCATACCGGTTCTTGGCATTTGTTACGGTGCTCAGCTTCTGGCCTATATGCTTGACGGAGTAGTGGCTACAGCCCCTATGAGCGAGTATGGTAAGACAGAGATCAAGTTATCTACAGGCTCTAAGCTGTTTAACAATGTTACAGCAGTAAATACTTGCTGGATGAGCCATACGGATTACATCAGTACGCCCCCGGAAGGATTCACAATTACTGGATACACGGACAACTGCCCCTGCGCGGCCATGGAGAATCCTGAGCTTGGATATTATGCTGTCCAGTTCCACCCTGAAGTTAATCACACGCCCCAGGGACCGGAAATGCTTCATAATTTCCTCTTTGATATTTGCGGCTGCTCAGGAGACTGGGTTATGTCGGCTTTTGTTGAGGAGTCTATCGCCAAGATTCGCGATCAGATCGGAGACAAGAAAGTCCTATGCGCTATGTCCGGAGGAGTTGATTCGTCTGTTGCCGCCCTTATGATTCATAAGGCTGTCGGCAAGCAGCTGACCTGCGTCTTTGTTGATCACGGACTTCTCAGGAAGAATGAAGGCGATGATGTGGAACGAGTCTTTAAGGGTGAGTTCGACATGAATCTGATTCGCGTCAACTGCCAGGACCGTTTTATGGCAAGGCTGGCCGGCGTATCTGATCCTGAGACAAAAAGAAAGATCATCGGTGAAGAATTCATCCGTGTCTTTGAAGAAGAAGCCATAAAAATCGGTACTGTGGACTATCTGGTTCAGGGGACGATTTATCCGGATGTTATTGAGAGCGGTGTCGGCGATGCAGCTGTTATCAAGAGCCATCATAATGTCGGCGGACTTCCTGACGATATTGCATTTAAGGGACTTATCGAGCCTCTCCGCGATCTTTTCAAGGATGAAGTCAGAAAATCGGGTCTCGAACTTGGCATACCGGAAGATCTGGTATGGCGCCAGCCTTTCCCGGGACCGGGACTTGCGATACGAATCATGGGCGCCGTTACAGAGGAAAAATTAGCCATTCTTCGCGACGCCGATTATATTTTCCGTGAAGAAATCAAGAAGGCCGGCCTCGGTCGTGATATCAACCAGTATTTCGCCGTGCTGACGGATGTTCGGTCGGTCGGAGTTATGGGTGACGGTCGTACCTACGACTATATGCTTGCCCTGCGCGGCGTCACCACAAGTGACTTCATGACAGCGGACTTCGCGAGAATTCCCTACGATGTCCTGGACATCTGTTCGAGAAGAATCGTGAACGAAGTCGGGCACATCAACCGAATCGTATATGATATAACAAGTAAACCGCCGGCGACGATAGAGTGGGAATGAGGAGAAATTCACTTGGCTTCTTCGTTCGGTCATGTCCTCGGTGAAGCAATGCGGACTAGCAAGATTTGAAGAAACTAATTTGCTTCACCTGCGGAATCTACTCAGAAGCCAAGTAAATTTCTCTGCAGGGCGTCCTGCGGACGCTGCGGAATGATTGGATGAACTTCACTCGCTTTCTCCTTCGGTCATGTCCTCAACATTGACTCATTAGCTTTCTCGCTCGATCAAGTCCTCGGATTGCTTTGCAATCCTGTGGAATCTACTCGAAAGCTAACGAGTCAATTTGCATATGAGTAGGAAGATCTATGCGGAATCTACTCGAAAGCGAGTAAAGTTCGTCTGCAAGGGCGTCCTGCGGACGCTGCGGAATGATTGGATGAACTTCACTCGCTTTCTCCTTCGGTCAATCCTCAACATTGACTCATTAGCTTTCTCGCTCGATCAAGTCCTCGGATTGCTTTACAATCCTGTGGTATCTACTCGAAAGCTAACGAGTCAATTTGTATATGAGTAGGAAGATCTATGCGGAATCTACTCAGAAGCCAAGTAAGTTTCTCTGCAAGGGCGTCCTGCGGACGCTGCGGAACATGATTCCTGACTTGATTCAATTTGAGGTCTTCATCCGCGAGGGTGGGGATTTTTTTGTTTTCTTTCCCGGTCATAGAATTGTATAATGATTGAGTGATTAAAACTACTATGTGTTAAGAGGAGTACGATTTTATGAGTACAAAAATTCACACTGATAAGGCTGCTGCTGCAATTGGGCCTTATTCACAGGGGATAAGAACGGGGAATTTGCTTTTTACATCAGGACAGATTCCATTGGATCCGTCAAAATCTAGTATCCCGGACGGGATTGAAGCGCAGGTTGTTCAGGTTATGAAGAATCTTGAGGCTATTGCCCAAGCAGCTGATACAAATCTTGCCAAAACAGTTAAGACTACATGTTTTCTGGCTGACATGGGCGATTTTGCTGTATTCAATGAAATTTATTCAGCCTATTTTACTGATAAACCGGCACGGAGTTGTGTTGCAGTTAAGTCGCTTCCCAAAGGAGTTCTTGTAGAAGTGGAAGCAATTATTGAAATTTGAAGGATAAGAAAATAATAGGGGCTGCAAATGAACAGTATGTTGACATAGTATTACTATGCATGATAACTTAAATAAATAGTGGAGGAGAGTACGTATGTTCACTTGCTGTTGTTGTAACAATCATTTGGATATTTAGTTTGCTTTCCGTTACTGACGGCAGATGCAGGCTGAATGGTTTTGCATCTGCACGGATTTTCTGAGATTTAATTATTGATGAACCGCTGCAGAATTGATATGCAGCGGTTTTTTGTTTTATGTGTTGTCTTTTGCGAAGGAGATTTTGAAAATGATGAATTCAATTATAAGTTACTCCCGCAATCAAATGGCTGAAATTCCTGGCGGAGTGATTGACTTAAGAGACGATAGGATCAAGAAGGACTGGCGTGTCTCCATTGAACCTTTTCTTGTTTCAAAATGCCCCGTCACCGTGGAACTGTATCATGCAGTCACTCATAACACACCGTATGTTTTTGACAGTGTTCAAAAGCCGGTGGTTAATGTTTCCTGGAATGATGCAATTGCATTTTGTAATCTGCTTTCCAGGGAGGCCGGATTGAAAGAGTGCTATTCAAGAAGCAAAGAAACTGAAGACGTTGGAGTCGGTGATAACAGGGGGATCGGCAGCATCCGGGGTATTCGAAATGTTGGTGGAGATGGAGAAGACAACGGAGACAGGGGCGCTGTAATCTGTGATTGGGAAGCGGGTGGATTTCGCCTGCCGACGGAAGCAGAGTGGGAATACGCTTGTAAAGCGGGTACTACAGGGTACAGATACGCAGAGATTGACAGAATTGCCTGGTACCATGGGAATTCGGACGATGAGATCCATCCTGTGGGACTTAAAGAACCCAATGCATGGGGCTTGTATGACATGCTCGGAAATGTATGGGAGTGGTGCTGGGATGTCTATGATGTGGAGAAGTACGGTTCTTACCGTATTTTTCGCGGCGGAGGATGGGCTGAAGAAGAACGGGGCTGCGGCGCTACAAGCCGGCGCCGAGCTCATCCGACATTTTTGATCGATGACCTCGGCTTTCGTGTGGTCAGATCTCTTGTCTGAGACTCGAAATTCAACAGGTGATAATTTGTTGGTGAAATCAAGTTGGTGAAATTCAATTTGTGACATTCAGCTTACGCGAGCTTTGCGCTGTTTCTGATTTTATTGGGAGTAGCACCATATGCGTGCCGGAACATCCGGATGAATACTTTGTAATTAGTTATTCCGTTTTTCTCCATCAAATAAGTGATGCTGTCGTTTGAATGGATTAAATCGTTGTGAAGATGGACAAGGCGGACGGTGTTCACATATTCAAGAAATGTCTGGTTGGTATATTTTTTGAAAAGACGGCAAAAGTATTCCGGACTGATGGAAAGGGAGCCGGAGATTTCGTCCAGGGTGATGGGATTCTTATAATGGGATTTGACATAATCCATAATCATCTCGATGCGGCGGAGATTTTTGGCTGCCTTGTTTTTATTATGAACGGACAATTGAACGGAATGATTTTTGTACAGATCATATAGAAGCTCGTGAATGTATGCGGTGAAGAGGAGCTGATAGCCGTCTTCTTTATTTTCAAACTCACATAGCATTGATAAAAGAAGAGTTTCTGTTACGGGGGCTTTTTTTCTTGTTGAAGCATTGCTGGGAAGAAATTCCTCGAAATACAGCATTTCAAAATTGGGCAGAAGTCTTTTTAGGTCGCTTAATGGTATTTGCAGAAGAATATAGCGGATGTTGCCGTGAATCTGCGTAGAGTGGATTTCCCGCGGGTTAATGATAATGATGTCATGCCAGCCTAATTCGTATTTTCGGTCATTTATATAGGCCGACATGGAGCCGTCAAGAATAAAAAGTATTTCCAGGTGGTTGTGCCAGTGAGCCGCCGAGTAGTCGCATACCGTATCAATGATATCAAATCGAAGCTGAAGCTGAAAATCATCCTTAATAAGTTCGTGTTCGTATATCAAAAGCGCGCCCCCCATAAAAATACACCGGCATTTATAAAAAAATGAATTCTTTGAAATTCATCAGATTTAATCAAAATGAGTATAATATTTTGGTATTCATTTTAAATCATAAGCAAAAAATGTCAATAACGACCTATAACTTGGCTAATATATAATCTGTGGAAGACAGGAAATAGCTGATAGAATGGTTTTGTGAGAAGTGTATCTTTGGGAGGTAAGAATTATGGTGCTTGATTGGAATGAATATTGTGACCTGGCTAGAAAGACAGTAGCTGAAGGTGTTGTGCTTTTAAGGAATGAGAATCATGTCCTTCCGCTCCGGAAGGATAGTAATATAGCGGTATTTGGAAGAATTCAGACGCATTATTATAAAAGTGGTACGGGTTCAGGGGGTATGGTTAATGTCTCCAAAGTGACGGGTATTCTGGACGCTTTACTCGAATGCCCTGATATTAAGGTAAATCAGGGGCTTTTAGATATCTATACGAATTGGGAGAAGGCAAATCCGTTCAATGAGGGAATCGGCTGGGGCAATGAACCGTGGTCTCAGGAAGAGATGCCTGTGTCGGATGAACTGGTCCGGGTCATTTCCGGACAGACGGACGCGGCTGTCATTATTATTGGAAGAACGGCCGGCGAGGATAAGGATAACCAGAATCTGCCCGGAGCCTATCAACTGTCTGACGGCGAAAAGGAACTGATCTCAAAAGTACGGAAGGCTTTTGAGAGAGTAGTTGTGATTCTGAATGTCGGCAGTGTTATGGATATGAGTTTCGTGGAAGATTATTCTCCGGATGCCGTACTATATGGATGGCAGGGCGGCATGGTCGGCGGATCAGGAACGGTTGATGTACTGACAGGCAAGGTCTCCCCGTCAGGAAAGCTTTCGGATACCATTGCTTATTCGATAAGTGATTATCCGTCTGATGCTTTTTTCGGTGATGCAGTACGCAATTTCTATGCAGAAGATATCTATGTCGGATATCGCTATTTTCAGACAGCAGCCCCGGAGAAAGTCCAGTTTCCCTTTGGCTTCGGGCTCTCCTATACAGATTTTGAAATACGGACAGAAGTTTTTGAAGAGACGGAGAAGAATGTAAAACTGCAGGTATCGGTCCGCAATACCGGTTTGACTGCAGGAAAAGAAGTTGTCCAGATTTATGTGGAAGCACCCCAGGGGAACTTGGGAAAACCAACAAGAAGTCTGGCAGCATTCCGGAAAACAAAGGAATTGAAGCCGGGAGAGATAGAGTCTCTTGATTTTGATCTGAAAAAGAATCTTTTTGCATCCTATGATGACTCCGGGGTAACCGGACATAAATCCTGCTTCGTTCTTGAGTCTGGCGCGTATGTGATTATGGTGGGTAACAGTGTTACAAACCTTGATAAGGCGGGTGAATTTGCACAGAAACAGACTCTTGTCACAGAGCAGCTTTTTGAGGCACTGGCACCGGAACTGAATTTCCAGAGAATGAAACCCGGTCTGGAAACGCCTTCGCATTATGTGATGAATTGGGAAAACGCCCCTGTGAGTACAGAAGATGATAGTGTTCACAGAAACCGCAGTCTGCCCGGGGATATCCCCTTTACGGGTGACAAGGGTTACAAGCTCAGCGATGTAAAGACTGGCAAGGTATCCATGGAATCATTCGTTGCGCAGCTCTCGGATGATGATTTGGCATGCATTATCCGGGGAGAAGGGATGGGTAGTCCGAAGGTAACTCCCGGAACAGCTGCTGCTTTTGGAGGCATATCAGAATCTTTGAAAAACATGGGGATTCCATGCGGCTGCTGTTCAGACGGACCGTCGGGAATGCGCCTTGACTGCGGGACTAAAGCATTCAGCCTGCCTAACGGGACTTTACTTGCATGCACATTTAATACGGAACTGGTCGAGGAACTATTTGTTCTGACCGGTTGGGAGATGGTAAAAAACAAGGTTGACACGCTGCTGGGGCCTGGTATGAATATTCACAGACATCCTTTAAACGGCAGGAATTTTGAATATTTTTCAGAGGATCCCCTGCTGACAGGCAAAATGGCGGCGGCACAGCTTAAAGGTCTTCAGAATGCCGGCGTTACCGGTACCATTAAGCATTTTTGCGGTAATAATCAGGAGACAAAAAGGCATGAGGTCGATTCCGTAATTTCAGAGCGAGCCCTGCGGGAAATTTATCTCAAAGGATTTGAGATTGCTGTAAAAGAGGGTCAGGCGACATCGGTTATGACTACCTATGGCGCTGTAAATGGAGTCTGGACAGCGGGCCGGTATGACTTGAATACGCGGATACTCAGAAATGAATGGGGATTCAGTGGAATTGTTATGACGGATTGGTGGGCCAATATTAATGAAAAAGGAAGTGCTCCCGACAAGATCAATTTTGCAGCCATGGCGCGTGCTCAGAATGATATCTATATGGTCTGCCCTGATGCCGCAGTTAACAGTACCGGTGACAATACGCTGGAAGCTTTGTGCGCGGGCTCTTTAACACGCGGTGAACTGCAGCGCAATGCGGCAAATATTTGCGATTTTTTGATGGGTACCCATGCATTTCTGCGGCAGAACGGGAAGGCTTGTCAGGTTACTGTTATAAACAATGATGAAGCGGAAGAAGATTTTGAACAGCGTGAAGTGGTGTATTATACGGTAGACGACGGAACGGTAATATCTTTGGAGGATGTCGACACCTCAAAAGGTTCAAGCCATGTATTTGCCCTGGATGTCCAGAGACAAGGCGGTTATTATCTGGAAGCGACCGCGAAGTCTGACTTGGGTGAGTTGTCCCAGGTACCGGTCACCATTTTCGTACAAAATACACCGGTCGCTGTATTCACGTGGAATGGAACAGGCGGTAAGTGGACAACACAGCAAAAAAGATTCCTTATGCATTCAAAATATGCTGTTGTTCGTCTGTATTTTGGGGAGAGCGGTGTAAAGCTGCAAAAAATAACATTCAAATTTGATAAGGCCATAAAGGATATTGAAAACATTGACGACTATATGAAGGGATAACTATATGTTTACGATATTATTAGTCATCATCTATATTTCTTTTATTAGTCTGGGGCTTCCCGATGCACTTTTGGGTTCCGCATGGCCAAGCATGTATGGCGGGCTGGGTGTCCCGGTCTCATATGCGGGAATCATTTCCATGATTATTGCCGGAGGAACCATTCTTTCCAGCCTCTACAGCGGAAAACTGATAAAAAGGCTTGGAACCGGTAAAGTTACCGCCTTCAGCGTGTGCTTGACGGCAGCGGCTTTATTCGGATTTTCCATCTCCCATTCTTTTGTCTGGCTGTGCGTATGGGCGGTGCCTTACGGACTCGGCGCCGGTTCGGTTGACTCCGCGCTCAATAGTTTTGTGGCTCTTCATTATAAGGCGCGGCATATGAGCTGGCTTCACTGTTTCTGGGGTGTTGGAGCCTCTCTGGGTCCGTATGTCATGGGATATTGTCTGACAAGAGGCCTGGAATGGAATAGCGGATACCGCATCATTTCCGTCCTTCAAATCGTATTGACGGCAACTCTTATTTTCTCTCTCCCTCTCTGGAAAAAAGCCAAAATATCTGCAGAGCAGGGAGAAATAATTCATAAAACTCTCAGTATCAGGGGGCTTATCGCGATCCCCGGCGCGAAACCGGCCCTGACAGCATTCCTTTGCTATTGCGGTCTCGAGACAACTACCGGATTATGGGGCTCAAGCTACATGGTATTGGAAAGAGGTCTGTCAACGGATACGGCTGCTAAGTGGACATCTTTATTTTATCTTGGCATTACTTTCGGACGTTTCGTTTCCGGCTTTGTAACCATGCGTCTGGGCGACCGGAATATGGTACGGCTCGGTCAGGGTATAACGGCAATTGGCATTATCGCGTTGATGCTTCCCGCCGGAAATCTAATTATGTGCGCGGGTTTTATCTTAATCGGACTTGGGTGCGCGCCGATTTTCCCCAGTCTCCTGCATGCAACGCCGGCTAATTTCGGCAAGGAATTATCACAGTCGATCATGGGAGTTCAGATGGCCAGCGCTTATATTGGAAGCACCTTTATGCCGCCGCTGTTCGGACTGATTGCGGAACACGTAAGCATTGCTTTGTATCCCTTCTTTCTTGTGATTTTCGTAATTCTGATGATTGTAATGGCAGAACGCTTAAATAAGTCCAATGCAGTAAAGAATCTGGCGCTGTAACACTGTTACAAGCGCTGCTGATCAAGGCATAATCGTCTGCCTGGGAGGGAAGTCTTTCTGAAAATGATGGAGGGCGTTCTTCGGGATGGTGAAAAAAAGCAGGTTCAGAACAACCCGTCTCATGCTTGTGACAGCCTGAGACGGGTTGTATTAAACTGCGTTGGATTTTTGGCAAATGCATAGATGAAGATGAATCTATAAAGTTTCTGATGAAAGTGAATCCGGTTTGTATTTTCTTTCAAGCCATCCCATAAAGAGACCCAGGGAAAGTCCGGCCAGAAAGAGAAGAATACTTACGGCAATAATCCCGGAAGTGACTCCGGAGTAGTCGGTAGGGGCTATAATGACGGTTGATGCAATGACGACGCCGAGAATGAAATGGAACACGTTGGCATAGGCTTTTTTGAGAATAAACTTCATCAATTTAGCGAAGGCAAGTATGCAGAGTATGGCTCCTAAAGCAAGCGGAACAAGGATCGATAAGTCCAGGTTGTGGATGCCTTGATTCATGGATTCATACATTTGAAAGTAGATAAGGAAGTTCGAAGGGCTCATTCCCGGTACGATCATACCAAGGGCAAAGATCGCGCCTGCCATGATCCACGTTCCGAAATTCTGCGGCACGGCCAGCTGCAGGTAGTTGCTTGCCGTCCATAATCCGATAAAGGCGAGAACTGCGGTTACTCCGGTAATTACCAGATGATGTGTCTTTCTGCCTTCTTTTCCCGCTTCCCTGTAAAGGGATGGCAGCGTGCCGAGTATACAGCCGATAAAGCACCAGAGCACCTGGATTTCGGCTGTCTCAAGAAAGTAGGCAAGGGGGCCTGTGACGACATAGGCACCAAGGAGTCCGCCGATTCCTACGGGGATAAAGAAGAAAACATTCTTCACAAAATCTTTCCTGATGTCAGAAAGAAAAGCGATGATTCTCTCATAGATTCCAAATACGGCTGCCATCGCACCGCCGCTTACGCCCGGAAGCATAGCTCCGGCGCCGATGAACGTTCCCTTTACCAGACGGAACAGCCAGTCAATTGTATTTTTACCATTCATGTATTACACCTGCATTTTCTCTAATTTAAAAATATCTACACGAATTATACAGGTATTTGGATATGATGGAAAGGCAAAGCTGCGGCAAGATGTATCCGGCACTTGCATAGAGGTGAGGCGGAGGACCCGATAAAAGCAAATACAGATACGGATTCATGCACAAACTTTCAAATTTAGGTACTTTTTATCCATATTCATCTGTTATTTTTCCTGTATTATTATAGATAAAGTTTAAAACAAACACAAAAAAACCGTCTTTATAACAGGAGGATTGATTATGAATAACACACCCGTAGTTAAGGTTGGTATTGTTGCTGTCAGCAGAGACTGTTTCCCCATGACACTTTCACTGACGAGAAGACAGGCTGTTGCCGCCGCATATTCCGATAAGGATTCACTGTATGAATGCCAGACAATTATTGAAAATGAGCGGGACATGCTAAAGGCGCTTGCTGAAGTAAATGCGGCCGGATGCAATGCTCTTGTTGTATATCTCGGCAATTTCGGGCCTGAGACACCGGAGACACTTCTTGCTAAAGAATTTAACGGACCGGTTATGTTTGCAGCGGCGTCCGAAGACAGTGCTGACAGTCTGGTCGGCGGCAGAGGCGATGCGTACTGCGGACTCCTCAATGCCAGCTATAACTTGAAACTGCGTAATATTAAAGCATATATCCCCGAGAATCCGGTGGGAACTCCTGCAGAAATTGCCGCCTTGATCAAAGAATTTGTGCCGATAGCCAAGGCTGTTATTGGTTTGCGCGCTCTCAAAATCATCTCTTTTGGTCCTCGTCCTCAGGATTTCCTTGCCTGCAATGCGCCTATTAAGCAGCTTTATAATCTGGGTGTTGAGATTGAAGAGAATTCTGAACTTGATCTATTCAGTGCGTTCAAGAAGCATGCCGGGGACCAAAGAATTGAAGGCGTCGTAAAAGACATGGAAAAGGAACTTGGAGAAGGCAATAAAAAGCCTGCAATCCTTCCGAAGCTTGCCCAGTATGAGATCACGCTTCTGGATTGGATGGAAGAACACAAAGGAAGCAGGGAGTATGTCGTATTTGCCAACAAATGCTGGCCGGCCTTCCAGATGGAATTTGGATTTGTTCCCTGTTTCGTAAACAGCCGCCTGGCAGCAAGAGGGATTCCTGTATCATGTGAAGTTGATATCTATGGCGCACTGAGCGAATATATCGGCTGCTGTATCAGCGATGATGCTGTAACTCTTCTTGATATTAACAATACGGTTCCTGCCGATATGTACAAAAAAGACATCGAAGGCACGTTCAATTACAACCATACAGATACCTTTATGGGCTTTCACTGCGGCAATACAGCTTCTTCAAAACTTTCTTCCTGCACGATGAAATATCAGATGATCATGGCCAGGGCTCTGCCGGAAGAAGTTACGCAGGGAACGCTCGAGGGCGATATTATTCCCGGGAAGATTACTTTTTATCGCCTGCAGAGTACGTCCGATGCTCAGTTAAGAGCCTATGTGGCAGAAGGAGAAGTCCTTCCTGTTGCTACGCAGTCCTTTGGATCAATCGGTATTTTCGCGATTCCCGAGATGGGCAGATTCTATCGTCATGTCCTTGTCGAGGGGAATTATCCGCATCATGGAGCGGTTGCTTTCGGACACTTCGGCAAAGCAATTTTCGAAGTATTCAAATATCTGGGCGTTGAGGGAATTAGTTTTAACCAGCCCAAATCAATGATGTACAAGACAGAAAATCCATTCTGTTAATCATCTGCATCTGCCGGTATATCATGAACAGCCGGCGGATCCTGAATTGCCGGCATATGCCGGCCGGTTCCGGGATTTGAAGTGACAGATACATATTGAATTTATGGAAATACAATTGAATTTATAGAAATACAACAGAAGAAGCACGAATACCTGCAGGTCTGCATATTAACAGGACCTGCAGGATCGTGTTTCTCCTTTTATGAGTATTGACTGCAAATTCCCTGCAAATTAGTGAAAATGAATAGTTTTGCAAGCCTACTTGCAAATAAATATGTCCTTTCTGTGAAATAACGGATATTGTGCAGGATTGGTCCAACTTAACTGCACTTTGCTATTGATCGAAGTATCTTGGTTTGCTACAATTAAACTCCGTAAGTGGTGTTATAGCACCCGACGGGAGGCAAGTGTTTATGTCCATGAAATATATTTTTGTAACAGGCGGTGTGGTTTCCGGATTAGGAAAAGGTATTACCGCAGCATCTTTGGGACGTCTCCTGAAGTGCAGGGGCATACGTGTCACCATGCAGAAGTTTGATCCATATCTCAACATTGATCCAGGCACGATGAATCCATATCAGCACGGTGAAGTCTTTGTCACAGAAGACGGGGCGGAGACGGATCTTGACCTTGGGCATTATGAACGATTTATCGATGAGAATCTCACGCAGAATTCTAATGTGACTTCGGGCCGGATTTACGATACGGTTCTGAGAAAAGAAAGAAACGGCGAGTATCACGGCGGAACTGTACAGGTTATTCCTCATGTAACCAATGAAATCAAAGAACGCATGAAAGAGGGCAAAAACGACTACGATATTGCGCTCATTGAGATCGGCGGAACCGTAGGCGATATTGAGTCGCTCCCGTTTATCGAAGCGGCGCGTCAATTTGCATTTGATGTGGGGCGTGAGAACTGCCTTTTTATTCATGTAACATTGTTGCCATACCTGTCAGCTTCGGATGAACAGAAGACAAAACCGACACAGCACTCGGTCAAAGAGCTGCTGTCACAGGGTATTCAGCCGGATATCCTTGTATGCAGGACGGAAATAGGACTTACCGAAGAACTGAAAAATAAGATTGCTCTTTTCTGTAATGTTCCCAAGGGCTGTGTTTTTGAGAACAAGACGCTGAAGATTCTCTATGACGTACCGCTTGCCCTTGAAAAACAGGGTCTTGCCGATGTAGTCTGCGAGCGTTTCGGTTTCGGGAAAATTGTTCCTGATCTTACGGAATGGATGGCACTTTCTCATAATTTATCATGTCCGGAGGATACAACGACAATTGCCCTGGTAGGAAAGTATGTTGCCCTTCATGATGCTTATCTTTCTGTTGTTGAATCTCTGACTCATGCCGGCGCATTCAACCATACCAAGATTAAAATCAAATGGGTTGAAGCAGATGAAGTAACGCCTAAGACGGCTTCGTTGTTTTTTGGGGATGTTGATGGAATTCTGGTACCCGGTGGATTTGGAACACGCGGTACCGAAGGGAAAATTGAAGCGGCCAGGTATGCCAGGGAGAACAAGGTTCCCTTCCTTGGGATCTGTCTGGGAATGCAGATTGCAGTAATTGAGTTCGCCAGGAATGTGCTGGGACTTGAGGGGGCGAACAGTTCGGAGCTTGATCCGCAGACCCCTTATCCGGTTGTTGATCTTATGCCCGACCAGGAGAATGTTACTATTCTTGGAGGGACGATGCGGTTGGGAAAATATCCCTGCCAGCTTGATCCGAAATCCAAGTCATATGAGGTTTACGGAAAAGGTCTTATCTTCGAGCGTCATCGCCACAGATATGAGATCAATAATACTTTCAGGGATCAGTTTGAGAAAAACGGAATTATTCTGGCCGGATTATCTCCGGACAGGCACATTGTTGAAATGATCGAAATTGAAGATCATCCGTGGTATGTGGCCTGCCAGTTTCATCCGGAATTCAAATCGCGTCCCAACCGCCCGCACCCTCTGTTTTTCGGATTTGTAAGGGCAGCTGAAGTTGCCTCCCGGAAAGACTGCATATAATTTTCATACACAAACATCAGTTCCTTTTACAAATTCCGTGTAAAAACCAGACAAACCTGCTGGCCCGGCAGGATTGGCTTTCTGCGTTGTCCCCGCTGCGGGAACAACACAGAAAGTTAGTACCTGCTATTGAACTGAATCACAACTGAATGCTATACTTACAAGGGCCTCAAGAAGGCATAAGAGCGTCTCCGATATATTTGAGGCGCTTTTTATTTTAGAGAAATACGAGGTGTAATAATGGGCGTTATTGGGTTTGACAACGAAAAGTACTTGCGGATGCAGTCTCAAAATATTCGCGATCGAATTGCGATGTTCGGTGGAAAGTTGTATCTGGAATTTGGCGGGAAGCTTTTCGACGATTACCATGCAGCGCGTGTTTTGCCGGGCTTTGAGCCGGACAGTAAAGTTAAAATGCTTCTCGAACTGAAAGATGAAGCAGAAATTGTCATCGTTATCAGTGCAGATGCCATCGAAAAAAATAAGAGAAGAGGGGATCTTGGTATTACGTATGACCAGGACGTTCTCCGGCTTACTGACGCTTTTACGGAAATCGGTCTTTTTGTAGGAAGTGTTGTAATTACACAATATATGGGGCAGCCGTCTGTCGAGCTGTTTGAAAAAAAGCTGAAGCGGCTTGGCATAAAGGTATTCCGGCATTTCCCCATAGCGGGTTATCCGTCGAATATTGCACACATCGTAAGTGAAGACGGTTACGGCAGAAATGAATTTATTGAGACGAGCCGGTCTCTTGTTATTGTTACGGCACCCGGGCCGGGTTCCGGTAAGATGGCCACCTGCCTGTCGCAGCTCTATCACGAACACAGGCGCGGTGTGAATGCAGGTTATGCCAAGTTCGAGACATTCCCGATATGGAATCTTCCCCTGCAGCATCCGGTCAACATTGCTTATGAGGCAGCGACAGCAGACTTAAATGATATTAATATGATTGATCCTTTCCATCTGGAAGCTTATGGAAAGACGACAGTTAATTATAACCGTGATGTTGAGATCTATCCGGTTGTTCACACGATGTTTGAACGGATCTCAGGAGAATCCCCGTACAAGAGTCCAACGGATATGGGCGTTAATATGGCCGGTTATTGCATTACTGATGATGAGGCTTGCCGTACAGCCGCCAAGCACGAAATTATCCGCCGGTTTTTCCAGTCAAGCTGTCTGGTAAGGCAGGGCTTAAGTGATCCGTCTGAAGTCGCCAAAGTCGAACTGCTGATGAATAAGCTGGGAATATCCGTACTAGACAGACCTGTAGTCGGAGCAGCTCTTAATAGAGCCCAGGAGACGGAAGGTCCGGCTGTTGCTATAGAGCTTGCCGACGGGACGATTGTCACCGGAAAGACAACGCCTCTTCTTGGTGCTTCCGCAGCGCTTCTTCTGAATGCACTTAAAGTCCTGGCTAACATTCCTCATGACATGCCGCTGATATCACCAATTATCATCGAGCCGATTCAAGAGCTTAAGATCAGGCACATGGGCAATCGTAATCCGCGGCTTCATACCGATGAGATACTCATTGCGCTGTCAATCTGTGCGGCGACCAATCCGATGGCGGCTCACGCCATGGATCAGCTTGCTATGCTGAAATGCTGCGACGCGCATGCGACAACGATCCTTTCCCGTGTGGATGAGAATGTATTTATGAAGCTCGGTGTTAATATCACCTCCGAGGCTGCGTATCAGACCAAAAAGTTCTACCACTTTTAAGTCATTTTGGAAAGAAGGCGTCCGGGGATTCTTTAAGCCATGTGCATAAGAGCAGTCCTGCCCAGACCGCTTCGACCGGAAGATCATAGACAGGCGTGATACCTGCATCAAGAAGTTCATATGTGGTGGAATAGGGAATTCGCTCGGACTCAATCGGGGCGATAAAAAGTCGTTTGTGATGTTCCCGGCAGGCATTCTGAAAATACAGCAGAGAGTAAGGTGACTGTCGGGGCGCCGTACACGCTGTGCCGGAATGGAACAGGCGCTGAAGAATATATGTGAATTCCGGCCGGTTAAGATTGAACACGCTGTAATTCATACCGACGCCCGCGTCTAAGAGAAGGACGGTCGTATCCGGTGATTTTTTGCGGAGCGCGGCAACCCTTGTTAAAAGTTCGCGGGAGTTGTATGCGGGGATATGTGGTTTATAGCCGGGATTTTTCTCAAGCAGACCATCGTGCATAACGCCGAAAACCTGCCCCTTATAACTATGAAAATCATCTGTCTGCGAATCGGCCTGCATTATTCTTCCGGCCGGGTGAACATAATCTGTTCCGTTTTTTGAACGACTCACCGCATATACGCCTGAATCAACCTGCGTAAAAAGATCCAGGGCGTTCATGAAATTGGATTGTCCGTCATTTTGCGGGTCTTCCAAAGGTGTCTTGCTGCCCAGAATAACCACAGGGAAGCCAAGCCCTGACAGAAGAAGATCTGCAAGCTGCGCCGTATACGCCAGTGTGTCCGTGCCGTGTGCAATAATCAGGCCGTCAAAAACACTCTGTTCCACGTAATCGGAAATTGCTCCGAAAAGCTCAATCAGCATTCCGGGGGTCATGTTTTCGCTGAAAATCTGCATAGGCTCATAGGGATCAAAAATAAATTGATCCCTGGGGATGCTTTCCATAAGCCGGTAGGGGGCATCGCTCATCTCGAAGGCTTCGCCGGACAGACGACTTGATATCGTTCCTCCGGTAAAGACAACCAGGATATGAAGAGGACGCGGGGCGCTCATTTCACACCTTCCGTATCGAGCCTCTTGGAGGCTGCTTCCTGTGCTGATAGATAGGCGTCGGCGGAAAGTCCCGCGAGAAGGCCTTCCCCGAGTGCCTTGGCAATCTGATACGGTTTCCCTGTACAGTCACCGGCCGCAAAAACACCGGGAATGTTGGTCGCCTGACTTTTGCCGGTCAGGATATGGTTCTTCTCTGATTCGAGTCCTGAAAGCAGAGACTGCAGTGCAATGGTTGCCCGCAGGATAAATACGCCTGATACCGGGATGCTTTCTTTGTCTGCGACAAGCGTCTCCACATAATCACCGCCCTCGATTTTGAAGGTGGGTGAATTGAGAACGCGTGCAAAGGTATTCTCAGGAAGGGTAATATCCCAGCGTCTAAGATCACCCGGATTCACAAAAAGGATTACCTTACATCCGATTTTGGCCAGGTGAAGAGCTTCTTCGATGGCGTCACGGGACTTTGCGATAACCGCAACATCCTTTCCCCTGTAGAGCATACCGTCACAGGTTGCACAGTAGCTGACCCCCCGTCCGAGGAACTCATCTTCCCCGGGATACGGGGTTGACTGACCAACGCCGGTTGCCAGTACCACTGTTTTGGCCATGAGGAAGGAATTGCCATAGGCTATCTGGAAGCCGGGTACCGGGCCGGTTTTTCTGGAGCCGAAATCAGACGGCATAACAACCAGCGCACGGCCTTTCAGATGTACGGCACCCATTTTTGCGGCGTGGGAATGAAAAAGATCCAGAAGCTCCGCTCCGCTTCTGCCGGGAAGACCAGGCATGTTTTCGACTACGGCAGCCTTATACAAAGGACTGTCCTGATATTCACCTGACAGGATAACTACGCTTCTGCCTCTGGTTCGTCCATTGATTGCGGCTGAAAATCCTGCAGGACCTCCTCCGATGACGGCAATATCAACAGGAGTTGTCTCATAGAGGGCAGCTGCTTCTTCAGGGGTGAGGACAGGGGAGTTGTCGATTATTGTCGCATAATTCATATGTATACCTCATTATGGCGGAAAGCCATTTTCCTTTGCTATAATAAAGACAAAAACAGAGCATTTTATTAATGCTCTTTGAGGTAACTATGAAGCTTATCAGCTGGAATGTCAACGGGATCCGGGCAGTTGCAAAAAAGGGTTTTGCGGAAAGTCTTTCTTCTTTTGACGCCGATATAATTTGTCTGCAGGAGACAAAAGCCCACCTTGATCAGCTCGATCCGGAAATCGTGAATGTTCCGGGATACAGGAGCTATTTTCACAGTGCCGACAGAAAAGGCTATTCCGGTACTGCCGTTTATTCGAGAATTGAGCCTGTTTCTGTATCATTCGGTATCGGTGAAGATCGTTTTGACCATGAGGGCCGGACCATAGAAATGAATTTCGGCGATTTTGTTCTTTATAATGTCTATTTTCCCAACGGGGGTCAGGGGCCGGAGAGGCTGCAGTTCAAGCTTGATTTCTATGATTGTTTTCTTAAGAGGGTAACCGGACAGATGGCGGAGGGCATGAATGTTATTATATGCGGGGACGTGAACACCGCGCATCGTGAGATTGATCTGGCCAACCCGGCCGCCAATGCCAATATTTCAGGATTCATGGCGATTGAGCGGGTGTATATGGATCTTTTTGCTCAAAAGGGTCTGGTCGACTCATACCGGATGCTGTATCCGGACAAAGATAAAATGTATACCTGGTGGTCATATAAGACTTTTGCCAGAAACAGGAACGTCGGCTGGCGAATAGATTACTTTTTTGTCAGTGAATCAATGCGGGACAGGGTTCTCGATTCCGGGATGTTAAGTGAAATCGAGGGTTCTGATCATTGCCCAATTTTCATGGAATTATCATAAACGGTCAATTTTGCCTAGGCTTTGCCACTCTTTTTGCCTAGATGATGGAGAATCCTGTGATATAATTTCCTTTGTAACGTAAAAGATGTGTCTGAATCTCTCCTGATCGGGAGGTATCAAAACAGACTGCATTGGATTTCATATGAATATGAAGGAGAACTAAATGTTTATGACCGTAAAAAAGACACTTGCCACGATTCTTACTGTTGCCATGCTTGCAGCAGGTACTACTGTACTTTCTTCCTGTGGAACGGATGCCGCTGCGACCGACGCCACAGATGCAACCGTTATTTTGACTGAGGATACCGGCGCTGCTTCTACTACTGGAACGACAGCGGCTGCTGTTGTTCCTGCTGTGCTGCCGAGCATTGCCCCTGCATCGATTTCCATCAATGGGGAGACCATCTCCGCCGCAGAGTACGATTTCTATTATTATACGATTTACTCCAACTACGCACAGTACGCCTCCTATGGCGCCGTTCCTACCGTTGCAGCTGACGGTACCTTTGACCTGGAAGCCGCCTGTTCACTGGAAGGATATGAAGATGCAACATGGGGTGATTTCATCACTGACTCCGCCCTTACACAGCTTCAGGATTCCTATATTCTTGCAAACTACGCTGTAGCTGAGAATATTACATTATCAGAAGCGGACCAGACAACTCTGGATAGTTTTTATACAAGTGTTCAGTCCTATGCAGATACCTATGGTATGACACTTGATGCTTATCTGACGACCATGTACGGCGAAGCCATTACAAAAGAAGCTCTTACTCCGGTTATTGAGCGTTACCTCCTGGCCGGTCAGTACATGACAAGCCTTGAAGCCGGCTATACTTTTACTGACGCCGAGCTGGAAGCCTATTACACAGAAAACAGTGATTCTTATGAGAACATTGATCTTCCTACCGTAAGACATATCCTCTTCATGGCTCCTGTAGGAATCGACGGTTATACAGACGCCACAGAAGAAGAACTTACAGCAGCCAAAGAAAAGGCTGATGCAGTTCTTGCTAAGATCACAACTTATGAAGACATGGTTTCTGTCGGCGATGCTGCCCTTGCCGACGCTTCTGCTTCAGAATCCGCTGAATATACCGTTGCCAACGGCGATATGGTAGATGCTTTTGAGACCTGGTGTTATGACGAAGCCCGTCAGCCCGGTGATAAAGAAGTTGTCCAGTCTGAATATGGCTATCATGTCATGTATTTTGTAGATACACAGAAGGACTGGATGGAGGATGCCCTGTATTATCTCTCAACCGAGAAGTACAACGCCTACATTGACGAGCAGGAAGCACTTCCCCAGTTTGACCTGCAGGTCGCTTGAGTAAACAGTCTTTACCAATTATTAATACAAATGACTTTTGTAAAAACCGCGATTGTGAGACAATAGATCTTGCAGTCGTGGTTTTTTATATTTTAAAGATTATAGAAGGGGCAATACGCCCGTAAAGAAAAGAGGCACATATGAATAATTTTTCATTCCAGAGTCCTACTCATTTTGTATTTGGAAAAGATACCGAATCCCAAGTTGGCGAGCTTGTTAAAAAGGCCGGCGCTAAATCCGTATTAATTCATTTCGGTGGCGGGTCCGTCATCCGCTCCGGCCTTATGGACCGGGTAAAAAAATCCCTTGATGAAGCAGGAATTGCCCACATTGAATTGGGCGGCGTCCAGCCGAACCCTGTCGACAGTAAAGTCTATGAAGGAATCGAGCTGTGCCGTAAAGAGAAGATTGACCTGATTCTTTCTGTAGGCGGCGGTTCTACGATAGATTCATCCAAGGCCATTGCCGTCGGCGTACCCTATGAAGGTGATTTCTGGGATTTTTACGCGGGAAAAGCACACGCCGTAAAGACTCTCCCGGTAGCCACCATCCTTACCATCTCCGCTGCCGGCTCGGAAGGCTCGGAAAGTTCGGTAATTACAAAGGAAGACGGCGGATTTAAGCGCGGATACAGTGAAGAGATTATGCGTCCCGTCTTTTCCATCCTTAATCCTGAACTGACTCAGACACTGCCCCAGAACCAGACAGCGGCAGGCGCGGCTGATATTATGGCGCATGTTTTTGAGCGCTACTTCACCAACACCAAAAATGTCGAAGTGACCGACCGACTTTGTGAGGCGCTTCTTCTGACGATGGTTCATGAGCTTCCCAAGGCGATTAAGAATCCGGACGATTATGACGCACGGGCGAATATCATGTGGACCGGAATGGTTGCGCACAACAATCTTGTCGGCGTAGGCCGAGAGCAGGACTGGAGCAGCCATAACATTGAGCACGAACTATCCGTTCTTTACGGAATTGCGCATGGCGCGGGGCTTGCTGTCGTGTTCCCTGCGTGGATGAAGTTTGCTCTTTCCCATGATGTCCTGCGTTTTGCCCAGATGGCCACGCGTGTCTTTGGCTGCGATATGGATTTTGCAGATCCCGAGAGAACTGCCCGTCAGGGCATTGAGCGTCTGGAGGCATTCTGGTCGTCCTGCGGTCTGCCTGTAAGATTCCAGGAAGTAGGCGGGCGTGAGGAAGATATTCCTTATCTTGCTGAACACATTGGTCTTGGTGACGGTACCATGGGCGGATTCGTCAAGCTTACGACCGCTGACGTCAAGCAGATCTATAAGCTGATGATGGAATAAGAAATTCCTGCCATAAAAACACTTGTTCATGGATAAAAAACACTGATTTATAATCCCCCTGATCTTTTCATTCTGAAGCGCAAACCGTGCGGAAAGAATAGATTATCAGGGGGATTAAATATTTATGCACAGAAGGAAGGTTTTTAAGTATAATGAGTTCGGAATATGGGGGTGGGTGCTTTTGTTTCTGGTATTTTTATTCCTGTGGACAATAGCTATTTTTCTTTGGATAAGCGATGGACGAAGCGTTGCTAATTTCTGGAGCGGCTGCGCCTTTTTCTTCTATGGATGCGGCGGACTTGCCGTGCTTCTTCAGGATCCCGCCAAAGTATACGGATGGGTTAGGCTTTTACTGGCGTTTCTGTCATCCATGACCTATTTCTGGGCCCCGTTTTCTGTTCTGATGTATGCCCTCTACTCTGTCGGGATAATGCCCAAAAACCGAGCCCGCAGGATTTTATTAACCTTTCTTTTTGCCATACCGGCCTTAAGTGCGTATCTGGTATTTCCGGCGCTTAACATGTTTGCGCCGGTAGCCGTTGTGCCGGCGGCTACGCGAATACTGAACACCCGGATTATGACACTTATGATGTCACCGTATTTTATTTCAGAGACGATTCTTCTTCTCGTGTACTGGCTCCGGGAAAAGGACCGCAAAGTCCGTGCCGAAAATGCGGTTAACTGCATCCTGACTGTTCCCACCAGTATTTCATTCTATATTCTGGATTATATTATTCCGGCTACCGGATACATCGGGGCGTGGAATCTGAATGTTATTCTGATTCTGTATGTCTCGGCCATGTTTTTGTTCTTTGGCATCAGACAGAGCGCAATGGGACTTCATCTGCGGCAGGAAAATGCGACAAGGGATCAGGCGCAGCAGGCAGTTATCCAAAGCTCGCGTGTCCTTCATCACGCTGTCAAGAACGGACTGATAACCATACGGCTGACACTTCAGAATGCTCAGTACCATAACAATCAGGAGATCCGTGATAACGAGTCCATCCAAAAGGATATCTCGATGGCCATGGATACATGTGAGCACACGCTCGCTATTCTTGACCGCATACATCTGAAGTTTCAGCCGGTCAGAATTACTCCGGAAATGTGTTCGGTACTAAGGGTATTTGAACAGGCTGTCGATCAGAGTCAGATGACGTACCCCAATAAGATGGTTCATATTGAGCGTCGCTGGGAATACCGCCCAATGCTTAACTGCGATCCGGTCCATATGCACGAGGTTCTTTTAAATCTGGTGAATAATGCAATGGAGGCGATGACCGACGAGGGAGACGGCCGGCTTCTTCTTCGCACCTTTAACCGACGGGGCAAATTTGTCATCCAAATAGCAGATAACGGCTGCGGAATCTCCAAAAAACAATGGAGATATATCGGAACTCCGCTTTTTACAACAAAAGTCGGGAATAATCACTACGGACTTGGCTTATACTATGTAAAGAGTGTTGCTGAGCTGCATGATGCACAGTTCGACCTGCGCTCATCTCCTTCGGGCGGCACGGTTGCTGAACTTGTATTTCCGTCTTACAGAACGGGGGGTATGGATTCTTTTGGAGCAGAAATATAGAGTGGCCATACTTGATGATGAACCTGTATGGACAGAGGCAATCATGTCTCTGCTTGCGCGTGCCCCGGAAATAGAAATTGTCGGAACCGCAGCCACACAAAAGGATGCCGTTGAGATCGCCAGGACCTGTATGCCCGATATGTTTCTGGTTGACGTTAATCTCGGGCATGCCTGGCAGACAGGTATCTCTGCAACGATAGCCATTCTCGACGCATCACCCGGTACTGATGTAATTGTCCTGACGGCAGCAGAATCTGATCAGCATGTAATTGATGCTGTGGCTGTCGGGGCTATCGACTATATGCAGAAGAGCAACTGCGAACTTCTTCTGCCTGCGATTTTGAAGCACAGGCGAGGCGACTTTTCTCCTGCGACTATTCTTGCAAAGTCGTATGCTTCCCTTCGCCGTGAAAATATTGCCAGTTCCCTGACGGACCAGGAGCAGGAAATTCTGGAACAGCTCGAAAATAATGCGAGCCGGACGCAGATTCAGAAAAATCTGAACAAGTCCGAGGGTACGATTAAAACGCAGATCCGGAGCATTCTTCATAAACTCGGAGTAACCAAGACAACGGAGGCGGTCAGCCTGGTTAAGCATGGCGGTGTTCTGTTTCCGGAAGATGGGTATGAAGACAAAAAAGCGCGAAAAAGGTGATTAATCAACCTTCAAGGGATATCAAAGCCCGTTTCCCTTGCACTTGCGTGTTGTCCGTGATAGAATTTTTTAGATAAAATTCAAGTGAAACGTGTATTTTTCTGCAGCTTTTTATACGAGTAAAGGGGATATAAGACATATGGAATATTCATCAGGCAAGGAAATTCTACAAGTTACTACGTATGAAGGGCTTTTAGATTCTGCAAAAAAGAATCTCCCGGCGACGCTGCACGGCGCTGTGCACAACATCCGTGATATGGGTGATTTCGCATTTATCATCATTCGTATTCCTGCCGGACTCGTCCAGTGTTTCTGGGATAAATCAACAGGTGACCAAAGTGTTTTTGACGTGCTCAAGTCTGAATGCACGGTTGAAATGCGCGGAGCCGTCCACGAAGAGCCTCGCGCGCCGGGCGGAGTTGAAGTCCGCGCAGCTGAAATTACACTTCTTTCTTCTCCATCAGAAGATTTTCCGATTAATATTTCCAAGAGAAAACTGGGAATTAATCTTGATACGGATTTAAATAATCGCCCGATCACCCTTCGTTCGGGTGAGCTCAGAGCTCGTTTCCGTATTCAGGCCTGCGTCGTCCGCGGGTTCCGCGAGTTTATGGATGCCAATGGTTTTACGGATATACGTACCCCGAAGATTGTCGGCGGCAACGCTGAGGGCGGAACCAATGTATTCCGTATGGATTATTTCGGAAAGAAAGGCTTTCTTGCACAGAGCCCGCAGTTCTATAAGCAGACTATGGTCGGCGTTTTTGAACGCGTCTATGAGGTAGGCCCGGTATTCCGCGCCGAGAAACACAGCACAGTCCGTCATTTGAATGAATATGTGAGCCTTGATTTTGAGATGGGTTATATCAGTGGCTTTGAAGATATTATGGCGATGGAGACGGCGTGTCTTTCCTATATTTTTGACCTTCTCAGAAGGGACTGCGCCCGTGAATGCAAAGCTCTCGGCATGGAGATTCCCGTGATTACCCAAATTCCGACAGTGAAGTTCCGTGACGCCAAAGAACTGATTGCTGCCGAGTACGGGCATAAAATTAAAGATCCATATGATCTTGAGCCAATAGAGGAACAGCTTATCAGCCGGTATTTTAAAGAGAAGTATGACAGTGACCTTGTGTTTGTTACGCATTATCCGGTAAAAAAGCGTCCTTTTTATGCGATGGATGATCCGGAGGATCCGAAATTTACATTATCTTTCGACCTTCTTTTCCGGGGTATGGAAATTACGACCGGCGGCCAGCGTATTCATACCTATCAGGAACAAGTTGATAAAATGATCGAAAAGGGACTCGATCCGGAAGGATTCAATGATTATCTTATGATTCATAAGTACGGCATGCCGCCGCACGGAGGACTGGGCTTAGGGCTTGAACGTCTCTGCATGAAGCTTTTTAACGACGCTAATGTACGGTACAGTTCTCTTTTCCCAAGAGACATGAACCGGCTGACACCCTGATGAAGTTCATACCTTCCATTGTCCCTGACAGGAGGAATATTTAATGGAAATAACTATGGAACTGATCTCCTACCTCGAAAAGCTCGGAAGAATCAGTCTGACAGAAGAAGAGAAAGAAAAAACAAGAATTGACCTGAGTTCCATTCTTGGCTATATAGACAAGCTCAATGAACTGGACACGGATTCCGTCGAGCCGCTGTCTCACGCCTTTCCGATTACCAATGTGTTCCGTGAGGATGTGGTTACCAATTCCGACAGGCGTGACATCATTCTTTCAAACGCTCCGGACAAAAAGGACGGCTGCTTCAAGGTCCCCAAGACAGTTGAGTAAGATTCCTGCCGCAAGGCAGTTGCTTCACCAAAAGTAGAAAGGTCACCGCAATGGAAAAGGAACAGATAATGGCCATGTCCGCCCTTGAACTCGGACAGGCGATCCGCGACAAAAAAACAACAAGCGTTGAAGCTACAGCCGCGCTCTTGGCTTCGATTGCCCAAAAGGATCCTACGTACAACTGCTATATCCATGTCTTTGAAAAAGAGGCGCTTGCCGCCGCACAGGCTGTGCAGGAAAAAATTGACGCAGGCGAACTTCTTTCACCGCTCGCCGGCGTTCCTGTTGCGATCAAAGACAATATGTGCACGAAGGGACTTCCGACAACCTGCGGATCCAAAATCCTCAGCAATTTCTTTCCGCCGTATTCGGCGACGATGGTCTGTAAACTTGAAGAAGCCGGTGCGGTTATTGTCGGAAAGCTAAACATGGATGAATTTGCGATGGGCTCCACGACGGAGACTTCGTTCTATGGAGCAACAAAGAACCCCTGGGATATAACACGCGTACCCGGCGGATCATCCGGCGGCGCTGCTGCGGCCGTTGCGGCAGATGAAGCCTTTTACACGTTTGGATCTGATACGGGCGGATCAATCCGCCAGCCCTGCTCCTTTTGCGGCGTCAGCGGCATTAAGCCTACATACGGGGCGGTTTCCCGCTTCGGCCTTGTAGCCTATGCATCTTCCCTTGACCAGATCGGACCGATAGGCCGCGATATTCTGGACTGCGCTGCAGCGCTTAATATCGTCATGGGTAAAGATCCCAAAGATCAGACTACGATGGATTCCACTCCGGTTGATCTGGAGGAAGCCAGAAACTTTGATGTTAAGGGACTGCGTATTGGTATTCCTCTCGACTATTTCGGCGAGGGTATTGATCCGGATGTAAAAACACGCGTAATGGAGGCCTCCGAAAAGCTTGCTTCCATGGGCGCTGTTATTGAGCAGTTCCGTCTGCCGATTGTTGATTACGCGGTTCCAACGTATTACATTATCGCAAGTGCCGAGGCGTGCTCGAACCTGTCCCGTTATGACGGCATCAAATATGGATTCCGTGCACAGGGCGCTTCCGATCTTCTGGATCTTTATACCAAGAGCAGAAGCGAAGGCTTTGGGCTTGAGGTCAAGCGTCGTATCATGCTGGGCAACTTCGTTCTTTCTTCCGGTTACTATGATGCCTACTACAAGAAGGCCCTTCAGGCCAAAGCCCTGATAAAGAAGTCATTTGACGAGGCATTTGCCAAATACGATCTGATTTTGGGGCCAACGGCTCCGACGACGGCGCTTCGTATCGGCGAGAGCCTTTCCGACCCGCTTAAGATGTACCTCGGTGATATCTATACCGTTCTTGTCAACATTGTGGGCCTTCCGGCTGCTACCATTCCCTGCGGTCTTGACCATAAGGGTCTTCCCGTAGGCCTTCAGCTGATCGGCGCACATAATGCGGAACAGACAATTATCAATACGGCCGCCGCTTTCCAGCGGGCAACGGACTTTCACTTGCAAAAACCGGGAAAATGAGGAGTGACAGATGAACGCATATGAAATCGTCATGGGTCTTGAGGTCCATGTGGAATTATCAACAAAATCCAAAATTTTCTGCGGGTGTACCACAGAATTCGGCGGTGCGCCGAACACGCATGTCTGCGAGGTGTGCTCAGGCATGCCGGGTACTCTTCCGACTCTCAACCGCCAGGTTGTCGAGTATGCGATCCGCGCCGGATTGGCTACTAACTGCGAGATAACGCAGTACAACAAATTCGACCGGAAGAATTATTTTTATCCTGATCTTCCGAAAGCTTATCAGGTCTCACAGCTCTATCTGCCGATCTGCAGAAACGGCCGCGTAGAGGTCGTATCTGATGGCCGTACCACACAGATAGGCATCCATGAGATCCATATGGAAGAAGATGCCGGCAAGCTCGTTCACGACCCGTGGGATGACTGCACGCTCGTTGATTACAACCGATGCGGAGTCCCGCTTATCGAGATTGTATCCGATCCTGATTTTCGCAGCGCGGAAGAGGTTATTGCCTATCTTGAAAAGCTCAAGGCAACTCTTCAGTACCTGGGTGTATCCGACTGTAAAATGGAAGAAGGCTCCATGCGCGCAGACATTAACCTGTCTGTCCGTCCTGTAGGCCGGGCTGAGTACGGAACACGCACGGAGATGAAAAACATGGCGTCCCTTAAGGCGATATCACGCGCGATAGCCGGTGAATCCATTCGTCAGATTGAACTGATTGAAGAAGGAGGGACCGTCCGACAGGAGACGCGCCGCTGGGACGACAATAAGGGTCATTCCTATGCCATGCGTTCCAAAGAAGATGCGCAGGACTATAAATATTTCCCTGAGCCGGATCTGATCCCGATTGTAATCGACAAGCAGCATATCGAAGATGTCCGCGCTTCGCTTCCGGAACTTCCGGCCGCAAAAAAAGCAAGATATATTGAAGAATACGGTCTCCCCGAGTACGACGCCGATATCCTGACAGGTTCCAAATACCTGGTGGCTATTTTTGAGCGTACAGTCGAAATATGCAAAAATCCCAAAGACGCCTCCAATTGGATTATGACGGATCTTCTGAAGATGCTCAATGACTCACAGACACTGCCGGAGGATATGCATTTTTCCAAAGACTCCCTGGGTGCCATCCTTCAGATGGTTGAGGAGGGCAGTATCAACAGAGGCACCGGCCGCAAGGTCTTTGCCGAGGTTTTCGCAAACGATGCGGATCCAAGAGCCTTCGTTGAAAAGCACGGGCTTGCGCAGGTCTCGGATACAGGTTCGATCGAGCCGGTTATTTCGGATATCATTTTGAAGAATGATAAGGCCGTAAGTGAGTATCTGGCGGGTAACGAGAAGAACTTCCAGTTCCTGATCGGACAGTCCATGAAAGCACTGCGGGGTAAGGCTGATCCGCAGGTTGTCCGTGAGGTTTTGCAGGCCCTTTTGAATAAGCAACGAGATAACTCTTGAGATAAGTAACAATATCTGCTATATTTTTCACCATAAGTACCTGATAAAAGTTGCAATGCAAGGGCATCTGCGCATACAGGTATATGCGGATTACACATCCGCGGGATAGTTAAGGAAGGACAGGAACCTCTGTGCCAGACGACATAGGCCAAATAATTATAGATCTTCTCATTGTCATGGTTTTTGTATTAATAAATGGATTTTTTTCGGCCACAGAAATGGCAGTTATTACTTTAAACGACAATAAAATTCGCAAAATGGCGGATGAAGGCAGCAAGCCGGCCAGAAAAATCCTCCGTTTTATAGACAAACCGGGCAGATTTTTTGCGATTATCCAGGTAGGCGTTACTTTTGCCGGCTTCCTGTCCTCTGCTTTTGCTTCTGACAAATTCTCCGACCGCCTTACATCCATTCTGGACCCCAACGGGAATATTCCCGTCCTTAAGACGCTGAGCATGGTTATTGTAACCGTCATTCTTTCTTATTTTTCACTGGTCCTCGGAGAACTCGTGCCCAAGCGCCTCGCTCAGAAGTATCCGGAGCGGATTGCTTTTTCTTCTGCAGCCGTCGTAAAGTGGTGCGGGTTTTTTCTGGCACCTTTTGTGAAGCTCCTGACATTCTCAACGAATATGATTCTTCGCCTGATGGGCGTTGATCCGAATGCCAACGAAAAAAATGTTACGGAGGAAGAAATCCGTATGATGGTTGATGTCGGCAGTGAATCAGGAAGCATTGAAGACGACGAAAAGGAAATGATTGAGAATATTTTCGAGTTCAACGACAAGGAAGTATCTGAAATCATGACGCACCGCACCAAAATTGTATCGCTCCCCATAGATGCGACATATGACGAAGTGATGGATATCGCCACCAACGAAAAATATACCCGGATACCTGTCTATCAGGACACGATTGATGATATTATCGGAATTCTGCATATTAAGGACCTTCTGGGCTATTCCCTGCGTCACCAGACAGGCGAGGGATTTGCCCTGCAGTCGCTTCTGCGTCCGCCGCTCGTTGTTCCGGAGACGAAGAATCTCTCTTCCCTCTTTCGCGAGATGCAGAAAGGCCGCATGCAGCTGGCTGTCGTTGTAGATGAATACGGCGGAACAGCCGGCATTGCCTCCATAGAGGATATGCTCGAAGAAATTGTCGGCAACATTACGGACGAATTCGACGAGGATGAACAGCAGCTTATCTGTCTCGAGAACGGCGACCTTCTGGTATCCGGAGACACGCCCTTAAGCGATATTGAAAATATTCTGGATATTGACCTGCCCGACGAAGACTATGATACGATTGCAGGTTTTGTGATCCACCTGCTTGACCGTATCCCCGACGAGACGGAGACGCCGGAAGTCACATACGGCAACGTAGTGGTCAAAGTGGAATCCATGGAAGATAAGTGGATTTCAAAGGTCCGCATTCATGTTCTGCCAAGAATGGACGGCGACTTTGATTCGAATTCACAGGACGGCAACTGACCGGCAACTGACAGAAAAAGGACGCCGGCTGACATGGGATCCGCCGTGTCAGCAGACAGAAGGAGAAAATTGTTGAATTACGATGTCGTTTTATATGATTTTGACGGGACACTTGTTGATACGGTACCGATGATTCTGGAGTGTTTTCATACTGCTTTTTTAGAAGTAACCGGCAAAAAGGAAGATGAGGCGTTTCTTCTATCCACAATTGGCCTTCCGCTTGCCTTTGCTTTTGAAGGCTGCGGCGACCCTCTGACCCGGCAAATGCTGCATGAGGCATACCAAAAAGAAAATGCTAGACTGCTGCCCACCTCCGTACGTATTTTTGACGGAATAAAGGACGGTCTTGAAGCACTTCGGACAATGGGCGTGCGCCAGGGGATTGTAACTTCTAAAAAGAGGGAGACTGCACTTTACACCATGCGGCAGTTTGGCCTTGAAGAATTTTTTGAGATTCTTGTCACAAGAGAAGACACAGAAATTCACAAACCGGATCCGGAACCTCTTTTTCTGGCTCTCAGAAAAATGGGCATCCAGGATTTTTCGCGGGTTCTCTATGTCGGCGACAGTGTGCACGATCTGCGCTGCGCAGTGAATGCAGGCATCGATGCAGCGGCTGTAAGCTGGACATATATGCCAAAAAGCGATCTTGCCGCAGAAAAACCTAAATATTGGCTGTCCAGGTTGACAGACCTTTCTTGCATTCTTCCAGATGCGGAATTATAATAGGCGTGCTGTGTCAACGCACTAGTAGATATCAGAAGGATGGTTCCAAAAAATGGAGAGATCAAAAACGAACATGTCTTCCAAGAAGAAGGCCAAAAAACCACTCATCCAGGCTTCAACCAAATATAAGCTTTTGGTCGGCGGAATTATCACTGCTGTTGTTCTTGTCATAGGCGGATATCTTGTATATCAGACAGCTTTGCCGGCCCGGATATTGACCGGAGCCACCATTGCCGGCGAGAGCGTTAAAGTGAACGAAATAAATTACCATTTCAATCAGTCATACAGTATGTATTACCAGTATGGGATCATTACCTCAAGGGATGATCTTGATACTGTCTTTGATGAGACAACGGGTCAGACATACGGGGATTACTTATATGAAATGGCTGCCCAGACCCAGCAGAGTATTGTGCTGCTGAATCAGGAAGCAAAGAAGGCAGGATTTGTCGCTGAATCTGTTGACAGACAAGTTGATGAATATATTCAGACGATCCGTGACTATGCCTCTACCAACAACACGACAGCTGATCAGGTTCTTAAGGGCCAGTACGGTGCAGGGATTACAGTAAGAGACGTGAAAAACTTCATGACTCGCGAGCTGACCGCGCAGGAATATACGGAATATTTGAAGCAGACAGCATACACGATGACAGAAGAAGCGATGCAGGCCGCATATGATGCAGCTCCTGAAGATTATGATACTGTCACATTCAACGCCTATTTAGTAGCCGGTCAATATGCTGCTGCTGCCACAGCCGATGAGATTGCGTTTGCGGTCATCGCAGCTTCTGAGAAAGCGCAGACTATTCTCGATGCAACCACTGATGCAAAGTCATTCCATGATGCCAGCGAAGCAGCTGCGGGAGCAGACGGCGCTTCAGGTTTCGCAGATGATGCTGATCCTACCATTTTTGAGGATATTAATAAGTCATACATTACCAGTTATTTGACAGAAGACATTGCAGCATACCTTTTTGATGCCGACCGCAAAGCCGGCGACAAGGAAATTATCACAACCGACACAGGCGCATATGCTGTTTATTTTCAGTCAAGACAGCTTGATGAAGCTGAGTCGGCGTCCTACCGCATCCTTACTTTGGATGATACGGATGTAGCTGCAGTCAAGGCAAAGCTTGAAGAATATAAGACATCTGTTACTGATGAAGCATCTTTCATTTCCCTTGCCAAGATACACTCTGAAGATTCTGCAACCGCATATAAGGGCGGACTGGTCTCTGACGTTACCGCGGACAGCTTTGATGCAGCGGCCGCCACAGAGCAGGAGACTGCTCTCAAGGCCTGGCTGTTCTCAGGCGAGCGTAAAGCAGGGGACATGGTTATCATCGAGACTACAGAATCTGCAACCCTTTACTACTATCAGAAATCACTTCCTTCCTGGAAAGCAGGCTTGTCCACAAGCAATGCCGCTACCGGATATACGGCATGGTACAATGCCCTTGCTGCCGAAGAAGGAAACGGATACACACTCAGCAAAAAAGCACTGGAATTTGCAACATATTAAAGAAAATTTCGTTGACACTTGACGAAAGTAATGCTATCATCTTATAACGCGTCATAAGGTGGAGGCTTGTCGCCTATTGCCTTTTGAGCGTTGCAGGATCATTTAATTGTGATTCTGCAAAGGAGAGGATTTGTGCCGGATTTATTTTCGGCACGATATAGCGAGGCTTCGGCCAGAACATTCGTGAGGTGATGTGTAATGGTGCGTCCCGTCAAATTGGGAAGAGCAGAGAGAATGTCCTATTCTCGTATCGATGAAGTCATAGAGATGCCGAATTTGATAGAGATTCAGAAGAATTCATACCAATGGTTTCTAAATGAAGGACTGATGGAGGTGCTCAGAGAGGTGTCTCCTATCACAGATTACACGGGAGACATAGAACTTTCTTTTATCGAAAAGGAATTCGATATTGAAAAACCGCAGAACTCCATTGAGGAGTGCAAGGAGAAGGATTGTAACTTCGCCGCTCCACTCAAGGTAACCGTTCGTTTAAACAATAAGCGCGATAATGTTATTAAAGACCAGTCCGTTTTCATCGGCGATTTCCCGATTATGACCGAGAATGGAACCTTTATCATTAATGGTGCGGAGCGTGTAATTATAAGCCAGTTGGTTCGATCTCCCGGATCCTATTTTTCGGTATCCAAGGATAAATCGGATAATCCCTTATATGCAACCCAGATTATCCCCAACAGAGGAGCCTGGCTTGAGTATGAGACGGATTCCAACGGAATAATTTATGTCCGTGTTGACCGCGCAAGAAAGTTTCCGCTTACCGTGTTCCTTCGTTCCCTGGGCTTTGGCACAGATGAAGAACTCAGAAATACTTTTGGCGATGAGCGCTGCCTGAATGAGACAATTAAGAAAGACCCCTCACATTCTCGTGAAGAAGGCCTTTCCGAGCTGTATCACAAGCTTCGTCCGGGTGAGCCTGCTTCCGTTGAAGGAGCAGAGACTCTTTTGAACAGTATGTTCTTTGATCCGAAGCGCTATGATCTTGCACGTGTCGGTATTTACAAGATTAATAAGAAGCTTTCACTTACCACACGTATCAAGGGACACAAGACAGCTGAAAATGTAGTAACAGAAGACGGCGAACTGATTGTTCCTGCTGATACAATTCTTACCGAAGCGCTCGCAGGAGCCATTGCGGCGGCCGGTATCAATGAAGTTGTTATCTATCCGATCATCACAACCGGTGATACTGTCAAAGTGTCTGACAAGACACTCAAGGTTATCGGCAATGCCCGTGTAGATGCTGATGCCTATATTCGTGCGAGTTTTTCTGAAGAGGAGCTTGAAGGATTTGATATCCGCAGCACTCCCGTCAATGAGAAGGTACGTACGGGTGTAATCCGTTCTATCGTTGCTGACGCTCGTGTTGCTGAGCAGACCAATTATGCATCGGTCCTCAGGGCGGCTCTTTCTGCCAAGGTATATGAACTTATGCCTAAGCACCTCACAGTAGAAGACATTATGTCCACCGTGAGTTATCTGATCGGCCTCGAGTATGGCGTTGGTCACGTGGATGACATCGATCATCTCGGCAACCGCCGCATTCGTTCTGTAGGTGAACTTCTTCAAAATCAGATCCGTATCGGTTTTTCCCGTATGGAGAGAAATATCCGTGAGCGTATGGGAGCTGTGCCTGACATCTCAACTGTCACACCTTTGCAGCTTGTTAATACACGTCCGGTCAGCGCAGCAGTTAAAGAATTCTTCGGTTCCTCCCAGCTCTCACAGTTCATGGATCAGCCGAATCCCCTTGCTGAACTGACTCACAAGCGAAGATTGTCGGCTCTTGGGCCGGGCGGTCTTTCCAGAGAGAGAGCCAACTTTGAAGTCCGTGACGTTCATACTTCCCACTACGGAAGAATGTGCCCGATCGAGACTCCTGAAGGACCGAACATCGGTCTTATCAACTCGCTGGCAACGTATGCCCGTGTAAACTCTTATGGATTCATTGAGACACCTTATCGTGTCTATGATAAGAAGAGCGGCATGGTTACCCGCGATGTTCAGTACATGACGGCTGACCAGGAAGACTACTACTACATTGCACAGGCCAATGAACCTCTTGATGAGAATGGCAGATTCCTCGATAAGAAGGTTATCTGCCGTTACCTGGATAAATTTATTGAAGTTGAGCCGGAGAGAGTTGACTGGATGGACGTTTCCCCCAGACAGCTTGTATCTGTTGCTACTGCCCTGATTCCTTTCCTCGGCAACGATGATGCTAACCGTGCTCTGATGGGCTCGAACATGCAGCGTCAGGCTGTTCCTCTCATTCGCCCGGAGTCTCCGATCATCGGAACCGGAATGGAGTATCGTGCCGCCAAAGACTCGGGAGTCTGCAAAATAGCTAAGCATGACGGAGAAGTAACCTTTGTTGCTGCCGACAAAATTGAGATTACAACAACAACCGGCGGCAAAGATGTATACAATCTTACCAAGTATCAGCGCTCCAACCAGAGCACCTGCATCAACCAGCATCCGCTGGTCCGTATGGGTGAGACAGTTACCGCCGATGATATTATTGCCGACGGTCCTTCCACACAGAACGGCGAGCTTGCACTCGGCAAGAATGTACTGATCGGATTTATGACCTGGGAAGGTTACAACTACGAGGATGCTATCCTCATTAACGAGAGACTTGTCCGCGAGGATGTATACACATCCATTCATATTGAAGAATATGAGTGCGAAGCACGTGACACAAAGCTCGGCGCAGAGGAAATCACCCGTGAAATCCCCAATGTAAGTGATGATGCACTTCGTGACCTTGACGAATACGGTGTTATCCGTGTCGGTGCTGAAGTAAGAGCGGGAGACATACTTGTCGGTAAAGTTACGCCCAAGGGCGAGACTGAGCTTACTGCTGAAGAGCGTCTTTACCGCGCTATCTTCGGTGAGAAGATCCGCGAAGTCCGTGATACATCAGTCCGCGTTCCTCATGGAGAGTCCGGTATTATCGTTGATGTTAAGACATTCACCAAGGAGAACAACGATGTCTTAAAGGGCAGCGTCAATAAGCTCGTCCGCGTATACATTGCGCAGAAGAGAAAACTTTCCGTCGGTGATAAGATGGCTGGCCGCCATGGTAACAAGGGCGTTGTTTCACGTATTCTTCCTGAAGAAGATATGCCGTTCATGCCTGATGGTACCCCGCTTGATATCGTACTCAACCCGCTTGGCGTTCCTTCCCGTATGAATATCGGTCAGCTTCTTGAGGTCCATCTTGGACGCGCTGCCCGTTCTCTCGGCTGGAAGATTGCAACTCCTGTTTTCGATGGTGCCAACGAAGTTGACATCGTTAAAGCATTCAGTGAGGCCGGAATAGATGCCGATGGTAAGACCATCCTCTATGACGGACGTACAGGACAGCCTTTCGAGAATCGTATTACCGTCGGAGTCATGTATTATCTTAAGCTTCACCATCTTGTTGATGATAAGATTCATGCCCGTTCCATCGGACCTTATTCGCTTGTTACACAACAGCCTCTCGGCGGTAAAGCCCAGTTCGGCGGACAGCGTTTCGGAGAGATGGAAGTGTGGGCGCTTGAGGCTTATGGCGCAGCGCATACACTCCAGGAGATTCTTACTGTCAAGTCGGATGATATTTCCGGCCGTACCAAGACATATGAGTCCATCGTCAAAGGTCAGAGTGTACCGGAGTCCGGTATTCCGGAATCCTTCAAGGTTCTGGTAAGAGAACTCCAGTCACTTGCTCTTGATGTCCATATTTATGGTGATAATGAAGAGCTCAAGCTCAAAGATGCTGCGGAAGAGGATGTAGACCTCCCCGTACCGGATCCTGAACTGATCTTGAGATATGCCTCACAGCCTGACGAGAGTGAGCTCTCCGGAGCCGGCTTCTCAGAAGGTGAGTTATCAGAGGATGGGGAGATCATCTCAGAAGATGTTTTCCTTTCACCGGATCTTGATGATCTGGAATTCCCTGCTGCTCATATCGATACAGACACTGAGGACGATCAATTCTAAGATTGGGTCGGACTGATCCATACGTGTCACTTTGGAAGGAGACTTCAGATATATGTTTGAAATGAATAATTTCGAATCCATCGGCATCAGACTTGCCTCACCGGAAATCATCAAGGGATGGTCCCACGGTGAAGTTAAAAAACCGGAAACAATCAACTACCGCACACTTAAGCCAGAGCGCGACGGTCTTTTCTGCGAGCGTATTTTTGGGCCGCAGAAGGATTGGGAGTGCCATTGCGGTAAGTACAAGAAGATTCGTTATAAGGGAATCATCTGCGATCGCTGCGGTGTTGAGGTAACTCGCTCCAAAGTGCGCCGTGAGCGTCTCGGTCATATCGAGCTCGCCGCCCCTGTATCACACATCTGGTATTTCCGTGGTATTCCGAGCCGCATGGGTTTGATTCTGGATATCACCCCGAGAAACCTGGAACGTGTCCTCTATTTCGGCGCTTATATCGTGCTGGATCCGGGAACGACCAACTTGGCCAAGAACGCCATTATCGAAGAAAAAGAATACCGCGATACCATTGAGCAGTACGGCAAAGCCGCTTTTGTAGCACGTATGGGCGCAGAAGCAATTAAGGTTCTTCTTCATGAGATCGATGTAAGCGAACTTGCTGAGCATCTTCACGAAGATTTCCGTTCTGCAACCGGTCAGAAAAGAGCTCGTATCATCAAGCGCCTGGAAGTTGTCGAGGCCTTTAAGAAGTCCAACAATAAGCCGGAATGGATGATTCTTGATGTGCTGCCAGTACTCCCTCCCGAGCTTCGCCCTATGGTTCAGCTCGACGGCGGAAGATTTGCAACCTCTGACTTAAATGACCTGTATCGCCGCGTTATTAACAGAAACAACCGTCTCAGCAAGCTGCTGCAGCTCGGTGCTCCCGAGATTATTGTCCGCAACGAAAAGCGTATGCTTCAGGAAGCGGTTGATGCACTCATTGATAACGGAAGAAGAGGACGTCCTGTAACAGGCGCTTCGAGCCGCGCGCTCAAATCTCTTTCCGATATGCTAAAGGGTAAGCAGGGTCGTTTCCGTCAGAACCTTCTTGGTAAACGTGTTGACTACTCCGGCCGTTCGGTTATCGTTGTTGGTCCGGAACTCAAGATGCACCAGTGCGGTCTTCCTAAAGAGATGGCTCTTGAGCTGTTCAAGCCTTTTGTTATGAAACGCCTTGTCAACGATGGACATGCACAGCACATAAAGACTGCAAAACGTCTTGTGGACCGCGCGACCGATGTCGTTTGGGATATTCTTGAAGATGTTATCAAGGATCACCCGGTTATGCTTAACCGTGCTCCTACTCTTCACCGTCTGGGTATCCAGGCTTTTGAACCGGTTCTCGTCGAGGGCCGCGCCATCAAGCTTCATCCGCTCGTCTGTACAGCTTTTAATGCTGACTTTGACGGAGATCAGATGGCTGTTCATGTTCCGCTTTCTGCGGAAGCACAGGCAGAGGCACGATTCCTTATGCTTTCTTCCAACAACCTCCTGAAGCCTCAGGATGGTAAGCCGGTTACCGTTCCTACACAGGACGTTATCCTCGGCTGTTACTATATGACAATTGATAAGCCTGACGAACACGGCGAGAACATGGTTTTCAGTTCCATCGACGAGGCTATTATGGCCTATGACGAGCATGAACTTGAACTGCATGCTCCGATCAGAATCCGCACGACACGTGAAGTGAACGGTGTGGAATGCACAGGACTTGTTCTGGGCACTCTCGGCCGATTTATTTTCAACGAGATTATTCCGCAGGATCTTGGATATGTAGACCGCCTGATTCCCGGCAACGAACTTCTTCTTGAGTGTGACTTTACCGTCGGCAAGAAGGTTCTTGAGGAAGTCATCAGCCGTACAATCCGTATTCACGGTATTGGACTGACAGCCAGACTTTTGGATGATATCAAATCTCTTGGTTACAAGTACTCTACCCGCGGCGGTATATCTATCTGTATCGAAGATATGATCGTGCCTGACGTCAAAGAAAAGATGATCCATGAGGCCGAAGATAAGGTTGAACACATCAACCTTATGTATCATCGCGGTATGTTGAATGAAGAAGGCCGCTATAAGGCAGTTATCGCTGTCTGGACCGATACCACAGATGCACTTACCGAAGTCCTCAAGAAGAGCCTCGGTAAATACAACCCGATTAAGATGATGTCTGATTCCGGTGCCCGTGGTCAGATCAACCAGATCAAACAGCTGGCCGGTATGCGTGGTAACATGGCAGATACTTCCGGTAAGACGATCGAAATTCCAATCAAGTCCAACCTGCGTGAAGGCATGAATGTGCTTGAGTTCTTTATCTCATCGCATGGTGCCAGAAAAGCACTTTCCGATACCGCGCTTAAGACGGCTGACTCCGGTTACCTGACACGCCGTCTGGTCGATGTAGCACAGGATGTCATTGTTCTGGAAGAGGACTGCGGGACGCAGGACTTCACTTATGTTACAGAGCTGGCTGTCATTGCCAACGATAAGAAGGACGTTATAAAAGCTCTTTCTGATCGTCTAGCAGGACGTTATTCAGCTTTCGAGATCGTTCATCCGGTTACAGGAGAAGTCTTTATCGGTAAGAATGATCTGATTACTCAGGACATAGCTAACGCTATTGAGGAATCCGGCCTTAAAAAGGTTGCCATCCGTTCCGTCTTTGACTGCAGATCCCATCGCGGCGTCTGCTCTCACTGTTATGGAGTCAACCTTGCTACAGGCGAGCCTACGATCGGCGGAGAAGCTGTTGGAATTATGGCAGCACAGTCCATCGGCGAGCCCGGTACACAGCTTACGATGCGTACTTTCCATGCCGGCGGTATCGCTTCCGGTGATGATATTACACAGGGTCTTCCGCGTGTTGAAGAGCTTTTCGAAGCTAGAAAACCAAAGGGACAGGCTATTATCTCTGAAATTGACGGTGTAATCCGTATTGAAGAGGGTACCAAGCGCAAGCGCGAGATCGTCGTTACTGCAGGACAGCTCGAAGACGGCACAATTGAAGAGAAGAGATATCCTATCCCTTACTCTGCAACTGCCAAGATCAAAGACGGCGACATGGTCGAAGCCGGAGATCTTCTGACAGACGGTACAGTCAGCCCACAGGAGATCATGAAGATCAAGGGTGTGCGCGGCGTACAGAAGTACATTATCAGCGAAGTTATCAAGGTGTATAAGAGCGGTGGTGTTACCATCAACGATAAGCACATTGAAGTAATTACACGTCAGATGATGCGTAAAATCCGTATTGATGATCCGGGTGATACCGAGCTTATGACAGGAAGCCTTGTTGACATGTTTGATTACGAGGCTGCCAATGTTAAGGCCAATAATCTGGGCGCAATTCCTGCTAAGGGCAAGCGCACACTTCTTGGTATAACGAAGGCTTCCCTTGCAACAGACTCCTTCCTGTCGGCCGCTTCCTTCCAGGAGACGACCCGTGTTTTGACAGATGCAGCTGTAAAGGGTAAGATAGATCCGTTGTACGGTCTCAAGGAGAACGTAATTATTGGTAAATTGATTCCTGCCGGAACCGGGATGCCGCGTTACCGCAACATCACAGCTGTTCCAGCAATCCCTGAAAACGCATCACTTTTAGGGCTGGAACCGTCCTTCGCCAAGCAGAGTAACGATTATTTGCTTTCGGAGGACTCTGCAGAGTAATCTGTAGTCGTCGGAGGCATAATGCGAATTCGCTTTTCATGGAAACGCAAAAATTATATGGCAGTGTTGACCGTTGCAGTTAGTGCAATGGTTACACTGCCTGTTCTTTTAGTACCTGTCGGTCTTCGCTCAGGAGTTCCGGCCTATATTCTGGTAGATCGGGCTTACGCTGCGGCATACCCGTATGACCCCAATAAGCAGACCTCTGATCTGATAGAAGATTATGCCATCTCAGCTGCTTCATTACTGACCGGATTGGAAACGGATCCAACAGATACGGTTCCTTCTGATGCTGCCGTGACTCCTTCCGATGTTACGGTGACGCCTGCGGATACCGCAGTGGTTACCCCGGCTCAAGCGGATGAAGGTACGCCTGCGGCTGAACTTGATGCCGAACTGATCGTTGTCGGTGAGGGCGAGACTGTTGCAGCGACGTATCTTGAGGGTGCTGCACCAGCTGCTTCGGCTGACATTTATGCAGACATTCTTACCGCTTCGATTGTTGAGTATACCGATGAAGATAATATACCAATCGAAATTCTTGATGAATCGGTGTTTTTGTCTGATGAGACGCTTTTCTATATCCAGACAGAGAGTACGCTGATTAAAGAGGAGCCGAACATGTCTTCAGTAACCATGTCGACGGTTAATAAGGGAAAAGGCGTGACACGTATCGGTATCGGAGACACATGGTCCAAAATCCGGACGGAAGAAGGCACAGAGGGATATGTCCCTACCTATTGTCTTTCAAAGGATATGCTCTTTATCGCTATTGACCGCACTGTCTGGGTTGATTCATCAAGTCTGAAGCTTCGTGCGGAACCCTCTACAGGAAGTGATATCCTGAAGACGCTATCACAGGACACGCCGCTTCACTGTACGGCTATTTCTGACAAATGGTATGCCGTGACGACTTCCGACGGTACGGAAGGATATGTATATGTCGCCTATACGACAAAGTCACCTCCTCCGACGCCGACTCCGGCACCCACCAGAAAAGCAACAACTACCGTTAAGACATCAACATCAACGTCAAACAATTCAACTACTGGAAATACGGCCACGCTTCCTACGATAACGGGCGTCAACGGTGAGAGTATCGTTAATATCTGTATATCCATGTTAGGCGTTGAATATACATGGGCAGGCGAATCAAGAGACGGCGTAGACTGTTCCGGACTTATCGTATATGCTTACCGGCAGATTGGAATCAGTCTTCCCCATCAATCAAACTCACAGAAGAACTGCGGAGTGGGCATCAGCCGTTCCGATATACAGGTGGGAGATATTGTATGCTGGGATATTCGCGGTTCATCGGATTCGGTTGAACATGTGGGCATCTATGTTGGCGGAGGACAGGTTATTCATGCATCTTCGACACGTGACCGTGTAGAATACGGGAATGTTGATATGTACCCGATAGTAAGCATCAGAAGAATCATCGCATAGTTTTTAAAACTTGGCTGAAACAAACAGATATGATTCGTAAATAAGCGAAAAGTCCTCCGGAAAAAATTTTTCCAGAGGACTTTTGCCGTATTTCTTATTGACAACAGCGATATACCAATAAAGGGTTTATGCGACTAAAGGTCCATCTGTTATTCGAGTTCCCATTCGATAATCTGTCCTTCGGTATATTCCATAATGATCGGGTCGGAGTAATAGTAGTTGCCAAAGACATCTGATATCTCGTACTCGAATAAATAATCCCCGTCAAACAAATCCGTCTCTTCAAGGACGACTTCCCCGTCAACAACAAATGACCCTATTTCATATTGGGTTGTCTCGCCGGTATCCCAGTTCAGGCCATCCATTAAGATGACGACTTCATCACCGTCTTCCAGCTGGATTATCTCGCGGCTGCTCATTCCCGTCTCGATGTCGAGCCCGTCCCAGCAGCCATACACTTCAAAATATCCTGTGTCATCACTTTCCCATATGTATGCGGCACGGAGGTTCGTCTCTTCTCCATTGAGCATAATGGGGATCGAATACAAGTTGTAATCCGCACCCTCTTCAATAAGCGAGAGGGCAACGTAGTATCCATTGAGCGCGGGCCACACACCCCTGAAATTATCATAGAAGACACCATTTTCCCAGTCGCCGATGACATCGTTATCTGTTCCCATAAGCATATACTCGCCATAATCATAATCCATGTAATAGAAGTTGAACATGACACTCTGAATAGTATCAAAACCCTCTGTGAATTCAAGATAGTAATACCCGTCGTCAGAAATATAGTTCATATAGTCTACTGTATATTCATCTGCGGATACAGAATCCTCGTTCTCTTCGGGCAGAACAATTTCCTGATTGTCGTCGGTAACCGCATCGGTTATCGTCCAGGCGGGCACAACAACTTCAATAAACCGCAAATAGTTGCCGCTTGTCGCAATTTGTGCGTAAGCGTCGCATTCATATTCGCTGACAGCCAGCGGGAAGAATACAGACAAACCGTTCGAGTCAGCACGTGTGTAGCCATGCACTTCATAGACAACAGATTCGAAGAGTGCGTCCAGCACAGCCACTGCCGTAGTGCTGACAACATCCTGTGTATTTATTGTCAGATCTCCGAGGTCGACCATGTTGGTATAACCTTCTTCGTCGGTATTGCCGCCGAAATTCTCAGCGCGTATAGCGCCCTGCACATAATCCTGAAGTGTTGTCATCTCGTCTGTGATACCTGTCATTTCCGCGGCCATTGCATCGAAAGCCGTAACCAGGGCAGGAATCGTCTTAAGATCCACAACGGAAAGCGTTGCCATTGCGTCTTCACCGGACACTTCACATTTACTGTAATAGGTATCACAGATCTCCCGGCCGAGAATTTTGCCGTCTGCGCCTGGATGGTCCATCAGATATTGTGCCCAGTCGGTATATGCCCATCCGCCGCCCGGCTCGTATTCTTCCGATGCGACCATGTATTTCCCATAATTCGAGAGGATTGCAGCTGTCTCCAGAGTAGCCATCAGGCATGTATCAAAACCGATAATCTCAAATTCCTGTCCGACATCTGCAAAGGCCTGGTCAAGTTCAGGAAGAGTAAGGCTGTCCGAATCATAGAGTTCATCAAATTCTACGCCTGCGAGGCTTCCGCCGCCGTGGTTCCAAAACAGCACCATATACTTATCGGCCGGATAGCTGTTTACACCCCAGGTCAGGAAATCAGAAAGCGTGGAGGGGTCTCCCATACTCGCAAGCTCTTTCTGGTCTAAGAGAGTCAACCCGTCATTATCCGATTTGTATCGTTCCAAATAGTTTGGATCTATCAGATCGTTCTGCCAGGCAGCTGTTCCTCCTGTTTGAATGATGAAATTGACATCATCGCTGTATTTAACTTCCTCAAGTTCAAGGAGGTTCTGTGTAGCTGCTCCGCCGCCGCTCTCAAGATCAGTTCCGCATAAATATACAAGCACCGTCCACTCGGTCTGACCTGTGCTGCTTCCCGTGTCCTCAGTCTCCACCGGATCGGTCTCTTCTTCATTCTCATCCTCGTCATCAGCCAAGGTGCGCTTTGCAGAGGTAGCTGCTCTTTCCCCACTGGGCAAAAGCCACAGACAACCGGTTAGAAGCGACAGTGATAAAAGAAAAGATATTAAAAGGCTTAGTATCTTTTTCATAAGTTATGTCCTTTCTACTGTATAGAGCCGATTGCATGAGAAAAAGGGTGAAAAATTCCCGCCGGAAGTAAGATGTTTTTTAGCAAAAAAGATAACACTCTATTATCTTTTTATATCATAGAGTGCGGGCAAATTCAATTTAAGGAGTGGAAAGTCTGTGAATTGATGATAATCAGCATAACATATGTTCCGGCACGATTTGCCTGCTGAATTTTTATTGCAGCTCATTTCTTTTCAAGAATCATCTTGACACAATAAACAGGACGAATATAATATAGGTAAGTCAAAGAAAGTCAAAGTCAGAGTATTTGACATAAGAAAACAGGTTATCATACAAAATACCTACTGTTTTAGTGAAGGAGGAAAGCACAGTGGCGAGATTAAGTGATGTAATTGAGTGCATTATCAAACAGATGATAGAAGATAATAATGGTTCTGCGGTGATTAGCCGAAGCGTGCTTGCCGAGCGTGTGAACTGTGTTCCTTCTCAGATAACGTATGTTTTATCGACACGATTTACAAATGGACAGGGATATCTTGTGGAAAGCAGAAGAGGCGGCGGAGGACAGATCCGCATTGATCGAATCCGGCGTGTCTCATCAACGGATTACCTGATGCATACGATTAATTCGCTCGGCGAAGATTTGTCGCAGCAGCAGGCTGCCGTATACCTGCAGAATTTTCTTGATTATAAAATTATTTTGCCTCAGCAGGCGCAGCTGATGAAAGCCGCACTTTCTGATAAAGCCCTGATAACGGTTGAAGCAGATAAGAAAGCAATTGTCCGCATGGATATATTCAAAAATATGCTGATCAGTCTGATCGCACCCGAGAATTTCCAGATAAATGATTATGGAGGATACCCACAATGAAATGCCAACGATGCAAAGAACGCGAAGCAAATGTCCAGATCATGCAGCAGATATCAGGTAAGAAGCCGCAGACTTTTATGCTTTGCGATGTGTGTGCCCGGGAATTAGGGATCTCAATGCCTACCTTTCCGATGCCGGGAAAGGCGTCCTCCAATCCTTTTTCTGTTCTTGGCAGCATCTTCCAGTCCAATCTTGGACTCGGTGCCGATGAGATTGAAGAGAAGCCGGTAAGCCGCTGCAAAAAGTGCAGCATGTCATTTGAAGAATTTAAAAAATCAGGACTTCTGGGCTGTCCGGACTGTTATGAGACTTTTGCTGCACAGATGGATCCGGTCTTTTCAAGGACACAGATGGGGCAGAAACATGCCGGTCGAAAGCCCGGCGTCAAATCCATAAAAGGGGAAGAAGATCAGATCTCCCCGGAAGACTCCGGTGAGGCCGGCGTGATACAGGGTGTGGAAGAAAGCGGAGCAAAGCCTGCCAAAAACGCCAGAAAAAAGAATGCCTCCGATACTGCCGGGGGGAAACAAAATGGAAAAAGAAAATTGTCTGCGGACAAGGATGAGAGTGATTCTGAAGAGCTTATCGCTCTTGAAAGACAGCATATGGACAGACTTATAGAAGAGAAAAAGAAGGAACTTGCAGAAGCTGTATCTGCTGAAAATTATCTGAAAGCAGCAAAGGTTCGAGATGAGATTGCTGAATTAACAAAGAAGAGAGGGGTGAGTGAAAGATGAGCTGGTATTTATCAAAAGGACCGGATTGGGATGTTGTACTTTCCAGCAGAGTCCGGCTTGCACGCAACCTTGATGACTGTTCTTTCCCTCACAGTATGGATGATGCCAAAAAAGAACTTATCCGTGATCAGGCGGTAATGGCTGTTCAGCAGCTTAACAATACGACACACGAACGGTTTGTTACGCTGAACATGGATCTTCTTCCCGAGGCAGATCGCCAGGCCCTGGTGGAGAAGCACCTGATAAGCGATGATCTTGCCAAAGGCGGCGTCGGACTTAGCGTCTGCATTTCCAAAGACGAATCGGTCAGTATTATGATCAATGAAGAAGATCACATTCGAATTCAGGTCATGGACTCCGGATTCTCCCTCAGGCAGGCATACAAACGCGCGGAAGGAATTGCGGTTGCTCTTGAGAAGTCTCTTCCGATCGCATATTCGGATAAATATGGATTCCTTACCGCCTGTCCGACGAATACAGGTACAGGAATGAGGGCATCGGTTATGGTTCACCTTCCGGCTCTCACATCCTCAGGGCGGATGAAATCGCTTATCGACGGGCTGACACAGGCAGGCTTTGCTGTAAGGGGATATTTTGGAGAGCATAGTCAGGCGGACGGTAATATCTATCAGCTTTCCAACCAGATTACCCTCGGTATTTCTGAGACGGATATTCTGACCGGTTTTGAGAGAATGGTTCAAGAGGTTCTTGAACTCGAGCGGAAGCTGAGAAAAGAAATATACGAGAGCAATCCCATGAAGATTACTGATAAAGTATATCGTTCCTACGGGGAACTCCTTTATGCAAGAATGATGACGGATGTGGAGGCAATGAGAAGAATAAGCGATCTTCGTCTGGGCATTTCACTGGGGATTTTCAAGGAATTCGACGAGGAAAAAATGGCTCAGCTGTCATCTTATATTGGAGCTGCCAATGTGCAGAAAGAAAGCGGAGAAATGCTTTCCCCGCGTCAGCAGGAGATTAAACGAGCTGAGAAGATCAGAATACTTCTCACGAAAGATACCGATAATAACGGAAGAACAGCCAGAAAAAAAACATAAAAATAGTAGAATAACAAAAGGAAGAGAGAAGGATCTCTTCGTCCGATACTAACTGAATATCGGAGAACAGGAGGAAACTATGAACATTTCGGAGAGAGCAATCAAGACACTTTACAAGGCATACTTATGCGCGGAGGCTTTTTCTCTGGACTATATCGGGACAGAGGAGATTCTTTATGCACTTCTCGAAGGCGATGGCGTCGCCGGCAGAATTCTTCGGGACTATGGGCTCGAGAAAGAAGACGTCTTACGGGAAATCTCAAAGATTGCAGGACATGAGCCGGCGGATTTTACGGAAAACCCGATGAATCCCAACGAACTGTTTGCTATGTGCACCAACCGCACGAAACGCATTATCTATCTTGCGGAATTTCTGGCAAAGCGTGTTGGACAGAATATCGTCGAACCTGAACATATTCTTATGGCAATCATGAGAGATGGACAGTGCACCGGCTATCGAATACTTGCATCCCTTGGTATTTCCGGAAATGAGATTGTCAAAGGAATTCTTCATCTGACAGAGAATCCGGGAGACGTGTCCGAGGAAGATATGAATATTGATGAAGCTGGATCTTTTGAACAGAATGAATCAGAACCCCAGCTCGAAGACGGACGACTTGGCGCAATGGGCGCCGGCGCAGCAACCGGCGGAGGAAAGAACAAGACGGCCGGCCTTGACAAGTTCTCCCGCGACCTCACAGCCATGGCCAGGGAGGGGAAATTTGACCCCATTATCGGAAGAGAAGAAGAAATTAACCGCGTTATGCAGATTCTTGCCCGGCGCACCAAAAACAACCCCGCGCTTATCGGAGAACCCGGCGTTGGTAAAACAGCCATAGCAGAAGGTCTTGCACAAAAAATCGTATCGGATGATGTGCCGGATATCCTGCGCGGCAAAAGGCTTGTATCTCTGGATTTAGCATCAATGATTGCCGGATCCAAATACAGGGGTGAATTCGAAGAGCGCCTGAAAAAGGGATTGGAAGAGGCCCGTGCTGCCGGGAATATTATTCTGTTTATCGACGAAATGCACACCATCATTGGTGCCGGCAACGCGGAGGGGGCGATGGATGCATCCAATATTCTGAAGCCTCTGATGTCCAAAGGCGAGCTCCAGGTAATCGGAGCTACGACCATCGATGAGTACAGAAAGCATATAGAAAAAGATGCAGCCCTGGCACGCCGCTTCCAGAAGGTTATGGTCAATGAGCCCAGTACGACGGACGCCGTTCTGATCCTGAAAGGCATCCGGGATAAATATGAGCAGCATCACCACATCACAATACCGGATGAAGCCATTGATGCGGCTGTTATCCTTTCAAGCCGCTACATCACCGATCGTTTTCTGCCGGATAAGGCAATCGACCTGATTGACGAAGCAGCATCGCGTGCCCGTCTCAGAAAAACCGATGAACCCAAGGAGAACAGAAGCCTCGGGGAACGCATACACGAAATTATACGGCTCAAGAATGAAGCGGTAGAAAAGCAGGACTTTGAGACAGCTCAGAAACTCAGGGATGAAGAGGTTGAACTTGAAAAACGCCTCGGCGGTCTTCGTGAAGAACTGAATAAAAAACTTGCCGCTCTTCCGACGGCACTGACGCCGGATGATATTGCTGATATCGTTGCGAGCTGGACCGGCATACCGGTCTCCAAAATCAATGAAAGCGATGCCGAAAGACTCAGGACGCTTGAGGATGAACTTAAGAGGCGCGTCATCGGGCAGGATGAAGCGGTCAGGGCTATTGCCAAGGCTATCAGAAGAAGCCGGCTGGGTCTTAAAGATCCGAAGCGCCCTGCAGGATCCTTCATTTTCCTTGGCACCACAGGTGTCGGCAAAACAGAGCTGGCCCGTGCACTTGCAGAAGTTATGTTCGGCAACGAGAATGCACTGATCCGGGTAGATATGTCCGAATACATGGAGAAATTCGATGTTTCCAAACTTATCGGATCTCCTCCGGGCTACGTTGGTTATGATGAAGGCGGCCAGCTGACAGAAAAAGTCAGGAGACGTCCGTACTCGGTAGTTCTTTTCGATGAGATCGAAAAGGGACATCCGGACATCTTTAACTCTCTCCTGCAGATTCTTGACGACGGTCGACTGACAGACAGTCAGGGACGTACGGTCGACTTCAGAAATACGATCATCATCATGACCTCCAACATCGGCGCGCGGCTTCTGACTTCAGCAGCCGGAAGACGGATTGGTTTTACCGTTCCGAAAACAAATGTGGACGAGAAGACAGGAAAGAGCTTTGTTACTATTGATGAAGCCTCAGATGAACATCTTTATGGCGGGAAAACGTATGATGAGGCAAAGGGACTTGTACTTGAAGAGCTCAAGAAAGCCTTCAATCCAGAGTTCATTAACCGTGTGGATGAGATCATCTTCTTCAGAATGCTCAACAGACCGTCTCTTCTTAAAATTGTCGACCTGCTGACGGCAACCCTCTCTAAGCGTATTTCCGATATGGGAATCAGCATGGAGATGACGGATAATGCCAAGGTGCTTTTGGCTCAGAAAGGGTATGATCCCCAGTATGGCGCCAGACCCTTACGCAGGACAATCCAGTCGCTTGTTGAGGACAAATTCTCAGAAGCGCTTTTGGACAAGGTCATTGATATCGGAGATGTCGCCCTCGTTGACAGTGTGGACGGGGAGATAGTCATCAGCAGGAAACCGCCGCTGGTTAATGAGGCTGCCGCAGATACGGCCGACACAAAAGAAGCTAAGGCTGCATTGACACCTGATGAGGCAAAGCCCAAGACAGTTAAAGTAAAGTCGGTAAAGCCGGTTAAAGAGACAGATGCAGGCGAAGTCGATTCAACTAAAAGTAAGAAGTAAAAAAGAACGAACACACCCAAATGCCAAAAGACCCTTTCCCGATCTAAATTGGGAAAGGGTCTTTCTTTATCTTTCTTTGTTTTGCCCGCGTCATGCATGAAGCCTGGCCGGAAGATACAGGCCGGCAGCCGTTTTATAGTAAGAAAAGAAGCTGTGCGGCTACCGAGAGAAGAAGTTTGATCAGAAGATAACAGAAAATGTATACAAAAATCAGAAAGAAAAAGACAGTATCTTCTGAAAGACCAAGGGCGTTTCTAAAGGAAAGAAGGTGGGTAACGCCCATAAGAATCAGACTGATAAAAATCAGGGACAGCGATCCTCTGCTTCCAAAAAGAACAGTAACCATAACAAAGATCTCCATGATGAACAAATAGACCAGGGAGATAGAGACAATATCCATAATCCTGCGGAAGGATGGCTTGCGGTTACTGAAGCGCGAAGCTATGTAAAAAGACACGCCCAGCGTCATGACAAACAGAAAAGAGAAAATAGAAAGACCCATATAGGCCGAGACAGGATGAGAAAACAAAAGTCTCTGGCTGGACCCGAAAATCGAAGAAATCATAGTGGTAAAAAGAGTGGCGCCGGAACGACTCAGAAGAAGTGCTAAAAGACCGGTTACTAATGAAAACCCGATTATCTTAGCATATGTGAAAGGCCGCTTGACCTTGAGGGACTCCTCGCGGATTTTGCTGGCCGGGCGGGTCACGTATTGGATTCCTGAGATCAGACTAACGGTAATGTTCGGAAAAAGAGTATGAACCTGGTCACGAAATGTGATGAGACGCATAAAGCGCTTCTGGATACGGATCGCGTGATCCATAAAACTCTGCGCGGTACTGCTGTCCTTCCTATTCTGCGAGGAACTTGAATGGCGCGTTTTTGTCGCCGCGCGGGCCTTGCGGCCGGCTGCTGCACTGTCAAAACCGGCGGATGCGCCTGCACCGGCCGTCTGATATGAATACGAATGATCAGTATCTCTGGAAGCGTATGAAGTCTTTGGTCTGGAGGATTGAGTGGATTGAGAAGATGTATCAGCGGAAGGGTCTTTGCAATGACAGCGCTCCCCTGCTGTCAATTCCCGTCCGCAATAGAAACAGTATCTTGCCATCTTGTGATTGTCCTCCGCAGAAAATGATCAGCACCTGTAAAAACTATCATTCCTTCGTGCTAAAATGATATCCCTCCTGTATAATACGAAACAGATGTTATCATTGTGTGTCATAAATCAATTGAAAACGAAAGGTTTTGTCCACAATTCAAATTCGTCCTCAAAGGGAGATTATTATGTCGGAACGCAAGCAGCTGGAGCTTGGAAAAGCTCCGAATACATTCATTTATCAGGTTCTTGGAATGGGAATTGCGATTCCCTATGCCAAATTACGATATGGTATACATGTTAAGAGAGATAAGGCAGTATGCAGGATGAAGGGTCCGCTGGTCTGCGTCGGCAATCATCCGTCCTATCTCGATCCGCTGGTGATGGCGGCGGCGCTTTACGGCCGCAAGATTAATTTTGTAGCCGGGGCCTATTTGTTCAGGAACCGCATTATCGGACCTGCCTTTGCGGCAGGCGGCTGTATTCCCAAAGTTCAGTTTCGCTCTGATTCTCGTGCAGTAAAAGCTATGCTTACGGTTCTGAAGAATAAAGGAACGCTGGGAATTTTTCCGGAAGGAACCCGGTTTGTTGACGGAACCTCCATCATCATTGATAACGCACTGGCACGTATGATTAAGAAGACTAACAGCGGAGTAGCTTTTCTGGAGTCGAACGGAGCTTATTCTACGTGGCCGAGGTGGAGTACTAACTCTCATCGCCGCGGCCGGATTGAAGCCCGTATTAAAAAGGTCTTAACGGTGGAGGAAGTAGAGGCGATGAGTCTTGATGACCTTCAGGCCATTATGCTGGAGCAGACAAAATATAACGAATATGAATGGCTTCGCAGCAATCCGCGCGTATTCCACAGTAAAGCAATCGCTGCCGGTGCGGAGAATATCGCCTATGCATGTCCGCGCTGTGAAAAATTATTAGTAATGGAATCCGAGAAAGATGTTCTGCGCTGTAAAGCGTGCGGAAACCAGGCGCGCATGGACAGCTGCGGATTTTTACATCAAGTCAGTGATACAGACAAGGTGTTCGGGGATCTGCATCTCTGGACACAGTGGGAGAGGGCCCGCATGATGGCCCGCATACAGGAGCCCGGCTTTTCCATGGCAGAGAAGACGAAACTTCTTCTTCCCTGGGGTGAATATGAGTACCGTGAAGTCGGAGAAGGCGAAATCCGCATTGAAAACGGACAGGTGCTGTACCACGGCACGCAGTGTGCCATTGAAGACGGTATTTCGTATACAAAAAAAGAACTTAAAATGGCTAAGCGCAGCAGGGAAAACGAAAAAGATCTGTCAGCTCTCAAAAATGCTCCCGTTGTGACAAAAACTTTTGCCGTATCAAAGATCCGCGGACTCAGTGCCGAGTATGGAAGACGCTTTGAACTGACCGAAACAGGAGGTCTGATCAACCGCTTTATTCCGGAAAACGGACAAAGTATTTTCGGCATGCAGATAGCAATACATTGTCTGCAGGAGCTCACAGCTGCCGCACCTGATATAAGCGAATAAACCCGTTCAATTTGTCTGACTGAAGGAGAGGATTCTATGCCGCTGCAAGTGACCACGCTGATACTCATATATCTTGGGGCCGTAAACCTTACCGGTTTTGGCCTGATGAGCGCAGATAAGCAAAAGGCAGTCCGGCATCAATGGCGCATTCCAGAAAAGACGCTGTTTTTGATATCTCTCATAGGCGGAAGCGTCGGGGTCCTTCTCGGCATGCTGCTGCTGCGCCATAAGACCAGGCATAATTCCTTTAAGCTGGGGATTCCCCTGATCATTATTGTACAAATCATTGCGGCTGCATTACTTCTTAGCCTTGTTCAGTAGCCGAAGACATCAAATGAGTATAAAATAGGAATATATCCACGAAACACAAGCAAAGGGAGGAATAATGACTATGAAGATTATTATGGGAATCAAGCTCAGTCAAAGAACCGATACCGCCAAAGCTTTGCAGGATATCCTTACCAGGCACGGATGTATTATCAACACGCGCCTCGGGTTCCATGAGGTATCAGATGTCTCGTGCAGCCAGGAAGGTTATATCCTTCTTGAATTCGCCAGTAACTCTGACGCCGAAGTCATGGAAATGAAAAAAGAAATTGAGGCGCTTGGAGAACTTACCGTAAAAACAATGGAACTTTAACCTGCGGCAAGGCGCACGAATGGCACATACTTTACGGTGCCTGCAGCACTTGCTCTTCAAAGGGAGAAATATCAGAAATGGAATCCGTGCAGGCGGGTTCCATTTCTTTTGCTTTTTGCAGGCTGTACAGATTGTTTTCGAGAGCCTTACACATAACCGCGTGAGTGCGGTCCCGAAGATCCGCCACCTGCATCGCTCCGAAAAGTGCAGGATCTGCAAAAAGGGGCGGACAGATGATTACAGAAAAAAGCGGCTTCTTCCTGAAGATGCGGCGCAGTCCGGACACGGGCCTTTGCGCCAAAACGACAGGAAGAACAGGTACGCCTGCATCAACCGCCATATGGAAGGCCCCTTTTTTGAAGGGACGAAGACCTGTATAGTACTGCCAAAGTGAACCTTCCGGGTAGAAATGAACTTTGTGTCCGTCTTTTAAGTGCTGTATCGTATGATCAAAAAAACTGCGCAGCGCATGTGTCGAGGTAGGTATGGGAACGACACCCACCCATTTGATCAGCCACCTGACGACAGGCAGCTTAAAATTACCCTCAATACTCGTAAAGGTGATGCGCTTCGGGGAAAGGGCGACAGCAAGCATTGTCGAATCGACATTATGAACGTGATTACTCACCGTTACTGCGCCGCCCGCAAGAAGCCGCAGATTCTTGTGCCCCTCAATATGGAGACCGTAAGAAATAAAGTCAATGACGGTTGCAAGGGCAACAATCCAGGCATATGTCCAGGTATACCAGCCGCGAAAAAACAGCCCCAGCTTCTTGTAGGGATGCGCAACATCAATGCTCGAGGGAAAAACAGCCCAGTTTCTCCTGAAAATCTGCCGGCTCTTGTCGGAATAAGTCACCCTGTCATCAGTAATGGCCTGGGAATAGGCCGCTTCAAGCTTGGGGATGCAGGCCGCGCCGTCAAATTCGCATTCGTCAATCAGATGCAGCTTTGAGGGATATTTATATTTGTGAAGATCGTCAAAGATCTCCCGGGAGTGACAAATAATGTTCTTACACTTCTTGTATATGCTGAAGCGCAGAAGGCGGTACATGATTCCTGAAAAAGAGGTAAACCAGCCGATGCCGGCAATGTTCAGAAAGCCGCGCGCATTTGCGGCAAAAGAGGCGATAACGGGTACTTCTGTCTTTCTGGCGATAAATTCAGCCTTCTTTTCAAGGGGGAAAGGCAGCATGATATGTACCAGATCGGCACCCTCAAATGCTTTTTGAAGAACTTCTTCGTCGGGCTTGCCGTAAGTGATGCCCTGCCATTTGCCCATGAATGTGAAATAGGGCAGCCACATCCTGTCGACACGGTATACCTCTGTTGATTTGCCGCACGCAACAACACGGACCTCGTGCCCGGCTTCCGTTAAGCGTGTATAGAGCTTCTGCGCAGTAAGTGGAATTCCGCGTTTGGCGCCAATAAATGTATCAACAACAAGAACAATAATCATCAGAATGCACTCGATCCTTTCCGAAGAAATTACGTGATACACAAAAAAAGCAGTATCCCGGCACATGTTATTTGATTTTAACACTGTGTACATCTACAATCAATTTGATTAGTCGCTGCTTCTGAGATATTGAGAGAACAATTAAACAGTGATAAAACATGATGAACCGAATGAAAATAAAAAATATTCGCTTCGTAGTACAATATGGAAGTATATTGATGGGAAATGGAAAGCGTTTTTTCATCAAGGAACATATACATCTAAATTTGATATATAAATTACTTATCAAACACTAAAAAGTGTATAAAATGAGGAGGATAGATTTAGTGAGAGTTTGGTACTTGTAATACACTCTCTCACTAAAGATAATTAATGAATAAAACGACAGCTATCTGCAGAAAATATCTTCCGGGCGTTCTTTTGTGCCTGGTTATAGCGGCAATCGCCTGGTTTTTGGGAAAACAGTTTACGATCATAGGCGGAGCGGTATTTGGAATTGTCCTTGGCATGCTTGCAGCGCTCCTCAAAAGGCCTGAATCTCTTGATGCGGGCATCCGTTTTACCTCCAAAAAAATACTTCAGTATTCCATCATTCTCCTTGGCTTTGAAATGAATATGGGAAATGTTATCAAAGTAGGCGTGCAGTCCCTGTTTGTTATGCTTTTCACTTTATCTGCTTCCTTCATAACAGCTTTCATTGTCAGCAGGGCTCTCAAAATTCCGTCTGACACAGCCGTGCTCATAGGCGTCGGCACCTCAATCTGCGGCGGATCTGCCATCGCGGCCACAGCCCCTGTTATTAAGGCGAAGGATGAGGATGTTGCACAAGCAATATCTACGATCTTTCTGTTCAACATCATTGCCGTGTTTCTTTTCCCTGCGCTCGGTACTCTTTTTGGTCTCAGTGATATCGGATTCGGCATGTGGGCCGGAACCGCTGTCAACGATACGTCGTCTGTTGTTGCCGCAGCTTCCTCGTGGAGCCAGAAGGCCGGAAATAATACCGCGCTCCAGTTTGCAACGATCGTCAAGCTCACCCGCACACTCATGATTGTTCCCATAACGCTTGTGCTGGCCGTCTACACTTCGCGCAAGGCAAAAAAGGAAGCAGGTGCCGGACTGGGCGACTACTCTTTAAGGAAAGTATTCCCGTGGTTTGTCCTCGGCTTTATTGCTGCTGCTCTGATATATACCTTTCTTCCCGTGCCGGCACTGGTATCGGCCTTTCTTGTTCAGACCGGCAAATTTATGATTATTATGGCCATGGCCGCCATTGGTCTGAACACGAATCTCAAAAAACTCCTCACGCAAAGTATGAAACCTATCATCTTAGGATTGTGCTGCTGGGCTTCGGTAGCAGCCGTATCGCTATTGGTCCAGACAATAACAGGTAACAGATAAAGATAAAAAAGGATATGGAAATATCTGATATACCAGGCAAAATACTTCTGTCAGGATAGTAAGGCGGTTATTATGAATTATTTTGGAGCAAAGGAATATTTTTTCTCGCAGATACAGGAGCTGCTGATGGTGGCCGGCGCCTGCAAGGTAGGGGCCGGCGACCTTTCGGCTCTTCCGGAGGAGCAGCGCCGCGGCCTCCCGCGCGGAATATCGATTGCTGTGCCGATGAATCTGGATGTTATCAATCATCTGGGCGCCGGAATGACATCTGCGTATTATAACGAATACAAACGCACAAATGCACTCCTCGATGAACTTGCACTGCTTGCGGCTGAATTTTTAGAGCGACAGGGATATAAAGCAATTCCGGTCATCCGGAAGGAGTCGAAAGTGTCCTATCGGGGTCATGCCTCCTTACTTCCGCATAAGACTGTGGCTACACGCGCAGGAATGGGCTGGATAGGGAAAAATGCGCTGCTGGTTACCAGAGAGTTCGGGAGCGCGGTCCGGATAACATCCGTTCTTACGGATGCACCTCTGCCTTGCGCCGATCCGGTCAACGAGTCTTCGTGCGGGGAATGCACACTGTGTGTCAGCAACTGCCCCGGACAGGCGCCTCTCGGACCGGCATGGTCTGCGGACTTGTCCCGCGGGGATTTTTTTGATGTACTGTCGTGCAGGAAAGCCTGCATCGAAAGATCCTGGTGCGCTGTCCGTGGAGAGAGCCTTTGCAGCCTATGCGTACTGGTCTGCCCATGGACGCAGAAAGCGATCGAAAAGGAGGGTCTGGCATACGGATTTCCCGCTGTGGAAATAGCCGGAAAAGGGGACCTCGAAGAGATTCTCGCCTTGCAGAAACTTGCCTTTCTCCAGGAAGCGAAGCGGTGCGGTGATTATTGCATTTCTCCGATTACTCAGACCCTTGAGGACCTGACGGCGGAATATTCGGATCCCAGGAAAGCGCAGATATTTTTGAAGATTGTGAAAGACCGGCGCATTGTCGGTTCGGTTCGAGCATATGAGATAGACGGAACCTGTTATATCGGGCGCTTGATGGTACACCCTGATTATCAGCGAGGCGGACTCGGGAGATGCCTGATGGAGTCGATTGAGACCTGTTACGAGGCTGCGCGGTATGAGCTTTTTGCAGGCTCAAAAAGTCCGGCAAATATCCGGTTCTATGAGAGTCTGGGATACAAAACCTTTAAGACCGAAGATTATTCGGAATCGCTTCGTTTAATCTATCTGGAAAAGGCTTAAATCAAAAATAGATCAGAGTGAATCTGAAAAGACCGGCTGAAAGAGGTGCTTTTCGGGCGTTTGTATGCCCGCAAAGCCATTTTCGTGTCATTTATTGGAATTAACGCAAGTTTGCCGAAAGAATACAGCAGAGTTCGTAGCTTGTTAACTGTTTTTTCGTTGAAACGAGATGGTTTTCCCGTTATAATATAACCGCTTGATTTTGCGGTCATCCCGCGAAAACGCATGAATATCCGTAATCCATAGCCCTTTTGAGGCGATAAAATACAAGGAGTGTGACAAACATGGCAATGGTTCCAAAGAAAAATGTTGAGGATTTGAAAGTCTCCGGTAAGAGAGTAATCGTTCGTGTGGATTTCAATGTACCGTTGGACAAAAAAACGGGAGCAATCACAGACGATAAGCGCATTCAAGGCGCATTGCCCACCATCTCATACCTGATTAAGAATAACGCAAAAGTTATTCTGGTTTCTCATCTCGGACGCCCGAAGAATGGACCTGAGGCTGCTTTCTCAATGAAACCGGCTGCTGATCGTCTTTCCGAACTTCTTGGACAGCCGGTTGTTTTTGCTGCCGACGTTATCGGCGATGACGCCAAAGCTAAGGCCGCTGCTCTTAAAGACGGCGAAGTACTTATGCTTGAGAACGTCCGTTTCCACAAGGAAGAGACAAAGAATGATCCTGCTTTTGCAGCATCTCTTGCATCTCTTGCAGATCTTTATGTCAATGATGCTTTCGGAACAGCACACCGCGCGCATGCCTCCACAGCAGGTCTTGCCAATTTCCTGCCTTCTGCTTCCGGTTACCTGATCCAGAAGGAACTTGACTTCCTCGGCGGCGCATTATCTGAGCCGGCCCGCCCGTTTGTTGCGATCCTTGGCGGCGCTAAGGTATCCGATAAAATCGGCGTTATTGAGAATCTTATTGAAAAGGCTGATGCCATTATCATCGGAGGCGGCATGGCTTATACATTCTTTGCTGCTCAGGGATTCTCCATCGGATCTTCCCTGTGCGAAGCCGACAAGATTGATCTTGCAAAGTCTCTTATCGAAAAAGCGGATGCGAAGGGCGTTAAGTTCCTTCTTCCCCTTGATAATGTGGTTGCAGACAAATTTGCTGCCGATGCAAATACACAGGTTGTTGACGACGAAAAATTCCCGGACGGCTGGATGGGCCTTGATATCGGACCTAAGACAATCGCACTTTTCTCAGAGACGATTGCTACAGCCAAGACCGTAGTATGGAACGGACCGATGGGCGTATTTGAATTTGATAAATTTGCTGAAGGAACACGTGCTGTTGCCAAGGCAATTGCAGCTTCTTCCGCGATCTCCATCATCGGCGGCGGCGACTCTGCTGCAGCTGTTGAGAAGCTTGGATTCGCTGATCAGGTTACACACATCTCCACAGGCGGCGGAGCTTCTCTCGAATTCCTCGAGGGCAAAGTCCTTCCCGGTATTGATGGACTTCAGGACAAGGTTTCCTGCCGCACATTTGCAGCAGGAAACTGGAAGATGAACGCAGGTACACCGGACGAAGCCACTAAGCTGATCTCCGCCCTTATTCCCCTTGTTAAAGACGCAACATCCAAGATCGCCCTGGGCGTTCCTTTCCTTGCTATCCCGGCTGCTCTTGAAGCGGCTGCCTATACCAATGTTAAGATTGCCGCTCAGAACTGCCACTTCAACGAGAAGGGTGCTTATACAGGAGAGATCTCCCCTGTATGGCTTGCCAAGCTTGGCGTAACCTACGTAATTCTCGGACATTCCGAGCGCCGTGAGTATTTTGCCGAGACGGATGAGACAGTAAACAAAAAGACAAAGGCTGCTCTTGCATGGGGTCTTAAGCCTATCGTCTGCTGCGGCGAGTCTCTTGAGCAGCGCGAATCCGGCGTCACCTTCGATTGGATCAAAGGCCAGATTACCGGTGCTTTCAAGGATATCCCTTCCGAGAAGCTCTGCCAGATCACAGTCGCTTATGAGCCGATCTGGGCTATCGGAACCGGCAAAGTCGCATCTGATGAGCAGGCAGAAGAAGTCTGCGCCTTCATCCGCGGCGTCGTCGCCGGTCTCTATACCAAGGAAGATGCAGATGCGATGACAATCCAGTACGGCGGATCGGTAAGCCCTACCTCCGCAGCAGGTCTTTTCGCTCAGCCCAATATCAATGGCGGCCTTGTCGGCGGCGCTTCTCTGAAGGCCCCTGACTTCGCGGCTATCTGCAACGCCTGATTTGAGGCACTCCGGTCACTGTTCATATAACGGCAGTGCAGGTTAATAATATGTATCAGTCGGCGTTTTGAAAAGATTTGTGGGGGCAAGCTCTTCCGCTGCTGTTTGAAGCGCCGACTTCTTTTTTGATGACTTGTTCTATGACGAAAGGGGAAATGACATATGCCGCTTTATTATTTCGGATGGGGATGGCCGCTTGCCATATTGGCGTTAGTATTTTCGCTGGCGGCCAGCGCATGGACGAAAGCAACATTCAACCGTTACAGTAAGGTCAAATCCAGCGGGAATCTTACCGGTCGTGATGTTGCTGAGCGCATCCTGCAGTCGAACCAGCTTTCAGGCAAATTTGGTTATGGTTATTCCGTGAATATTGAGAAAGTTGCCGGCAGCCTGACGGATCACTACTCGCCTAAGGAGAAGGTTCTTCGCCTTTCTACCGGTGTATACGACAGCACCTCCGTCGCTGCAATCGGCGTGGCCGCGCATGAGTGCGGTCATGCACTTCAGGATGCCAGCGGGTTTATTCCCAACAAGATCCGCGGATTTCTGGTGCCGGTTGCCAACATAGGCTCCCAGTTCGGACCCTGGATGGCAATCATCGGAGTCCTGATCACAAATCGCCTGCCGACATCAACTTTCGGAGACATACTCTTTCAATTCGGAATCGTCTTCTTCTTCTTCGCGGTGATTTTTTATCTGATAACACTGCCTGTTGAGATCAACGCCAGCCACCGCGCCCTCAAAATTCTAAGGGAAGATAATATTCTGACCGACGTCGAGCTGGCCGGAGCACGAAAAGTGCTGACCGCCGCCGCGATGACCTATGTTGCCGCGGCCGCTGCTGCGGTGATAACGCTGATCAGACTTCTGGGAATGCGAAACAGAAGATAGGGGAAGCATCACATTTGCCTGCATAAAAAAGAGACACCTCGCGGTGCCTCTTTTTTCTTCTGGAGAGAAGGATGATGATTTTATCTTCAGATCTTTTTTAAAAAGACCAGTCAGAACTTTGCGGGGTTTCTTCTGGAGAGAAGGATGATGATTTTATCTTCAGATCTTTTTTACAAGACCAGTCAGAACTTTGCCGGGACCCAGCTCGATAAATTCGTCATATCCGTCGAGGCGCATACGGCGGATTTCGTCTGTAAAGCGTACAGGGGAGACCATATGGTTCTCAAGATACGCAGGAAAATTCGTGTGGTCGGAGACCGGTGCGGCGGTCGCATTTGAATAGAGCGGCAGGGATGCCGGTGCAAATTGGATTGTGTGCGCGAATTCTTTGAGCGCGGCTGCGGCTTCGGACATATACGGGCTGTGGAAGGCGCCGTTGACGGCCAGCTTCATGGCGCGCCTCGCTCCGAGGGAGAGAAGTTCTGCGGCCGCTTTTTCCGCGGCTTCTACAGTACCCGCAATGACAAGCTGACCGGGGCAATTGTAGTTGACCGGATAGACGCCTTTGATTTTACTGAGACAGGCCTCGACGTGATCATCGGACAGGCCGAGAATAGCGTACATGGCTCCGGGATTTTTCTCTGCTGCGGCCTGCATAAGTCGGGAACGTTCATTGACGAGTCGAAGCATATCGGTAAATCCGATAACCCCTGCAGCATAGAGCGCTGTATATTCTCCAAGTGAGAAACCGGCAAGACCGGTTGTCTCCGGAGCCCAGACTTCTGTATCCGGATGTGCTTCAAGAGCGGCGCGCTCTTTTGCCAGACTTGCTGCGCTGTATAAGACGATCGCAAGCTGCGAGTAACGGGTCTGTGCGAGCTGCTCTTCCGTGAGCGAAAGAAGATCGACACCGGTGACCTCCAAAGCCTCTTTATATAAAGAGACAGCGGCCGGATAAACGGCTGTGATTTCTGCGGACATTTGGAGGGTCTGTGCACCCTGACCGGGGAAAAGAAATGCCTTCATTATTTGTTAACCTCCGAGTAGTTGACGCGATGCCATAGACAGTAGTACAATGGCGATAACCTTTGATTATCAAAATACTTGATTTTCAAAAGAAAAGCAAGAGCAATCGGACCTTTTATACCGATTGACGTCATTTTGGAGGCATTAATTGTGATTCAAGCCTATAAAATTCTTGGCACCGGTTCCTATCTTCCTGATCTGGTAGTTGAGAATTCCCGATTTTCTGAAATTGTTGAGACAAATGATGAATGGATATCTTCCCGTACCGGCATAAAAAGCCGCCACTTAAGCGCCGGGGAGGCCACCTGGGAAATGGGGGTCAAAGCAGCCCGGAATGCGATTGATATGGCGGGGATAGCACCCGGTAAGATTGATCTGATTATTGTATCTACGGTAACTCCTGACTATATTTCCCCGAATATGGCATGTATTATCCAGGCGGAACTTGGTGCTTCGAACGCTTTTTGTTTTGATATCAACGCAGCATGCACAGGCTTTATCCAGGCCTTTGACATCGCCGTGCGCTATCTTGCGACACCGGCTGTCCGCAATGTTCTGATTGTATCAACAGAAAGTCTTTCAAAGCTGACGGATTACTCAGACCGGAAAGTGTGTGTGCTTTTTGGTGACGGCGCCGGAGCAGTTGTGATATCGGACGGCAGTAAAGTTGCAGAAACAGAGACAGGACTTGAATCCGACACAAATTCAGAGGAAAATGTAGACGAGTATGTATATGAATGTTTTATCGGAGCGGACGGTACATCCGGCCACGCAATAGTTGGTGAAGCCTTTATGCCGGCCAGGCATCCGTTTATTCCTGCAGATGCGCCGGAAAGCAAACCGCGCTACGAACATAACAATGGCAGCTTTTTCACCATGCAGGGGCAGGAAGTCTATCGATTTGCAACGACCATGATGCCTTATGCCATAGAGAAAGTTCTGGAAAGATCAGGTATTCCTATGGATCAGGTTGATTATATTGTACCGCACCAGGCGAATGACCGGATATTGCAGTCCGCTGCCAAGCGTCTCGGAATTCCCGCGGAGAAGATGATTTCACATCTTTCCGATATGGGAAACACTTCTTCCGCTTCCATTCCGATCTGTCTGGACAGGGAAGTGCGCGCAGGTAGAATACAAAGAGGCCAGACGCTGGTGCTTACCGGTTTCGGCGGCGGTCTTACATACGGAGCATTACTCTGTCAGTATTAAGACCATACTAACCAGCACTGAATAAATACCCTATACATGAATATAGATGTGAAACAGTAGGAGGATCAATCATATGAACACAAGAATTACAGATATCCTGGGAACTAAATATCCACTGATTCAGGGCGGTATGGCGTGGGTTGCCGATGCATATCTCGCTGCTGCTGTATCAAACGGCGGCGGACTCGGCCTGATTGCAGCCGGTTCGATGAACGGGGAGCTTCTTAGAAAAGAGATACAGCTTGCCAGGACACTTACGGATAAACCGTTCGGAGTCAACATTATGCTTATGAATCCCTGCGCAGCAGAACTTGCACAGGTAGTTATTGATGAAAATGTGGCTGTTGTTACAACAGGCGCCGGTTCTCCTGGTAAATTTGTTGAAGCCTGGAAAGCAGCGGGTATTAAAGTCATTCCGGTAGTCGCTTCAACAGGCCTGGCGCGCCGTATGGAGAATCTCGGCGTTGACGCTGTTGTTGCCGAAGGCTGTGAAGCAGGCGGACACATCGGCGAACTTACTACGATGGCGCTGATCCCTCAGGTTGTTGACAGCGTCAGTATTCCGGTCATTGCGGCCGGAGGTATCGCAGACGGCCGCGGAATTGCCGCCGTCAGCATGCTCGGGGCGAGCGGTGTACAGATTGGCACACGTTTTCTGACATCAAGTGAATGTACCATTCATCAGAATTATAAGGATCTTGTTATTAAGTCACGCGATATTGACTCCCGTGTTACGGGAAGAAGCGGCGGCCATCCGGTACGCTGCATTAAGAATCCTCTGGTTATGAGTCTTCTGGAACTCGAAAAGAAGGGTGCAACCTTTGAAGAGATGGAAAATATTATGGTTGGCTCTTTGCGCAAAGCAGTAAAAGACGGCGATTTGAAGGATGGTTCTTTCATGGCCGGACAAATTGCAGGCCTTGTCTCCAAAATACAGCCTGCCAAAGAAATCATTGAAGAGATGTTTGCTGAATATGAGGCACTCATCAAAAAAGGAGGCTCCATCTGATGAGTGAGAATGCAGTAACTCCGGCAGCGATTATTACAGGCGCATCACGCGGCATCGGAGCCGCAATTGCAGAAGATCTTGCTCAAAAGGGTTACGATCTGTTACTTGTGTACCGTACAGGGAAAGACGCGGCGGATGCCGTCAAGTCCCGCTGCGAGGAGATCCGTCCCGGCATCCGTGTCATTACCGTATCTGCCGATGTATCGATGGAAAAAGACTGCCAGCATGTTTTTGATGAGGCCAAGCAGAATTTCGGCCGTGTCGACGTGCTCGTCAACAACGCCGGACAGACAAAAGACGGACTTGCGATGCGTATGAGCCGCGAGCAGTTCTGCAGCGTGATTGATATTAACCTTACCAGCGCCTTTATGCTTTCGAAGCTTTGCCTTGCTCTGATGAGCCGGCAGAGAAAAGGAAGAATTATCAATATGTCTTCGGTAGCCGGCGTGTTCGGCAATGCCGGGCAGGCGAATTACTCTGCTTCCAAGGCCGGTCTGATCGGCCTGACCAAGAGCCTTGCCAAAGAGATGGGCAGCCGGAATATAACGGTCAACGCCGTTGCCCCCGGATTTATTGAGACAGATATGACAGCCGCGCTGTCGGATGAGCTGAAAAAAGCCGCAATGGGCAGAATACCGCTGGGCCGCCTTGGCCAGGCGAAGGACGTTGCTGCCGTTGTTGCTTTCCTGGCGTCTGATGAGGCGTGTTATGTTACAGGACAGGTTATTGAAGTATCAGGCGGATTGGTGTTATAAGAAATTTCGACATACCCTTATGGATATCGAGGAGGATGTATATGAGTACACAGACAAACGGAAACATTTCATTTACAGACAGAGCGGGAAATCACCGCGTGGTCATTACGGGAACAGGCGTCATATCCCCTGTCGGTAAAGACACAAAGGACTTCTGGTATTCACTTGTGGAAGGCCGTCACGGTATCGGTCCGCTGACCCTGTTTGACCCGGCTGATTACAAGGTGAAAATTGCCGCCGAAGTAAAGGAATTTGATCCAATGCAGTATATGGACAGGAAAGAAGCGCGCCGCATGGACCGCTACTGTCAATTTGCTGTCGCAGCTGCCAAAGAAGCGGTTGCTTCTTCCGGAATCGCCTTTGATGAGATGGATCCTTTTGATGTCGGAGTCATTATCGGATCGGGCGTCGGCGGACTGAACACGATGCAGACCCAACACGAGGAACTTCTTTTAAAGGGAGGTCCCGACCGTATATCCCCGCTCTTTATCCCGATGATGATCAGCAACATGGCTGCCGGAAGAGTATCGATGAACTACGGTCTCAAGGGTGCCAATTACTGCGTTACAACCGCCTGCGCTTCCGGTGCCCACGCCATCGGCGAAGCTTTTCGCCTGATAAAGCACGGATATCTGAAAGCCGCTATTGCCGGAGGAGCAGAAGCTCCGATTACGCCGATTGCCCTCGGCGGCTTTTCCAACATGAAGGCGCTCAACCTGACGACTGATCCTGACCGCGCATCCCTTCCCTTTGACATGGACCGCGGAGGATTCGTTATTGCGGAAGGTGCCGGACTTGTCGTTCTCGAGACGATGGAGGGCGCTGTCAGAAGAGGCGCTCACATTCTTGCCGAGATTGCAGGATACGGCGCCACGGCAGATGCATTCCATATCACCAGCCCGGATCCCGAGGGAAAAGGCGCAGCCCAGGCAATGCGTCTCGCGATGAAAGAGGCCGGCGTAACGCCGGAAGAAGTCTCCTATATCAACGCCCATGGTACCGGTACTGACTTAAATGACAAGTATGAAACACTTGCAATCAAGGCAGCACTCGGAGATGCCGCTTATAAGACGGCGATCAGCTCAACGAAATCCGTAACGGGACATCTTCTCGGAGCCGCCGGAGGCGTCGAGGCAATTGCCTGCGCGCTTGCACTTAAGAACGGCATAATCCCGCCCACTATCGGGCTTGCCACGCCTGATCCGGATTGTGACCTTGACTATACGCCCGGCGTCGCCAGAAAAGCGAACCTCACCGTCGCCCTTTCCAATTCGCTCGGATTCGGCGGACAGAATGCATCACTTCTTTTAAGAAAAGTGGAGGAATAATATATGTCAGCGGATACAAAAAAAACAGAAGATAAGTCAGCAGGAAATGACTCTCTCCATGAGACAGGGCTTAGTTTCTGCCAGATAAAAGAACTGATGACGCATATGAAAAAGGAAGGCGTCACCAGCTTTCAGTTCGGCGAGGGCAAAAATAGCCTGTCAATGACACGCGAAAAGGAGACGGTCTATATGTCCGGTTCTTCGGATGGCAGAAGTCTCCATCCGGTAAGTACCGGCATGGATCAGAATTTCGCTTCTCCCCCGGCGGAGGAGAAGGAAGAAGCCGCACCGGCCGGATTTGTTGTTACCTCACCGGTTGTCGGAGTATTTTATGATTCACCGGCCCCTGATCAGGAGCCATATGTCACTCTCGGCTCCTATGTTAAAAAGGGCGATGTCCTTTGCATCATCGAAGCGATGAAGCTGATGAATGAAGTAAACAGCCCTGTCTCCGGACAGGTTAAGGAAATTCTGGTAAAAAAAGCCAGCCGTGTCGAATACGGACATAAGTTGTTTGTTATCGATCCGGGCCAAACGGAGGAAGAAAATCATGAGTGAAAAGCCGCTGATGAATCAGGAAGAGATTATGGCGATTATTCCTCACAGGGAACCCTTCCTGCTCGTAGACGAAGTTCTTGAGATGACCGAAGAATCAATCGTTGCCCAGAAAAAAATAACAGGGGACGAATATTTTTTCGCGGGTCATTTCCCGGGGATGCCTATTATGCCGGGCGTTCTGATCGTAGAAGCCATTGCGCAGGCCGGAGCCATCGTGGCGCTGTCCAAAGAAGAAAACCGGGGAAAGATTGCCGTATTTGCAGGTATTGATAAGGTCCGCATCCGTAAGAGCGTTTTCCCGGGCGATACCATTCGTCTGGAAGTAAAGCTGACCCGCAAACGCGGACCTATCGGTTTCGGTGAAGGCAAAGCCTTTGTCGACGGCAAGCTCTGCGTCAGCGGGGAGATTATGTTCGCAATTGTCGACAAAGAATCCCCGGCCCCTGCTGAAAAGGCCTGAATTTGAAGCCTGAAGGAGACATATATGTTTCATAAAGTCTTGATTGCCAACAGAGGTGAAATCGCAGTGACGGTTATCCGTGCCTGCCGCGAAATGGGAATCCGTACGGTTGCCGTGTGTTCAGAAGTTGATAAAATGGCGCTTCATGCGCAGATGGCTGATGAGTGCGTATGTATCGGTCCGGACGCCTCCAAGGACAGCTACCTGAATATGCAGGCTATTCTGTCCGCCTGTCTTACAACAGGCGCAGAGGCAATACATCCCGGATTTGGATTTTTGTCTGAGAATCCTGTGTTTGCAAGACTCTGTCAGAAATGCCAGATTAAGTTTATCGGACCCACCGCCCAGATTATGGAGCAGATGGGTAATAAGGCCAATGCCAGAAAAACGGCCGAACAAGCCGGTATTCCGATCATTCCCGGCTCAAAAGGAGCTCTTGCCGACCTGTCTGAAGCAAAAGAGGAAGCCCGCAGAATCGGTTATCCGGTACTTATCAAAGCTTCGTCAGGCGGCGGCGGACGCGGTATGCGTGTCGCAAACTGCGAGGAAGAACTCTCCGGTGCTTTTCATACGGCAAAATCGGAAGCAACAGCCTGTTTTGGCGATGATGAAGTCTATCTAGAGAAGCTTGTCATACAGCCGCGCCATATCGAAATACAGCTTCTCTGTGATGAATACGGCCATGTCATCCACTTAGGGGACCGTGACTGTTCTGTCCAGAGAAGAAATCAGAAAATCATCGAAGAAGCATCCTCTCCCTTTATGACTGAGGAGCTCCGGATGCAGATGGGTGATGCAGCCGTCTCCCTTGCCAGACGGATCGGCTATACCGGCGTCGGAACGATCGAATTCCTCGTGGACGCTGACCGCCATTTCTATTTTATGGAAATGAATACCCGTATCCAGGTTGAGCATCCGATCAGCGAAGCAATCACACAGGTAAATATCGTCCAGGAACAGATCCGCGTGGCCGCAGGCGAGATTCTCAGATACTCGCAGCGGGACATTGTTTTCAGAGGTCATGCGATCGAATGCCGTATAAATGCGGAAGATCCGGAACACGATTTCAGACCCTGCCCCGGTACGATTCAGACGCTTCATGTCCCCGGCGGACAGGGTGTCCGGATTGACAGTGCCATCTATCAGGGATATACGATTCCTCCCGATTATGATTCGCTTTTGGCCAAAGTCGTTGTTTGGGCGCCAACCCGCGACGAGGCGATTGTCAGAATGAGAAGGACACTCATGGAATTTCTTATAGTCGGAGTCAAGACAAATATTGACTTCCACCTTGCGATTCTGCGGGAGCCGGATTTCCTTCGGGGAAACTATGACAATACATACCTGGCCAGGAAAAAAGAGGAACTTCTTCCTTCACTGACCGTCTAAAAAGTAAGGAGCATCTTTATGGATGATACATTTTCTCAAATGAGAGCCCGCCTCGAAGCGGATAAGAAATTTCACGAGCAGAAGGAGACAGCTGAAAAATCCAGTATCTCTGCTGAAGTCGGACATGTCGGAGTGAAGGACCGCTTCAGTTATCTGACGCCGATTCCCGATGACATGTGGATTCGCTGTACATCCTGCCAGGGCGTCATGCTCAGGGAAGATTTTGAGGCGAATCACAGTGTGTGCCTGAACTGCGGGCATTGTTTCCGGGTTAACGCCCGGGAGCGTATTTCAATGACGGCGGACGAAGGTACTTTCGAAGAACTCTGGGAGACGCTTTTCGGCAAAGACCCGATTTCTTTCCCCCGCTACGATCACCGTCTCAGCAAACTTCAGGAAAAAACAGGCATGACAGAAGCAGTTATTGTCGGCAAAGCTTCCATCGGCGGCTTCCCTTCAATGATCGGCGCCATGGATTCGAACTTTCTGATGGGATCGATGGGTTCGGCGGTCGGCGAGAAAATTACGCGTCTTTTTGAAGAGGCTGCCAAAGCGGGCCTTCCTGTTGTTCTGTTTTCAGCATCCGGAGGCGCGCGTATGCAGGAGGGAATTGTCTCTCTTATGCAGATGGCCAAGACCTCTGCAGCTGTCGAGCGTCATCACCGGGCCGGACTTCTTTATCTTTCAATCATGACGGATCCTACCACCGGCGGTGTCACGGCAAGTTTCGCCTCCCTCGGTGACATTATCCTTACAGAACCCCGCACGCTCATCGGCTTTGCCGGCCGCCGGGTGATCGAGGGTACGATTGCACAGGCGCTTCCGGAGGACTTCCAGCGTGCGGAATTTATCCTGAAGCACGGATTCATGGATATAATTGTACCCAGAAATGAAATGAAGAAAACGATCACAGATCTGATTGCTCTTCATACTCAAAAAACACCTGAAAAAGACAAAAAGGCCAAAGTCCATACAACCAAACTTCCGGCTTTGCCGCGCCATCACAGCAAGGGCTCTGAATGCCTGCAGATTATCCGCAACCGCGAAAGACCCATTCTGATGGATTATCTGCCGCTCCTTTTTACGGACATCCATGAGACGCACGGAGACAGGACGTTCGGGGATGACTCAGCCATGTTTACGGGAATCGCCCGTTTGAATGGCCGCCCGGTGACCGTTATCGGACATAGAAAAGGGAAGGGGCTTCTGGAAAACCAGGCCTGCAACTTCGGCATGCCTCATCCGGAGGGTTACCGCAAAGCACTTCGCGCCATGAAACAGGCGGAAAAATTCGGCCGTCCGGTCATTACTTTTATTGACACACCCGGCGCATACTGCGGCGTTGCGGCGGAAGAGCGCGGACAGGGAGAGGCGATAGCCAGAAATCTCCTGGAGATGATGCCTCTTTGCGTCCCCATAATCAGTGTTGTCATCGGTGAAGGCGGCAGCGGAGGCGCACTCGGTATTGCTGTCTGCGACGAACTGGCCATGACCTCCAATGCGATCTATTCCGTTATTTCGCCGAGAGGCTTTGCGTCTCTTCTCTGGAAAGACCCGACCCGCGAAAACGAAGCGGCTGATACCGCGCACATTACTGCGTACGATCTAAACGATATGAAGATATGCGATGTAATTCTTGCAGAGCCCGAAGGAGGCGCGCATACGGATCCGCAGGTCATGGCACAGACGCTCGGCATCTACCTGAACGCTTCCACAGACCGGATCTGCGCCGACTTTGAAACTGACCCGGCAGCTGCCATGGAAGCCAGGTACCAGCGATTCAGGCAGATTGGCGATTGCAGCTGATTTAATATATGATAGGATGAGAAAAAGGATTACTCGAAGTGAGAATCCTTTTTTTATGGGAGGATTCTATGCTCAAACACCTTCTGCCCTATCTGAGGCCGTACCGCAGTCAGTTCATCATAGGGCCGTCATTCAAGCTTCTTGAAGCGATCCTTGAACTGACACTGCCGATGCTGATGGCAAGTATCATAGACATTGGTATTGCAAACGGGGATCAGACCTATATTTTTCATATAGGAATCCGCATGTTCATTACGATTGCCGTGGGCCTGGTAAGCGGACTTATCTGTCAGTACTGCGCCTCGGTTGCTTCCCAGGGGTTCGGGACCAGAGTCAGAAGCGCGCTTTTTTCACACGTCAATCATCTGTCTCTTTCAGACCTCGATGCGCTCGGGACGGACACACTTACCACACGTGTTACAAGCGATATCAATCAGCTGCAGATAGCGGTATCCATGCTGATCAGACTGATTTTCAGGGCTCCTTTTGTCAGCCTCGGCTGTGTTGCCGCTGCTATGATCATTGATCTTCCCCTGTCCGCTGTGATCTGGGTCGGCGTGATCTCCTTTATTATCGTGCTGGCGGTGATTATGCTTACGGCTTTTCCTCTCTATTCCGATGTGCAGAGACGCCTTGACAATGTAAGCGGCGTCGTTCGCGAGAATTTCTCGGGCGTGCGTGTCATCCGGGCTTTTGCCAGGGCATCCGTCGAGATGGACCGGTTTGTACGCACCGTTGACGAACATGCGCAGAGTGTAATACGTGTTACGAGAATATCTTCTTTGATGAATCCCCTGACGGCTCTTATCATGAATCTGGTGATTTGCGCGATCCTGTGGTTTGGTGCGCTTCGCGTCAATACAGGAGGCATGACAAAAGGACAGGTAATTGCATTTATCAGCTACATAGCCCAGATTCTTACCGCACTTATTGCTGTGGCCAATCTGGTTGTTATTTTCACCCGGGCGTCTGCGTCCCTGAAGCGGGTCAATGAAGTTTTTGACGTTACTTCTTCTGTGCATCCGGAAGAAGGCGCCGGAGCGGCGCATCCTGACAGGCCGGCTCTTTCTTTTACGGACGTATCGTTCTCCTATGTTGATAATCCTGATCATGATCCGGAAAAAAATGCTCTGACGGACATCAATTTTACCGTTCCGGCGGGAAGTGTGCTTGGCATTATCGGCGGTACCGGATCAGGAAAGACGACCGTGCTGTCTCTGACAGCGCGCTTCTATGACGCGCAAAAAGGCTCTGTTGCCCTTTCGGGCGCGGATGTAAAACAACTCTCGCCAAAGGTTCTTCTCGAGAGTATGGGGTGTGTATTTCAGGAACCGCGGCTTTTTTCGGGAACCGTTGCTGAAAATCTGCGATGGGGTAATCCGGAAGCTTCCGATGAGCTTCTGCATGAAGCGTGCACGTACGCACAGGCGGCGCATTTTATTGAGAAAATGCCGCAGAAATACGATACCTGGATTGAACGGGGCGGCCGCAATCTCTCCGGCGGACAGAAACAGCGAATTGCGATTGCGCGGGCGCTTGTACGCAGACCTTCCCTGCTGCTTCTTGATGACGCGTCTTCAGCGCTTGATTATTCGACAGAAGCAAAACTGCGGGAAGCTCTGGACAAAATCAGGATTGACTCAGCGATGACCGTCATTATGGTTTCCCAGCGAGTTGCATCGATTCGCGGGGCCGGACAGATTCTGGTTCTCGAAGACGGCCGGCAGATGGGTCTTGGTACACACGAAGAGCTCATGAAGACCTGTGAGGCCTACCGCGTCATTGCCGATACACAGCTTCCTCAAAAGGAGGTGGTGTGATATGCCGCAGGCTGCGTCCATGCTTCCCGGCATGAGAAATCTGGCTCCTGATGAACAAAAGCTCGGACAGGCTCCCGTGAAACCCTCCTGGAAGATTTTTCTGAGGATTCTGGGTTATGCCGGCCGCCACAGGGGACAGATCATATTTGTCATTCTTTTCGCAGTTATTGGCTGTTCATTTGATGTTGCCGCACCCTTTTTTATGGGCCGCGCCATTGATTACATGATTGGAAAAGGGGAAGTAGACCTTCCGGCAATCGCCGCAATCGCCGTCATGCTTCTGTGTTTCTATCTTTTCAGCTCGTTATTCTCCTGGCTGATGAATTATATGTCCAATATTGTAGCGGCCCGAACGGCGGAGCAGATCCGCAAAGACGGGTTTGCTAAACTCGGAAGGCTCCCTCTTCAGTTTTTTGACAGCACGTCGCACGGAGATATACTGTCGCGCTTTATCAACGATGTCGACGCTGTTGCCGACGGTCTGCTGCAGGGCATGGTGCAGCTCATTTCCGGAAGCATAATTATTCTGGGAACCCTTGGTTTTATGCTGGTGATGAGCTGGCGCATGACACTGATTGTTCTTCCGGCCGCCGCCCTTACTTTTGCCCTTGCATCTTCGATAGTAAAGATGAGCAGCAGGTATTTCCGTAAACAGCAGGCGTATATCGGCGAATTGAACGGACGTGTTGAGGAGGTTTTCTCCGGACAGCGCGAGGTCAAGGCGTTCGGGCATGAGACTGCCGCGCAAAAGGATTTTGACGGCATCAACGACAAGCTGTATACAGTCGGGCAAAAGGCGCAGTTTGCCTCGTCGCTTCCGAATCCGACCACTCGTTTTGTAAATAATGCAGCGTATATTATGATCGGAGTATTCGGCTCGCTTGCAGGCGGCTTGTCAATCGGTCAGATTTCAAGCTTTATTACGTACTGGGCGCAGTTTTCAAAGCCTGTTAACGACCTGACAAATATTACTTCGCAAATCATGGCGGCCTTTGCCTCGGCACAGCGTATATTCGAAATTATCGATCTGCCGGAGGAGACGCCCGACCCGGAGGATGCGCAGGAGCTTGACCCGGAAAAAGTCAGGGGCGAAGTAGAATTCTCACATGTGTCTTTTACTTATCATCCGGGTCGTCCCCTGATCCGGGACTTTTCGATTCAAATAAAGCCCGGGCAGCGAATTGCGATTGTCGGGCCGACAGGCGCCGGCAAAACAACCATTATCAATCTGCTGATGCGGTTCTATACGCCTCAGGACGGGATCATCCGCGTTGACGGAATAGATACCCGGCATATTACCCGGAAAAGCCTGCGCCGCTCGTTTGGCATGGTCCTTCAGGACACCTGGCTTTTTGCCGGGACAATCCGGGACAATCTGGCATATGGACGTCCGTCGGCTACCCTCGAAGAAATTACCGCAGCTGCAAAGGCTGTGCATGCGCACGGTTTTATCATGCGTCTTCCCGGCGGATATGACACGCATATCACGGAGGACGGAGGGAATCTGTCGCAGGGGCAAAAACAACTGCTGACCATTACCCGCGCTCTCATAGCTGATCCGCCGATGCTGATTCTCGATGAGGCGACCAGTTCCGTCGATACAGTGACCGAACTTCGCATCCAGGAGGCGTTTGCCGTTCTCATGAAGGACCGGACAAGCTTTGTAATTGCTCATCGACTGTCAACAATTAAAGAATCAGACTTGATTCTTGTGCTGAAAGATGGTCAAATCATAGAACAGGGTACACACAACTCTCTTTTGGCAGCGGGAGGATTCTACAGTACCCTCTATAACAGTCAGTTTACCCGTTGAAACGACATATGGAATGAAACACAGGAGGGGGAATTACTATGGAAAAGAAAATTGCCGTACTTTCAGATGAATCAGGCGAACCGACAACACTGACGCAGGCCGAAGCCGTTGCCGTGTATGAGCGTACAGAAAAAGACTGGCAGCAGATTTCCGTTTTTTCCTGTCTGGATTTTGCGACGGATACGGCGCGTGATCTGCGGATCTTATGCGAAGCGATCGCTGATGAGTTGGGCGAGGTTAAAATCATACTGGGATCTGATATATCAGGCGCGCCTTATTCGGCACTTAACCGTGTCGGTTTTCTCATCTGCGAGTCGGAAAATATCAGCGATGAATTTTTGGATGAACTTTTCGAAGAACTTGAGGCAGATGAAGGATAAGAATTAGAAAAAACTCCGGGCGTTCATATCATATTCACAGACTTAAAACCCGGCGTTCATATTTATTTCATTATTTTGGTCTTTTCTTGTTGACATATTGCCCAAAACATAAGACTATAGAGAGTAAATAATGTACAGAATTGACAGATACAGTTTTGGGGAAAATCATAATTTATCAGAGATATTCAAATGAATATTAACAGATGAGAAGGAAGGTTTACAATCCAATGAATATGTGGGAAATTCTAAAGATTGAGAAAACTAAAAGCGAAGCTGTTGTCAAAAGTTCTTTTACCAAACTTCGCGGTACAGTTCCATCCGATCAAGTCAAGCTGCTCACAAAGGCTAATGAATTTGCTCTCAGATATGTTTTTATTAAAGATAGTACTGACTCGTTTAAAGAGGAACTGCTTGTTGAGATGGCTTTTGAGCGTTACTGCGAACAGAATACGCCTAAGGCAGCAGCTGATCCGAACGCCAATTCAGGTCGAAACACCGGTTCCTTGCTCTTTGGATCAGGTCTGCGCTCTAGTTTGACATCCGCAGCCCAGCCTCCAAGAAAGAAAGAATGGGAAGACTTCTGGTGGGAACTCCAGAAGACGTATGACAATTTCTTCTCGAGAAGAGAAATTGCCAATTGGGAGGGCGTTCTCCAGAGAAGCGCTACATGGAATGCTGATAAGGCAAATCTGGAAACGCTGGTTTTGGATTTCCTGCAGAAGAACAGCAATATTCCGGCTGATGTTTTCAGATTATTTGATAAAACGTATCAGTGGGAGAACAGGATCTTTGAATTGGCTGCATCAAATAAGGATTTTGCCAGGTGCTATCTGATAGCGACATGCCCGCGGTGGGCACCCGACTACGCCTTTATCAAAAGGGACGTCAGCTTTGATTATGAGGGTTACATCAAATACCGCGGTCTGACAAGAGAAGCAGCCCTTGATAACGATTTGGACAAGACCAGAGAGAATTTTGATAATGCCATTAATATTTATCCCCACGAGCCAAGACTTTACGAGATTACTGCAGAATTCTATGAAAGTCAGCCTGCCTTTAATAAGTACGGAGAATTCGGGCCGGAATACCTGCATTCATTGAACAAACTTATTAAGTTCCATTTTGACGACAGAAAGTACCTTCCTCTGCGCGCGGAATATTACAAGAGATGCGAATACTTTGAGGAAGCACGCGAAGATTATTCCCAGGCGATGAAAATCACGCCTGAAGATCTGAGCATTCCTTTTGAGATCGCGGAGAGTTACATGCTGCAGGAGCTGTCATCCAAAGCTAAGTCTTTCCTCAAGCACATCAAGAAGGTCTACCAGAAGACGCAGACCGATCTTGAGAAGCAATGGAAATCCTCCCCGGAGCAGGAGAGAATTACCAAACTGATAGATTCCAACGAGAGAATAATTTCGGCGGTCTACGATCAGCTGAACGCCTAATCAAGATCTTGTCTGGTACAATTGTTAAAAAGCAGTCAATAGTGACGGCTTCTTCATCATTAGAACGATGAGAAGCCGTTTTTGATTTTAGTGTGTATGCGTGTACAGTTTTTTGCATATTGATGCAATTGAAAGTGAGAGTAAAAATGGATAAATTGCTTTACGGCGCGGCCTATTATGACGAGTACATGCCTTACGACAGACTCGATAAGGATATTGCGCTCATGAAAGACGCAGGTATCAATCTGGTTCGCATTGCAGAATCGACATGGAGTACGCACGAACCGCAGGACGGTGTTTTTGATTTCACTTCGGTCGACAGAGTCCTTGACGCAATGCATGCAGCAGGCATCCATGTAATTGTCGGTACGCCAACCTACGCGGTACCGGCCTGGATGGCCGCGGCGCATCCGGAAATACTGGCTGTGACGGCAAAGGGTCCCGGTAAGTACGGTGCCCGTCAGATTATGGATATCACCAGTCCCGCCTATCTTTTTTATGCTGAACGTATAATCCGAAGGCTGATTTCCCATGTATGCGGCCATCCGGCTGTCATCGGCTACCAGATTGACAATGAGACCAAGCACTACGGCACTCTCGGAGCCAATGTCCAGCAATCGTTTGTTGCCTATATGCGCGCGAGGTTTCCCTCTCTTGATGATCTGAATCAGAAACTGGGACTGGCATACTGGAGCAACCGCATCAACAGCTGGGAAGAATTCCCAAGCACGGAAGGCACGATAAATGCAAGTCTTGCCGGCGAGTTCAGCACGTTTCAGCGCAAGCTGGTAACGGATTTTCTCGCCTGGCAGGTAAACATCGTCAACGAATACAAGAAGGCTCCCCAATTTGTCACACACAACTTTGACTTTGACTGGCGCGGATATTCCTTTGGCGTCCAGACGGATGTCGATCAATTTGCTGCGGCAAAAGCTATGGATATTGCAGGCTGCGACATATATCATCCTTCTCAGGAGTCACTGACCGGTGCTGAGATTGCTATGGGCGGCGACATCACCCGTTCTCTGAAAGCTGATAATTACCTGGTTCTTGAGACCCAGGCGCAGGCTTTTGCCTCATGGACGCCCTTTCCCGGACAGCTCAGGCTGCAGGCTTTCAGCCACCTGGCATCAGGCGCCGACTGCGTCGAGTACTGGCATTATCACTCGATTCACAATTCTTTTGAGACATATTGGAAAGGGCTTTTGAGCCATGACTTTGAGCCCGGTGCTGTCTTTATGGAAGCCTGCACCATAGGAAGAGACTTTGCAAGACTCTCCGATCACCTGATTCACCTGCGCAAAACCAACAGCGCGGCAATACTGGTCAGCAATGAGTCTCTGACGGCCTTGAAGAACTTCGCATACTCCATGGATATTGATTACAACGCTGTTATGCGCCAAATGTATGACGCACTCTACAAAATGAATATCGAGTGCGATTTTATTGGGCCGGAGGCGGATAACCTTGAAAAATATCAGGTCATTATTGTCCCTCCGCTTTATACGGGCCCGGATGCCCTGCTTCTTAACCTTAACCGCTTTGCTGAAAAAGGCGGACACATCGTGTATGGCATCAGAAGTGGATTCAGCGATGAACATGTGAAAGTCCGCGTTACACATCAGCCGGGACTCATTACAGATGCGTGCGGCGTCTATTATGATCGTTTTGTATCGGCGGAACATGTGAAAATCAAGGGCGCGGCACTGGATTTGGGTGATGCCCAGTCCAAACTAACCTGTATTCTCGAGCTTTTGGAGACCAGAGGAGCTGAGGTTCTTGCGGCCTATGATCACCCGTACTGGGGAAAGTATTCTGCGGTCACACAAAAGGACTGCGGCAGAGGCTCGGCTACCTATATCGGATGTTGTCCGGATGAATCCGTGTACGCCAAAGTGTTTGAACAAGTCTTCAAAAAAGCAGGGCTGTGGGGATCCGGACAGGCGTTATCCTTCCCGGCAATCACAAGGAGCGGGATCAATTGTTCCGGCAAAAAAATCCATTATATCTTCAATTACTCGATGGACCGCATGATTCGCCGGAACCCGTATGGTGATTCAACAGAACTGCTCTCAGGCACCCTGGTACAAAGCGGTGAAGACATGACGTTTGATCCCTGGGGTTTTGCGGTACTCGAAGAAAAATAGATCCCGGACTGTAAACCCTCAGAAAAGCTCCCGGATTTCTTTGATTTTATCTTTGGCAAGATCAAACCCATGCTGGTAGTTTGCACGGATCCTGTCAAGATCCTTCTCCATACTGTCCAGTTTGTAGATCGGACGGATAATAATCACTTTGCCTTCGGCTTCGAGCGCCTCGCAGTAATCTTCGGTCGCATTGTAGCGGATGTGGCGGCCCTTAAGCACATCGACGAGTTTCGGGTACTTCTGTCCGAAGAAGCGGATGAAGATATCATATTCTCTGGCGTATTCTTTACGGTAACCGGCCGGCTGCGTGAGTACGATGAGATTTTTTTGATTGCCGTCGGCCATGGCTTTTCGGATCGGAATGGAGTCTGAAAGGCCGCCGTCGAAGTACTCTTCACCGTCGATAATGATAGACGGAAAGGCAAGCGGCAGGGCACAGGTTGCCCGCAGGATCTGACACGCCGGGTCCATCTTCATGCAGTCCATATACTCCGCCTCTCCGGTTCGGGCATTGGTCACACCGGCGTATGCAGTTCCCTTATATTCGTGAAAAGTATCCCAGTCAAAAGGAACAAGATGATTAGGGATCTCATCAAAGACAAAATCCAGACCGAAGATGCTTTTGCATCTTAGTAAATTCCGTCTGCTCAAATAACGGTTATCAAGACGGTATTTGAGCATGACCTCCAGGTTTCGGCCGGGCTGCCTGGACAGATAGGATATACCGTTGCTGATTCCCGCGGATACGCCAATGCAGTATGGGAACATAATGTCTTCTTCGAGGAGTGCGTCCATGACTCCCGCGCTGAAGATTCCCCTGAGTGAACCGCCCTCTAATATGAGTCCCGGCATAAATATGTCTCCTTTTCCGACGTTTCCGTCGATGCGCATTATATAAAAATTGAATAACAGCGTTTTTGTGTGTCTGAGAAGACGCCGCATGAGTAACATTTGAAAATCTTTTGCGTAAAAAGTGCAGTCTTCTATTTTCATATTATATAATATAAATAAGAGAAATCCTGTTTACCGTATTCTTTTGGATATAAATACGGATCGTATTTACTTTTCTTTTTATTACTTTTGGCTGCGAGGATGGAAATATATGACAAATCAAATTCAATTCTCTGCCATTTCAGATACAGGGCGTGTCAGAAAAAGAAATGAAGACAACATGTATATTAATGGTTTGTTCCTGCAGCAGGGAAATCAAGGCATTATCAAACAGGCCAGTATCTCTGATGCGAGCCAGTTTGTCTGTGCAGTTTTTGACGGCGCGGGAGACGGGGCTACGGGATCAAGGGCCTCCTTTGAGGCTGCAAATAATTTTCACGGCGCCGTTAATGAGTCATTATTCAACAATCTGACTCTGACAAATAAAATCAAAAAAATCAACGAATTTATTATCGAGACTAACACGGTCATTCGTAATATTGCCTCCGGCATGCCGGGGAGTATACGGATGGGGACGACTTTTTCCAGCCTTCTGATATCGGGAAGCCAGGCGGTCGTGATGAATGTCGGCAACAGTACCGTGTATATGTACCGGGAAGGCGGCCTTGTAAAGCTGACTGAGGCGCTGCCGGGCAGCGGGAAACCGGGGCTGTCCGATACAGGCAAAGAGGAAGAACAGGGGAATCATAAGGCACCGCCTCCTGTGAAGATGCATCTTGGTATGCCGGCCGTAAATGGAACGCCGGACGCATTTACTTCCGAGGTTATTTTGCTCGAAGAGGATGACGTGTTTCTGCTGTGCAGCGATGGTCTTACCACTATGGTCTCAGAAGAAAGAATTCACTCCATACTGCAAATAAGTAAAAATACGCAGCAGGCCGTCAAAAAACTTGTCACCGAAGCACGCAAAAATGGAGGCAAAGACAACATTACAGCGGTTGTTGTTAAAATGGAAGAAGTTGGACGTCTCCTTTTACTGCTGCCGGCTGAGGTGCCGGAACCGCGCAGATTATCGCCTAAGACAATCTCGATACTGTCAGTCATCCTGGCTGTCCTGGTACTTCTCGCGATACTGTTTGCCGTATTTGTCGGGGACACTTCAAAGACGCAGACCCTTTTCCGGGAGATATTCGGAGCTTCCGTATCCGTAACGCCCACTTCGGAGACAACGCTTCCTGTCACGGTTACGCCCGTGCCGACTCCGACATCTACTCCGACGCCTTCACCGACCGCCACGCCGACGCCGACATCGACACCCACGCCATCGGTGTCTCCGGTACCGTCACTTACGCCGACAGTGAAGCCGACGCCGAAGCCGACTGTAAAGCCTACGCCGAAACCAACGGCAAAAGTGGCGGCGGTCGCGACGACAACAGCGACGACAACATCTGCGACTACAGCGGAGACGACAGCATCTGCGACGACAGAGGAGACGACAGCGGCACCAGCGTCCGATGTGGCAGGTGCGACGGCAGCACCAGCGGAGATATCGACTTCAGTGGAAGTCACAACGCCACCGCCGGCAGATTCGACAACTGCACTGCCGTAAGATGAGACAACTGCGCCAGCTTAGGATGATACGGTAACAGATACGCCCGCTCTCACCCGCCGATACAACATCCCTGCCCGCATAAGTTCCCGCCTTACGTTTTTCAATATGAATCCATGAAAAGAAGCCTATGTGCCAGGTCGTAATCCCCTCTCCCGCAGAGAATTTACCCCTTTACCATTGACATTCATGGAGTTTGCTCGTACTATCGATTCCGTATGTTTGATAATTTAAAACAGAAAGGTTGTGATGTTAGGGTTGG